>CEAO01020665.1_pt1 | contig 323374 bp, 231 predicted proteins | sample 557631 | NCBI WGS metagenome assembly CEAO01 (sample SAMEA3182049, study PRJEB8094) | gut metagenome | biome: human; feature: gut; material: Stool; isolation source: human stools | place: Canada | collected 2012-02-08 | reverse complement strand
CATTCGTTCGTGTACTTCACCTCGAACAAGTCCTCCATTTTAGAACTGTGCGACTGGATGGACCGAAACCCATTTGTCGGCAGCCCATTCAAGGAATGCAGGAAAGTGGAGTTTAGTGCAAGCGTAAACTATCAAGCTAAATATACAGACATGATGCTGTACACGAAGCCGGATGAGGTGTCAGGTATAGCAGCCTAACAATTGCATAAAGATAGGAAATTATTTTGAATCTGCAATGGCTTTTAAATGATATTTTAAAGCCATTTAAAGAGGGTTCAAGTGAAAGAAAAACGGTGGGCTTTGATCATGCTGAATAGGACCGCGCTCACCGTTTTTCTTGTACGCGTCGTTTTTGTACTTTTTGAAACGCATCGTTTTTGTTAAGCGGCACGTCTGGTTTTTCCGGATTTATACGTTTATTGACCTTGCCGGACAGTACTTTTCTGGCGGGTGTAGCCACTACGGACGACGGTAAATTCAGGATGCCGGTTGTCTGGCCTAAAGACAAGAAATTGCTTTTAGAGATTTCTTTCATTGGCTATACCACTTTTTCTAAATCTATTCCTTCTTCATTCAGAGGTACTTCGCAGAACTTGGGTGATATTGCACTATTTTCCGATGGCATTTTGTTGGGCGAAACGGTAGTGGTGGGTAAAGCTCCTCTGGCAGTTACCGAGCAGGATACCACGGTCTTCAATGCCTCTGCCTATCGTACCCCCGAAGGTTCTATGCTCGAAGATCTTGTAAAACAATTGCCCGGTGGAGAGATAGATGGTGATGGAAAGCTGTTGATTCATGGCAAGGAAGTTAAGAAGATATTGGTAGACGGCAAAGAGTTCTTTGCGGACGATCCGAAAGCTGCCTTGAAAAATCTGCCGGTGGAAATGGTGGAGAAGCTGAGAGCTTATGAACGTAAATCCGATTTGGCACGTCTGACCGGAATTGATGACGGGGATGAGGAAATGATACTTGACCTGGGGGTGAAAAAGGACATGAAGAAAGGATGGATGGATAATTTCATGGCAGGTACGGGTAACAAAGGGAGGTATGAACTTGCCAATACCCTGAACCGCTTCCGGGATAATTCTCAACTTACTATTATCGGTAATCTGAATAACACTAACAATCAAGGCTTCTCGGAGTTGCAACGGGAGTCGTCGGTTGCCAGTGGAAATATTCTGAATAGGGTGGGACTGGTCACCTCACATTCTTTAGGCATGAACTTCACTCATGACTGGGACAGAGTGAAGCTTCGCTCCAATGTGCAATATACGGGTACCGACCGTTCGGAGGATAACAGTACTACGGTGGATAATTTCCTGAAACAGGATAAATCGATAAGCCACAGCACTAACAGCAATCACATGAAGAACCACAACCTGACGGCGAATGCTTATCTGGAATGGAAAATTGATTCAGTCACCAACCTGGTGTTTCGTCCGCAATATCGCTATGTGGCAAGTGACAGGAGGAATAGTGGATATCAACAGAGTTGGTCGGACGAAACACTTCTGAATGAAAGAACGGCTTCTAATCTTTACGATAATTCCCAGTATAATCTGACCTTTATGTTGCAAGTCAACCGTAAGTTCAGTCGTAAAGGACGGAATCTGGCTTTGAAAGTGGATTATGGAACGAATACTTCTTCTGCCGACAGGAAAAACTTTTCTACTACACATTATTTTAAGAATGATACAGAGAAAGTAGTCAACCAGCGTGTGGATGATGAAGGTGACGGATATAATTATCGTCTGCAACTGGTGTATGTGGAGCCGTTGCCTAACCGTTATTTTCTTCAGTTTCGTTACAGCTATCAATACCGGGTAACTAATTCGGACCGCTTTGTCTATAACTGGGATGAGGCAATGGAAGATTTTGTTGCCGATTACGATTCTCTGGCCAGTAATAGTTTTGAGAGCCAATACAGCACCCATCTTTTCAATATGGCTGTCCGTACTTCCCGGAAAAAGTACAACTACAATATAGGTGTCGATCTGGAACCCCAGAAACTGGATAGCCGTTCTTTTCTGGATGATGTTTCCAAACATCAAATGAGTAAAACGGTTCTGAACTTTTCACCGACGCTGAATTTCCGTTATAAGTTTTCCAAGCGTACACAGTTGCAGGCAATTTATAGAGGAAAAGGACGACAGCCGAGTGTTCGTGACCTACAACCGGTTGCCGACATGACGAATCCATTGAATATCCGCATTGGTAACCCTTCTTTGAAACCTTCATATACCAATACGTTTACACTGAATTATAATTCGTATAATGTGAAACATCAGCGCAACATGGTGGTATCTCTTTTTGTGGAGAATGTGCTCAACAGTGTAACGAACCAGGTGACTTACGACAGCGAAACGGGAGGCAGAACCACCATGCCTGTTAATTTGAATGGTAACTGGCGGGCATCAGGTGCACTTTCATTGAGCGGGCCTTTCAAGAACCGCAACTGGCTGTTCCGTACCTATTCCTATTTGCAATATAGAAATCAGAACGGATATACTACTCAGAACAAAGAAGAGCCGATGAAGAGTTCCGTGAAGCACCTCACAGCGCGTGAACGCCTGCAATTTACTTTTCGTACCCGGCAACTCGAACTGAGTGCGCGTGGAGAAGTGCTGTATAATAATTCGTATAATAACGTGAAAGATATGCGCACGGAAACGTTCGACTATCAACTTGGAGGAGACTTGCAGTATTATCTCCCCTGGGGCTTCGAGTGCAGCAGTGATCTCACATATTTTCTTCGTACCGGATATGGATACGACAGCAGCGGGCGGAAGAACCTGATATGGAACTGCCAACTGTCGAAAGCTTTCTTGAAAAAGAAACAACTGCTACTGCGTTTCAAGTTTTATGATATTCTTCGCCAGGAGATTTCAATGGTACGCACCATCTCGGCTACTGCCATACGTGATGCGGATTACAATGTATTGGGACGTTATTTTATGGTGCACGCTATCCTGCGATTGAATATGATGGGGAAAAAGTAAAAAACGCAAAGTGTGGAAACTTCAACAGGGTTAATTTGTTGTAGATACTCAAATTAATAAAAGAAAACTCTGAGGAATGTTTCAAAGGTTCAAAAACTTTAGAAAACTGAGGAAGTGGTATGTTGTGAAACTGAAACTGGTTGATGCCCGCCTGTATTTCGTCAGCATCTTCGTAGGATTGCTGACGGGGTTGGTGGCTGTTCCCTATCATTACTGCCTATATTATTTCTTTAACTTGCGAAGTGAGTTTTTTGCTTCCCGTCCGGAGTGGTACTGGCATATTTCTCTTTTTCTTTTCTTTTGGGCGGTACTGATATTCGTATCCTGGCTGGTGATGAAAATGCCGCTTATCACCGGAGGAGGTATTCCTCAAACACGTGCTGCCATCAACGGGCGCATTACTTATAAGCATCCTTTCATAGAGTTGGTTTCTAAGTTTTTCGGTGGAATTCTTTCGGTCTCGGCCGGATTATCGCTGGGACGTGAAGGGCCTTCCGTACAAATAGGTTCGTATGTGGGATGCCTTGTGGCACGCTGGACACGTATTCTACGTGGTGAACGAAAGCAATTGCTTGCTGCCGGTGCCGGTGCCGGTCTTGCGGCTGCGTTTGCGGCGCCGCTGGCTTCTTCATTGCTTGTCATCGAATCCATCGAACGTTTTGATGCTCCCAAAACCGCTATTACTACCTTGCTGGCCGGTGTAGTGGCCGGTGCGGTGGCAAGCATGGTTTTTCCGGTAAATTCTTATCATTTGATACAAGTGGCCGAGCCCGGTTTTTCTTTTGGAATCCAGGTGAAGTACTTCCTGTTGCTTGCAGTGATTATTTCTGTTTGCGGAAAATTATATTCCATGATGATGGTCTCTTTCAAACGGGTGTATGCAACGGTAAAATCTTCGGTATATATGAAGATGTTCTATCTGTTGCTGGTCGCTTATATTATTTCCTTTATGCAGGTCAACCTGACGGGTGGGGGAGAACAGTTTCTTTTGGAGCAGGCGCAATCCGGCAGCCATGCACCAATTATGTGGGTAACGGCAATGATGCTGTTGCATTTCGGTTTTTCCGTTATCTGCGTTTCATCCGGTTTGCCGGGTGGAAGTTTTATTCCTACACTGGTCACCGGTGGATTACTGGGGCAGATTGTTGGTCTGTTGGGAGTGGAATATGGGGTTATTGAGCCGGAGAATGTTAGTTATGTAATGCTGATTTCAATGTCTGCCTTCCTGGTGGCTGTGATACGTACCCCTTTGACAGCTATTGTATTGATTACCGAGATAACAGGACATTTTGAGGTGTTCTACCCATCGGTGGTAGTGGGTGGATTGACTTATTATTTTACGGAACTTCTTCAGATAAGACCTTTCAACGTGACGCTTTATGAGGATATGATCAATACTCCTGCTTTCCAGGAACAGACAAGGTATAAACTATCCATAGAGGTGATGACGGGTTCATATATGGATGGCAAACTTGTAGACGAACTTTCTTTGCCTGAAAACTGTACCATTATCAATGTACACCGGGATGGTAAAGACGCAAAGCCCCCCGGAATACGGTTGATTCCGGGGGACCAGGTTGATATTGAATTGGATGCGCAGGATATTGAAAAACTCTATGAGCCGCTCGTCAGCCTGGCAAACATTTATTGATATGGATGAGGTATCCTTATGCCAGACTGCCTATTTCATCCAGATTCTTCTGAATATCCTGATCGGTCAGTTCGTAGTTTACGAGGTCACCGGAGAGATATTTATCGTATGAGGCCATGTCAATCAATCCGTGACCGGAGAGGTTGAACAGGATTACTTTCTCTTCACCTGTTTCCTTGCATTTGTTTGCTTCGCGGATGGCGGCAGCAATAGCGTGGCAAGATTCCGGTGCGGGAATGATACCTTCAGCTTGGGCAAATAAACAGCCGGCTTCGAATGATTCCAGTTGCTTGATGTCTACAGCTTCCATCAGACCGTCTTTCAATAGTTGAGAAACGATGACGCCTGCACCGTGGTAACGCAATCCACCTGCATGAATATTAGCGGGAGCAAAGTTATGTCCCAGCGTGTACATAGGCAGTAATGGAGTGTATCCTGCTTCATCACCGAAATCATATTGGAATTTACCGCGTGTCAGTTTCGGGCAAGAAGCCGGTTCGGCAGCAATGAAGCGTGTTTGCTTACCTTCCAGGATCTTGTGGCGCATGAATGGGAATGCGATACCACCGAAATTGGAACCACCACCAAAACAAGCAATCACCATATCAGGATATTCTCCTGCCATTTCCATCTGTTTTTCGGCTTCCAGACCGATTACAGTCTGGTGCAGAGCTACATGACTCAATACAGAACCTAATGTATATTTACAATTCGGTGTAGTCTGAGCCAGTTCGATGGCTTCTGAAATAGCGGTTCCCAATGAACCCTGGTAGTTGGGGTGAGCCGTCAGAATATCTTTTCCTGCACGGGTGGACATAGACGGAGACGGTGTAACCTGTGCGCCGAACGTCTGCATGATGCTGCGGCGGTAAGGTTTTTGCTCATAACTGATTTTCACTTGGTAAACGGCAGCTTCCAGTCCAAACAGACGGGCAGCATAAGCCAGCGAAGCTCCCCATTGTCCGGCACCGGTTTCAGTGGTAACGTTGGTAACTCCTTCTTTCTTGCAATAATAAGCCTGGGGAATGGCAGAATTCAGCTTGTGCGATCCCATCGGACTTACACTCTCATTCTTGAAATAGATATGTGCCGGAGTACCTAATGCTTTTTCCAGTCCATAAGCACGAACCAGTGGAGTACTACGATAATATTTGTACATTTCGCGTACTTCTTCGGGAATCTCGATCCACTTATCGGTCTGATTCAGTTCCTGTTTGCACAGTTCCTGTGCAAAGATAGGATATAAATCTTCGGCTTTCAGTGGTTGTTTGGTACCGGGATGAAGCGGAGGCATCGGTTTGTTCACCATATCTGCCTGTATATTGTACCAATAATGTGGTATTTCCTCTTCCGGGAGGAAATATCTTTTTGTCTTGTTGCTCATAGTGGTTACTTCTATTAAAATTTTTACGAGGCCAAATGTAACTATTATTTTTAAAACAATTTCTTTTTTCTTTTGTTTTTTGTCTATACGCATTGTTTTGTTTATGTTTGCCCGATATTTAATTTGATGTCTACATGAAGATTTATCATAAATTCTTGTTGTATCAGAATAAATGGATTCATCCGTACACTCGGATCATTCTTGGAGGGGTGACTTATATAGCCTACCTGGCTTCTATTCTGTTAATTATGGGAGTGGTATATGAACACGGCTTTACTATTTCCGAACACGAGGCTTCTCAACTGCAAACACTCTATCGGTTTGTATGGGGTGTTTTCCTGTCCGAAGTCACTTTGCGCCTGTTATTGGAATACAGGGACACAAAGCGTACTTTTAAGAAATTGACGTGGATATTGATTGCCTTGCTTTACCTTACCCTTATCCCTGTTATTTTTCATCGACCGGAAGAGGAGGGAGCTATTCTGCATTTTTGGGAAATATTGAATGGAAAGCCCTATCATATAGTGCTTCTGTTGATCTTCTCTTTCCTTAATTTATCCAATGGCTTGGTCAGGGTGTTGGGACGGCGAACGAATCCTTCTTTGATTCTGGCTGGTAGTTTTCTGATAATCATCCTTATTGGAACAGGTTTGCTAATGTTGCCCCGATGTACGGTGAGCGGTATTTCGTGGGTGGACTCGCTGTTTATCTCTACCAGTGCAGTTTGTGTTACGGGTTTGACTTCGGTGGATGTAGCGTCTACTTTTACTACGCCCGGTTTTGTGGTGATTATCCTGCTGATACAGATTGGCGGCCTAGGGGTAATGACACTGACCAGTTTCTTTGCGATGTTCTTTATGGGGAATACATCCTTTTATAATCAGTTGGTGGTTCGTGATATGGTCAGTTCCAATTCGTTGAATTCGTTACTTTCCACTTTGCTGTACATATTGGGATTCACGTTGGCTATTGAAGGTATTGGTATGCTTGCCATCTGGAGCGACATTCATGGTACGATGGGGATGACGTTTGAGGAAGAAGTGGCGTTCTCTGCCTTTCATGCTATTTCCGCATTCTGTAATGCCGGTTTTTCCACGTTGCCCGGAAATCTAGGCAATCCGCTGGTGATGACAGGGCATAATCCGTTCCTAATCTATATATCCCTGTTGATTATTCTGGGAGGTATAGGCTTCCCGATATTGGTGAATTTCAAAGATATAGTACTCCATCATTTGCGCCGCATCTGGAAATTTTTGCATACGTGGGAGTGGGACAGGCATCGTTTTTATCATCTGTATAATCTGAATACACGGATTGTTCTGATTATGACTTTCCTGCTATTGGTGTTTGGTACGGTGCTTATTGCTGTTTTTGAGTGGAATCATGCTTTTGCCGGTATGTCCGTCGCTGATAAATGGACACAGGCGTTCTTTAATGCGACTTGTCCGCGTACTGCCGGGTTTACAAGCGTGGACTTGGCTTCGCTGGGAGTACAGAGTGTATTGGTTTATATCTTCCTGATGTGGGTGGGCGGTGCTGCACAGTCCACGGCGGGTGGTATCAAGGTGAATGCGTTTGCAGTAGTTGTATTGAATCTGGTTGCTGTGTTGCGCGGTACGGAGCGGGTGGAAGTATTTGGCCGTGAACTGTCTTACGATTCCATTCGCCGTTCCAATGCGACGGTAGTGATGTCTATCAGTGTTTTGTTTGTATTTGTGTTTATTCTGACAATCTGGGAACCTCAGGCATCTGTCATGGCACTTCTGTTTGAGTGTGTGTCGGCGTTGAGTACGGTAGGTTCCAGTCTGAATCTTACTCCGACTTTGGGGGATAACAGTAAATTGCTTGTTGCTTTTCTGATGTTCATCGGACGTGTGGGACTGATTACTCTGATGTTGGGTATCATCAAGCAAAAGAAACATACGAAATATCAGTATCCGAGTGGGCAGATCATTATAAATTAGTAGTAAGTAGTAAAAACAGAAATTATGAAGTATATTATTATCGGTTTAGGAAATTACGGGCACATGCTTGCCGAAGAATTATCGGTGTTGGGACACGAAGTAATTGGGGCGGATGTGAGTGCAAGTCGCGTAGACAGTATCAAAGAAAAGATTGCTACGGCTTTTGTGCTGGATGCAACAGATGAACAGGCACTTGCCGCTCTCCCCTTGAGTGGTGTGGATGTGGTAATCGTGGCTATTGGCGAGAATTTTGGTGCTTCTATTCGCGTGGTGGCTTTGTTGAAACAACAAAAAGTGGCTCACATTTATGCGCGGGCCATTGATAATGTACATCGTTCCGTACTTGAGGCTTTTGGTTTGGAACGGATTCTTACTCCGGAGGAAGATGCAGCCCGTGGTTTGGTGCATTTGTTAGAGTTTGGCTCCAATATGGAAACCTTCCGGGTAGATACGGATTACTATGTGGTGAAGTTCGCTGTGCCGGAGAAGATGATAGGATATTATGCTAATGAATTGAATCTGGATAAGGAATTCGGCTTGAAGTTATTGGCTTTAAAGCGTGCCAAGACCTTGAAAAACTGTCTGGGTATTTCATTTACCGAACATGATGTGATGAATGAATTGCCTGAAAATGATCAGGTACAAGCTGGTGATGAACTGGTTTGTTATGGACGTTACAAAGACTTCCAGAAGTTCTGGAAAGCGATGTAATTACGCTTTCTTATAAGATTTTCTGTCATCTAATATATCATTCATATTTTCTTGTGCCCATGAAATTAAGGAGTTTATATGGGGCAATAACGACATGGCTCTATCTGTCAGCGAGTATTCCACTTTAGGAGGGACTTGTGCATAGATTTTTCTTTTCACAAGTCCGTCTTCTTCTAATGTGCGTAGAGTAACTGTCAGCATCTTTTGTGATATGTCAGGTATTGTCTTTTGCAGTTCATTGAACCGCATGACGGGTGCCTGCGTTAGTGTGAAGAGCGTCAGTATCGACCATTTATCACTGATTCGTGATAGTATCATTCGGATAGGACAATCGGCATAAGAGCTATTTTGTATATCTATTCTATTCATATCTTTCTGATTTATAAAACACTCTACAAAAGTAACTAATATGCCGATTGTATGCAACTAATCTTATTGAAATATATCCGGGCTTGGACTGTTTTAGTGTAGTCCACTCAGCCACTCTACCATCTTCGGATCACGATGCGAGAAGAAGCAACTGGTATTGGTATCCAGCGCTGCAATCTTTTTCATATCTTCTTTCGTCAGTTCAAAATCGAATACATTGAAGTTTTCAATAATTCGTTCTTTGCGGATGGATTTCGGGATAACGACAATATTTCTTTGTATCAACCATCGCAATACGACTTGTGCTATGGATTTACCATATTTGCTTGCAATGGCTGCCAATGTTTCATTCTGGAACATATTGTTTTTTCCTTCGGCAAATGGAGCCCATGATTCTATCTGAACGCCTTTCTCTTGCATGAATGCCTCTGCTTCGATTTGTTGATAGAAAGGATTAGTTTCTACCTGATTGACGGCAGGTGTGATTTCATTATGAAGGATCAGATCTACCAAGCGGTCGGGCATAAAGTTGCTGACGCCGATGGAACGAATACTGCCTTCCTTGTATAATTCTTCCATAGCACGCCAAGCGCCGTAATAGTCATTGAATGGCTGATGAATAAGGTACAGGTCCAGATAATCGAGTTGCAAACGTTTCATGGATGCTTCGAAGGCTTTCTTTGCTTTGTCATAACCGGCATCTGATATCCAGAGTTTGGTAGTGATAAACAAGTCTTCGCGGGGGACACCACTGCGTTTGATGGCTCTTCCTACAGCTTCTTCATTACCATAAGCGGCAGCCGTATCTATAGAACGGTAACCTGCTTCAATAGCGTCATATACACATTGTTCACACAAGACTTGATCTTCGATCTGATATACACCGAAACCGAGAATTGGCATTTCGATGCCATTATTTAATTTTACTTTCTGCATAATAACTTTCTCTTTATTGATTTTATATTAAAACACTTTACTTCCTTAATATCCCCGGATATTGCAGATTATTGTATTATTTTAAGCCCTTTGGTTATTTGCCTACTCTTTTTGCTAACTCTGCCGGATAGCGGTCGCCTGACACTGGAATAGAATTAAGCATATCATTGATCCTGGTCAACTCTTCCGGGCTTATTTCCACATTGATACTTTGTATATTCTCTTCCAAGCGTTTCAGTTTGGTGGTTCCTGGAATGGGAGCAATCCAGGGTTTTACAGCGAGTACCCAGGCCAATGCAATCTGTGCAGGTGTTGCATTTTTCTCTTCCGCCAGCTTTCTCACAAAGTCAACTATAACCTGATTGGCATTCAGATTCTCGGCAGTGAAGCGTGGAACGATACTGCGGAAATCGTCTTTACCGAATTGTGTGTCTCTGCTGATGTTTCCCGTCAGGAAACCTTTACCCAGAGGGCTGAAGGGAACGAAACCGATGCCCAGTTCTTCGAGAGTGGGCAATAATTCTTTCTCCGGTTCACGCCACCACATAGAGTATTCGCTTTGAATGGCAGTCAGCGGATAGACCTGGTGTGCCCGGCGGATGGTCTGTACACCAGCTTCTGATAGTCCCCAATGTAGAATTTTGCCTTCTTGTTTTAATTCTTTCATGGTTTCTGCCACTTCTTCTATAGGAACATTCGGATCTACACGGTGCAGATAGTACAAATCTACATGATCTGTCCGCAGACGCCTGAGGGAACCTTCAATAGAACTCCGTATTACTTCCGGTTTACCAATGACAACTTGTTTACCGTCGATCATCTGAATACCACATTTGGTAGCAATGACTACATCTTTCCGATAAGGTTCTAAGGCTTCACCTACTAATTCCTCATTGGTGTATGGACCATATACTTCAGCGGTATCAAAAAAGGTGATTCCTTGTTCTATAGCCTGATGAATAAGGCCGATCATTTCTTTCTTATCAGCGGCAGCACCATAACCGTGGCTCATACCCATGCAACCTAAACCCAATGCGGAAATTTTAAGTCCGTTCTTTCCTAATTCTCTGTATTTCATAACTCTTGATTTTTTTATTGTTTTTGATGTTGCAAAGGTAAGTGGTGAGATGAAGTTTGTAAATAGACAGATTACTGCTTTATGCACCATTATTACAGGTTTAAGATATTGATTGAATACTTGATAATGAACTGTATACACAGGTTACAGTTTCTTATACCAATATTACAGATTTTGCAATACAAGTGATGGAATGCTGAAAGAAAACTGTTATTTTTGTCATCAGATTAAATGATCAGATTATGGGTACAATCGTAAAATTGAATACTGTTCAGGAGTATAACAGGGCGATGGGAGTGGAGACATTGCATCCGCTTGTTAGTGTGGTGGACTTCTCAACATTGAAGTCTTTAAAGCATGGACGTAAGAATTTTGGCTTTTATTGTGTTTTTCTGAAACAGCTCAAGTGTGGGGAATTGTCTTATGGGCGCAGCACGTACGATTACCAGGAAGGAACGCTGGTATTTGTGGCTCCCGGACAAGTGGCAGGAATTGATGATGACGGAGAAACACTGAATCCTCAAGGGTGGGTGTTGGCTTTTCATCCCGATTTGCTACGGGGTACTTCACTGGGACGTAAAATGAAAGATTACAGCTTTTTCTCGTATGAAGCCAATGAGGCTTTGCACATGTCCGAGCGTGAACGGCAGATTATCTTTAATTGTTTCATTGAAATACAAGAAGAATTGGAGCGTGCCATAGATAAGCATAGCAAAGATATTATTGCCTCTACGATTGAGCTTCTGCTGAATCATTGCCAGCGTTTCTATGACCGTCAGTTTATTACGCGTGAAAACATAAATAAAGATATTCTGGTGCGTTTTGAAAACCTGCTCAGTGATTACTTTGAATCAGACCAACCGCAAACTGTCGGTTTGCCATCCGTGCAATATGCCGCAGACCGATTGCATCTTTCTCCTAATTATTTCGGAGATTTGATAAAGAAAGAAACAGGTAAATCAGCTCAGGAATCCATTCAGCTTTTTGTGATAGAGAAGGCAAAAGAACGGCTTTATGATGAGAATAAGACTGTCAGCGAAGTTGCCTATGAACTGGGCTTCAAGTATCCGCATCATTTAAGCCGTCTGTTTAAAAAGGTGGTGGGGATGACCCCGAACGAATACAGGATGTAGTTATTTAATTTTGTACCCTAACAACGAACTGAACTTTTTGCAAATACCAGGGAATAATCCCATTAGCCTTCCGCCTAATCCCCATCTTTTTGGGAAGAATTTCTGGTAGAGCGCCTGGTCGATAAGTTGCAGGCGTGGTTCCCAGTTTTCCACCTCATGCCCGTCTTTCAGGCCGGAGCGGATTTGTGCTTCGTGCCCTCGTAGTGAGTCGGGTTTAATATACTTGGAGTTTGCCATCATAGGCCCGCATACATCGAACCATACCTCGCCACCACTGAATCGGTTGGCCAATCGGGTGAGTAATTGCCGTACCTGCTTTTCATAGAAATACATCAGTACGCCTTCGATAACAATGATAAACTCTCCTTCGGGATGCTTTTTACGGAGATCATCCATCCATTGGGTTTCCAGCAAAGAGCCGGCTATGTAATGATCGCCCGCAGGTTCCGGTAGTAAATCGCGTCGCAAGTCGATTACTTCGGGCAAATCCATTTCGTAAAATATGGCTTTGTCATGTTCTTCAATACGTTGATAGCGGGTATCCAATCCGCAACCTACATTCACTACAATTGGATTCTTTCGTGTGGCAATGAAGCGTCGGATGGCATTATCAAAGTATAATCCACGTACGACACATCCTATGGCACTCAATTTGGCACCATCAAATTTGGAGTAGTCATATTCGATACTTTCTACCAGTTGTTCGGCTTGCCGATCACGCAAAATGGCATCTTTCCGGCGACTCTCTTTGGCTCTCATGTAAAGAGGTATCAGCAGTGTCTCAGCTACTACACTCTTAAACTCATATTTCTTTTTCATTTTTATTTGGGAATTATTGGAATTAATACGATCTGGCAAAAAAGAACAATATTCAAATTCATTCAAAAAAAAGAGAGAACTTATACTTTGATAAATTCTCTCTTTTTGCTGTTCCTCACATTTTCTTCCGGAGTCCATAGGCTACATTTATTTTTTGCCAAAGTTACGGTTCTTGAGTAAGGGAAGCAATACCTAAAAGTAGGGAAATTGTGTTTTGACTTATACCTATCAAGAATGAAGCAAATAATCAATATTATCAGCTGTTTGTCCTAATTTATTAACGTGTAAGGAGCGTTTTGTAATAGCTTGAATATTAATGCGTTATAATGAACCTATCTCAGTATACGACTGAGGCACCCTAAGTATCATACTGAGGTACCCTAAGTATCATACTGAGATACCCTCAATATACGACTCTGCTTTTGAATTGTACTTTTTGTAAGTAACTTTTAAAGTAAGTCGCAGAATTATCACATAAGTCAAAATTAAGTAGTCATTCGCTTTTATGCCTTACTTTTTCGTTTTGATTCTTTGGTTCTACTAAGTCTCAAAAAAAATATCTTTCTTTGTAGAAAAGAAGAAATGTTTTATGCTCTCATTTGATACTTATATAAGTCGTAAACTGCCGCTGGTCGGTCTGATTAGTGCAGTCTTTATCATATACCCTAATATAGCCTGTCTGCCCTGGGATATAAAATTTCTGGAGGGAGTAAGTTGTACGGGATTTTATTGGTATTTTGTTTATCGTTTCTTTTTCTTCTGGGGACTGATTTGTTTGTTGTTACGTTATAATTTGCGACAACTGTCGACAGCGCAGTTTAAGGAACGTTTTGGCCGTAACTTCCTGTATTCATTGGCTGCCTATGCAGGCTTCGCGTCTATTTCCTATTGGATTCACTCTTATGGTATCCGTACTGATTTTCTGGGTAGTACATTGATCTCCCAATTCTTTATTCTGTGTTCTCTGTGTACGTTGATCGGGCATATTTCCATGTTATACTCCACGCAGCGTGAAAAAGAACGTGAGATAGAACGTTTGCGTATAGAGAATCTGCAAAGCCGATGTGATGCATTGGCCAATCAGATCAATCCACATTTTTTCTTTAACTCCTTGAATGGAGTGCAATCGCTTATTCGGAAGAAGGATGATGAAAAAACACTGATGTATGTGCATGAATTATCCGATATCTTCCGTTATATTCTTCAAAGTGATAAGAGAGGACTGGTTACTTTGAGGGAAGAACTGGAATTTATTCAATCTTTCCGTTATGTGATGGAAGTACGCTTTGCCAATAAACTGATTTTCTCGATCCAAGTGGATGAGGCTATGCAGGATAAACTGACGTTGCCTGTGCTTTCACTGCTTCCGTTGGTAGAGAATGTGACTGTTCATAATAGGATAGACAGTGAGCATAAAATGGAAATTACTATCAGGCTGAACGAGCAAAAAGAACTGGTGGTGAGTAATCCCACTTATCCTAAACTATCTCCGCCTGATACGAACGGAACAGGGTTGAGAAATCTGGAAAGCCGTTTTACCTTGTTGATGAACAGGCAAATACGGATAGAATGTGATGAAAATACATTCAGAGTATATCTTCCTTTAAATAAACAGAACTGACATCAAAATTGCATAGAGATATGAGAGTGTTGATTGTAGAAGACGAGACTGCCGCTTATGAGAATCTGGTGGATATTCTTGGCGAAGTCTCTTATGATATTCAAATAGCCGGTAATACGGAAAGCGTAACTCAAACCATTCATTGGCTGCAATCGAATCCTGCACCGGATTTGATATTTATGGATATTCATTTATCGGACGGTTCGGCATTTACCATTTTTGATAAAATAGAGTTGGAGACTCCTATTATTTTCACGACGGCTTATGACAGATACGCCATAGAAGCTTTCAAGGTGAATAGTATTGATTATTTGCTAAAACCTGTCAAGGTGGAAGATGTAAAACAGGCGCTGGATAAATACAAAAAACTGACGCACCAGGATGTGATTCACTACTTATCCAAATTGACTCAACTGGTGCCGACTCCTAAATATAAAGACAAGTTATTAATTCCATATAAAGATAAGCTGTTACCTATTGGCCTGAAAGAGGTTTCATGCTTTTATACAGCGGATAAAAACACCTGTATCTACTTGAAAGACGGGAATATGCATCCATACTCCAAAACACTGGAACAGATAATGGCTTCTCTGAATCCGGCAGATTTCATCCGGGCGAATAAGCAATTCATCCTGGCAAGGAATAGTGTGACGGATATAACTATCTGGTTTGATAACCGTTTGCTGGTAACATTGGATGTAGAAACTCCCGAACGTATCTATATCAGTAAGAACAAAGCGTCCGAGTTCAAGTCCTGGATAGTGAATAACACGTGAGTTAGAATACGTTAATCAGTAATTATGGTATTTACAACCGTAATTTATCTACGGTTTCTATCAGTAACGATCCCTATATTTGCAATCGGGAACTATTATAAAATTAAAGAGTTATTTTAAAGATGAAAAAAGAGAGATTTGTACTTGCATTCTTTACAGGCTGCCTGATTAGTGCGGTAAGCCTACAAGCACAAACCGGTAAGGACAGCACAAAGGTAGCAAGAAGTTATGCGATCAATGAAGTAGTAGTAACAGGTACGCGAAGTGAAACAGATGTGCGTCATTTACCCATGACCGTATCGGTAGTGGGGCGTCCGCAACTTGAAGCGAGCCAGCAGACTTCCGTACTTCCGGTGTTGAATTCACAAGTGCCGGGCTTTTTCTCCACTTCACGTGGCGTAATGGGATATGGTGTAGCTACCGGTGCATCAGGGCAAATGTCTTTAAGAGGCATTGGAGGACCCGCACAGGCCGGTCTTCCCACTACGGGACTGTTGGTTTTGATTGACGGACATCCTCAGTATATGGGACTGATGGGACACCCCATTGCCGACGCGTATCAGACTATGATGGCAGAACGTGTGGAAGTGCTCCGTGGCCCCGCATCCGTGCTTTATGGTTCTAACGCCATGGGTGGGGTTATTAACATTGTTACCCGTAAGATGCAGGAAGACGGAATACGTACAAACATCAACATTGGTGCCGGATCCTATGGAAGCATACAGACCGAAGCCACTAACCGCATAAGGAAAGGGCGCTTCAGTAGTACGGTGACTGCCTCTTATAACCGTACAGACGGTCATCGCGCTGACATGGCCTTTGAACAGTACGGCGGGTATGCCAAATTAGGCTATGACTTTACGGATAACTGGAAAGTTTGGGGCGATGTAAATGTCACTCGTTTTAATGCTACTAATCCGGGATCGGTAATGAAACCATATATAGACAATGATCAGCGTATTACACGTGGCATGACTTCTTTTGCATTGGAGAATCATTACGAAAAGACTTCCGGTGCATTGAGTTTTTTCTATAATTGGGGTGATCACTGGATAAATGACGGATATCAGCCAGGAGGAGAACCGCTTCAGTATCGTTTCAACTCTAACGATCAGATGCTTGGAGTATCATGGTATCAGAGTGTACAACTTTTCCAAGGCAACAGACTGACTGTAGGAGCTGATTATTTTCACTTTGGCGGTGAGGCATGGAACCAATTCTTTGATGGGCATCGTGAAACTTCGGCGAATAAGTCATTGAATGAAGTAGCAGGTTATGTAGATTTTCGTCAGGATATTGCTGCATGGCTTACGCTGGATGCCGGAGCACGAGTAGATTATCATTCGCAAACGGGTACAGAGTTCATTCCGCAAGTGGGGCTGGCTTTCCATCTTCCGGAGAATGCAGAAATCAAGGCAATGGCAAGTAAGGGATTCCGCAATCCTACCATTCGTGAAATGTATATGTTCCCTCCGCAGAATCCGGATTTGAAACCTGAGAAACTTTGGAATTATGAACTTTCTTTCTCACAACGTCTTATGGATAATCGTTTGTCCTATGGACTCAATGTGTTCTATATCAATGGTGAAAATCTCATTATACGTCTTCCAAATCCAAATGGTAGCGGTATGTTGAACCAGAATTCCGGCGAGATTGAAAACTGGGGAGCGGAAGCTAATGTAGGATACCAGTTTAATCCGGTGTGGAGCGTGATGGCAAATTACAGCTGGCTTCACATGGAAAATCCGGTATTGGCTTCTCCGGAGCATAAACTGTATGGAGGAGTGAACTTCAGAAAAGGACGTTGGAGTGCATCTACCGGCATCCAGTATGTGAAGGGGCTTTATACTGACCTGGACGCTGCGACCAAAGAGAACTTCGTGTTATGGGATATGCAGGGAAGCTTTAAGGCGACCAATTATCTGTCATTCTATGTGCGTGGTGAGAACTTGTTGGCACAACGTTATGAGATCAATGCAGGCTATCCTATGCCGAAAGCAACTTTTATGGGTGGAGTAAATATCAATTTTTAATAAGCATATTATATGAAAACAACAACTATCAGACTTTATTCACTGGATTACAGCAATGTGAAAACATATTTTGCTGCAGCCCTTTTCATTTTGGGTAATCTGGTTTTGCCACAACTTTGCCATCTTATTCCACAGGGTGGCCTTACTTTGTTACCGATTTATTTCTTTACGCTTATTGCTGCTTATAAATACGGTTGGAAAGTCGGATTGCTGACAGCCGTCTTTTCACCGGTTTTGAACCATTTGCTTTTCGGTATGCCTCCTGCGGGAGTATTGCCGGCCATCCTTTTAAAATCCGTTTTACTGGCAGTGGTTGCCGGATATGCAGCCAATCGTTTTAAACGTATCTCTATTCCTGTTTTGGCATTAGTAGTAGTGGCTTATCAGTTTATCGGGACGCTGGGCGAGTGGGCAATGGTAGGTAACCTTGCGCTTGCTTTCCAGGATTTCCGCATCGGCATACCGGGAATGGGATTACAGATTCTCGGCGGTTATTTGTTTATCAAGTATTTGGTTTATAAATGATATTCCATAAAATAAAGGTATGTTACGAAAAATCAGACTAACGTTTGCCATATTCTTTTTCGTGCTGATCACGCTTTTGTTCCTCGATTTTACGGGAACGTTGCATGCTTGGTTCGGTTGGATGGCTAAAATTCAGTTTTTGCCTGCTTTGTTGGCATTGAATGTCGGGGTTGTGATAATCCTGATTGCATTGACACTGCTCTTTGGGCGCGTGTATTGTTCTGTAATCTGTCCGTTGGGTGTATTTCAGGATGTAGTTTCATGGTTGGGTAAAAAGCGGAAAAAGAATCGCTATTCGTATTCACCTGCACTTAGTTGGTTGCGTTACGGAGTGCTGGGAGTATTTATTTTGACTCTGATAGGAGGAGTTGGTTCATTGGTCGCCTTATTGGCACCTTATAGTTCGTACGGACGAATAGCTTCTAATCTGTTTGCTCCGGTTTATCAGTGGGGAAACAACCTGCTTGCTCTTTTGGCCGAACGGGCAGATAGCTATATGTTTTATTCTGTAGACGTCTGGATGAAGGCTATGGGAACTTTTGTGATAGCTGTTCTGACATTTGTTATTCTGGCTGTGCTGGCCTGGCGCAACGGGCGTACATATTGCAATACAATTTGTCCGGTAGGAACAGTATTGGGATTCTTTTCACGTTTTTCTTTGCTGAAACCGGTAATCGATACGAGTAAATGTAATGGTTGCGGTTTGTGCGCACGTAATTGTAAGGCGGCATGCATTGATTCTAAGAATCATAAAATAGATTATAGCCGCTGTGTGGCTTGTATGGATTGCATCGGTAAATGTAAAAAAGGAGCTATCCGTTATGAGCGTCCTCATAAGGAAGTGCAGAAACCGTTAGCTGCTGAAAAAGTGACAGATGTTTCACCGGAACAGGTGGACAATGCACGCCGTGCTTTCTTTTCTGCCGGTGCCATATTTGCTACAAGTACATTGCTGAAGGCACAGGAGAAAAAAGTGGATGGTGGATTGGCTGTCATTGAGGATAAGAAAATACCGGAGCGGACGACACCTATTGTACCGGCAGGGGCGTTGAGTATTCGTAATTTTGCGCAGCATTGTACGGCTTGCCAGCTTTGTGTATCAGTGTGCCCTAATCAAGTTTTACGCCCATCCGGTAATCTGATGACGTTGATGCAGCCGGAGATGTCATACGAACGTGGTTATTGTCGTCCGGAATGCGCGAAGTGTGCCGAAGTATGTCCGACGGATGCGATTCATCTTACCAGTCTGGCTGATAAATCATCTATCCAGATCGGTCATGCCGTATGGATCAGGAAGAATTGTGTACCGTTGACCGATGGAGTAAATTGCGGTAATTGCGCCCGTCATTGCCCGGTAGCAGCGATAGAGATGGTTCCGTCTGAGGTAGATAATCCGGATTCTCCAAAGATTCCGGTTGTCAATGTAGAGCGTTGTATCGGTTGTGGTGCCTGTGAGAATCTTTGTCCGGCACGTCCTTTCAGTGCTATCTATGTGGAGGGACATGAGAGACATCGGGTGATATAGAGGTGATAGAGTGATAAATGTTAGAAGAACAGATATGGAAGAACATAATAAAAATATAAACCGTAGGGAATTTCTGAAAATTGTGGGCATCAGTGCCGCTACGACAACGGCTGCCGCGACTCTTTATAGTTGCAAACAGAAGGATGGGGTGATTCCGGGAGGCAGTGCATCGACTCCGGTGCCTACTGATAAGATGACTTACCGCACTTCTGTGGCTCAGAAAGATCGTGTTTCACTTCTGGGTTATGGCTGTATGCGCTGGCCGACTGTTCCTTCACCGGATGGGAAAGGAGATATGATTGACCAGGATGCTGTGAACGAGTTAGTAGATTATGCCATTGCGCATGGTGTGAATTATTTCGATACATCTCCGGTGTATGTACAGGGATGGTCGGAAAAATCTACTGGTATTGCATTAAAACGTCATCCGCGTGAGAAACTGTTTATTGCTACAAAGTTATCCAACTTTAGTAATTATAGCCGTGAAAACTCTATAGCCATGTATCGTAAATCTTTCGAAGATTTGCAGACAGATTATATCGATTACTATTTGTTGCACTCTATCGGTAATGGTGGAATAGAAGCATTCAAAGCGCGATATATAGACAATGGCATGATGGAGTTTCTGTTGAAAGAACGTGAGGCAGGGCGTATCCGTAATCTGGGATTTTCTTTCCACGGCACAGTGGATACTTATGACTATGCACTTTCTCTGCATGATGAGGTGAAATGGGACTTTGTACAGATACAGCTCAATTATGTGGACTGGAAACATTCTTCGGGACGTAATGTAAATGCGGACTACCTATATGATGAATTGGTAAAACGTAATATTCCGGCAATCATTATGGAGCCATTGCTGGGGGGAAGATTGTCTAATGTACCGACTCATATTATGACACGTCTTAAGCAGCGCCGTCCGGAAGATAGTGTGGCTTCGTGGGCTTTCCGTTTTGCAGGCTCACCGGAACTGGTGTTAACGGTATTGAGTGGCATGACGTATATGGAGCATCTTCAGGATAATATCCGTACCTATTCTCCGCTGATTCCTTTGACAGATGATGATAAGGAGTTTTTGGAAGAAACGGCACAATTGATGTTGAAGTATCCTACTGTACCGTGCAATGACTGTAAATACTGTATGCCTTGTCCGTATGGCATTGATATTCCTGCTGTGCTTATACATTATAATAAATGTGTGAATGAGGGGAATGTACCAAAGAGCCAACAAGACGAGAATTATAGAAAGGCACGCCAGGCTTTTCTTGTTGGTTATGACCGTAGTGTGCCACGCCTGCGACAGGCAAATCATTGTATTGGTTGCGATCAATGTTCGCCTCACTGCCCGCAGAGTATTAATATTCCCAAGGAGTTGCGTCGTATCGACGGGTTCGTGGAGCAACTGAAACAAGAAACATTGTAAGAGTCACAAAAGTTACGAGCTACGAGTTACAAGCTACGAGTGGCTGCGCTATGTTTGCGGGCGAAAAATCACTTGCACGGCTATCACTCCGAAAGGCTCTTGTAGCTCGTAGCTTTTGTAGCTCGTAGCTAATAACTTGAATTAGAATGAGCAAAAATAAAAAACATATGTGGCTTTGGATTGTGTTGGCGGTTATAGGCATAATATGCGCTTCCGTATTTATTTTTATTAATCAGCCGAGTTTCGGCAGTTTGCCTCAGGGAGCGCGTTTAGAGCGAATCAAACGCTCACCTCATTACCGTGACGGCCAGTTCAATAATCTGCATCCGACGCAGATGATGACCTCGGACGAAGGACGCTTTGGTGCAATGCTTTCTTTCTTGTTCCGCAAAACAGAGAACCTGCGTCCGGAGAATGAAGTTCCGGTTATCAAAACGGATTTGCATAAGTTGGGGCGTGATGAAAATGTACTGATCTGGTTTGGACATTCTTCCTACTTTATTCAGGTAGATGGAAAGCGATTTCTCGTTGATCCTGTTTTTTGCATGGCTTCGCCTGTATCTTTCATCAACAAACCATTTAAAGGAACTGATGTCTATAAACCGGAAGATATGCCGGATATCGATTATCTGGTGATTTCGCATGATCATTGGGATCACTTGGATTACCGGACAGTGAAAAGTCTGAAAGACCGGGTAGGAAAAGTGATTTGCGGACTCGGCGTTGGCGAACATTTCGAATATTGGGGATATGATAAAGATCGGCTTGTAGAATTGGACTGGTATGAAGATGCTGTTTTAGAAAATGGTTTTGCTGTCCATTGTCTTCCGACACGCCATTTCTCCGGTCGTGGTTTAAAGGCTAATCAGACATTGTGGGCATCCTTTCTGATAAAAACTCCATCACAGAAAATATATATGGCCGGTGACGGTGGTTATGACTCTCATTTTGAGGAAATAGGGAAGCGTTTTCCGGATATAGACCTTGCGATTCTGGAAAATGGCCAGTATAATGAAGGTTGGAGCCTTATCCATCTAATGCCTTCTGATATGGCAAAGGCAGCTAAAGATCTGAAAGCAAAAAAAATAATGACTGTACATCATTCAAAGTACGCATTGGCAAAGCATCCTTGGAATGAGCCTTTGACGAATGAGAAGAAGATGCAGGAACAAGACTCGCTGAATATGATGATTCCTGAGATAGGGGAGGTAATGCCGTTATAGAATTTTCATCTCTGTAATAATAGTGAGTGGCTGATATGATTGTTATGTAAAGGCAGTCATATCAGCTTTTTTGTTTTTTCCTATCCCAAAATAGTAGACTTTTTGAGTATTGGTGTAACTTTGTCAGCAGATATTAAAAACATTCTAAATACGAATCTTATGAAACAAGAAGTCTTATTCCTGCTTTTAAATGAATATGCCGACTGGGAAGGCGCTTTCCTTGCCATTTCCCTAAATACCGGGGTAATACCGGGCAGTGAAGTGAAATATATACCGAAGGTAGTTGCCCCTACATTGGATGTTGTGCGTTCTGTCGGCGGTTTTCGTACTTTGCCTGATTATAGTTTTCAAACGATGCCTGCTGACTATGCGGCATTGGTGTTGGTTGGTGGTATGCACTGGCAATCGCCTGAAGCGGAACTGGTGGTGCCAATTGTGCAGGATGCATTACAGCGTGGTAAGATAGTTGGAGCTATTTGCAATGCTTCTGCCTTTATGGGAGCGCATGGTTTCCTGAATGATGTAAAGCATACCAGTAATACGCTTCCATATCTGAAGCAGTTTGCAGGTAGTGCATATACCAATGAAGCCGGGTACCAGGAAAAACAGGCAGTCAGCGATAAGAATATCGTAACTGCTAACGGAACCGGGCATTTGGAGTTTACCCGTGAATTATTACTTCTTTTGGATGCTGATACTCCGGAAAAGATTGATGCCGCTTATGATTATTATAAAAATGGCTTTGTGAGGTAACATTTGTCTTGTAATTAATCATATTCCTCAATCACATTACGGAATATATCTACTCCGACGATTTCTCTCGTTGAGACATCTGTGACCCATAGCCGGTTGTTATGAACCAACAACTTCTGTCCGCCTTTGAATGTATAGCCGGGCACTGATTTGAAGGTCAGGAAGAATTTCTTTTTCTCTCTGTCATAGCATCGGATACTACCGTCGGCTGCTGAGATGTACATCAGATTTTTGTATAAGGCTATTCCTCTGGGATTAAATTCCAGAGGAAGCGCCTGACTGGTAGTCATTGTGATATTGCTTCCCTTCTGGATAAGGGTAGTATCGATCACATGTATTTTCCGGTTGCCGTATTGTCCGTAATCGGCGAGAAATACCAATCCGGTTGTATCTACTGCCATCTGGTGCGGATAAAATCCGTTGTTTACATCGAAACCATCCAGACTTCCACGTGAGTAGTAATTTATATTCTGATATTTCTCCGCACTCACATCACTTTGTAAGGTTACTTGCAGACCATCTTTCATGCGCACTATTATGTAATCGTCCACAATAGCCATTGCATGGGTGTGAAACAACTGTGTATTTCCATGCCCCCAGTTACGGTTTCCAATTCGGGTGATAAATTTCAGTGTATGTATATCGAACACATCGATGCACGAGCCTATATTGGCGAGATAAAGCCTCTCATTAGCTACGGAAATGGCCTCTACATAATTGTTGAATGTTTGCGTTGCACCATTGTAGGTCCATGTATTTAATGAACCTATTTTCTGATGAGCGGACAGGCTATATAATTCCACACTGAAATGTCCGCTTTGAGTATTGGCTATGAAGAGAGTATCACCGTATATATATGTACTGCCGGGCATGAATTCACCGGAAGCATATCCGAGTTTTTCTGCATTAATCACCTCTCCGGCTTTGTAAGAGTAGTAATAATGTATGGATGAAGGCTGTTCCGGTTCCACTTCCCTGATTACGTCTTCTATTTTCTTCTTTTCGCATGAGAGCAGGCATAAACCTGCTAATAGTATATATATTATCTTCATTTCTTTTTTCTTACTTCAATTCATTTAATGGGATGCTTGTCACTGTACCTGTTCCGCGGTTTATCACAAAGAGAGTCTGGCGGGCCAGGGCTATTTTCTCCGGATTGCTAAAAGACTTTCCGTTTATGGTAGAATAGTCTTTTAAGATGCTTCCATCCTGGGGATTGATCTCTACAAGACATTCTGTCTTTTGATTTAAAGTCACAAACATACGACCGTCCCAGGAAACTACATCATAGGCTTGCGTTGGTAACTTCAGGGTGCGGACCGGGTTTAATACTTTCTGTTCACGCATGGTAGTAAGGTCATAGGCATAGATTTCCTTTTTACCAATGTGGGTGGTATAAAGTATATTGTCTTTATCTATCGTCATTCCGTATGTTCCCATCACTTCGCCTACATTGTTGAAACGGCAGTAGTTCGGTATGCGCATACAATTATCCGCTGTGACATCTTTTTCCATAAAGACGCAAACACGCCTTTTATCACGGATGAATACACAACCGTTTTTTACTAAAGTTTCGAAAGCATGTACGGTTTGATAGCTGCCTTCACCCCATTGTCCGTTTCCGATACATGTTATAAATTTCAGTGTCGTGGCATCAAAAACATCTGTCCGGCTACTCGTATTGGTTACATATATTTTGCCATGGGCGGCTGTAATTCCATTGGGTTCACCGGCAAAAGTTTCGGATGTGCCGTTGCGTGTCCAGTTTCTGATACGTCCACAATGGATTACTTGCCCGTTCTTCTCTTGGAAGACTTCTATACTATAGTTTCCGGTAGCATTATTAACTATGTAAATGCGATTCTGATAGGCTGTAACATCTTTAGGTTTGAAAGTCGTTTCCGTAGCTTCGGGCACGTCCGACCATTTTAATGACACCGATAATGGGGTACCGTCTGCAATGTTTTCGTTGTCTTCTACTGGATGAAAACCGAGGCCGCCGTCTATTGCATCCAGTTCCGGATCTTCTATGACGAATGTGGAACCTACGTATTTAGAACTGCCGTATAGGGTAGTTGCATTTTTACGGGTATGCATAAAACGCCGTGAGTAAACAGGGAGACGTTTCTCCTGACCTAACTTCAGATAGACAGCACGTCCCAGGGTGATCCATCCGGGACCTGTCTGCTCATAGGTCATGTTACCGTCGTGCCCGTATCCGAGGCAATGCCCTATTTCGTGGAAGACGGTATGTATGTTGTATTCATCATCGGGATAATGCTGTAGAAAGCACCATTCTGCCAGACCTAAAGTGTAGCCTCCACCCAAACCGTTTACACCACTGACGTGTCCGAGAAGGTATGCGCCGTGGTTTAGTACTTTCTGCTTCAATTGATCGACATTGATGACTGTCTTATTATTATCGCTATGTAGCTTTCCTCTGTATTTCTCCAGTTCGTCTGCGAATTCCTGTGAAGAGAATGCGTATGCCAGGTTTAACATCAGAGCCACGCCTTCCCGACAATGGGCAGGGCGTATCGGATAAGCCCAGCTTCCTTGGCGGCTATAGGCAGAGAAAGAAACTTTGTACTGAGGTATTACATCGGTCATTTTCTTATAAAGCGGATCTTCACAGTCGATGCGTAAAGTCAAATCTGCCGCACTGATATGGGGATTAGCTTTGATCACGATTGTTTTTCCGGAAGCAGTGGTGTATTCCTTGTCTCCGGAAATTATGGGAAGCGCTTTATGAAATTCAATGAAGCCGGGTACCGTTTCAAAATCAGCCAACAGAAATTCTTCATCGTAACCGACAATGCTTGCCCAAACTTTCACATCCTTAATCGGGCGGGGGCAGAAAAAGCGGACGAAGAGTTCCTGTTTTTCGTTGATAGACACTTGTAGTGGAGCATTGACACGAAAACTTCTTTGGTTGGCATCGAACAGAATATCTTCTGATTCCCCATCCTGTAACATTAACATGGAAACTTCCGGAGTATAATCTTCCGCCTTGACTTTTATGACTCCTTGTATACGTTCTTCGGGAACAGGAGGATCAATATAATTAATGATTGTCTCTTCAGAACAACTGGATAAGAGACTGAGAATGATTAATAAAACAGCTAGTTTAATATTTGTCATCATGTATGTGTTTTTTATGAGCCGGCAAAGATAGTTATTTTCTCTAAAAGTTGTTGGCCTTTATTAGTGTAATATGCCGGGCTTTGATGCAGACGATAGGGTATATCGGGCTGTATTCCTTTTTTATGTTAAAACGAAAGATTCTATTAAACTTTTTGCTTTTCCTGTTGTCTTATAAACATCAAGATTCAATAGGTATAAATAAAATATAGTATGGTATTAGTTTTATGAAACGGGCGGAACATTTTCGCCCGTTTTTATTTCTTTTGCTTTTCCCTTGCATTTTTGCCTCCCTTTTTGTTCCTTTGTTCCCGTTAATTGTAAACAAATGGTAGAATGAGAAACGTATTTTACTTCTGGATATGTATAGCGATGTGGCTGTTGTCAGCTTGTTCTTCTCAGAAAAAAGAGGATAGGGGAGATATACAGGTACTGATGAAAGACAGTGTGGATGCCAATGGTTTGCAACGTATGCAGGTATCTGATAGTAAGACCAGTTTTACGTATAAAGGTAAGGAATATCAATCGAGCGTGGTTCGCAGGCCGGATGACAGTTTACCTGTTGTGATTAATGAACAAGGAGATAAATTTGTTGATAACAGCATTACTCTGCGTATAACTTCCGGCGGCAAGTCTATTGTTGACAAGGTGTTTACAAAAGAGAGTTTTGCTTCGTTAGTGGATGCAAAGTTCATGAAACATTCTATCCTTGAGGGACTGGTGTATGATAAGACCACACCTCAGGGGATCGTTTATGCGGCAAGTGTGTGCTATCCGCAGTCCGACCTTTACATTCCACTATCGATCACTGTATCTGCCGATGGCAAAATATCCTTGGCGAAAGAAGAACTGCTGGAAGATTTGCACGAAACAGACAGCATTTGATCAAAGATTCCAGATTGTTTCCTAATTTATGAGTTTCCTTTGCCGGTATGAAAATCCTGATTGTAGAAGATGAACCGGATTTGCGGGAAACGATCCGCATTTCCCTTGTAAAAGAGCATTTCGTTGTGGAAACTGCTGCCGATTACTTTTCGGCACTGGATAAAGTGAATGACTACGATTATGACTGTATCCTGCTGGACATTATGCTGCCCGGTGGAAGCGGTCTGGATTTGCTGCGCGAACTCAAACGCCTGCGTCGTAGTGACAGTGTGTTGATTATTTCTGCCAAGGATTCTTTGGATGATAAGGTGGAAGGGCTGGAATTGGGCGCTGATGACTATCTTACGAAGCCTTTCCATTTGGCCGAGCTCAATGCGCGGGTGAAGTCTGTTATTCGCCGCCGACAAGCAAAGGGTGATGTTTCTATTACAATGGGAAATCTGTTGCTGTATCCTGACAAGCGCCAGGTAGAGGTAGGAGGAGTGCCTTTACAACTTAACCGGAAAGAATTCGATCTGCTTTATTATTTTATAGTCAATCCTGATCGCGTTATTAATAAAATGAGTCTTGCGGAGTCTGTGTGGGGAGATAATATCGACCAGGTAGATTCATTGGATTTCATTTACTCACAAGTGAAAAATCTTCGTCGTAAACTGAAACAAGCTGAGGCTACCGTAGAACTGAAGGCAGTATATGGTTTTGGCTATAAACTCTCTGAAGTATGAAACTGCTTCATTATACCTATCGGAAACTTTCATTGCTGCTATTGCTGTTGATGGCGGTATGGGGGGTATTGTTTTATTATGCCATTATTGACGAAGTGATGGATGAAACGGATGATACGCTTGAAAATTACAGTGAGATATTAATCAATAATGCCTTGATGGACCCGTCTATTCTTGATACGGAGGGGACATTGATGTCTTTCTACAAATTCCGGCCTATATCCGAAGAAGAAGCTGAGGACTATGATGAAGAGTTTTATGACTCTACTGTCTATATAGAAAGCGAAGATGAAGATGAGCCGGTGAGGGTACTAAAGACGGCTTTCCGTATGCCGGATGGGCAGTTTTATGAACTGGAACTGATGATTTCCATCTTGGAGCGTGATGATATGGTGGAGGCTATCCTGTGGTATTTGGGAGCATTGTTTCTGCTGTTTTTGATTTGCACATCCATCGGGACACGACTGATACTGCAAAATGTATTTCGCCCGTTGCATCGCCTGCTGAACTGGCTGCAACAAATTCAGCCGGGCAAGGAGCTTCCGGTGTTGGACAACCCGACGAAGATACGGGAATTTCAGCAGTTGGGTGATGCGGCTGTGGATATGGGAAACCGTAGTTATAAGGCGTATGAGGAACAGAAGCAGTTTATAGAAAATGCTTCGCATGAGTTGCAGACACCGCTTGCCATTGTTCGTGGCAAGATTGAGTTGCTTGCGGAGAATGAGTCGATGACGGAAGAACAGTTGAAAGAACTGGATGAAATATATACTACATTGGGCAGAGCTGTCAGACTGAATAAATCTTTGTTGTTGCTTTCCCGTATTGAAAACGGACAATATACCGAAACAGAAGATGTTTCGGTAGATGAAGTCTTGGATGAACTATTGCCTGATTTGATGGATATATATGAAGGCAAGAAAATACATCTGGTACGTACGAAAGAGACGGAACCTTTCGTGATTCGCTGCAACCTTTCCCTGGCACAGATTTTGGTTTCCAATTTGGTGAAAAATTCTTTGGTGCATAATCGTGAAGGCGGTGAACTGCATATAGCGACTACGCCTTCTTCTCTTACTATCATGAACAGTGGTGAACATCCGTTGGATGGAGAAAAGTTGTTCCGGCGTTTTTATCGCAGTATTGACGGGAAGAAGGATTCTACCGGTTTGGGGCTTGCCATCGCCCGTTCCATTGCTTTGTCCGCCTCTCTCAGTCTGACTTATAAATGGCAGGAAGGAATGCATCTGTTCTTGCTTGTTAAAGAATCTCAAAAGAAAAGCTAAAGGCGAATATTCCCAAATCTTTCCCGATTCAGTATCGTTATTTGCAGTGTGAATAAAAACAGGAAATAAATTAGTAACACTTAAAAACAATAACGATTATGAAGAAGGTTTTATCTATTCTCGTATTGGCTATCGTAGCCGTTCAGTTCGCTTTTGCCGGTGATGTGATTACCAAAGACGTAAAGGAACTTCCATTGACTGCGCGTAACTTTATCAATCAGTATTTCAGTAAACCGCAGATTTCATACATCAAGATAGACAGTGAGTTCCTGTCCAAGAAGTATGAAGTGACACTGACTGACCGCACGGAGATTGACTTCGACAAGAAAGGTAATTGGACGGAAGTAGACTGTAAAAAGAATGCTGTGCCTGCCGCCCTTATCCCAGCCTCTGTAAAAGATTACGTAAAGGCTAATTTCCCTAATGAAATTATCACTAAGATAGAGCGTAAAAGTACGGGGATTGAGGTGGAACTTGCCAATGATTTCTCTTTGAAATTCAATAAGAAAGGACAGTTTGTCAGTTTGGATGACTAATGGAGGGAGAAAATGATGAAAACAAGATTCTTGATGTTAGCGATGATGATGTGCATGACCGCATTGACATTCAGTGCATGCAGCGATGATGATGGCGATGATAAGAGTATCGATGTGCCGGAGGCTGTAACACAGGCTTTGAAGCAGAAATATCCAAATGCTACGGACGTAGACTGGAAGCAGAAAAACTCGTATTTTGTGGCCGATTGCTGGCTGGACGGAAAAGATTCCGATATATGGTTTGATGCCAATGGAAACTGGTGGATGACAGAATCGGAAATATACTGGAATGATGTTCCCGGAGCTGTCCAGACTGCATTTAATAATAGCGAATATGCAAACTGGGTACAAGATGATTATTATTTTTTGCTGTATCCGTTGCAACCCATGCAATATGTGATTGAAGTGAAGCAGGGGAATCAGAAGTATCAGTTATTCTATTCGGAAGATGGAGGGCTGATGAATACTGTGAATGTAACGGGAAAGGATGATACGATTTATCCACCGGAAGAGTGAGAAAGCTACAAGCTACGAGCTACAAGAGTCCTGCGGCTTGATAGCGTTTAGCAGTTCAAGGACTGACATAGCGCAGCAACTTGTAACTCGTAGCTTGTAACTCGATTACATTGGTCGGTAATCTTTTGCCAATCCCCCTTCACTGGTTTCTTTATAGAGTGAAGGCAGGTCGTTTCCGGTTTCTTTCATTACTTCTACAACCTTATCGAAAGATACACGGTGCATTCCATCGGTGAATGAGGAATAAAGGTTGGCATCCAGTGCACGGGCGGCGGCATAGGCATTTCGTTCGATACAGGGGATCTGTACTAATCCGCAAACCGGGTCACAGGTCATTCCCAGATGATGCTCTAATCCCATTTCAGCTGCATATTCTATTTGAGCCGGACTGCCACCGAATAATTGATTGGCAGCGGCTGAGGCCATAGCACAAGCTACCCCCACTTCTCCCTGACATCCAACTTCCGCTCCCGATATGGATGCGTTTGTCTTTACAATGTTTCCTACAAGACCGGCAGTGGCAAGTGCGCGGAGGATGCGGATATCGCTGAAATCGCGGCTCTTTGCCAAATGATATAACACTGCCGGCATTACACCGCAGGAACCGCAGGTAGGTGCAGTAACTATGGTTCCGCCTGAAGCGTTCTCTTCACTTACGGCAAGGGCATAGGCAAATACCAGTCCACGGGATTGCAGGGATTGTTTGTATCCGCTGGCGCGTATATAATAAGTAGAGGCTTTGCGACGCAGGTTCAATGGACCGGGCAATACGCCTTCCTGTTCCAGTCCGCGGCGAACGGCTGCCTGCATGGTTTTCCAAACTTCTTGCAAGTAATCCCAGATATCTTCTTCCTCACATTCCTTAACGTATTCCCAATAACTTTTTCCGGTTTTTTCGCACCATTGCAGAATCTCAGTCATGTGGTTCATAGAGTAGATATCAGGAGTGTTGACGGAAGATGCACCATCGTTTTCTTCGGCTAAAGCACCACCGCCCACGCTAAATACTGTCCATGAATCTGTTTCATTGCCTGATGCATCTACAGAAACGAACTTCATCCCGTTGGGATGAAAAGGCAGGAATATTTTTGGTTCCCAGATGATTTCTACCGGAGCGGCAGGTTGCAGGGTATCGGTTATGGCTATATTAGTCATATGCCCTTTACCGGTGGCGGCAAGGCTACCGTATAAAGTAACTTTAAATGAGGAGGCTTCCGGATGTTTTTCCAGAAATAGCTCGGCAGCTTTGCGAGGGCCCATTGTATGGCTACTTGATGGCCCTGTACCGATACGGTAGAGTTCTTTGATTGATTTCATACTATTTTATTTATAGGTCAACAACTGTAATTCCTGCACCGCCGAATTGCACATGCTCATCGGCAAAGTGTCTGATACCGGGAACTGTTTGCAGGTACTGGCGAATAAGTGTACGTAAAATGCCCGTGCCTGTTCCGTGAAGAATACGTACGCGGGACATCCCAACAAGAATGGCATCGTCAATAAAGTAGGTCACTGCCTGCAAAGCTTCATCACCCCGCATACCGCGTACGTCGATGTCTTGTTTGAAGTTCAGTTTCTTTTCGTACATACTGTCCTGCGTCTGGTTGCTGACGAATGTGCTCTTGGTAGAACTGTCTACCTTTTGCGGAACAATGTTTGTACGCTCCAGACGTTCCACTTTAATGGTAGTCTTTATACTACCGAATGCTACAACGGCATTTTTTCCATTTACTTCCAGGACTTCGCCTACTGAATTCTGTCCTTTTATCTTCACCATCGCTCCCGGTGCAATGCTTGCCAGGTGCTCTGCTTCCTGCTTGGCTTTTTGCGCAGCCTGCTCCTGTGCTGATAATCCGTTATCAGTATCTTTTGTTTTCTTTTCTTTCTTACGATTCTGCTTTTCCTGCAATTTCTGCATTTTACGGGCTATTTTCTCCTCCTGTTCTTTAGAGGCAAGAGCTTCCATCGATTGACGGAATTCCGTCAACTCTTGGCGTGCCTGGCGAGTCTTTTCTTTTTCAGCCTGTGCTTCCTTAATGGTACGGATGGTATTCTCAATTCGGGCATTGGCCTCTTGTACCAGTTGTTCTGCTTCTTCCTTGGCTTTTTTAATAATCTCCTTGCGAGATTTTTGTAAGTCTTCCATTTCTGCCTGATAACGGGCGATGGTGTCTTCCATATGTTTCTCGCGTTGGCGGATGGTCTGGCGTTTGCCTTCCCAATATCGCTTGTCACGTACAATGTCTTGCAGGTATTTATCAGCATTGATGTATTCACTGCCCACAATTTCGGATGCGTCAGCAATCACATCTTCCGGAAGACCGATCTTTCTGGCTATTTCTACGGCAAATGAACTTCCGGGGTTACCGATCTGAAGTTGGAATAAGGCCTGCATCAGGTGGCGGTCATATAGCATAGCTCCATTTACTACCCCCTCATGGTCTTCGGCAAAGTGCTTCAGATTCTGGTAGTGTGTAGTAATAACACCGAAAGTTAACTTTTGGTTGAAACGTTTTAGTACGGCTTCGGCTATGGCACCACCGATTTGCGGTTCTGTTCCGCCGCCGAATTCATCGATCAGGATGAGGCTGCGTTCATTGCAGTTCTTCATCATTATCTTCATATTGGTAAGATGAGAAGAATAGGTACTCAAATCATCTTCAATGGATTGCTCGTCACCTATATCAATGAATATGCTGCTGAAAATACCCGCATGGCTGCGTTCATGCATGGGAATGAGCATACCACATTGCAGCATATACTGTAATAACCCTACTGTTTTGAGACAAACGGACTTACCACCGGCGTTTGGACCGGATATAATCAATATGCGCTGTTTCTCGGTTAGTTCTATATCGAGGGGAACTACCTTTTTCCCATGTTTGGAGAGGGAGAGTTGTAGTAACGGATGGACTGCCATGGTCCAATCCAGTAAGCGTGTATTCTCAAGTGCGGGTTTTATACCGGATATTTGCAGGGCAAACAAACTCTTGGCACGGATAAAGTCTATCTCGGCAAGGAATTCGTAAGACTGCAATACCTCGGGAATAGAAGGACGCAGCAGATTGGAGAATTCCACCAGAATACGGATAATCTCTCTACGCTCATCTCCCTCCAGTTCACGGATACGATTGTTGGCTTCCACTACCTCGGCAGGTTCTATGAACACGGTTTTTCCACTTGCCGATTCATCATGCACGATACCTTTTATCTTCCGTTTCAGCCCCGGAGCAACCGGAATTACCAAACGTCCGTCACGCATAGTAGGAGTAACATCTTTGTCTACCACACCTTCGGATTGGGCGTTGCGCAGGATACCATTCAATGAACGGGAAATACTGTTCATGGTGTTTGTCAATTCCCGGCGAATACGTGCCAGTTCGGATGAAGCATTGTCTTTTATCTTTCCGTACGGTGAAAGTATATTATTTATCTTCTGGATCAATTGCGGGAATGCCAGGATATCTTTGGCGAGATTCCGAAGGCAAGGGTAGGGGGAATCTTCTTCCTCCATATCTTCTTTTTCCAGAAAGCGTACGATGTCCCGTATCGTTTCCAGCGAACGGCGTAAGTCGAAAAGTTCCTGTTCGTCCAGATACATTCCTTCAACGCGTATCCGTTTGAGGGATGGACGGACGTCGAAAAAATACTGTGCGGGGAAGTTGTCTTCTTCCTGTATAATGCGTACAAATTCAGTCACGAGGTTCAGGCGCTCCTCCACTTCCTCAAAGTGATCGGAGAATGCCATATCGGTAACTCGTTCGGCGCCTAGCGTACTAAGGCATTTTTCACTTAGTAACTGGCGTATTTGGTCGAAACCTATTTTATATTCAAAGTTCTGCGGGTATATCATGTTGCAAAAGTACGATTTATTCGTGAAAAAAATAGCAGGAAGTTTGTAGATTTAAAAATGATTTGTACCTTTGCACCGCTTTAAGAGAAAAGCACTTCTTGAAAGAGGAGTTTGGAGAGGTGGCAGAGTGGTCGATTGCGGCGGTCTTGAAAACCGTTGTACTGCGAGGTACCCGGGGTTCGAATCCCTGTCTCTCCGCTAAAAGCAGCTAAATAATGGCTGCTTTTTTATTGAAAATACTTACCGGAATATACAAGGAGAGATGCTCGAGTGGTTGAAGAGGCACGCCTGGAAAGCGTGTATACCCCTAAAGGGTATCCGGGGTTCGAATCCCCGTCTCTCCGCAGGTTGATAAACCGTTTTTATTATTTCTTTCTACTACTTTCCCTGATTTGCAGATTTGTCGGAATGATTACTTGTCTGACTGTTCTATCCCCTTTGATTTGGTCTATTAATAAACGACAAGCCGTTTCTCCCATTTTATAGGTCTGATGTGATACTGCCGATAGTTTCGGTTCTACATAGTTGGCATGTTGTTCGTCTGTATAACCGATGATAGCTATATCTTCCGGAATGCGAAGGCCGTGACTTTTAATAACTTCTATGGCGGCAAAGGCTAATGTGTCATTCATGGCAAGAATGGCATCGGGAGGTTGAGGAAGGGATAACAAAGCTTCCGTTGCTATTTTGCCCTCTTCATAATCTATTTTCCGACAGATTACCAGTTCTTTTTCAATGGGAATATGATTGTCACGGAGAGCTTCCAGGTAACCGTGTTTTCTTCTTGTCACAATATCCAAATGGTTAGCTCCTCCTATGAAAGCCACTCGTTTACTACCGGTATCCAATAAATGTTGGGTAGCCATTTGTGCCGATTGCACTCCATCTGCTACTACCGAAGAAAATTGGTTGGTCAGGCAAACACGGTCGAAGAGGATGAGTGGCATATTAATATCCTTCAGGGCAGCAAGATGAGTATAATCTGTAGTTTCTTGGGACAGACAGGCAATGATACCTTCTACCCGCATATTGACTAAATTCTCAATATTCCTTTTTTCATATTCGTAGGATTCGTGTGAAGTGGTGATGATGATAAAGTATCCGTTGTCCACTGCCATATTCTCTATCCCGTTCAGGATGGATGCGAAGAAATGGGTAACGATATCCGGTACAACAACTCCAATGATACGCGGGGTATTCTTTCGCAGGCTCATGGCAAAAGGATTGGGACGGTAATTCATTTCTTTTGCCAGCTTCTTGGCTTTAGCGCAAAGCTCACTGCTAATTTCAGGGCTGTCTTTTAGTGCCCTGGATACAGTGGGAATGGATACGCCTAATGCTTGGGCGAGATCTTTTAATGAAGTATGTTTCCGGTATTCCATTTCTTAAGTCAGCTATATTAGATTCATTTACAAAGAAAACACATTCTTCGATAAAAGAGGGTATGGAAGGATGTTTTTTTTACGTAAACCATTACGTATTGTTTTCGCTTCTTATATGCTGTCCTGAAATTATTCTTACCCTATTTTTGTCGCATCTAAAAACTTTTAAATTTAATTAGTTATGCAATACCATGAAATCGGAAAGACAGGGATGAAAGTATCATCTCTCAGTTTTGGAGCTTCTTCTTTAGGAGGGGTTTTCCATGATGTTAAAGAGAAAGAAGGAATTGAGGCTGTGTTTACTGCTGTCGAATCGGGCATGAATTTTATAGATGTTTCCCCTTATTATGGGCATTATAAAGCAGAGACTGTTTTAGGAAAGGCCTTGAAAGACATTCCACGTGACCGGTATTATCTTTCTACCAAGGTGGGACGTTATGGAAAAGATGGTGTCAATACCTGGGATTACTCTGCAAAACGTGCGGTAGAAAGTGTATATGAGAGCATGGAACGTCTGAATATCGACTTTATCGATTTGATTAATGTACACGATATTGAGTTTGCTGATCTGAACCAGGTTGTTAATGAGACATTGCCGGCATTGGTAGAATTGCGTGAAAAAGGAGTTGTCGGACATGTCGGAATCACTGACTTGCAACTTGAAAACCTGAAATGGGTAATTGATCACTCACCCAGTGGTACGGTAGAATCTATACTCAATTTCTGCCATTATTGCCTGTGTGATGACAAGCTAGCGGATTTTCTTGATTATTTTGAATCGAAAGGAATAGGCGTGATAAATGCCTCTCCGCTATCCATGGGATTGTTGAGTGAACGGGGCGTTCCTGCATGGCATCCAGCTCCAGAACCTTTGGTGGATGCTTGTCGCAAAGCAATGGAATACTGTAAAGCAAAGAATTATCCTATTGAGAAATTAGCTATGCAGTTCTCTGTTAGTAATCCTCGGATTGCGACTACATTGTTCAGTACAGCCAATCCGCTGAATGTGAAAAAGAATGTCTCTTTTATTGAAGAGTCGATTGACTGGGCGCTGGTGCATGAAGTACAGGAAATTATTGGGGAACAGCAACGCGTAAGTTGGGCTAATTCTTAAAATATAGCTGTCTATATGGACTATACAATAATTGATGCCCATGCCCATCTATGGTTGCGGCAAGATACGGTGGTGGATGGATTTCCCATTCGTACACTGGATAATGGACGTTCGTTGTTTATGGGAGAAATCCGCCAAATGGTTCCTCCCTTTATGATGGACGGGGTGAATAGTGCAGAAGTTTTCCTGTCGAACATGGACTATGCGCAAGTGGCTGCTGCTGTTATTACACAGGAATTTATTGATGGTATTCAGAATGAATATCTGGCAGAAGTTATTTCTCGTTATCCTGATCGCTTCTTTGTTTGCGGAATGTGTGAGTTCCGTAAGCCCGGGTTTCTGGCACAGGCAAAAGAACTCATTGCAAGAGGTTTCAAAGCTATTAAAATTCCGGCTCAACGCCTGTTGCTTACAGAGGGACGGGTGATGCTGAATAGTGAGGAAATGATGCAGATGTTCCGATATATGGAAGAGCGGGATGTGATGCTTTCCATAGACTTGGCGGACGGAGCAACGCAAGTTCCCGAGATGCAGGAGGTCATTCAGGAGTGTCCCCGGTTGAGAATTGCTATCGGGCATTTCGGAATGGTGACACGTCCGGATTGGGAAGAACAGATACGGCTGGCTCTTCATCCCAATGTGATGATTGAATCAGGAGGAATAACCTGGCTTTTCAATGATGAGTTCTATCCTTTTAAGGGAGCAGTAAAAGCTATACGGAAAGCTGCCGAACTGGTCGGGATGAAGAAACTGATGTGGGGATCGGATTATCCGCGTACTATTACCGCAATCACTTACAAAATGTCGTATGATTTTATAGTGAAATCACCCGATTTGCAAGAAGATGAAAAAAGGCTGTTCCTTGGAGAAAATGCCCGGAAATTCTATGGATTTACTGATCTTCCTGTATTGCCATATATCAAAAACATGTCTGAATAAGAAGATAATAATACCATGAAAAAAAATACTTATACGATACCTTTGGCGCTGGTCTTCTGCCTTTTTTTCCTTTGGGCAATTAGCAGCAATCTGCTCCCGACAATGATACGGCAGTTGATGAAAACCTGTGAACTGAACACCTTTGAGGCGTCATTTACCGAAACTGCCTATTGGCTTGCTTACTTCATTTTCCCGATTCCGATAGCTATGTTTATGAAGCGTTATAGCTACAAAGCAGGCATTATTTTCGGTTTATTGTTGGCGGCATTGGGTGGTTTGCTCTTTTTCCCGGCTGCCATGTTGAAAGCCTATTGGGCCTATCTCTGCATTTTCTTTATCATAGCTACCGGTATGTGTTTCTTGGAGACTGCTGCTAATCCGTATGTTACCGTTTTGGGTGCGCCCGAAACAGCACCGCGACGGTTGAATCTGGCACAATCTTTCAACGGACTCGGCGCCTTTATCTCTGCTATGTTTCTGAGTAAACTGATTCTGAGTGGCACGCATTATACACGTGATACTTTACCCGTAGATTATCCGGGTGGCTGGCAGGCTTATATACAAGTAGAGACGGATGCAATGAAGTTCCCTTATCTGATGCTGGCCTTGCTGTTGGTGATTATAGCAGTGGTGTTCATATTTTCCAAATTACCGCAGATAGGAGATGAAAGTAAGACTCCTTCTTCCGGTTCAAAGAAAGAAAAGTTGATTGACTTTGGTGTACTGAAACATTCACACTTGCGTTGGGGGGTAATTGCGCAGTTCTTTTATAATGGCGGGCAGACAGCGATTAACAGTTTATTCCTTGTCTATTGCTGTTCTTATGCAGGACTTCCGGAAGAAACCGCAACAACTTTCTTCGGACTTTATATGCTTGCTTTCCTTGTAGGGCGCTGGATTGGTACAGGACTGATGGTGAAATTCCGTCCGCAGGATATGTTGTTGGTTTATTCCTTAATGAATATTCTTTTGTGCGGAGTGGTAATGATTTGGGGAGGTATGGTAGGATTATATGCTATGCTGGCTATCTCTTTTTTCATGTCTATTATGTATCCTACCCAGTTCTCTCTGGCTCTGAAGGGATTGGGTGACCAGACAAAAAGTGGTTCGGCTTTTCTCGTGATGGCTATTGTCGGTAATGCCTGTCTCCCTCAGTTGACGGCTTATTTCATGCACGCCAATGAGCACATTTATTATGCAGCTTACTGCGTACCGATGATTTGCTTTATATTCTGTGCCTACTATGGCTGGAAAGGTTATAAGGTTATTGATTAAACAATTAATTTCAAATATATAAAATGAAAGCAGTTCAAATAGTCAACCCCTCTGAAATGAAGGTGGTTGAACTTGAAAAACCGGTGGTTGGTGCCGGTGAGGTGTTAGTGAGAATTAAATATGTGGGTTTCTGCGGTTCCGATTTGAACACCTTCCTGGGGCGTAATCCGATGGTAAAATTGCCTGTAGTGCCAGGGCATGAAGTAGGTGCGGTAATTGAAGAAATAGGTCCGGATGTTCCGGCAGGCTTTGAAAAAGGAATGAATGTGACTCTAAATCCATATACTAATTGTGGTAAATGTGCCTCGTGCCGCAATGGTCGTGTCAATGCCTGCGAACATAATGAAACATTGGGAGTGCAGCGGAATGGCGTGATGTGTGAGTATGCTGTATTGCCTTGGACTAAAATTATTCCGGCAGGTGATATTTCTCCGCGTGATTGTGCCTTGATTGAGCCGATGAGTGTGGGATTTCATGCCGTTTCGCGCGGTCAGGTGATTGACAATGAATATGTGATGGTCATCGGTTGCGGTATGATTGGTATAGGTGCTATTGTTCGTGCCGCTCTTAGAGGTGCCATTGTTATTGCTGTGGACTTGGATGATGAGAAGTTGGAGCTGGCTCGGAGAATGGGAGCGTCTCATACGGTTAATTCTAAAACGGAAGATGTGCATAGCCGGATTCAAGAGATTACGGAAGGTTTTGGAGCTGATGTTGTGATTGAAGCTGTCGGTAGTCCTGTGACTTATGTAATGGCTGTGGATGAAGTTGCTTTTTCAGGGCGTGTCGTTTGCATTGGTTATGCGAAAAGTGAAGTCGCTTTCCAGACGAAGTATTTTGTCCAGAAAGAATTGGACATACGTGGTTCCAGAAATGCATTGCCGGCCGACTTTCGTGCGGTCATCAACTATATGAAGGCAGGAACTTGCCCGGTAGAAGAATTAATAACGAAGGTAGCAGTATCTGAAGATGCATTGGAAGCTATGACGGAGTGGGCGGCTAATCCTGGAAAAGTATTCCGTATCCTTGTACAGTTATAAGAGATTTCAAGGTCTTTTAAATAAGGCTTTTTTAAAGTAAAAGAGGGTGTATTCACTGTAGGAATGCACCCTCTCCGTTTTCAATCGGTCAGTTTAGGTTGGTCTCTTATTGTTTAATCCTATTTTACTATTTTTTCAGATCTATCGTATAGGTTTGTTTTCCGTCATAAATCGTATTGACGATTATTTTTAATCCTTTCTTTCCTGTCAATTGCTTGGCTATTTTATCCAGTCTGAATGATACGATTCCCCAACCCGGCGTACGTTGTTCATCGTTATAGGCATTGTGCCGGAATTCCAAAGTGAAATACTCGTCTTCCGGATCAGGTGTCTCGGCTGTTTCATTTATGACCAGGTTCAGCATGTGCTTCTTATCTGGATTATTGCTGTGGAAGAACTGGTGTTCTATGTTCAGATAATTTCCCGTAATCCATAATGAGGTAGCATTGATACGGTCATTACCGATGCTGTCAGCCGTTTCCTCGGTAAGTGGAATAATATCTTTTGTCAGTATGTTCTCAAGTTGGATAAGTTTCACATTATAGTCATAGCCCGGGATATCTTCTTCCAATGGAAGGAAATGAATAAATACACGTTGGTTGTTTTCCACTGTGTAGTTATGGATGTAAGTAGTATCACTGGGATACATCTTATCACCGTCATCCAGATTAAAAAAGTATTCCTTTTCTCCTATAACTTCTATAGTACCGATTGTGAAACGAGTACCACGATTTTCGTCATCATCATTCAGACAAGACTGTAACATCGGTATTATTAAAAGTGCAAATGTAAATACTACCGAATAAAATCTCAGCTTCTTCATCAATTGTTGTTTTTTTGGGTGTTAATCTTATTTTCTACATGTATTCAAAAAATGCAATGGGAGGGTAAATACTGCATAAAGGACTGTTAAAGAAACAAAAGAGTTAATTTCTTGCTCGCTACGTGCAGTATTTCTATCTTTGCCGCATTTATAAGGTAAACACGTGTCAAAGGAAAGAATGGAAGAACAGGAACTGGCAGGACGGTGCAGGCAAGGCGACAACCTTGCCAGGAAGGAGCTGTACGAGCGCTATGCAGGGCGGATGCTCAGCGTGTGTCTTCGTTATGCGGGTGACCGTGATACAGCAGAAGATCTCATGCACGATGGTTTCCTGAAGCTCTTCGATTCTTTTGATAAATTCACTTGGCGAGGTGATGGATCCTTGCGGGCGTGGATGGAGCGTGTTATGGTGAATACGGCGCTGCAATACTTGCGCAAGAATGATGTAATAAACCAGTCGGAGGGGCTGGACAACGTACCCGAAACGTACGAGGAACCCGATGCTTCGACAGTGGAAACTATTCCTCAGAAGGTGCTGATGCAGTTTATCAGTGAATTACCTGCCGGTTATCGCACCGTATTCAACTTATATATATTTGAAGAAAAGTCTCATAAGGAAATTGCCCAGATGCTGGGTATTAATGAGAAGTCATCGGCTTCGCAGCTAACACGTGCTAAAGCTACTTTGGCTACAAAAGTGCGAGAGTGGATGAAGAACAATGCTTAATGAAGGAAAGGACGTATGATGAAAGATGATGAATTATGGTTGAAAAAGATAAAGGAGCGGCTGGATGATTATTCCGAACCGTTGCCTGATACTGGCTGGGAACGGTTGGAGAAGGTATTGCCTGCCTCCGCACCCATGTCTGTAGGGAAGAAGAAACAGATCATGTTCCGTCGTTGGGCGATGACGGCTGCGGCAGTTGTGCTGGTGGCTGTATCGTCTGTTAGCTTGTGGTTGCTGCAAAGTCCGGTAGTGGACGAGGTGCGTCGTGCGGCTGAACCGGCTTTGGCAACGATACCTGATGTATTGCCGGAACAGACAAAGCCGGATACTCAAGGAGAACAGCCGGAACCTGTTATCCGGCGAGTAATTGAACAAGGGGATTCTCGTTATCAAACTCTTGTAGCGCAGCATTTGGAAACAGAAAGCAATGTTCAGGAAGTAAACGTGAACCGGCAAGAAGAAATAGTGAATTCAGATTTGAATTCAAATGTGACAGAAGAAACGGGAAAAACGGAACAGGCAAAGGAAACGGAAACTTCATCTTCGATTCCGGAAAAGAAAGAACGCGAAGTATATCGTCCTTCCGGCAGAGATAAACTTCATTTGCCTACTGAAAAGAAATCATCTACCGGAAATAAAGGTTGGGCGGTTGGCATGTCTGTAGGAAATACAGGAGCACTTGCGACGCTGGATAATGCAAATGGTGGCATGCAGTCAAGTCCGAATTCAACTCCTATGTTTAGTGATAAACTGGATTTACCGAATGTTTCCAGTGGTATTCTGGATATTCCTGAAGGACAGGAACTGGTATTTGAAGGTGGAGTACCTTATCTGCGGAAAAATACCCGTCAGGTTAAAAATATCAAGCATAAGCAACCTCTTAGTTTCGGCTTATCGGTACGAAAAGCATTGCCGAAAAACTTTTCTGTGGAAACCGGTGTGACTTATACGATGCTGTCGTCTGAAATAACTTATGAAAATAGTTCGGAAAAAACAGATCAGAAACTGCACTATATCGGTATTCCGGTGCGTGCGAACTGGAGTTTCGTTAATGACAAACGTTTCACAGTGTATGTATCTGCTGGTGGTGCAATAGAGAAGTGTGTCTATGGTAAGGTAGGAAGCGAAAAGGAAACGGTGAAACCCGTGCAATTGTCTGTAATGGGTGCGGTAGGTGCTCAATATAATATTAGTAATAGAGTGGGAATATATGTAGAGCCCGGTGTTTCCTATTTCTTTGACGATGGCTCTCCGATAGAGACTATACGAAAGGAGAACCCGACGAACTTTACGTTGCAGGCAGGTATCCGTCTGACTTACTAATCAGTACATAACCGTTTCCTCCAAAAGGAAATGACTATATATGTAACGGGTGATAACAATATATGTAATGCAGTATTACATTTTTTGTTATCACCCGTCCCTTTTATTCTTATTTCTTAGTTTACTATAACCGTTTCAAAGTATTCCTTGAATAACTTTTCTGCACGTTCCAGTTGTTCGGGAGTATTTTCTTTTACTTCTTTCAATTGGTAATCCCATCCCATAGCTTCGTACTTATGCACGCCCAGGCGATGATAAGGAAGAATTTCTACCCGCTGTATACTTTTATATTGGCCGAGATGTTCGCCTAAACTGCGAATGTCTTCCTCAAAATCACTATATCCCGGTACTAATACATAGCGTAGCCAGAAAGGTCGGTTCTGTTCCTCCAACCAAGCTGCCGTATGTAAAGTTTTTGTATTGCTGCATCCGGTCAGCTTCTTATGGCGTTCGGGATTGAATTCTTTGAGATCCAGCAGCACTAAATCCGTCAGACTCACTAGTTCTTCAACTTTTTCATTCCAGATGCCGCCATTGGTATCCAGGCAGATGTGAATGCCGTTTGCTTTCAAATCTTTGAACAGAGGTATAAGCGCTTCGGCCTGTAATGTAGGCTCACCACCCGAGAATGTGATGCCACCCTTTTTTCCGAAAAATACTTTCTGGCTGATAGCCATTTGCAGAATTTCTTCCGGTGGGGTAGGTGTCCCCCCTTTTGCATCTATTGTATCCGGGTTGGCACAATACAGACAACGGAACGGACAGCCTTGCAGGAAAACGACGAGCCGGAGACCCGGCCCGTCGAATGTTCCCATACTTTCGTAGGAGTGTACGTTTATCATATTACATTCTTTCGTGGAAACTACGGCTGATAACTTCTAACTGATGCTCGCGGCTCAGTTTCACGAAGTTCACAGCATAGCCGGAAACACGAATTGTGAGTTGCGGATACTTCTCCGGATGTTCCATGGCATCTTCCAACATTTCACGGTTCAGCACGTTTACGTTCAGGTGGTGTGCACCTTTAGTAAAGTAACCGTCCATCATTGTTACCAGGTTTTCAACACGATCTTCCGGTGTCGGACCGAGAGATTTCGGGACGATAGAGAATGTATTACTGATACCGTCCTGTGAGTCACGATAACGCAACTTGGCTACGGAGCTCAGTGATGCGATGGCACCGTTCTTATCGCGTCCGTGCATCGGGTTGGCACCCGGGGCGAAAGCTACACCTTTGGCACGTCCGTCAGGAGTAGCACCTGTTTTCTTACCGTACATTACATTAGAAGTAATCGTCAGCAATGAAAGAGTAGGACGGGCATTCTTGTAAACGGGCAACTTTTTCAGTTCTTCGCTGAAATAATATACCAAGTCTACCCCGAGGTGGTCCACACGGTCGTCATTATTACCGAAACATGGGAATGTACCGTCGATATCGAAACCTTCCGTCAAGCCGATGTCGTTGCGACGGGCTGTAACCTTTGCATTCTTGATGGCTGACAGTGAGTCGATGGCAATGGAAAGACCGGCTACACCATAAGCCAGATTGATGCGTGGATTCGTATCGATAAATGCCATCTGAGCCTTTTCGTAATAATACTTATCGTGCATGAAGTGGATGATGTTCATTGCTTCGTTGTAGACACGGGCAATTTCGGTCAGAACTTTCTTATAGTTCGACATTACTTCCTCGAACTTCAATGTTTCACCGGTCAATACGGGAATACCTTTTACCATGACAGTACCGGTATTTTCGCAACGTCCGCCGTTGATGGCAAGCAACAAGGCTTTTGCCAGGTTGGCACGTGCCCCGAAGAACTGTATCTGCTTGCCGATAGCCTGATAGGATACACAACATGCGATACCATAGTCGTCACAGTTACGTACTTCGCGCATCAGGTTATCATTTTCGTATTGGATGGAGCTGGTGTCTACGGATACTTGTGCGCAGAATTCCTTGAAACCTTCAGGGAGTTCAGGCCCCCAAAGTATGGTCAGGTTCGGTTCGGGAGAAGGACCGAGGTTATACAGTGTTTGCAGGAAGCGGAAGGAAGTCTTTGTTACCTTCACACGTCCGTCGTTGAAACGTCCGCCAATGGCTTCCGTTACCCAGGTCGGGTCTCCGGCAAAGATATCGTTGTATGACTGCATACGCAGATGGCGTACCATGCGGAGTTTGATAACGAACTGGTCGATCAGCTCCTGGGCAAATGTTTCATTGATTTTACCGTGTGCCAGGTCATATTCAATAAAGATGTCGAGGAACGAAGAAACGTTGCCCAGAGACATAGCTGCACCGTCTTGTTCTTTTACAGCGGCCAGATAAGCCATGTACACCCATTGTACAGCTTCCTGTGCGGAAGTAGCCGGGCGACTAAGATCGAGTCCGTAATATTCGCCCATTATCTTAATATCTTTCAAAGCCTTGATCTGCTCTGCCACTTCTTCGCGCAGGCGAATACGGTCATCAGTCATCGGACCGGTCAGATTGTGTAAATCTTCCATTTTGGCTTCGATGAGGCGGTCGATACCGTAAAGTGCCAGACGACGGTAATCACCGATGATACGTCCGCGGGCATAGTTATCGGGGAGTCCGGTGAGGAAACCCAATGAACGGAATGAGCGGATCTCTTCAGTATATACGTCGAATACGCCGTCATTGTGTGTCTTGCGATAATGGGTAAAGATATCCTTTACTTTATCATCTACTTCTACACCGTTTTCGCGGCAAGCTTTAGCTACTACATTGATACCACCGAATGGTTTGATGGCACGTTTCAATAGCTCGTCTGTCTGCAAACCAACGATAAGTTCATTCTCCTTATCTATATAGCCAGCCTGATGTGAAGTAATAGTTGATACAGTGTGGGGGTCGAGAGAACGTACTCCGTTGTTAGCTCTTTCTTCTTCGAGTGCTTTGAGGCAAAGCTCCCAAATATGTTTGGTACGTTCGGTAGGTCCTTGCAGGAAAGAAGCGTCTCCAGTATAAGGCGCGATATTTTTACTCACGAAATCACTGACATTGATTTCTTTGCTCCAAAGCCCGTCGATAAAGGTTTTGTTCAATTCCATAATATTCATTTTGTTAGTGGGTAATGGTTGTTATCCTAATAAGGACTGCAAAATTACTATCTTTTTTCCACATAGCAGTGCATGAATACTCGGTTTTTATGTTGTACGACATAAAATAACTATTGTTAGGTATAGGAGTTATCGGTAAAGTCGGCTTTTTTGTGTTCATTACCTGCACTCTTTTACTAATTTATTGGTAAATGGTAGGTTGATAGCGAAGTTGATACTTTTCTGTTATTTTACAAAATATACATATGGATTATTTCAGGCATAGGGCTGCGTCAACTGCGCTGCGATTATAAAATATCGTAGAAATAATATTTTTGTGCTGAAATATTTGTGATATCAAAAAAGAATAGTACTTTTGCATCTCTTTAAGAGAAAAGCACTTCTTGAAAGAGAAGTTTTTGGAGAGGTGGCAGAGTGGTCGATTGCGGCGGTCTTGAAAACCGTTGTACTGCGAGGTACCCGGGGTTCGAATCCCTGTCTCTCCGCAATAAACATTGAAAACCAATGTTTTACAAATCAAACACCCGATTTTACACCCAAGAAATGTAAAGTCGGGTGTTTTCTTATTTAAAGGGTTATGCGCTAATCCCCCTGCTTTTATACATTTCGTCTATTTTGTCTAATAATGAAGTGTTTGCCTTTCGTTGCTCCATTTTGCTTCTCAACGATTTTGCCTTTTTCGCTTTTCCTGTCGCAAGGCACAACATATACAAGCCGATTGGAGTAGCCCAAAAGACTTTTTGTTTAGACCTGACACGAAACAGTTTAATCAGAAAAGTGTGTCTTGAGTGATTGTCCTCTATTAAATCCCATAAATCATTCAAGCATTGATGTCGTTTTAATAAGGGCAAGACTTTATTTTGTAGTGTAGAGCAAATCAAATCTTTTATTGGTGAGCAATCTTGATTTGGGTGCAAAATGAACCAATAATCATCTTTTCTCATAAAATTCCCTATACGAGTTCTTATCGGACAGGAATTTTCCAAAGGAAAATCACAGACCTCGTTAAACAAGCACATTGCATAATCACCCCAAGTCACACCAATGTTGATTGTGAATTGCCATGTGTTGGAAGAGTCATCAAATCCCCATTTGTCCTTTTGTATATTGATACACCAATCTAATTCTTCTACATGAGCATGAAAATTATTACCTTTCTTCCTAAACCCTGCGGATTTCAAAATAGGAGTTATACCGTCTTTGACAATATGATAGAATTGTTCCTTAATATTTATCTTTTCTTCTTCTGTCATATCAATCATTGATTTTACTGCACATGATAGCCGATGTTTTTTAATTGTTTCTCAAGACTCCATTTATCTGGTTTTTTCTGAGGATCAAACCATTTAGCTCCAGCCGCCAGCCATGTATTGCGGTATTCTGTTAGGGATTCCTGCGTATAATCTTCATTACCCCATTCCACACCGCAACATGGACAAATATCGTATGTCGGAGTCTTTCCATCATCACCCCACGGATTGTAATTGCCAAGTGGATATCCACAAATAGGGCAGAAATTATTTATATCTGTTCGTTCATCAGCTTGTTCCATAATACCCATAATATTATTTACAAAAACATCACAGCAACAATCAAAGTCAGCAGAAAACCCAAACCGCATATATTATTTATCACTTCACTTTCCATCCACAAATCATGGTACGAGCGTTCGCGCCCTATCACCTTGAAGAAAATATAACGCACGGCGGCTCCTATATAACGAAAGAAGTCCATGACAAAATTGAACACGTACAATATGCCGAAAAATATAAGGTATATGAATTTCATTGCCTACCTCTTTTCCGCCAAAGGCAAATGAACAAGAATATTGTCAATGCAAAGTTCAGCCACATTCCAAAGGATAATGAGCCAATACGCATATACATACGCTCTGCTAAAAAGTTATTTCCATAGGACTCTACTTCTACTATGTATTTCATATCTACATAAGCATTTACCCATATCAATAACTCATATATGCCAATCAGGGCAAATGCAATAATACCGACTGTTTTCTGCCACTTCTTCATATGCGAATATATTCATTGTAAACGACTGTACAAAATTACAAAAAATGCCATTCATTTGTCTATGATGAACAGCATTTCTTTTGTGAATCAGCAATATAGATGGTTTACAGCTTCATTCCTCTACTTTTTCTTGGCTCTTCTGCTGGTTGTCGCAAACCTTGCCTTAATTTCTCCCATTGCTCCTTGAACCATTCGCCAATAGGCTGTTTGTTTATGGTCAGTACCAGTTTGGTGTCATCGGTCGGATTCTTTTCCACCTTGAAAATATCATTCTTGATGTCAAACTTCCGCCTATGTTCTTCAGAATAAATCCTGCCGTTGCATCTGATAGCTTCTTTCTTTGTCAGAAGGCTTTCTATCATTTCTTTGGTGAAGCCGATGGCAGCGCACAGCTTTTCCATTCTCAGCATCTCCTTGAGCATCGGAAACCACTTGAAAGCCTTTTCAAGCAGGATATTCAGCCGTGATATTTCCTTGTCTCTGGCTTCAAGTTCCCGATTATGTATTCCTTGAAGATTGCGTATCTGCTTGCCATGCTGCTCTTGCATGAGTTGCATTTGGGCTTTCAAGTCATCAATGCCCTTGTCCCGTTTGGCAATTTCCTGACGCAATTCTTCATTGGATTGTTCCAGTTTCTTCATTTTCCCGCTGCCGAAGAGAGAGCCCACTCCGCTTGCTATAACCGTAGCGGCATCGGTGGCTGCACTTTTGAGCTTGTCCGTGCGTATCTCCGATTTCACCTGTCTGAGTTCCTGTTCGGCAAGATTCACCTGTTGCTCCTTATGCCGCTTTTCGGCTTCTATGCGTTGCAGTTCGGCTTTCTGCTTCTCAATGATGAAATCGTTCCGCTCCAGATGTTTTTTGCCTGTTACAGCCTTTGACTGCCCACGCTCCATCAGAAGGATGTCGGATGCCAAGGTCTGCATCTGCATCATGTCATCGTCATTGAGTTTGCGGCTCTTGCCTGTATCGTGGTTCATCCAATCGAATACGATATGCGCATGGTAATTCGGTTTGAACCACCTTTCGCCAACCTTGAAACTCTCCCTGTCCTCCGGGTCAGGCTGTCCGTTCAGCCAATGTCCTTCGTCTTTGTGCAGGAAGATTTGGAGCGGTGTAATGCCCCAGCGTCTTTGGCACTCCTCGCCAAATTTATGCACATCTGCCAGTGTGGTGTCAGGTCTGATGAGCAATACTCCCTCACGTATGGGTGAACATCCTGCCACTTTGATAATCTTGCCGTTCTTCCCTTTGCGCTCACGCTCCTTTTCCTGCATGGCGCGTCCTGTTTTTTCCTTGACCATGCGTTTGATGTTCTCATAGTGCGTCTGCAATTCGGGACTGCCGAAGTCCAGATTTATCCATTGCTCGTTGTTTACAGAGAGTTCTGATACCACATATACTTTGGACTTGCCGATGTTGCGCATATACTCGGCTGTTCTCCGGTTATGAGCCTCGCTTGATGCCACGTTGCAAGGCTTGATATGTATGCTTGATTTTGTTGCCATCTTTTCAAATTTAGATTCGGTTTTTGACTAATTTTGTTTGCTGCTTTCCGCTTATAACCGCAGGGGGTTCTTAGGGGTGAAACCCATAAGCGGAGTTTCCAAAGAGAGGGTCACTCTTTGGTCGGGTTGCACAGGGCTGAAAGCCCTTGCCGGGTTCTTAGGGCAGCGTCCTAAGCCCCTCGGGAGAGCCCACAACTACGCAAGCGAAGCGTGTAGTTATAGTGGGCTATAACCGGAAGCCTTTCGGTTTCTTGGATAACGCATCATTCCTCTTTTTGACGGATTGCATTTGCTCTTTTCCATCAGCCATGCGCTTCTGCAAATACTCGTTCAGGTCTTTGCATCCGCAGTAGATTTGGGAAGCGTCCCGTATATACTGGGTGCTGTCGTATTCCTTGCGGATTTGCTGCAGGGCTTCCATTCCTGCACGGTCATTGTCAAAAAAGCAGTGAATGCGCTCATAGCTTTCCAACGGGTAGAGTGCCTTGGAAACATTGGCTACGGAGTTCAGCACCATGTAATCCTGCCTGTCGAAATCGGGGCATTGCGGACAGCTTTCAAACCGCAGGGTCAGAAATGAGAGGTAGTCCATAAATCCCTCAAAAACGTAACACGCATTCTTCGGTTCTCCTTGCTGCCGTATGTGGGTGATGTCTTTCGGCGCGATACAGCCCTTGAAATATCGGTTGCGGATTTCGTAACCGCCCGACATGTTGGGAAACGCAATGGCGAAGTACCGTTTGCCGTTGTGCGTAAACCACGCTTCCTTGCATTCTCTTTTCGCCAGTGCCGGATTTATCCCCCTTTCCTGCAAGTAAGCGAGCAAGGCAGGAGAAGAAAGCGGCACGATTTCCAACTGTTGGAAACTCGGCTCTGTAAAGGACTGCTTGCGAAAAGAGAAAGAGACAGGGCGCACGTGCGGTGCCTGTTCCTCTATGCGTTTCAAAAGGTACGGCACGCTGTCCGTTGCATAGAGGTGCGAAGCCAGTGCGATGATGTTGCCGCCCTTGCCGAGCGCAAAATCGTACCATTGGTTCCGCTCGGTGTTCACCTTGAACGATGCTTCGGTTTCCTCCCTGAACGGCGATTTGTACCAGAGATTGATGCCCTGCCGCTTCACCGGGCTATATCCCAAACTGTGAAGAAACTCTTCCAGCCTGATTTGTTTTGCTGTCTGTATATCCATAAATGATTGTCTTTAACGGTTATTGTTTGTTTTTCTTTTCGCCAGTACTTATTGGTTACTGGCTGCATAACCACTTCACTTTATTGTCGTATATATAGGATACGGCTTAAAGTGAAGCGGTTTGATGTGTCCCCACAACCACTTCGCTTTATCCTAATATATAGGCCCGGAGAATAAAGTGAAGTGATTGCGGAGAAGCGTGTCAATAGTGGAAATCCGGTTCGTACCTGTACTTCCTGCCGTTTTCCTGTACTATCATCCGCTTGTTCTTCAACACTGTGATGAGTTTGACCAGCTTGTTGTCGCTTAACGGAACACCCACCAAGGCATACGACTCTTTCAATGCTTTGCCCAGTTCCTTATATCCGTATTCGTCCTGCAACGAAAATGCTGCTTCCAGTGCTATCCGGTGTTGTTGCTCGGAAATATCCTTGCAGGCATCGAACCTTTCGCCTTGGGGTCTGCAGGGTGCTTTGGCTTCTGTCTGGTAATCCTCTATCAGTTCAGGCAGTGCCCTGTCATTGATGCGGAAGGCAAACGGCTCGAAATCCATCGCTCGGATGTGCATGGCGGAAACCTTGCTTATGTCCCCGTTGCTTTTGTCCTTTTCAACGAGCAGCACGGTTTCAGCCTTGTTGTTCAGTTCCGTGCCGATATGTCCCCTTGCGTTCTCATCCCCCTTGTTCTGGTGGAGTATCGTGTGGATATGTATCTGCCTGTCGTCCGTCCACTGCATCAGTTTCGATATGATGCGTGTCGATTCGCTGGGGCTGTTGATGTCATACACCATGTCACGGATACCGTCTATCACCATCAGACCAAGGTTCGGCGTATGGTAGATTGCCTGTTCGACAATCCTTATGCGCTGCTCCGGCGTGTATTTCCGCAGGGCAAGGAACTCAAGGTTCTCGTTGTCCCTGTCATCGGGCAGCCCTGCCATGCGCATGATGCGTTCCATCACATTCAGGCAGTGGTGAGGGCTTTGCTCCGTATCGACATACAGCACTTTCCGCTTGGCTTCGGGAAGCTCAGCCACATACCTGAGCACCGTGCCGTTCTTCAAAGCCGCAGCCACGATAGCCGACACATTGAATGTCTTCTTGCTCTTGGCTTTGCCGATGGATGCGCTGAAATTTCCCAACGTGCCGATTACAGAACCTTTCACGCTGAGGATTTCGGGCGCTTTCTCGTATTTTCCCGACAGGCTCAGCCGTGAGGCTTGCCAGAGGATTACCGCCTGTTCGTCCGATATTTCCCGGATGTCTTTCATATAGTCCATAGCGATTCCTCCCGTTATTTGCGTCCGCCTGTTTTCTTCCCTGCCAGTTCAAGGGCAAGTTCCGCATCCACGATAATCTTGCGCCCTATCTGGGTGATGGCCTTGTCTATCTTTCCGCTTTTCTTTATGCGGTTGGCAGTGGGCAGGCTGCACCCGAACAGCTTGGCTATGCCGAGTATGCCGTACACATATTTCCTGCCTGTGTCCGTTACGGGCTGCGGCTGCGCTTCCGGCTGACCGGATGCGTGCCTGCTTAACATGATGAACTCTTCGCCTGTCATCTGCCAGACGGGTTTGGATAATAATTCTTGGATATTTGTCATAGTCCAATCTAATTAGTCGTTAAACAATCAGCCCTGCGCACTGGCTGTTATTTCTGTTCTCGAACGATGCAAAATTAGGTAGGGTTATGAGTGGTAAGGATGGGGACGGTATAATCCGAATATCGCTGTATCTTATTGAATATCAGAAAATAAAAATACCACTCAAAAATTAATTTGAGTGGTAAAAGTGGAACTTTCGTAAAGAATCAGGATATATCACGGATTATCTGAATATATGTTCCATTTCTTTGGCGAAATTCTGGTTGCTGTCACTGGGGAAATCAGAAACGGGCTCTTTGTACTTGGACTTATAATAACCGTCATCAATATCCAGCAGTTTGAGCATTCCGGCTTTCCATTTGTCCCTGTCCTGTTTGGGGAGCTTTTCGCTCATGAGGAATATCAGGTAACATACACGTATCTTCTCTCTCGGTTTGGTTTTCAGCTTGTAGTTACAGGGTTGCAGGTTCATGTTGGCATAGAAATCCGGTGCGGAAATTTCCTCGAACTGTTCTCCCACACAGACCTCATGAATGAGTGAGAGCAATTTCATGCTGAAGTATTCTTGTTGTTCATCCGTCGTTTCCTGCTGGCTGACGGGTTTGCCCGGCTCGTCCTGTCGTTTCCCGTCAGGAATGTATTTCTTCAATATATCCAGAAAAAGGCAGCTTTGGCGGTATATGTCCGCACAACAGTTCTTCATATATTGGAACGCCTCCTTTCTTGCTGCTTTTTGCAGGTCATAGAGTTCGTTCAATTTGGCTTTTTCCCTGTTGTATTCAGCCTTGCAGCGTTCATATTCTTTCTCTGCCTGTTTCTCCTCTTCGGCTGTATGTTCCCTGTAGCCAATGGAATCATACCTGTTGTTGGCTTCATTCAGCGGCTTGCTCAGGCTTCTTGTAACATCCAGCTGGGCTTCAATTTCAAGGGAATACCTTTCCATGTGCTGATGGCAAACACGCTCTACGGCACTGTCACTTATGGGGCGTGTTTCATAGGCCTGTATGCTCTTTTCAATTTCGGTTTTCAGGCTGTTGAGTATCAGGGTGTATTGTTCTTTTTGCCTGTCAAGCACCAGTTCAAGGATGGCAGCCTCAAAGGACTTCATGTCATTGTATTCTTGACAAAAATCGGAAATGAATTTCTGCCTGTCAAAAGAGAAAACATGATTATCTATATAATCTCTGTATATTCTGTTGAGTTCCCCGTATCGGGGAATCATCGTCTGTATCTTGTCTGCCATAGAAGCCCTACTTTTGTTTGTTCTTTTCATTGTCAAGAAGTATCGTCAGTTCTTCCTCCACCTGTTCTATGCTCGGCAATGCAGATTTCAGATTTTCGGGTACAGCCTTGCTGAGCTGGTAGTCGCTGATGCCGATAGGCTGGTCATAGCCTGTCAGCGCATACTGCGCAACAATCTCATCCTTGCCTTTGCACAGCAGCAGTCCGATGGTCTTGTTGTCATCCTCGCCCTTCAGTTTGTCGTCCACCACATTGATGTAGAAGTTCAACTGCCCCGCGTATTCCGGTTTGAACGGGGTGGCTTTCAGTTCCACGACCACGTATGCATGAAGTTTTATGTTATACAAAATCAGGTCGGCATAGAAATCGCTGTCGCCAATCTGGAAATGTTTCTGCCTTGCGACAAAGGCGAATCCGTTGCCCATCTCCAGCAGATAGCGGGTGACGTGCTTTACCAGTTGTTCCTCTATGTCCCTTTCGTCCGCACGTTCCTTGGCTCCTGCCAAGTCAAAGATATACGGGTCTTTCAACAGGTAGTTGGCAAGGTCGCTTTGGGGTACGGGAAGCGCGGTGGTAAAATTATTGACCTTGCGGCTGTTGATTTGCCGTTCATACAGTTTGCTTTCAATCTGCATTTTAAGGACATTGCTGCTCCAGCCCATTTCCACGGATTGCTTCATATACCAGTATTCCACACCCAGCGGAAGCGAACTGTTGAGCATAATCACATGGCTTGCCCAATTGATTCTTGCCACAGGTGATGCAAGGAACAGTTTTTCCATGTCCTCAATCGGCATCCGGTAAACGGCGGCTACTGTCCGGGTTACATCCTGAATTTGTGCAAGAGGTTCTTGCACAATTGCAACTTCCTTGTTGTCAGAGGATGGAATTTGTGCAAGAGGCTCTTGCGTAAATGACACATTGTTCAGGCTTTGGATTTCATCCGTGATTTTCTGCACACTTGGAGTAATCAATTTCGCATCGGTTTCAATGAAACTCCGTAATACGGTCAATGGATATGAACGTGCGAACTGGCACATATAAGCCAAGTTCCTGACCGAATATCCTTTCTTTTCGGGATAATTGAACCGTATCGCCTGCGCCAGTTTCTTGATGACCTTACCGCCCCAGCCTTGTCGGTTCTGGTGGTACAATATGTAATTGCCCATCTTCCAATAGTGGAACAGCATCTGCGCATTGGCTGCACTGATGAGCCGGACTTGCGCCTGCTCTATTTCTGACCCGATGGCATTGACAAAAGCCTCGAAACTTCTTTTCTCTATATTGTTATCGTTGTTGCTCATTGTTGTATGTATTGAAAGTTACAAAGGTAAGCCCAATTACAGGTTTTCCATGAAACTTGCTGATTGTTTTTACAGTTGGTTGAATTTGTTCATTGCATTTGCCTTGATGTCATCTGCGATGTCAATGTAAGGTTTCATGGCTTTATAATCGCTGTGTCCCGTCCATTTCATGACCACTTGTGCCGGGATACCGAGTGCCAAGGCGTTACAAATGAATGTCCTTCGTCCGGCGTGAGTGCTTAACAGTGCGTATTTAGGTGTCACCTCATCTATACGCTCATTTCCTTTATAATATGTTTCCCTTACAGGCTCGTTAATTTCAGCAAGCTCGCCCAACTCTTTCAAATAATCATTCATTTTCTGATTGCTGATGACTGGCAGCGCCATGTTGTTCTCAAAGTGAATGTCCTTGTATTTTTCAAGTATGGCTTTGCTGTATTTGTTCAGTTCAATGTTCAGGCTGTCCGCCGTTTTGACGGTAGTAACTTCTATGTGGTCAGATTTGACATCACTTCGTTTCAAGTTACGGACATCTGAATACCTTAGACTTGTGAAACAACAGAACAGAAAAACATCCCGAACACGTTCCAAATATTGTTTGTCTTTGGGTATCTGATAGTCTTTCAGTCTATTCAATTCGTCCCATGTCAGAAAGATTACTTTCTTTGAAGTTGTTTTCAATTTCGGCTTGAATGTATCAAATGCAATGTTTTGATTATATCCTTTCTTGAAACTCCATCGCAGGAACCATTTGAGGAATCCCATCTGTTTGCTGATGGTACTGTTTCTCATGTCTTTCTTGTCACGCAAGAAGTTTACATACTCGTTTAGTCCGAACTCATCGAAATACTCAAAAGTCACATCTTCTTTGAACTCTTTCAGGTGATTTTTTACGGCTGCAAATTTTTCGTATGTGGATTCTGTCCAGTTGTTCTGATTACCACATTCCTTAACAAACTCATCAAATACCTCCCAAAAACTTATTTTAGTATCTTTTTGTTGCTCCTCGCTGCCATTTTTCATTCGCAGATTGAATGCTTCTTTCAACTGTTGGGTGGTCGGCATGGTTTCCTGTACCTCAAATTCTTTGAACACGTTTTGAATTTCAGCATAGTATCTTAGCAAATCAGCATTGATTTCAGATGCGCTTTGCTTTAATTTATTGGTACATCCGTTCTTTACACGCTGCTTGTCGGTATCCCACTTGGCTATATCAATGCGGTAGCCGGTTGTAAACTCGATGCGATGGCTTGCGTATATGACACGCATACGGATGGGTACGTTCTCCACGATTGGAACGCCGTTCTTTTTGCGGCTTTCAGGTGCAAAAATGATGTTTCGTTTGATGTTCATGACTGGGTGTATTTGAAATTATGCACCCAAATATACACCCAAAAATTGAAATAGCGAGCGATATTCGATAATATTTAGGTTTAATTATGATTGTAATAAGCTGGTTATTAATAGACATTTGCGATTATGTGATATTTTGAGATAGTACAGGTTCGAGAGCCTCTCTCTCCGCTGAACTAACCGGACAATGAACAGCCAAGTCCCACAAATTCAACGATTTGTGGGACTTTTTTTATCCCCTTGTGTCTGCCTTGAAGTACACCTTTTCGCCCCTAAAAGACAAAGTTCGTAACCTAACTCGTACCCCCGACAAACAAAAACGGAAAGGGGGTACAGATTGTCCGAAATTGGCGAAGTCCTGTCGCTATTTGGCTTGCCTGCATAGAGCTCATTTTAAGAGATTTACAATGGTTTTGCAACTTAAAGAAGTGAATTATGAAATCGACATTCAGCATTTGCTTTTACGCAAAGAAAGATAAGCAGAAAGCCAACGGTGCATACCCCATTTTCGCCCGTATCACAGTGGACGGTGTGGCAAGCCGTTTTTAATACTAAGCTGGACGTGCCGCACTTTATTTGGGACGGTAAAATGGGCAAGGCTACCGGACGTACTTCGGAAGCCAGCCGCATAAACCGTATGCTGGATGATATAAACGCATCTTTGAACACCATTTACCACGAAATGCAACGGCGTGACAATTACGTGACCGCCGAGAAAGTTAAGAACGAGTTCTTGGGGCATGGCGAGAGCCACGAAACTATCCTTATCCTGTTCCAAAAGCACAATGACGATGTGAAGTAGCTTGTGGGCATATCTAAGACGATAGCGACTTACCGCAAGTACGAAGTCACCCGCCACCACCTTGCCGAGTTCATTCAAAGCAAGTACAACGTATCGGACATATCCATTAAGGAGATTACCCCGATGTTCATTACCGATTTCGAGTTGTACTTGCGTGCGGCTTGCAAATGCGGTTACAACACCACCGCCAAGCTCATGCAGTTTTTCAAGCGTATCATCATAGCCCGTAACAACGGCATATTGGTAAACGACCCGTTCGCCAGTTATAAAATCCGGCTGGAGAAAGTGGATAGGGGTTACTTGACATTTGTCGGTACGGCAGTTTCCGGGTAATACCCCGGTACAAGTTGTTTCCAGCCGCATACTTCACGGTGTCAGTAGTTTGTGCGTTTGCCGCATACACACAGTAAGAGGGCGAGCAATACAAAAATCTGTTTCATTGTCAATTAAAATTTAGTGGATAAATATTTGTTGAGTAATTATTGCTGTTTGGCGTAAAGCATCACCTTGTACCCGGCTTTCAGCTTCACTTTCACGGTTCGGAACTTTTTGGCGAGGTAGCCGGACGTTCCTTGCAGCAAGCCCCTTGTCACGTCCATAGCCACCTGCTGCCCGGCATTTTGGGCAAAGGAAATGCTTGTTCCCAGCCCGCTGCCGATGTTCGCCATAGCTTCGTTGAACGCTTCCTGCTCCATTGAGGACGGGATGGACAGCCCCTTTTGCCCGTCCGTGTCGAACACGGCGTGTTCCACCGGGATGATGTTGCCCGCATACTCAATAGAGGACACCAGTATGTCGAGCCGCTCGCCCTGCACTTTTGCCGTTCTAGCTACAAGGGTATTCTTTGGCACAACGATGTTCCCCGCCTGCATGGGTTCAAGCAGCCGGAGTTTCACCGCCTGCCCGTCTGTCAGGGTTTGGGCTTGGTGGATGCAGGTGGCTACCGTGTTCTTTCCCATAGCGTAGCCCGTGCCTACCGCCGTGTTGAAACCGTAGTTGCGTGGCTGGCTGTAAGCCCGGATAAAGTCGGCATCGCTCATGGGCTGCTATTTATATATAAGATTGATATATTCATGTAGAATACATTCTTTTTTATTCATTTGATAGCGTTAATCAAAATTACTTTTGTATTTTTGGTCAACTTAAAAACTTAGTAATATGATTCAAAAGTTTACGATTAAAAACATCGCCACTTATAATAAAACCGGAGTAGAATTTGCTAATCTTCGAAAGATAAACTTTATTTATGGTAGTAATGGGTGTGGAAAAACAACCATCAGTAACTTTTTGGCATTTCCGCAGAATGAAAATTATGCGGATTGTGAATTGGCATGGAAGGATGATATACCTTTGAAAACTTTGGTATATAATCGTCAATTCAGAGAAGAAAACTTTGGAAAAGGAAATATAAATGGGGTATTTACATTAGGGCATGCCACTAAAGAAGAACTTGAAATCATAGAGAATAAGAAAAAAAGCTTGTCTGTTTTGATTGAAGAAGGGAAAAAGCAAAGGAGCAGTTGGGAAAAATTAAAAACAGACTTAAAAACTGTTCAAGAAGAGTTTCGTGATAAAGCTTGGCAGCAAGTTTATAAGAAACATGAACGTAATTTTAAAGAAGCTTTTAGAGGATATTTGTATAAGCAGACTTTTATGGATAAACTCATAGAAGAATATGATAATAATTCTTCTGAACTTATCGAATTGGAGTATCTTCAAGAGAAATATAAAATTGTATTTGCAAGCAATGTCCAGTCTTTACCTCTTTTGCCTGTTATTGGTGATAATGACATAGGCACTATCGAACAAAATGAAATATGGAACAAGAAAATAGTAGGACATGCGGATATAAATATCGGTAGCCTTATTCAAAGGCTTAATATTAACGACTGGGTAAATGAAGGTCGTAAGTATCTTCAAGAGGATAGTCTGATATGTCCTTTTTGTCAAAAAGAAACTATCACTGAAGAGTTTAAAAAGCAATTGCAACTCTATTTTGATGAAACTTTTACAGCAGACTGTCAAGCAGTTCAGAGATGGGGAGAAAAATATATGGCTGCCAGTACTGAACTAATCTCCCTTTTGGAAAGTATTTCTGAAAAAGAGAAACTTAATTCAGTATCAAAATTGAACAAGGAATTGTATGATGCCACGTTAAAAACATTAAGTGGACAAATGACCATAAACAAGGAACATATCAACAATAAACGCAAGGAACCAAGCAGAAGTATCAGTTTGGTTCCCACTACGGAGGTACAAGAGAAAATAAAGGCATTGGTTGTTGTTGCCAATCAAGAGATTTCCAAACATAATCAGGTTGTTGAAAACTTGCATGTTGAAAAGCAAAAGCTAATTGCCCAAATTTGGAGGTATGTGACCGCTGAATATCAAGATAATATAAAACAGTATTTAGAGAAAGAGAAAAAGATTAAGGCTGGTATAAATGGTCTGGGAGAAAAAGTATCCAAATCAAGAGAGAATTATCTGGCACTGGATAGTGAAATTAAGCGATTGACTCAAAACGTAACCAGTGTTCAACCATCTATTGATGAAATTAATAGGATCTTGCAGCTATATGGATTTAACAACTTCCAAATAGTTCCATCTCCCGGTCATGAAAACCAATATCAAATACAAAGGGAAGATGGTACTTTGGCAGAAAACACATTAAGTGAGGGAGAAATAACCTTCATCACTTTTCTCTATTTCATGCAATTGGCAAAAGGGGGAATTGACAAAGATAGTATGATGGAAGATAGGGTGCTGGTTATTGACGACCCTGTATGCAGCTTGGATAGTACTGTCCTGTTCATTGTAAGTTCTTTGATTAAAGAAATGATAAAGCAAGTCAAAATCGGTGTCGGGAATATCAGGCAATTAATCGTATTGACCCATAATGTTTATTTTCATAAAGAGGTTTCTTTTGTGGATGGCAGAACTCCAAAGAATGGGCATACTTATTACTGGATACTGAGAAAAGTGGATAATATTACTTTTGTAAAAGGATACGAAATGGAAAATCCAATAGTAAGTTCTTATGAACTATTGTGGAAAGAATTGAAAGAACGTGACCATAATTCCGGAATAACCATACAAAATACAATGCGGCGTATCATAGAAAATTATTTTAAGATTTTGGGCAAATTCGGAGATGATGAATTGATTCAAAAGTTTACCAATCCTCAAGAACAAGAAATATGCCGTTCATTGATTTGCTGGATAAATGACGGCTCTCATTGTTTACCTGATGATTTATATATAGAAGCTCCATTTGATACTATTGACAAATATTTTGATGTCTTCCGACAAATATTTGAAGAAATGGGGCATATTGCGCATTATAATATGATGATGGAAGAAAGATGAAAAACTGCCCAGTGTTCACTTTTGAATATCGGGCAGTTTTTTACTAATTTCACAATATGGGTTTATCGTCTCCCCCCCTTCTTCTTCGCATTCGTCTGCCGTGCTTTCAGCACCGTCTTTTGTCGGTCAATAATCGCATTTACATGGTCGATAAATGTGGCGTAGGGAGCTTCACCGTTTACCACCGTCAGGGCATTAACCAACTCCACCAGCGAGCGATAGGCATTGTCAGCCGTTTGTCGGATTTCTTTCACGATACCTACCTGGCGGGCGGCTGTTTCTTCCGTCCGTTGCGATACGGCGGAGAGGAAAGCAGTTTCGCAGGTTTCCAAATTTGTCAGCCAGGCATCGAAGGCAAGGGAAGTAAGTTTGCTGCTGTCGATGGCTTTCAGGTCTTGCAAAAGATTGTGCAAGATACCGTTTTCTTCCGTTTGCGGGAGCGTGGTCGGGTCGCCATACTTGTCAAACAGCGTTTTGGTTTCGATGGCGGCTTGGCGCACTTGGTCGGTGGGGTGGGCAGTCATGGCTTTCAGGAAGTTGTTTGCCCCGCGCCAGGCATTGTCGCGGGCGGTGTCTGCTTCGGCGGCGATGGCGGTGGAGGGGGGCGGAGTCTTTCAGGGCATTGTCGAAGGTGTTGACGGCGGCTTCAAAACTTGCTGTGGACATTGTAAGCGGGGAAGATGACTTTGCGGAAAGACTACTGATGACGGGGCGGTCATCCTCGTCCGTATCGTCTTTGGGCAAGTTAGAGGTTTCGCTAAGGATTAGTTTCAAGAAACCGAAATCTTCCTCCACGCGGAGGGAAGAGAGGCTGATGGATTTTATTTTCTTCATGCTTTTAGAATTTGAGGTGAAACAATACGAATGTCGTAAGTAAAGATAGAGTTTTCAAGTCAAGCCGCAAATCTCTGATGGTGTTTATTGAGCAAAAAAGTGCTGTCGGAGTCTCGGATAGTGCTTATCGGGCAGAAAATGCATTGTCGGAGGGGGGGGGACGGTGCTTTTTCTTGTCTGGAAGGTTCAGCCGAGGGAGTTTTCGTTGATGTTACAGCCTTTGTTGGCGAGGTATTTATTGAAAACGAGATTTGCAAGGAGATGAGGGTGAGGATGTTGAAGAAAAGGGTTATCTTTGCAATGGAATAAACCGGTCGTATATGGATTTTTAGAGCAAGAGTAGTTTTCTTATTTAACTTGCGGATAAACCAGGGTTTATATTTAAATTTGCAAAATATTGATAGGATTTATATGAGTAGAAAAATAGAATTCCAAAACATAAGAGAACGATTGGGGGCTCACATTTACTATGCGGATGAACAGGCAATAATATTCAATGATGATGCCTTGAATATACTAAAATTGATACCTGAACATTCCGCGTCATTGATATTGACAGACCCTCCTTATCATAGCACTAAAAAAGGAAATATTGTAAACGACAAAGCTTTTTCTTCGGATGATGAGTTTATCGGATGGATGGAGTGTTTTGCGGTGGAATGGAAAAGAATTTTGCGACCTAATGGTTCTATTTTCATGTATTGTTCGTCGGCTATGGAAGCCAAGTTGGAAATGATGCTTTCCAAATATTTCAATGTACTTTCGCATATTGTATGGACTAAACCGAATGAACCTGGATTTGACGGCTGGAAAGGGAAAATGAAGAAAGAGGCATTGAGGCAATGGTATCCACATTCGGAAAGAATTATCTTCTGCGAGCCTGCGTTGGATGGGAATTTAAAACGCTCTTATTTTGGTGGACTTTTAAAAGAAAAGCGAACAGCTTGCAATCTGTCTGGGCATCAGTTGACGGAAATGATCGGGGCTTATGGAAAAGTAAATCATGGCGGTGCCGTTTCAAATTGGGAAAGTGGTAGAAATATACCCAGTAAAGAACAATATAATAAAATTTGCGCATCATTAGAGTCTTGTGGCTTGCAAGAACCAATGCCGGATTATGAAGATGTCATAAGACCATTTGAAGTTAATGCTAATGTGGAGTTTACGGATGTTTGGACCTTTCCCTCTGTACGTCCCTATAAAGGAAAGCATCCGGCTGAGAAGCCTTTGGAAATGTTGGAACATTGTATTCGAAGCACAACATTTGAGAATGATATTGTACTTGATTGCTTTGCCGGATCTGGCAGTACATTAGTATCTGCTTTACGGACGAAACGTCATACAATAGGCATAGAAATAGATAAAAAGTGGTGTGAGTCTATAAAAAAACGATTGCAATCTTTTGCTTTATTACCGACTGAAGGAGTAGATGGTTTCAAAGTTATGAAAGGTTGTTTACAATCTAATGAAATGCCAACTTTGTTTTGAGTTGGCATTTCGTTTGTTGATGTAGATTCCTTATAGTGCGTCATTTCGTGCTATAACCTCTCGCATCCATTCTAATGTGGCATCTATGCCAGAGTCTTTCACTACTACATTACAATGGTGATGTCCCCATCCTAAATTATAAGGTTTGTGATTGAATTCTCCGGTACGAAGCTCACGAATGTGAAATAAACTAACTTCCGTTACTGTTAGGTCTGGTACATTTCGACCTTCAGCCTGCTGTATTCTTGAACAAAATCCTCTTGCAGAAATATGTTTTAAGCATAGCGGGCAAATTGTATATCCTTCTTTATCAATAATTCTTTCTTTGATTAATTGGTCTTGGTCAGCTAATCCTTTGGACTGCGCATTATGAGTGATTTTGTTAATCCTTTCTTTGACAAGAGCTTCATCCATATTATATTCTCTTATCAATTCATTGATATCTTTACATGACCAAAATAAATATTCTAATTGAAATTTACACATTTTTATTGTTTCGGCATCAGCATATTCATAGACACGGATACCAGCTCCTTTCATCTTGGATGTATTAAATCCACGGATTATTTTACTCTCATTTTCAGATGTCGTAGCAGGAACTCTGGCAACATATTGACCTCCTAAAGGAGAGTTACGTGCGGAAGCAGGTTTCCACCCATTCAATGGTGGAAAATTGCGCCATTGCTGTCTTGTTTCATAGAATACCAGTAAATTCTTTCCTAAAACAAGTGCTTTTTGTGATAGTGATTGCTTAATCGCTTCATCGAAATATTCTTCAGGGCTAATAAGAATGATATATCCATTTTCATATATACCATTTTGAGTTGGTGCTTTTTTGCATTTTTCAAACTCATGATATGGTATTAGTACAGTACTATTACGTCCTACACGATTTTGATATATGACATCATCATCTGCGCCACGTGTTTGCCCTGTTTTGTATATTTTAGTTTGGACTAATTTAGGGGTTATTGTCGTCATATCGCTTGTATATTTAATTAAATTCTTCACTATTAAAGAAATCTGCCAATGATACCTTTAAGGCACAAGCTATCTTTTCAATATTGACTATTGAAATATTACGTGCACCATTTTCTACACTGGCTATGTAACTTCTATCTAAATCAGCAGAATAAGCTAAATCCTTTTGAGACATGCCTTTGGACTCTCTGATGAATTTGATTCTTTTTCCTATTTTATTCTTAATATCCATGTTGCAAAGTACGTTCTTTGTAGATTATAAATCAAAGACTATAAGTAACACTATAAAATATTTAATACTTTTATCGTAAATGCATATCGGTGATTTACGATGCCGCCAGCCGGATAAGGGTGACAAACCCGCTGTCGTTCATAATGCGTTCAAACTGCCCGACCGCTTCGATGAACTTCGCCGCCACTTCCCTGTCCGCTATCTCCTACGGTACAATCCTGCTCCGGCAGAGGGTGGAGAAGTCGCTCTGTCGGAGACTTCTCTCCCTTGTCGTCTTTGTCAGGAACAGGTAGCAGTAGTGGTTCAGGAACGGGCGTTCATTGAAGTGCCGTTCAAAGGAGCGGCTTAAAAAACTTAGTTCGTCCCTTTCGGTGTCGGGCTGGTAGTTTTCTTTGATGAAGAAGTCCTGCTTGTGTACTATGGAGTAGTTGGGCAGCACCTTGATTGCCTTGTACCATGCCGAATGTATGGTTTCGTACTCGGCACTGGTGACGGTGAACAGTTTGGGCAGTTTCACCTGGAAAGCCACCGTGATGTCGGCATCCTTTGAAATGATGCAGCCGTTCTCCACCACCCAAAGGGGAAAATTCCTCTCCAGCGTGATCGCCTTTAACATATTCCTCATGGTCTTTCTTCCTTTCTTTTTTTGTAGGTGAATAATTGGGGTATCGCCTTTCGGCTGATAATGAAGCGTGGGTGTCTTTTGCGGGCGGCTGCTTTCATCAGCCCGTGCGTGCCGTACTAAGGCTTGAAACAGTGGTATTGAAAATTGTGCTAGCTATTCCAAAGGCTATTCATCGTTTTTTGAATGATAAAGAACCGGAGGAAAGTCCGCTTCCCCCGGTAATAGATAGAATACATCAGGGAGATAAGAAAAATGTACTCGTCATAATGAGTGCAGGAACCAGGCTAGGTAATACGGACCGGCTGGCAGATGCTTATATCAAAGGATTGGTAGAACGAGGGCATTCTGTTACAAAAGTTTATCTGGGTAGTATGAAGATAGAAGGTTGTAGGGGCTGTGGAGCGTGTCAGCGTTTTGCCCACCGATGTGCAATCCGGGATAATATGCAGGATATATACCCTTTATTTGCTGAGTGTGACACTGTGGTAATGGCTTCACCTCTGTATCTCTGGACAATAACATCAAAGTTGAAGGCTTTCATTGAAAGGCTCTATGCTATTTCTACTGATGATAAATATCCGCAAAAAGACTTCGTGCTACTAATGACTGCCGGTGATGATAATGATACAACCTTTGAACAACCTAAACGGTATTTCCATCTTCTAAACCAGGCTTTAGGCTGGAATGAAGTCAGTGTATATTGTGCTGGCGGTTGTACCGGCTGCGAAGAACTGGCACGGCAGATAGGCAAGGAGCATCTTGAAAATGCTTATCAAATGGGATTGAATTTATGAAAAACATAAACGCATACTAATATTTGAATCGGTTATGTTGGTATAATCTTTGAGAAAATAATCGCTGCAAGCAGTGAAACACACTTCAAAAGTTGTATGCAAAACTTTTGAGGTGCGCTTCATTGGACTGTTTCTTTTTAAGCGCCAATCCTTCCGGTAGTATCTCAATAGGCAAGATTGCTATTGTCGTAATCAAAGTTTTTCTAACAGTTTGATCAGTTTTTTAGCATGTTCTACAGATTTTACCTTTTGTTGTTCTATCAATTCCGGTGTTGTACGCGTGCCGTAACTTACGCCACCAGTATAGATATATCCCGCAAATTCCATTTGGCAAAGATTACATGTAGCTTTGTAGCAAGGTAAGAACTCTTCAATCGTATACCCCATTGCCCCTTTGTGAGAATACATTTCTTGTGGGGCACCGGTGGTAAATGAGAGTATCATCTTTTTGCCTTTCAGTTTGTTGCCGGTACTGCCATGAGAGAAGCCGTGCCGGAATGTTTCTTCCATCCAGCGTTCCAGTATGGAGGGTGCGCTGTACCAGAAGATTGGAAATTGCAACACGATAATGTCGGCTTTCAGCAGGCGTTGTTGCTCTGCGTCAACATCAATTTTAAAGTCGGGATAAAGGGTATCAAGCTTTACAATTTCGGTTTCGGGAAGGTATTGCCCGATTGTATCAAGAATCGTTTTGTTAGCTACCGAAGTAGCAAGGTCTGTATGACCGGATATTACAAGTACTTTTTTCATGCTTCAATAGATCATTTAAAATATTCTATACTTCAATTTGTAACCTTAATCTTTTTCTGATGCAAAGATACGGCAGTTGACTGTATATGTAATTAGATACATTACGGATTAAAATACCATTTTTACAGATTTTTATTTAGACGTTCAAATGGCTGATGCTTACTAAAAAGAATGTTGATTCACAGAGAAAAAAGGGTAATTCATCTATTTTAGTTTCTATTATTTTTTCAAATTTATATATTTGCAATAAGCAAACAGGCAATATCATCATCAAAAGCAGGGATATAAAAAATTATTTGGAATAGCTTTTTATAGAAACTGATTATGAAGAAAATTAGTCTTATAACAGGATTAGCATCCGTGTTTATGTGCCTTCTTTTCATGGGGCTCCGGGATATAGGTCGTTATCCGGAGAAAATATGGCTTCATCGTTGCAATTCTTTGGAAAAATTGTACGAGAAACAGAGTCGATATCCGAATGTAGAGGTTGATCTCGTCTTTCGGAAAGACCGTGTATTTGATGTAACGCATGATGTAGATACAAGTTTTAATCTGAGTTTGGGTTCCTATTTTTCTTATATGAAAGATCATGAAGGAAAAATGTGGCTGGATATAAAGAACCTGACCGCTGGAAATAAACATGTAGCACTAGAGAGAATGAATGAGATGACGGAATATTTCCAGATTGCAAAAGACCGTTTGATTATAGAAGGCAAAGATTGGAAAGCTTTGGAAGTTTTCACTCAAGACGGTTATTATACTTCGTATTATGTAACTTATGATGAACCGGATGATTTGAGTGAAGAAGAAGTGGATGATTGCATCGAAGAATTACAGGAAATTGCGGATAAAGAGGTGGTTAGGGCTCTCTCATTTCCGGGATATTGGTATACTGAGATAAAAGAAGGTTTGAACCGTTCCATAGATTTACTGACCTGGAAACACAGGAGTAGCCAGTTGCAGTTCTTGTTGTCTTCTGTCGGACGTGAGATGTTGGCCGATCCACAACTGAAAGTAGTATTGGTAAAAGAAAAAGGGCGGTTTCATAGATGATCATTCGGATATTGACTTGCTCTGAGAGAAACAATCGTTTTTCAGCTTCGCGATAAAACAATCGACAAGGAAAACTGTTTATTTAGTATGATTCTAAATTAAAAAACGAATATATTATGAGTAAAACAGTTGATTTGTTGGGACAACAGGCAGAATATTACCTGAACCATACGTGTAAGACAATAGATAAGAAATTAATTCATGTTCCTGGACCTGATGTGATTGATAAAATCTGGGTGGACTCCGACAGAAATGTACGTACCCTTAATAGCTTGCAAGCTTTGTACGGACATGGACGCCTTGCGAATACCGGGTATGTATCCATTCTGCCGGTCGACCAGGATATAGAACATACAGCCGGAGCATCATTCGCTCCTAATCCGATCTATTTTGATCCTGAAAATATAGTGAAACTGGCAATCGAAGGAGGTTGTAATGCAGTTGCGTCCACATTTGGTATATTAGGGGCTGTTGCCCGTAAATATGCCCATAAGATACCTTTCGTTGTAAAACTGAACCATAATGAACTGCTGACTTATCCAAACTCTTACGATCAGGTGATGTTTGGAACTGTGAAGGAAGCATGGAATATGGGTGCGGTAGCTGTTGGCGCCACTATTTATTTCGGTTCGGAGCAAAGTCGTCGTCAGATTATTGAGATATCACAAGCTTTTGAATATGCTCATGAGTTAGGTATGGCAACCATTCTCTGGTGTTATCTCAGAAACAATGATTTTAAGAAAGATGGCACAGATTATCATGCGGCAGCCGACCTTACCGGACAGGCCAACCACATCGGAGTGACCATCAAGGCTGATATTGTAAAACAAAAACTTCCGTCCAATAATGGCGGATTCACAGCTATTCACTTTGGTAAAACGGATGAAAGAATGTATTCTGAACTCGCAACTTCACATCCTATCGACCTTTGCCGTTACCAGGTTGCTAATGGCTATATGGGGCGTGTCGGTTTGATTAATTCCGGTGGTGAATCTCATGGAGAATCGGATTTGCGTGATGCTGTTGTTACGGCGGTTATTAATAAACGTGCCGGTGGAATGGGATTGATCAGCGGACGGAAAGCATTCCAAAAACCAATGGAAGAGGGCGTTCAATTATTGAATATCATTCAGGATGTTTATTTGGATTCTTCAATAACGATTGCATAAAGTATTTAATCAGTATAGAAGATAAAACTCTTCTATACTGATTATTTAAATGTAAAAGTGAACTTTTGAAATGTCATCAGAACCGGAGTTTATCTCCAGTTAACCTTGAGTATATTTTCCATCCATGGTAACCGTACAAGTTTGTATGACCAGGGAATGCTATCCAATAATATATCGTATGCACGTTCCTCTACAGTTAGAGTACATTCCCATTCAGTTTTTTCTATAAAACCCGCTCTATTCAAAAATGATTCTTGGAGGGCTCTGATTGAAGTGTTCCTCATTTTTGACCAGTTTGTCTTTGCTGTTTCCAATAGAGAATCTATTGTGTTAAGTTCATCTTGATTTAGTTCCACTCTTTTGGGGAGTGGCTCGTTGGAGGGATAATTTATTAACAAACGGTTGAGGAACAGATCTTTTTCATCATACTCCCTGTCTTCATTTGCTATAAGGCGTTGTAAAATGAATATAGCTCGTACTTTTGATTCGTTACTATTGAAACTCCTGCGATCTTGGCTTAACATATTAAGCCTCATAAAAAGCATTGGTAGAAAAGGGGAGAGAATGGCCAATCCTGCATTGGGTATAGGTATATGTTTCAAATCTCCATATTGTTCTGTACCAAAATGAGGAGTAGGCTCAGGGTTAGGAGTAGGAATTGGAGTATGAGTTGGTTCTGAAGTAGCGAAGCCATACACACACATATCGGGAGCTATTGCATTCTTATTTACTTTTACATTGCCACAAGTTCCTTCATCCCCCGGGCCAATATCCCAGTTTCCTTTGTCGCGTTTGGCTATGATTTTTCCTCCTAAAATAATTATGTTTCCACATTTACTTTTTCGACCTGCGTATTGACCGGCACCTCCTATTCCAGCAGATCCCGCACGCCAGGAAGTCTCGTGCTGATAACCCGCATAGGCTTCTATAGTTCCACTTTCGATAATAATGTCGCCACATTCGGTAGCATATCCGCATCCTATACCGGCTGCACCTTCTCCACCGTATGCAATTAATTTTCCATTGCCTTTAATGTTTAAAACTGATTGCTTTCTCAACTGAATTGCAGCCATTTCACGACCACTGTGCAGTATGTTTTTTCCTTCAAGAATTACCGTGATATGGCAGTTTTCCGCAATATGAAATGCAACACCCATGTCTCCCAGATCACATAAGTTGACATCTTGCAGAAATATTGTTGCACGTACTCCGGCAGATACTGTTATTCCATGTCTTGAATTGGTACCTGTGATAGTGTACACTCCATCTTGGGAGACGTGGAAAGTATCCGATTCCCTACCCATGTCTATTTTTTCATTTTTCATAAGAATAAAAATTAATATTAATATTGTATTTATTGATTATCATATATTGATTTTCAGCCTGCTTTTAATTGTTTCTGCCTTGAGTGACCGTTAGTGCTTCATAACGATTATTCGGCAGTTTATATTATTTGTAATTTGAAGAGAAACTGCAAATGAACACAGGCAAAAATAGTTGGAAGCGGGGAAATCTAAATACTAAAATCAGTAAACTAAAATAATAATTATAAGTGCTTGAAATACAGTGAAGCAGCTTGGGATTAATCTTCCTGTTTTTACGATTTCAGCCTTTTTTTGATGATATGAAGTGTGTGCTAAACAGGATTCAGCCCATGTGTTTTGCGGTAAAAGCTTCAATAGTGATTAGAAAGCAAACAGGGGACCATTTGTTTTTACCCTGCGTGTGTTGTATTTTCCAATAAGCTTTATTGGGTGTTGACCTTGGCTAACGGGCCTGTCAACCAAGGTTAATCGGCTCGTTAACCAAGGTTGATAGGCCTGTTAACCTTGGTCAACACCCGACTATTCCTAAGGATAAAGAGATATATCTCTGGTTCTCAGTAGAATAATGCCTAATATGAAATGAATAAATGCCTCGTCCGGATATGGGTTGACTGCGAAAGTGAGAGTAAGCCACTTACCCTCACACTGGATTTTTTACTACCACCACACTTAATATCCTAGCTATCAACGATTCACATTAAAAGTGAGGGTAGTGAGAGTAACTTGAACCAACTTTTTATTGAACGCGCTGCATTCAACTTTTAAGTGAGACATCTTCTTCTCCATTCCGAGGGAGAGTAACCATATCGGTTTTTAAAAGCTTTGTGAAATGCAGAAGGGCTGTTGAAACCTGTATTATAACAGATGTCTTCTATTTCTGCATTCGAGTCTCTTAGAAGCATTTCTGCTTGTTCGATGCGAAGTGACGTAAGGTATTGAAGAAAACTACATCCATATTCTTGATTGAAATATCTATTTAAATAGGTGGAATTAACGGCTACTCTTTGAGCAAACTGCTCCAATTTTATTTTTTGATCATAGATGAATTCCGGTGTTTGTAATAGTTGGTTTATTTCATCGATCTTTTGAGGAGTCAAGTATACTTTGGAGTTCTTCTTGCCATTTATGAGCACCTCTTTTTCTACAACATCTTTTTCTGATTTGCTTTCTAGTTGTTGATTTAGGTTATTCACTGGGAACGGGGACAATGTTTCCCGATAAATATGCGACTTGAGCTTTTGTTTTACGAATTGGTGTAAGAGAGAATTATAAAAGATATATCCACTTAATACGCCAATACAAAGGTTGTATAAAAGATTGCAGATGTATGAAGAAGTGAACATATTCAATAAGAACATGAAGAAGAACCCTGATATTAGGATGCTTTTTCTTTGAATATCGGAAGCTGATTTTAGGAATATACAGTCTGTTTCATTCATATTTCGCAAGAGTAATACGTAAATGAAAGTCTGTGTGATCCCTGTTATTATACACGTTAAACGGAAAAGTGTCCACCAAGCCGGGAACGATGATAGAATTTCAGCCCAACTGTAAGTTAAGCGATCTGCCACCGGACTTAAAACTGACATCAGTATGTAACAACACGATAAGACCATCGAAGGTAACATATGTTTCCACCATTGTGACTTTAGGGGAAATATTCCGGTAATACGGAAGCGGATAAAGAAATAGAGTAAAGGCGGGAGGAAAGTCAGTCCCCAACAGTATAGGGTGGGTAAGAGGGATGTTCTTTGAAGCAGGAAGAAATTTTCGTATAATGTGCTATACGACGTTAACCCCCAGTATATTAGTAGGATTGGCGCTAATAATATGACCAAATCCTTTTTATGCTTGTTTCTCCAAATCAGAGAGATAGAAGCAAGACCTAGTACAGCCCAAGTCAGCAGAAAAGTACAAATAAGTAATGTCTTTAATATGAAAAATGGCATGATATTGTTGTTCTGTTGCTTGCAAATGTACACACAAAAGTCCGAAAAGAGTGATTTTATTCTGCATTTTTTTAAAGTTTGGTAATGAAATGTTGGTAGAAAATTGTTTCCTTTGCCCCCCTAATCTGAGGGTTACTATATAACGCTCGTTAGGTATGTAAATTACCATCTTGGGTTGTACAAATGAATAATTGTTACAGGGGTTATATATTAATTGCTTTTTGGGTTTGTTCGCTGGCGGTATATGGACAGACTGAAATGCAGGCTATAGATACTCTTCGCAACATCCGGTTACAGGAGGTGATTGTTACTGCTACTCAATCAGATGCTCCGGGAACCCGTTCTGTCATTGGGCAGGATGCTATTCGTCATATACAGGCTACTGACCTTTCTGTCTTATCTCAATTACTACCCGGTGTTCTTGTACGCAATCCGGATCTGAATGCTCCGGCCGCCTTTACCATCCGCAGTGCAACTTATGAAAATACGACTAATGCTTTAGGGACAGCCATAGTGGTGGATGGACTCCGTATGAATAATAATGCCAATATGCAGCAAATGGGACTTGAAGGTAGGGGAAGCCTCTTTAATAGCACGGTGTTATCCGGTTTCGACGTGCGTTCTTTGTCTCCATCTTCTGTGGAGTCGATTGAGGTGATACGTGGTGTTCCTTCGGCACGTTATGGAGATGTGACCAGTGGGGTTGTTCTGGTTAAGTCGAAAGCCGGGATACAACCTCTTACCATTGGTATTCGTCTGACAGCTACGGAGAAACTTGCTTCTGTGGGGAAGGGTATTGCGATCAGTAATAATGGGGGAACTCTCTATTTAGGAGCAGATTATGCACTTTCAAATCAATCGCCTCAAGTCTTTGAAGAATCTTTTCAAAGATTTGGAATCCAAGCGGCTTATGCGAAGGATTTCCGGTCGGCTACTTTGCGTCTTAATATGCGTGGTTATTGGATGAAGGACAATGATAAAAGAGGGCAGAATACGGTGGATGGTGAATTTAGGAAATACCAGGATCAAAACATATCCTTTTCTGCTAACGGACAGTGGAAATTGAATCGTTCCTGGATTTCCAATCTTGAATATCAGCTAGGGTTTACGTATGGGAGCCAGAAGAATGAATCCAGTACATATTATTCGGGAACACAGCAAGTCACTACCTATACCGCACAGGCAGGTGAACATGTCGGAGTGTTCTTGCCTCCCCATTATTTCTCTCAGTTATCCGTTGACGGCAAGCCATTGAGCGGAGATGTATCGTTGACTGCCAATCACAGAAAAACGATGGGTGAGAGCATCAGTAACCATTTTCAACTGGGGCTTCATGCTGAGGTGGAAGGGAATCGTGGAAAAGGAATCAGTTTCGATCCTCTTCGTCCTCCCTTGGAAATGCTCAGAGTGCGGACAAGGTCTTATCGGGATATACCTTTATTATATAAGTATTCTGCTTTTGCTGAAAATCACTTTATTCTCCGTTATGGGAAGATGCGGACCGAAGTGCAGGCGGGCGTACGTTTTACTCAGTTGCCGACTAAGCGTCTACAACGGAACTCTTCTGTTGATCCGCGTATCAATCTTTCCCAGATATTTATTGATAGGACGGATGATGCTTTTCTAAGTCGTTTCAGTGTACGTCTGGGGTGGGGATTGATGCATAAGATGCCTGTACTTGCTTATTTGTATCCCGATAAATCGTATACGGATATGAATTGCTTTACGTACAATGATGCTGAGAATAATCAGCGTCTGACCGTCATGCATACATTTATAACTGACCGTAATTTTAACTCCGACTTGCGTTTGCCTGTTAATCAGAAGTTTGAAATAGGGGTGAATTTCCGGATAGGAGGTGTTACTGCGGATGTGGTATGGTTTAAGGAACATCTCAAAAATGGCTATTGTACCTCCCAACTTGCCGAACCTTTTTCCTATCGCCGCTATTCCCCTTTGATCAGTAAAGGAGAACAACCGGAATTGACGGATGAGGGTGTCATGAATGATGGTGAACTTCTTCCATATACTTTGAATACTACGTTTGCTACCTATTTATCACCCCAGAATGGTATAGAACAGGAAAAACAAGGTGTTGAGTATACCATTGGTCCGATTCACTCAAAGGCATTGCGTTCTTCATTTTACATAAGTGGCGGATATCTGGATGTATGCGAAAAGAATACGGCACTTTCTGCTTTGCATCCCCAAATAGAAGTGAATGGAAAAGCTTATCCTTATGTAGGTATTTATGAAATAGGGTCTTCTGTTGCGAATACTCAAATCTGGCAACAATTGAATAGCCGGTTTCAGTGTGTTACTCAAATTCCCAGAATCGGTTTGATCACAAGCCTGACGCTTCAGGCTGTGTGGATGGATAAACAACAGCGGGGAATGGAGAGCCGGTTTAATAACCCTGTGTACACGGACAGTAATAATCAGAAGTGCCTGAATCCGGTTTATTATATAGACGGAGAGGGAAACCAACATCCTTTCACGCCGGACATGGCGACGGATGAACGTTTTGCTGATTTAGTGATCAGGGCGAATACAACTACCGCTTTTCTGAAGGACTCGTATAAACCTTATTTCTTATTGAATCTTCGGGTTACTAAAGAGATAGGACGTCATGTTTCGGTTGCTTTTTGTGCCAATAACCTGCTGCAATCCAATCCGAAACGATATCGGCAGAGCATACAGAAATATACAGTTGTGAATCCGGATTTATATTATGGTGCGGAAATTAGTATCTGCTTTTAAAATTAGTATTTGTATTAAATTTTAGATATTGAATGAGAATGAAATATTATGTATTGTTTTTCTTCGTGTTATTTCTCTGTGCTTGTACCGGGGATGAAAATAGTTCTTCATGCTCTGTGAGTGTCCAACTACTTTCTCCTACGGATGAAGTGATCTTGCCTTTTGAAGAGATGGAGGTGGTATTGACAAATAAGGATCAAGGCACGGTTTATACCTCTTCATGTTCTTCTGATGGAGTAGCTCTGTTTAATGTGGAATATGGATATTATACAGTTGCCGTACATTATCAATCTGCTTCCGGAATTATTTTCAGTGGAAGATTGGAATCTTTATCGTTATTGCCCGAACAGGGTGAAGAAGTGATGAAAGTTCAGTTGCAACTGGCTCGTTCTAAAATAAATGCATTGGTCATTAAAGAGATTTATTATGTGGGCTGTAAAGGAGAGTTGGGAGCAGATTACCAGGCTGACCAATATGTTACACTCTATAATAACTCTGATGAGACTGTATATCTGGATGGATTGTGTCTGGCTTTGGTGGATCCGATGCCGGGTATTGTATCTCCCTGGGTGAAATATACGGATATGAAACGGATTCCCGTTGCTGATATGACCTGGCAATTTCCGGGTAGCGGTAAGGAGTATCCTTTATTGCCCGGAGCAGAAACTACCATTGCAACGAATGCTGTAGATCATACCGGAGGCGAATATCAGCATGCTAATTCAGTTGATTTATCCAAAGTTGACTGGGGGTTCTGGCATGTAAGTTTGAGCAAACAGAATATAGCACCCGGTGTGAAACCATTGAATCTGCTTTTAAATCTTAACTCGACTGCATGGATGTATTCATTTCCGGTAGTTGGCCCCACATTCATGATATTTGGATTTGAAGGTATTAGTGCGGAGGAATATGTAAATAATCCATTGAACAGGGAAAACAGGCCCCAAGCTTCTAATAAGACTAAATTCTATTTGATGATTCCGAAAGAGTGGGTGATTGATTGTGTGGAGTGCGTGGAAAATGAAGCCAAGCTTGCCAATAAGCGTGTGCCTGATGAACTGAACCATGAACCTGTGTATATTCCGGAAGGAGATTATTCCGGGAAATCGTTGATACGTAAAAGTGCAGCATCAACCAACGGGCATTTCATTTATCAGGATACGAACAATGCGGCGGAGGACTTTATCGTATCCGAACCGTCTTTGAAAAAATAAGCAAGCAACTATGCGGAGTACATTATTTATTTTATGGCTTCTGTCGGCGATTCCCGTATATGCGCAGTCTGATTCATTACATATCTATTCTATGCAAGAGGTTTATCAGCAGAATAATTGGCTGACAGGAGCTAATTCGGTAGGAATGTCATTCAACCGTTTCCGCTCGTTCTCTGTGGCGGAAGTGGGGTATAGGTTTGAAGATGGAAACTTGGGTAATGTCAGTTTGCCCGCTTCATCCAATAAGTATGCGGTGTTTGGTGAATCCTACCAGACTATAGGTAATGTCTCTTTATATGGAAAAATAGGATATCTGAATAACCGGAAGCAAGAGGTGAACTGGAATGGGATGACCGGTGACTGCTGGCGTGGAGTAAATCTTTGTGATTCAGTGAGTGGCGATCAACGTTCGGAACAATACCAACTGTCCGGTGCATTTTCATTACCCGTTTCTTCGCATTGGCTGATTGGTTCGAGGTTCGATTATTTAGTTGACCTGAATGCTAAGGATACAGATCCTCGGAATGAAAACCAGTGGATGGAGTGGAAAATAACTCCCGGAGTTGGTTATGAGTGTGGAAGTCATCGTTTGGGTGCTTCCATATTTTATGGCAATCGTAAAGAAACGGTGGACTATCAGAATATAGGTACTCATACGACATATCCTTTCTTTGTTTCTTATCCGTTAGGGTACTTTAAAACTTTGCCTAAAGGAGAAAATATAAAATGGTATTATTCTGCACAGGAGTTTGGAGGATTCTTACAAGAAGAGGGAGTTTATGGACGCTTCCGGCTATTTCAACAGATAGGAGGGAACCTTGTCAGACAAAATATAGTAAGTGACCGTATACAAAACAAGAAAGAAGGTGAGACAGATGGCTGGAAACTGGATTATAAAGGTATAGGATCATTAGTTTCTCCGTTGAATCGCCATGAATGGAGTTGGAAAGTTTTGTTTGACAAGTCGGATAGTTATGATCTTTTGCAGCAGCAGGAAGAGAACATGGGTACATGGCATTCTTCGGGGAAGATTCTCCGTTCTACTGCCCGTATTAATGAATATGGGCTGACTTATGGTTACTATCGACTTTATAATGAGTGGAATAGTCGTTATTCTATCGTTTCGGGAATTGACTTTAAGCAGACAAAAAGTCAATTGTTTTTTTATCCGGCTGAATATATGCAAACTGTACGCCGTTTTATTGCATATTCTACATTTACTCGGAATTTCTTATTATCTAATGCCCGAATTGATTTAGCTATTGGGGCAGAGTACGGTAAAGGAGGTGGAACTATGATAGCTGAAAAACAGTTGCAATCAGGACAGAATACGCCCGCAATCAAATTATGGCAGAATCTGGAGCGGTTGGAACAGGAGTACAATTACTTAACAGAGCCCAGATGGGCATTGCATTTATCTCTAACTTATACTCATACCGTTTCTTTTACTTGGTTTGCCCGATTGACGATGGGGTATGAAAATGCTTCTAAAAATTTTGTTAATTCAAATAAGGAAAATATTTCTGTACAAATAGGGTTGTTTTTCTAAATAGATTCCGTAGTTTTGAAGCGACTAACTAAAAAACAATAGAGTTATGGAAAAAAAAGAAATTTTGGATAATCAGAAATCAGATCCGAGACCTGTTGGTAGATGGATTATTTACATTGACAAATGTACGGGATGTGGCGAATGTGTGGATGCATGCAGTTTGGATCTTCTTTACATTGAAAATGAAAAAGTTAAAATGACAGAAGAGAGATATTGTAGTCAATGTGAAGATTGTGCCCGAGTTTGTGCATTTAGGGCAATAACCTTTAAATAGCTATATCAAGTGAAGAATCTTTATCTATTTCTTTTTCTGTTCTTATGCAATGCTTGTTCGAATCCTAACAAACAAATTTTGGATGAGGAATTGTCAAAAACGCCAATATTGTCGGCTTCTTTTGATTCTTTATTATCTGAAGTGAGACATCTGTCACCTCGGGATAGGATAGCATCCATGATTAAAATATCATATAGGAACGAAGAAGAAATAGATGGGATACAAAAACAAGAACGACTTTTAATGGAAATTTTGCCTTTAAGTTCTGGTAAAAGAAGGAAGGAAATTCTATTTCAATTAGTGACGCTTTATAATAATTTGGATAGATTTGGTATTCCTGGGGCCGATTTAAAAGGACTTAAATGGATCGAAATGTTGGAAACCAACCATTCACTTTCACAAAAAGAAGAGTGGCGAGTGAATGAGATGAAAGCGTTATTGCTTAATGAAGTAGGAAATCAAGATGAATTTCTTCCTATTTGGTATAAATTATTAAAACAATATCGGGAAACTGATAGATCAAAAGATGTGGGTAAATGTCTTCTAACCATTGCAAATCATTTTGTTATGTTGGAAGATTACGATAATGCATTACCATTGTATAAAGAGGCATATCAATTGGCTTTAAAACATGAATTTGTAGATTTGGAGAAAGCCTCTGGTATCATGTTAATAAAACATTTATGTGGAGCAGGGTACTATTCAGAATCACTGGAGTATTATAATAAGATTAGGGTTAATCAGGAAATAGCATTTAATTCTTCTGTGCAAAATGAAGTTATAAAAAGCTATATAGAGCTTAATAAATCTGATAGTGCGCGTCTTTATTTAGCTGAAAGGTTATTATTAGAAGGAGGGGATAAGATTTTTTTAAATTGTATGATGGCTGAAACCTATATTCCAGAAGGGCAAGAAGATTCAGCTTTTATATTTTTGGATAGGGCTATGGAATCTTATAAAGAAAAAAAGAAGTACTATCAAGGAAAAGATAGAGAGGTCGTTTTACCCGGTTATTTCCTGTCCACTTGTTATTTGTTTGCTGATTTATTATGGAAAAAAGGTAAAGTTCAACAAGCAAATCAATATTATACATTTGTAGAACCTCTAATGAAAGAGGTTGTTAGAACTCCCATTCAGATGGAGTTTCAAATAAAAGCCCTCACCAATTTTAGTTCTTTCTGTCGTGAAACTAAACAATATGAAAAAGCTTTGAATTTATTAGCTCGACGAGATTCTGTTCTGCAAACGTATTTGGAATTTAAAGCGAAGAACGATAAAAAAAATTATGCAGAACGTTTAAAGATTCAGGAATTGAAGCATGAGCTTAATGAGAGTGAAGATGTAAATAGAATAAATACACATGTGGCTGCAATCTGTATTTTTCTATTAGTAATTTCTGTAGCAGCTACATTCAAGTCCATATCTATGTACCGCAAGTTGAAGAAACAAGGTGCTGTAAATTATAGACTTCAAGGAATGATTAAGAAATGCGATGAAGGAGATGTGCCTGAATCGCATTCTGCATCTATGGATCAATATGAACTTTTATTCTGGCAAGCCTTACATAAAGTTCGTGATGAACAATACTTCCTTAAAAGTGACCTTACGATAGAGACGTTGGCTGATGTACTGAATACGAATCGTTCTTATTTATCGGTTAGCATCAATAGATTCTGTGATAAAGGCTTCAGTGTTTGGCTGAATAATTTCCGTATTCAGCATGCCGAACAACTGATGAGAGAAAATCCTTCAATTGCCCTTAAAGATTTGCCGGAACAGTGTGGCTATGCAACCACTGGTACTTTTGTTCGAAACTTTAAGAGGTGTCATAACATGAGTCCAAGTGAATTTATGAATAAACTTCTCATTGAACAAACACTTCCTAAAGTAGAGAAGACTTTTCAGTAAATTGATTATCTTTGAGCACACTAAATGATTCATAACTTAATTATTCTATATCAATGAAAACAACTATTTTATTACCGGTAATCAGTCTTTTCTTATTCCTTGCATCTTGTACGAATCCCAATGATAAGAAAGTAAATGATCAAACTTCCGAATCCTCTGAAAGTGGTGTAACCTCTACTGATTGGCAATCTCGTTACGATAAACTTGAAGCCTCCGATTTGCCCGACAATGTGATTCAACTGATCGGTAAAGAATGGATGCTTGTAACGGCAGGTGATGAAAGTTCCTATAATACAATGACTGCCAGTTGGGGTGGTATGGGATACATTTGGGAACGTCCTTCTACCTTTATTTTTATACGTGATACCCGCTATACTTATCAATTCCTCCAACAGCATGAGAGTTTCACCCTCAGCTTCTTTAATGAAAAATATCGCAATGCCTTGCGTATATGCGGTACAATGTCAGGAAGGAATACGGATAAGGTGAAAGAGGCCGGACTTACTCCTCTAGAAACTCCTTTAGGATCAATGAGCTTTGAAGAAGCACGAATGATTATTGAGTGCAAAAAGATGTTTGTTCAGGAGTTGGACTATGCCAGCCTGACCGAACCTTATAAATCAAAAATCATGGAAGAAGCTTATAAAAACGAACCTTCCAAACATCAAATGTTTATCTCAGAAATCGTCAATATTTGGATTAAGAAATAATATTCAACGAAATTTTGGTCAATTATTCCTTTTCATTGGTAAAAGACCAAAGTGTTTTTGGCCAATTCTTGGAATTCATAGTCTTTTCTGTATATTTGCGCCCGCATTTTCTTAAGTATCACTTATATATAATTGTCCCTATAATCAGAATTTACTAAACTAGGTAGAGTTTATGGAGAAAATAAACGCAGTAATTACAGGAGTCGGAGGATATGTACCCGATTATATCCTAACCAATGATGAAATTTCTAAAATGGTCGATACCACCGATGAATGGATTATGGGGCGTATAGGCATAAAGGAAAGACGTATTTTGCATGAAGAGGGACTGGGTACTTCGTATATGGCCCGCAAAGCTGCCAAACAGTTAATGCAACGTACGAATTCTCAACCGGATGAAATTGATCTGGTGATTGTCGCTACTACCACTCCTGACTATCGTTTACCTTCTACAGCCTCCATCTTGTGTGAGCGACTGGGATTAATGCGTGCTTTTGCTTTCGATGTACAGGCAGTTTGCAGCGGTTTCCTGTATGCACTGGAGACGGGAGCAAACTTTATTCGCTCGGGAAACTACAAGAAGATTATTGTGGTAGGGGCTGAGAAAATGTCTTCAATCATAGATTATACGGATCGTGCCACTTGTCCCATTTTCGGTGATGGTGCGGCAGCCTTCATGCTGGAACCTACTACGGAAGATTTAGGTGTAATGGATTCAGTGCTGAGAACAGATGGTAAGGGACTGCCTTTCCTACATATTAAAGCAGGTGGTTCTGTATGTACTCCTTCGTATTATACGCTGGATAATCACATGCATTACATTTATCAGGAAGGGCGTACGGTTTTCAAATATGCCGTGGCCAATATGGCTAATGCTTGTGAAGCTGTCATTGAAAGAAACCATTTAAGTAAAGACGATATTGACTGGGTAATTCCACACCAGGCCAACCAGCGCATTATCACTGCTGTAACGCAACGCTTGGAGATTCCAACCGAGAAAGTGATGGTTAATATAGAGCGTTATGGTAATACGAGTGCCGCCACACTTCCGCTTTGTATCTGGGATTTTGAAGATAAGCTAAAGAAAGGCGATAACCTCATCTTTACAGCATTTGGGGCAGGGTTTGCCTGGGGTGCTATTTATGTAAAGTGGGGATATGACGGAAAAAAGGAATAGTAGCCCGGGTTACTATTCCCTATAACTTTTCTTATTATAACAACCCGGATATACAAATAGTTTATCCCATCATCTTTTGCCAAACCTTCATTTTATTTCTTTTTTTGAGTATCATATATATTGAAGTTATTATAAAATATTATCTTTGTGGGGAATCATTGCATGACAACACATTGTTAACCATACAATAACTTAAAAAACAACCAACGTATGAATCATGAGCTATCGATGAGCGCCAACCAGCTGGTGGCTGCTCTTCAAAAACCGGCTTCCGAATTTACGAAAGCAGACATTATTTCTTATATCAAGGAGAACGATATCCGCATGGTGAACTTCATGTATCCAGCAGCAGACGGGCGACTGAAAACATTGAATTTTGTCATTAACGACGCTGCTTACCTTGATGCCATACTGACTTGTGGTGAACGTGTAGACGGATCAAGCCTTTTCCCATTTATTGAAGCGGGCAGTAGCGACTTGTATGTAGTGCCGCGTTTTTGCACAGCCTTTATCGATCCTTTTGCTGAAACTACAACACTTTCCATGCTTTGCTCTTACTTCAATAAAGATGGCGAACTTCTGGAAAGTTCACCGGAATATACGTTGCGTAAAGCTTGCAAAGCCTTTACTGACGTAACCGGAATGGAATTCCAGGCTATGGGTGAATTGGAATATTATGTGATATCAGAAGATAGTGGACTGTTCCCTGCCACTGATCAACGTGGCTATCATGAATCTGCTCCTTATGCCAAGTTCAATGATTTCCGTACCGACTGTATGCTGCATATTGCAAAGGCGGGCGGACAGATCAAATACGGGCATTCTGAGGTAGGTAACTTCACGCTTGACGGTAAAATCTATGAGCAGAATGAAATTGAATTCCTGCCGGTACGTGCCGACCTGGCTGCCGATCAGTTGATGATTGCGAAATGGGTTATCCGTAATCTGGCTTATCAATATGGATATGACATTACGTTTGCTCCGAAAATTACAGCCGGAAAGGCCGGTTCAGGATTGCATATCCACATGCGTATCATGAAAGACGGTCAAAACCAGATGTTGAAAGATGGTGTACTTTCTGAAACTGCCCGTAAGGCTATTGCGGGAATGATGGAGCTTGCACCTTCCATTACAGCTTTCGGTAATACGAATCCTACTTCTTATTTCCGTTTGGTGCCGCATCAGGAAGCTCCGACAAATATTTGTTGGGGTGACCGTAACCGTTCCGTATTGGTACGTGTTCCGCTGGGATGGTCGGCAAAGACAGATATGTGTATGCTGGCTAATCCGTTGGAAGCTCCCAGCCACTATGATACTACACAGAAACAAACTGTGGAAATGCGCTCTCCGGACGGTTCTGCCGATTTGTACCAACTGATAGCCGGATTGGCCGTAGCATGTCGTCATGGTTTTGAAATTGAAAATGCTTTGGAGATTGCAGAAAAGACCTATGTGAATGTGAATATTCATAAGAAGGAAAATGAGGATAAGCTGAAACAATTGGCTCAACTCCCTGATAGCTGTGCCGCTTCTGCCGATTGCCTGGAAAAACAGCGTGCTATTTTCGAACAGTATCATGTATTTAGTCCTGCAATGGTCGATGGAATTATCAGTAAATTGCGTTCCTATGAAGATCGTACCTTACGTAGTGAAGTACGTGACAATCAGGAGGAAATGCTAAAACTGGTTAATAAGTATTTCCATTGCGGATAAAGCATAATTTGTAGACAAAGAGTTAGGGTAGTGTCTTTAGTATTATCCATAATAAAGTAGGAGAGTGTATCAAAACTGAATAAAAGAACGCGAATTACACAAATTACGCAAATAACAAATCCGATAAGCTTTGACTATCAGAAGTATAAAAAAACATTATTTGTGTAATTCGTGTAATTTGTGTTCTAATCTTTATTTTGACACACCCGCTCCGTTTTTTATATAAAGTTTTTGTGTTTCTGTTTTTACTTAATATACACTTGCCGATTGAATAACTATCTTTTCTAACAGCTCCTGCATTTTCCCTATAACCGGTTTTTTATCAAGACCGTATTCTGCACCCATCACTCTCATTTGCGGGAAAGTAGTCCATACACTACCGTTCTTGTCTTCCCAGACAGATATCTTCAGTGGTAATTCAATAGAGATGCTGGGATTCTCCTGCATTAATTGGGTTCCCACTTTGGGTGAACCGAAAACGATAACCTGGTTCGGACGAAGTTCAAGACCTACCTCTTCGGCATTTTTGCCATGGTCGAATTTAGCGAATACAGGTATCCCCATAGCCTTCAGAGTCTGTTCGATGCGGGTCATTGTTTCTGCTACGCTGAACTGGCTTTCGTAGGTATAGAGCAGGTTATCATTGGCACCTGTTCCCATCTTGTTGCTATCGAAGGCAGCAGCAATTTTGCGTCCCAGGTTTGTCAGGTCAATCCCTTCTTTGTTGGCAAGCAGAGTTACGCATACCAGTTCCGATGCATCCGTAAAGCGGCTTAGGAAAGCTGAATGTCCCGATACGCTTCCTTTTATATCCATCAGACCTTTGTGATTGTAGAACTGCCAACCGGCTATCGCAGGAACAACCTTTCCATTTGCCAGTTTTGTAGGCTTATAGATCATGTCCCGGTTTCCCGGTTTAGCTATCAGTACACCTCCGGCAAGGCCGATGTCCCAATGGCTGACATTTTCGGCAGATGCCCATATATCAGAAAAACCTTTCATTGAGGAGGAGCTGATAGCAGGGGCGACAACTAATTTTCCATCCTTTTCTATATATCCTGTAGTCGTCTCTGACGGGTTGATGTAGTCTTTATCTTTCTTGAAAGTCTGGTGTACGTTAGCAGTCGTTGTAACATCTTCTTGCTTTACTCTGGCTAAATCCTCTCCGAAATAGGTCTGTTGCAGACCGAGGTAATCTATCTGATATTTCTTCACGAAGTTGTGATACGACATCTTGCTTATTTTCTCAATAATAGAAGTCAGCAACAGGAAGTTTGTAGCATTCTGTTTTACGTCTGTACCCGGTTCAAAAGCCAGTGGAATAGCTTCTATCGTTTTTATCAGTTGTTCGGGTTGGTAATCGGCGGATACGCTAAAACCCTTTTGCGAACGGTAGTCGGCAATACCCGAACTATGTTGCATCAGCTGGAGGATACTGATATTTTTCCAGTTCTCCGGAATATCCTTAAGATACTTGCCAATAGTATCGTTCAGGTCCAGTTTGCCTTTCTCATATAACTGTATGATGGCTACTGCCGTGAAACCTTGCGAAATAGGACCGATGGGCCAGAGTGTTTTTGCTGCTGCCAGATTCCCTTTTTCGAAATCTGTTACTCCGTAGCCCACTACACGCGGGATGTAAGGTGCCTGTACAATTGCGAGGGTCATACCCGGTATGCCCTGTTCTTCCATAAACTCGTAAATCATTTGGTCGATAGCTTTTCCCTGATAGGCTACGTGCACATTGCCTCTGCCTTCCTGCGGCAGTTGATTTTCATACTTTTTCATAATTGTTCCTCCGTCTTGTGCTAAAATCGTTCCCGAAATCAGCAAACCTGCTAATGTTATTAATTTCTGTTTCATATTATTTTTCGTTAGAGTTTTATTCTTGTTTTCTGGTGTTGCAAAGGTAGGCGGTTCCATTGGGGTGGAAGATAACGATATCACACGTATAGTTTGCAATTATTCCCGATTGCAGGGTATTCCTGCTTTTTCATGAAAGAATAGTGACCCGGGTGAAACAATATCCCCAAAAGGGCTTGCTTTTCCAGTTGATTTTAATAGATTTGTTGTTTACTCAATAAATTGATTATAAAACAGGGCTTTATGACATCAAATGTGAAATCTTTGGTCTATAAAATGAATATAGTGATTGACTGTAAAGATGCAGGAGTTTTAGCAGAGTTTTACAGTAAATTGCTGGGGTGGGAGCTGACACATCAACGTGCGAATGGTTGGGCGGCTATTACTTCTCCATCCGGTATGGTGATGGCGTTTCAGGAGATTGAAGAGTACCAGCCACCTGTATGGCCTTGGAAAGAAGATAAGCAAGGACAAATGCTTCATCTTGATTTCTATGTGGAAAATCTGGAGGAGGCTGTGGCTTATGCCATTCAGTTGGGAGCCCGGCAGGCAGATGAGCAGTACTTCAGGACTTCACGAACGATGTTTGATCCGGCAGGACATCCTTTCTGCCTTGATACGGAAGAGGCTGAATAAATACACAAAACAGTTACTGAACAATAAAGAATATACCATGTCCGAAATTGCGAACTATTTCCTTTATAGAAATGCCGAAGGCGAAACCGGTTTATCCGCTAACAGCATTGACGACCTGAATCTGGATGACTTGTTTGCCGAAATTGATTATTGTCATTCCAGTATAGGCAGGCAGTATTTGTATTATCTTCTGCTATCGGATAAAACCTCCGGCATGGAAAAGCAGGAAGCACTTCTGTCTTCATTGGCAACTCATACGGAGTTGCGTACTCTTTTAAGCAATGCACTGAAAGAACTGGATAAACCGGATGCTTATTCCATCGTATCCATTCTGGAAAATGATAATACAGGGATTGGTGCCAAGGAGATGGTTCTTATTAATATCTGTCGGTTTCTGCCTTTGCTGTTTCTGGCTCTGATGCTGCTCACTCATTCGGGAGTGTTTCTTACTTTATTTGTCTTTTCATTCGTGGCAAATGCAGTGTTGCACTATCGTAATAAGGCGAAAATCCAGAGATACTTTTTCTCTATACCTCAGCTTCTGAAGATGATAAGGCAGGCGGGAAAGCTGGCGCAGAACAAGGAGTTTGTCTCTGTAGATCCTTCTATCACGACAGACTTGAAAGATGTGGAAGGTCTGAAGAAGTATATCTCTTATTTCCGTTTCAACCTCAGTCTGGATAATGACATGGCTATTCTATTTTATATGGCAGCGGAATTAATCCGGGTATTCTTTCTCCACGAAGCGTATGCGGTAGGCAGAACTTTTCATCTGTTGAAGGAGAAGGCGACGGCTATTCACAATGTTTACCGCTTCATCGGTTTTGTGGATTCTATTTTGTCTGTTGCTATCTTGAGGGAGGAGCTACCTTATTACTGTCTGCCGGGAGATAACAGGGCAGGGGAGCGATTGCGTACACAGGCTGTGTATCATCCTCTGATAGAAAACTGTATTCCGAACGATATGGTGCTTCATGAGAAATCGGCATTGATAACCGGTTCGAATATGGCAGGTAAGACCTGTTTCATGCGTACGATAGGAGTGAATCTGTTGGCAGCGAAAACACTTCATACTTGTTTCGCAGAAGTCTTTGAGATAAATACCGGAATTTCTCTTCTGTCCTCCATTCACCAGGGAGATAACCTAATGGAAAATAAGAGTTACTTTATGCAGGAAGTGACGACTATCAAAGATTTCGTAGATGAAAGCGGTCATGGGAACCATCTCTTCCTGCTCGATGAATTGTTCAGAGGAACCAATACCAAGGAGCGGATAGCGATTTCGAAAGCTGTGCTTTCCTGGTTGGTGAAAAGTGATAATCTGGTATTTGTATCTACGCACGATCTGGAACTGGCCGATATGCTGGAAGATGAATACGAATTATACTATTTCAGCGAGTCGGTGAAAGACGGTATCCTGTCATTTGATTACAAACTGAAACGCGGAGTTGCGACCGAGCATAATGCAATTAAGATATTGGAGATTTGCGATTATCCGGCTTCGTTGGTGAGTGAGGCTCATTCAATCACAAGTATATAATGAAAAACAGAGAGAGTGTAGGTATGATATCCCGCCTCCCTCTGTTTTGCAATAATGAACAGATTGATTACTTTTTAGCTTCATCAGCCATAGAGTGCACTTTGCCTTTGATGTCATTGGCTTTTTCAGCAATGACAGATGTTTCATTGGCTACTCTGTCAGCAACTTTTTCTCCGGCATACAATGCCTTTTCTTTAGCAGATTCGATCAGGCATTCGGTATGTCCTTCAATTCTGTGCAGGGCATCGAATACTTCTGCTTTCATTTTTTTTGCTCTTGCACTGCGGGCAAAGCCATAAGCCAGTGCTCCGAAGATTGAACCTATTCCAAGGCCAATCAAAAAGTGAGAATCTTTACATGTCATAATTAAACAGGTTTAATGGTTAAAAACTAAATTAATGTTCTATTTTGGTCAGAGAACAGAGTGCACAAGGCATTAGTTCAACGGGGAGGGAAAGAATTACTACTATTTCACAATTTATGAGAATCAGGAGTTGAATTAACTCTTTCTTTTCCGGTTATGAATGAATTCACCACAGATTACACAGATTGACACAGATTCTATTTTAATGATTATTAGATTAATAAATCTGTGTGAATCTGTGTAATCTGTGGTGAGTCTTATTCATTACTTTCCCGTTATGGGTAAAACGATGATCCAGTATGATAAATATTCTGTAAATCGGTGGTAAATGTTTACAAAGTAAGATCTCCTTGAGATCAATCGTATACATAGGGTATCTCAGTATGATACTTAGGGTACCTCAATATGATACTTAGGGTGTCTCAGTCATATACTATGATACCATTATTATAATATGTCTGATAATCAACTGTTTATGAAGTATTTCTTTAGCGTTGATAAATTGTGACAAATGCCCTGTTTAAAATGATGAATTATTTCCTTTTATATCGTTATAAATCAAATTTAATACCAGATTCGTATAATTTATAAATATTCTCTTGTCGGATTCCTTTAGCTTTATCTTTGGCGCTCATAAACATTACTACTGCACGTACGTTCTGTGGTACAAGCAGTTTTTTGAATCATGTAATTAAAATCAATGCTTTATGAATGTAGAAAGAAAAAATGCGAAAGATGACTTACGGCTCTACATACCGGAAGTCATCGGGATGCTGAAGCGGGAAGGAAAGTTCCCGGCAATGCATGTTTATGCTTGCACGCTGCGTTCCTATGAGAAGTTTTGTGCAGAGGAAAGGCATCCGAAAAACATCACTGCTTCCCTGTCCATGCAGGAGATTTTCACCCCTGAGAGGCTGAAAGAGTATGAGGACTGGCTGGCTGGACAACAGTCCAGTCCGAACACGATCTCCACTTACATGCGTACGTTGCAGGCGGTATACAATCGCTGGATGTCACCGGGCATAGAGGGGTACAATCCGGTGCTGTTCAAGGATGTTTATACGAAAGTGGAGTCGCGTACTAAGCGGGCGCTGACGGCAGAGCAGATGGAGCAACTCAGGAATACGGACTTTAGTGTGCTGACACTGCGTCAACAGCAAGTGCTCACTTACTTCCTGCTGATGTTCATGTTGCGCGGTATGCCGTTCATTGACCTGGCACACTTGCGGAAGTCGGATTTGAGAAATAGGCGCATCACTTACCGTCGGCACAAGACGGGGAAACTGATGGTGGTGGATGTGCCGCCCGATGCGATGAGGCTGTTGCAGAAGTACAGGGACAAGACGGATTCGGAATATTTGTTCCCGTTGCTGCATGGTGGCTTGTTCATGGAGGAACATCACCACCGTTATCAAGAAACATTACGGCACTTCAACCGGGAGTTGGCGCGGTTGATGAAGCAGTTATTGCCCGGTGTTTCCGTAAGTTCGTACACCGCACGCCATACATGGGCTACACTTGCTTATCATAGTGGTGTACCTGTGGGACTGATAAGCCAGTCGTTGGGGCACTCGTCCATTCGGGTGACGATGACTTATCTGAAGCCGTTTGATGCGGAGGTGATAGACAGAATAAACAGGCAAGTGATTTCCTTGGTGAAGAAAAGTAAAAAGAAGAAAGATGGCAGATTTAATATGCTGTATGGCACTTCGTTGAGGTGAAATTACTTGCATAGTAACGGCAAGCTACCATTTGATGCAGACCGGAAAGGCGTTTTCAGACGACATCATTTTATGGTAAAAAGAAGTTTTCCTGATAATAAGGTACGTAAAGAAGCATTCCACTTTTAAAGGATAAAGCGGAAACACGATTCCTTTTGCCTGCTGGGGTAAAAAATCGAAAGCTGTATGTATCAGGGACTAATTTTAATATTGTTTTTGCTGTCCGATATAAGATTTATTCATATTTTGTTAGGGTTTGTTTGCTTTTCTGTCAAAAAAGACGCAACTTTGTAGCTGCTATTTGCCGTTACTATGCAAGTAATTCCAACAAACGCATTAATTATACTGTTTATGAAGAATATAGAACTTCCCATCAAAAGAGGAGACCGTGTGTGGGTGAAGGTTTATAATGAACGAAATGGCTCATTCACTTCGCGTATGGCGGAGGTTATATCTATATTGCAAATGTATGTTTCCGGGGCAGATGTACCGTATGTAGCATTGCGTTATCTGGACGACCGCAGCTATGGATGTATTCCCTATGAACAAGTCAGCGAAGTATGCGACGAGTCTTTTTCTGAATAATGACACTGTAGTTTTGTTGATACTATAGCCCTGCTTTTTTCATCCGCCAGTATCGTCTGACAAAGAAGAAAAGCAGGGCTTTCTTTTATAACCAACCCGAAAACTTTCTGATATACCAGTTCTTTACCAATTGAGTCAGCACGCAATAGGAGAGCAGAATACCCACCAGCCACGGGAAGTAACTCAATGGAAGTGCCTGCAAACCAATGGATGCTCCGAAAGATGTGAACGGTATCACAATTCCTATAACCATCACCAAAGTAGTCATACCGATTACGGGCCAAGTGGCACGGCTCTGTATGAACGGAATTTTCCGTGTACGTATCATGTGTACAATCAGAGTTTGTGAAAGCAGTCCCTCAATAAACCATCCTGACTGAAACAACGACTGGTGTTCCGGACTATTACAGCCAAACACATGCCACATCACCAGATACGTGACAATGTCAAATATGGAACTGATGGGTCCGATATAAATCATAAAACGTTTCAGGTCTGATGCATCCCATCTGCGTGGCTTTCTCAGAAACTCCGGGTCCATGCGGTCGAACGGAATTGTAGTTTGCGAGATATCGTATAGCAGATTCTGAATGAGCAGATGAATCGGCATCATCGGCAAGAACGGCAGAAACGCACTGGCAAACATGACACTGAACATATTACCGAAGTTTGAACTTGCCGTCATCTTGATGTACTTATTGATATTCCCGAAAGTCTTCCGGCCTTCCAGTACTCCGTCTTCCAGTACCATCAGGTCTTTTTCCAGCAGGATGATGTCGGCATTTTCCTTGGCGATGTCCACGGCAGAATCTACCGAAATGCCAATATCCGATTGCCGTAAGGCGGCAGCATCATTGATGCCGTCTCCCAGAAATCCTACGGTATTCTCCTGTTCCTGTAAGATGGAAATAATCTGTGTTTTTTGTAGAGGCGTCAATTTGGAAAAACAGGTGGTGGTCTTTACACGCTCTTTCAAAGTAGCCTCATCCATATTCTCAATATCCGGTCCGGTCAGTGAATAACTTGTGTCGATACCTACTTGCTGACCTATGGATTTCACTACAATATCATTATCCCCCGATAAGATTTTAACTTCCACACCATACTCATGCAGTTGCTTAATAGCTTCTGCCGCAGATGGTTTCGGGGGATCAAGAAAAGCTAGGAAGCCAATCAGAACCATTTCCTTTTCATCACTCACGGAGAAATTACCCACCTTCTCTATATAGCTTTTCTGAGCAACGGCCAGCACTCTCATTCCTTTCCGGTTCATTTCTTCGCTGATCTTTTGGGCTTTAACCTTTAGTTCATCCGTCAGAGATTGCACTTCTCCATTGAATTCAGTGTGCGAACAGATACTGAGCATCTCTTCCACGGCGCCTTTGGTGATGATCTGGCGTTTCCCTTGTTTGTCTTCTATCACTACGGACATTCTCCGGCGGATGAAATCGAACGGTATTTCGTCCACTTTGGTGTAAGCATCCTTCAGATGTTCCAGCTTCAGTTCTTTTACGTGCGAGAGGATGGCTTTATCCATCAGATTCTTTAATCCGGTCTGGAAATAGCTGTTGAAGTAGGCGTGACGCAATATCCGTTTGCTTTCGTCATTGCTGCCATCGGCATTGATGTACTTTTCCAGAACAATCTTGTCGCACGTCAGCGTACCCGTTTTGTCGGTGCAAAGAATATTCATCGCACCGAAGTTCTGGATGGCATTCAGGTTCTTGACAATCGTTTTCTTCTTCGACATGGACAGAGCACCTTTAGAGAGGTTGGCGGTTACAATCATCGGAAGCATCTCGGGCGTAAGTCCTACGGCTACCGAAATGGCGAAGATGAAAGCCTCGAACCAATCCCCTTTCGTAAACCCGTTGATGAAGAATACGAACGGAACCATGACCAGCATAAAACGGATGAGCAGCAGGCTTACTTTGCTGATTCCTTTGTCGAAAGCAGTAGTGGCACGGTGTCCCGTGAGGTTGCGGGCGATAGTACCGAGGAAAGTCCTGTTGCCGGTTTCAAACACGATACCTTGGGCTGCGCCACTGATAACGGTGGAACCCATGTAGCAGATGTTATCCAGTTCCACGATGCTGCCTTTCCGGTATTGCTTTTCTTTTACTTCCGGAAACTTCTCTATCGGTTCCGACTCCCCGGTCAGGGAAGCCTGGCTGATGAACAAGTCCTTGGATTCGATGATGCGCAGGTCTGCCGGAATCATGTCTCCGGCTGCCAGGAAGACGATGTCTCCCGGAACCAGTTCCGTGATATCCAGTTCTTCCTCACCACTTCCGGCACGCTTCACGAGACAGGTATTCTTTACCATTTTCATTAGTGAATCTGTGGCTTCATTGGCTTTCCATTCCTGCCAGAAGCGCAGGATGGTACTACACACCACCATGACGGCGATGATGACGACTCCCGTCCATTCCTGTTCTCCCGGTTCTGCCATGAGTACGTCGATGACGAGTGATATGACTGCCAATCCGGTCAGCACTCCTATGAACGGATTGATGAAAGTTTTGATGAATACGATGAACGGATTCTTCTTTTGTTCGTGAACCACTTCGTTCTTTCCATACGTAAGCTGGCGGTCTTCAACTTCTGCTCTTGTCAACCCGAGCCTTGTCGTTTGCAGGTATGAGTAAACGGATTTTGCCGGTTGTGTGGCAGTCAGGAATACTTTCTCGGAGTTGAGCGCATACTGAGGCTGCTGTAACTTTTTCTTCCACTTCATAATCTCTTTCCTTTTTTTGAAGTTACTAATTGCGTTTCTATTTCACGGCGCAAAAGTAAGAACGGCTTCGTGGAGAAGCCGTTAGAGATTTATTAGAATGGTATTAGAAAACCATTAGAGAAATCAGATATGCGGGAGTTTAACGACGTAAGTGGTCCCTTCACCCGGATGCGAGAAGACGGATATTTCCCCTTTGTGCAGGCTCAGTATCTTTTGTGCCAAAGTCATGCCGATGCCGTAGCCGGATGCCACATCTTTGTTTTCGCCGCGGTAGAAGAGTTGGAACAAGTGCTCTTTGTCCTTGTCCGACATGCCCACACCGTCGTCCGAAAGGCGGATGATGGACCATTCTTCCCAGAAAGAAATCTGGATAAAAGAAGTTTGGTTCCGGGAGTACTTGCAATTGTTTTCGATGAGGTTTACGAACGCTGTTGTAAGCAGGTAACTATTACCGATCACTGTGAGCACCTTGTCGTCTTCGGCTTCCTGCTCGAATACGAGTTCCACATGGAAATCGGGGTACGCCCTCAAGACAAGTTCCCTTGCATCGAGCAACAGTTCGTCCAGACGGATTTCTTCTCTTTTGATCTGTTCCGGTTCATAATCCGCTTTGGCAAGGTTCAGTAATCCGTCGATGAGTTTAATCACTCTTTGCGAATCCTGCAACGCGTTGTGGATGGCGTTTTGGTATTGTTCGGGACTTCGTTCTTTCTGCACGGCAAGATCAAGTTCGGCAGAAAGTGCAGCCATAGGGGTACGCAGTTCGTGCGACACGTTGCTGACAAACATCTTCTGCGAATTGAATGACTTTTCCAGTCTGTCGAGCAAGGCATTGAAGGTAAGGCTCAGTTCGCCTAATTCGTCTTTCTCATTCTTGACGGGCAGGCGTTTGTTGATTCGTGAGGCGGTTATGTTCTCCGCTTCTTTTACAATGCTTCTGATGGGGGCCAATGCGCTCCGGGCAAGGAGGTAGCCTACAATAATCAGCGCGGTCAGTCCGCTGAATAGTAATAGGGCGAGTGTTTCTTTCAGGATTTCCCGTTTGGCATATCCGTAGCCGTCATAAGCGGCGGCGGTAACGATGTAATCCTTACCTTCGAAAGTATAGATGATACCTACTCCCTGGTAATCTTCGATGTAGAAGTCTATTTCTTTCTTCTGGAGGATGCGCTCTATCATTTCCGGAGTTTCTTTTATGATGTCGTTTTGCAAGGCATCGTGGTATAACATCCGGAAATCGGTGTCGTAGACGGCTACTTCTACTTCGTCGATAAACTTTTTATTGTTCAGGTAAATGGATTGCATGGTTTCGGCATCCACCTGGTTGTTCAGAAACAGATGTGCCTTGGTGATGGCTTCGCTTTTCAGATTCCGGAAAAAGGCATTGCTGCGCGAGTGCTCACTGACGTAGTAGATGGCGGTGATAAATACCAGAAACACGGCGGCTGTGATACAAGTGTACCGCAGGGTTAAGGCTGTTCTGATCTTCATAGTTTATCCGTCAGTATAAAGCCCATACCGGCTTTGGTATGGATCAGTTTGGTGTCGAAATCCTTGTCTATCTTTTTGCGGAGATAGTTGATGTATACGTCGATAAAGTTGGTCCCGGTATCGAAATGGGTCTTCCAAACCTTTTCGGCTATCTCTATACGGCTGAGAACCCGCTCTGCATTCTCGGCCATGTAGAGTAACAGATTATATTCTTTGGGTGAAAGTTTGATGGAAGTGCCGTTTCGGGTAACATTCTTTCCTTGTAGGTCGATGTACAGGTCGGAATATCTGATCTCCCGGGGCTGCGGTGCGGCTGCTTCAGTATTACGTTTCAGCAGTACCCTGATTCTTGCATAGAGTTCGCGAAAATCGAAAGGTTTCACCATGTAGTCATCGGCTCCTGCATCGAATCCATCCAGTTTATCATCTGTAGAGCCTAAGGCTGTCAGCATCAGGATAGGGATGCCTGGATTCGTTTTGCGGATTTCTTTACATAGCTCAAAACCATCCATCTTGGGCAGGATAATATCAGAAATCACCAGGTCGAAAGTATGGGCACGGAAGAGACGTAGTCCCATGACACCATCGTAAGCTACCATGGTTTGATAACCATTCTCTTCCAATCCATTCTTGAGCAGGCTGGCTACTCTTGGTTCGTCTTCAATAATCAATATCGTATGCATGGTCCGTATTTTTTATAGATTCCAGTTGTTTTTGTTTGAGACCATACAAATATAGAGATTATTTGTGAGTTTCTCTTTTCTTACTCTTTTAATAAAGGCAACTGGTTCAGCATATTCCTGATTTTAATAGCGATACGTGGCATTGGTTCGGCTATGGTCAATCCTACCAGGTCATATTCGGAAGCAATGTCGTTGATCACACGGACTACTTCCTCAGTTTTCATCCCATCCGGTTCAACGCCGACGCCTGCTATCATGTCGGCAGGATCTATCACGTCCAGGTCAAAGTGGATGACAACCTTGGAAGTTCCGGTACTTTTCAGCCATTTCATAATGGAGGAACTGTTGTCCGCTGTTTCTTTCGGTGCCAGACCTTTTATGCCCAGTTCCTTTTGCCGTTCCTGCATGCCTTTGTCCCATGAACGCAGTCCTACGATTAATGCTTTGGAAGTGTCAAACTTACCGGGCAGTAAGTTCATAATCTCTTCGTCACCCATTCCCAAGCAAGCGGTGAGGGCCATGGCATGATACCCTTTGTAATCATCATAAGGCAGGTTGATGTCCGGATGCGCATCTATCCAGACTATGGCTACATCGTTCGGGTATCGGGCAGCCAGATAAGTGAACGGAACAACGCTGACCGAACATTCTCCGCCCAGGATGATAATCCGGTCCGGTTTGTTTTCGTTAAGTATATCGAGCGCAGCCTTGCTTTGTTTGACAATCACGTTACGGGAGTTGATACCTTTTTCCGTTGCTCTGTCGTTTATATCAAGAGATACCGGAACTTCCACGTTTTTCTGATTGCTGTCCGGAGCTAGCAGGTTCAGTAACTGGGCACCTAAATAATAACCTCTGGAAGAGTCTTCTGCCGGAATATCCGGCATCCAGTGATCTACAATTCCGCCTTGCCATTGCGGATAAATCAGGCGGAGAGGGGTGGTTTCTTTCTTCATATCTTTACTTTTTACGGGTGTTTTTTTTAGTCGAATGGTACCTTCCAGTTTTCATCCTGATAGGCGGCGAAACACATGGCTATCTGTTCTTTATTGTTCTTTTCTTCGGCCAATGCAGGTATCTCGTCCAGAGAGAAATAGTTGCTTTCGGTAGTCTCTATATTGCTCTGAAAACTTCCGCCTGTTACTTCGCAAAGAACAAAGGCTTTGCAGACATTGTATGCATAAGGAGGCACGTTGTGCAGGTTTCTATCCTGCAAAGCAATCAGGCGTACGGCCTTTACATCCAGTCCGGCTTCTTCTTTGACTTCTTTCTCCGTATTGGTTTTGATGCTTTGGTTGACGTCTACCCAGCCACCGGGCATAGACCATACACCGGCTTTTTCCTTTACCAGGAGTATTTTCCCGTCTTTAAAGATGGCGGCACGAGTATCCAGTTTAGGTGTTTGGAAACCGGTTTCATTGCAGAATAATTCTTTTACTTTCTCTATCGGCAGATCGCTTTGATGGCTCATAATCTCTGCCGATATTTCCCGGATACGTTCAAAACGCTCGATGTCGAAGGGATCGCGGGAGTAGGTCAGTCCTGCCTGAGCTATGAATTGTAATTCCTTGGCCCATTCGAGCCAGCGGGGATCAGTGTTCTTATTCATTGGATATCTGAGTTTAAAGTATCATATACAATTTTAGATATACTGGCGATGATAGCTGCATTATCTGCATCGGTTTCCTGCGACTCCATGACGAAGACAGCTATATAATATTTCTGTCCGTTGGGCAGGATAACAAAACCTGCATCATTATCAGCAATCTTTATCCCTTCCGGAGTCCGGTCGGAAGAGCCTGTCTTATGGCCTACGATTACGTCGGCAGGCAGCTGGCCTTTCAGCTTATCTTTGCCGGTAGAAGTTTCCTGCATGGTTGCTTGCAGGAAGTCTTTGTATTGAGTTCCAAATAGGATTTGCTTGTCGGTTATATTCAATAGTCTGACTACTTCTTCCGGAGTACTCCAGTTCAGATAGGCATCTCCGGAGGTATGCATGAGGTCTTCTGTTGCCGCAAGATTACAATCTTTTATTCCTAACGATTTCACATACTCGTTTACTTGATCTATACCACCGGCATATTCTATAAGGATATCACATGCGTTGTTATCACTCTGTGAGATACTGTACTTTAGTAATTCTCCGAGAGAAATTGTAATATCCTGATCGGGGAATTTATCTCTTAACGGACTGTATGTATTGGACTTCAGTTGTGAAGATTTCACTTCAATAAGACTATCTAAAGCAATATGTCCTTTATCCATCTTATCCAGAACAGTCAGTCCCACATGATACTTGAAGACGCTTAACAGGGGGAAATGGATTTGATTATTATAAACAGCTACAGTCTCATCATTGGCGAGTACGGCAACGCCTACCGTAGCTTTTTTATCTTTCAGAAGGGAATCTATTTGTTGTTCTATCTTCTGCTTCGGGGTGCGGTTGGTGGTATTGCATGCACTGAACAAGATTGCCAGCGCCATACAGCTTAAAAAGAATTTTGCTTTCATAAATGTACTTTAGTGAGTTAATATTAATTCCGGCCTTACTTCTCTTATCATAACAAGTGCAACTCTTTAGCAATCCGGCAAGCTTCTATCGAATTGTTTACCTGAAGTTTCTCCAAGATATTTTGCCGGTGCCGGTTTACGGTGTTTATACTAATGGATAATGTCTGGGCAATGTCCTTACTCATTTTTCCCTTATTTATCAATTGTAGGATTTCTTTTTCCCGGTCTGACAATAGGTCGTTGCAATTCTGCTTTTCCAGTTCGAGGGTTTGCCCGTCTGCCGAGTTAAGAATGGTGCAACTTAACGACGTATCCATTGAAAAGTTATAAAGGCATAAGGATAACCATACACTTCCGTTTGAGTGGCTCGCTATATAAAACATTCTGTGTAAGATGTGTACATACCTGCCCGAATGATCGCGCATGCGCATATTGTGTATAAGGTAGTAGTCCGGGCGTTTCTTTTCCGGGACACTTTTCAGGAAGTGGAAGAAGCGGAGCTCCTGCAAATGCTTCTCCTGTAAGTCGTCCGGATGAATGCGGCTGAATATTTCTTCTTCCCATATCGACTGAATGGTCTTGGCGGTATTTCGTTCTGTCAGTCCCAGTTTCTCGGCTACTCCGCCGTAATAAATATAACTAATATTGGCTTTCATATCGCTCAACACTGCTATGGCATTTTCAGTCTGTGCATATATGGAAGCTATATGTTTGCACTCATTCAGGCGTTCCGTCTGTTTCTGTTCCTCGGTGAACGCTTGTTTCAGTAGCTCTTTCTTCAGTTTATTTACGATGTCCATACGGTATGGAGATGGAAAAATGGTTATTAATCAGTATTGCCGACTTATCTGTAAGCCTTTACCTTTGCAAAGGTAATGAAAACTAATGGTTATTTATTTTAAGTGCAATAAATTATGGAGAGTGAAAAAGCAAAAGCGAAAGCTGGGAAATTGTATGATGCCAATAATGATATAGAGCTTGTGTCGGAGAGGGAAGCTTGCAAAGAAGTATGTTATGAACTGAATAGCTTGCGCCCTTCACAAAAGAAGGAGCGGGAGAACATTATCCGCCGACTGTTCGGTAAGACCGGAAAATCGTTCTTGATAGAACAACCATTTTATTGTGATTACGGATATAATATCGAAATAGGGGAGAACTTCTATTCGAATGTGAATTGCGTCATTTTGGATGGAGCTAAAGTTACATTTGGCGATAATGTTTTTGTGGCTCCGAATTGTGGTTTCTATACTGCCGGACATGCCTTGGATGCGGAACAGAGAATCCAGGGGCTTGAATATGCCTATCCTATCACTATCGGAAATAATGTGTGGATTGGTGCCCAGGTCTGTGTGTTGCCGGGAGTGACGATTGGTGACAATACGATTATTGGTGCCGGAAGTGTGGTTACAAAAAGTATTCCTGCCAATGTGCTGGCCGTCGGTAATCCTTGCCGGGTGCTACGTACGATCACCGAAGCGGACAGGGCTAAATATATGTCAGAATAATAACTCATTAAAATAACACGAGAAATGAAAAAGTTACTTTTTAGTCTGTTGATGATGATTGGGGTACAAGCCTCTTTTGCTCAGACATTGGAGAAAATGCAGTGGTTCAACGAACCTGAACAGTGGGAAATAAAGGATAAAAGTCTTTCGATGTTTGTCACTCCGCAGAGTGATTATTGGCGTATCTCTCATTATGGTTTTACTGTGGATGACGCCCCTTTCTATTATGCAACGTATGGCGGTGAATTTGAAGTTAAAGTGAAAGTGACTGGCGATTATAAGGCACGCTTTGACCAGGCGGGACTGATGTTGCGCATCGATCATGAAAACTACATCAAAGCAGGCATTGAGTTTGTAGACGGAAAATTCAATCTGAGTACAGTGGTGACTCACAAGACCAGTGACTGGAGTGTAATCACGTTGGATAAACCAGTTCCTTATATTTGGATTAAAGCTGTCCGCAGACTGGATGCCGTTGAAATCTTCTATTCGTTCGATGACAAGACTTATACGATGATGCGGAATGCATGGTTGCAGGATAATATTCCGGTGAAAGTTGGATTCATGGCTGCCTGTCCCGATGGAGGCGGATTTAATGTTAAGTTTGAGAACTTCAAGGTAAAGCACCTGCCTGATATGCGCAGGTTGGAATGGCTGAAAAAGAATGCAGAATAAATAGGGTTAGTTCAATTAAGTTTGGTAAAAAGACAAATGCCGGCAAAAAGAAGAGTGAATCTTTATTTGCCGGCATTTATTCTGTTTTGAAATTTAAAGAAATCCTTTTCTGAAATAGCCTTGTTTAATATCCTATGGTGAAGCGCTCCTTGTGGTACTTCTTCTGTTCCAATTCGTCTACCATTGCCACGGCATAGTCTTCAACGGAGATATTGCTGTCTCCATTTACATCTACCACTAAGTCATCTTTTCCGATACGGAACTTTCCGGTACGTTCACCAGGTGTCATGTTGGCGGCAGGAGAGAGGAATATCCAGTCAATATCGTTTTCTTTACGAAGCGTATTCAGATAGAATTCTCCGAGGGATTTGATTCCGGGTAACAGTTTGGCTGGAACATCGTCAGCATCCATCACCATCTTTCCGGGAGCATAGAACAGGGTTCCGGCACCGCCCACGATAAGTAGACGCTCAACACCGGCCTTCTTCACACTATCCACTATCAGCGGATAGTTCTTCAGTGTTTCTTCGTATATATTGGGATTCTTCCAGCCGGGGTTATAAGCACTGATGACGGCGTCTTTACCTTTACTGGCCTCAATCAGAACATCGGTATCGGTTACATCTGCCTGAATGACTTTCAGGTTCGGATTGCTGGCGGTCACCTTGGCCGGGTCGCGTACAATGGCAGTTACTTTATGGCCTCTGTTCAGCAATTCATTCAGGATGGCGGTTCCTACAAAACCGCTGGCTCCTATGAGTACTACATTTTTCATATTGGTTCGTTGTTTATATTTATATATTAAACTGTTTATGTTCGATAAAGGTTTTATGGTTGTGGACATTTTGGGAATGTTTAATACTAACACGGGCTGTAATTCTGAATCCTATTATATTATCATTTTCCCCTCCCTTTGCGAACAATCATACTTTTTTTATATTGTAGTTGAATACTAAATATAATAGAAGTATGAAACAGAAAAGTTTAACCGGCTTCATGAATGAAGTCATTGAAGAGTTGTGTCAACAGGAACGCTTTGCCACGGCCCACATTTACACGTATGCTCTTCGGGCCTTTACCGAGTTTGTTGGTGGTGGCGAAATCTTCTTCGGTGGTCTCAACAAATCCTCCCTCCGGCATTTCCAGCGCCATCTGGAAGACTTGCAACGGAGCTACAACACCATCTCCACGTACATACGTGCGTTGCGGGCAGTGTATAACCGTGCGGTAGACCGCGAACTGATCTCTGGAGAGTTCCGCCTCTTTTCCGGACTGAAAACCGGAGTAACCTCCGAACGAAAACTGGCAGTGACAGCCTCACAGATGAACCGTTTGCTTAATCCTCCAACCACCTGCAACGAGTTGCCTAAGGAAGTCTGCCAGGCACAAGACAGCCTGAAACTGATGCTTTTACTACAAGGTATGCCCTACGCTGACCTGGCACACCTGCACAAGAAGGATATCCAAGGCGATCTCCTTACCTGCCGACGCCGCAAGACAGGTACTGAACTATGTGTGAAAGTAGTCCCGGAAGCCATGCGATTAATCAACCTCTACCGTAATCAAGATTCATCCTCACCCTATCTGCTCAATTTCCTGAGCGGCACTCTGAAAGGTGAAGCAGCTTTCAATGAATATGGCAGGAAACTGCGGAACCTGAATTTCCAATTGACACGATTGTCTGAACTTTGTGGAGTGGGTGATATCAAAGTAAGCTCCTATACTGCCCGCCATACGTGGGCGACACTTGCCAAATACTGCCATGTACCGGAAGAAATGATTTCGGAAGGATTGGGACATTCCTCGCTGGAAGTTACCCGCACCTATCTGAAAAGCTTTGATGGGGACGAGTTGGCGAAAGTGAATCAAGTGATAATTAATTACATTTACTCTGGAAAGAAAAAACTATGGAGTAGGGCGTAAAACTGCTGTTACTCCGTAAGTAACAGCGCTTGAGTGATATTACTCCGTAAGTAACGGAACTATTAATACGCGACAAAGATAGAGTAAATTTCGTAAAAACAAATTATAAACTTTAAAAAATGACAATATTTTAACTTTACACACAGTTTTAGTAGAAAAATATACCGACAAACAGACATATTACAGTCCTACCGACTATGAGAAAACACACGATTCTCCTTCCCACGTTATACCCTTCAACATGGATATGTAACTTCTTACGCATTATTCCTGCATAAAGTTTGATTCAAGGACCTGTCATGCTCCCATAACGCCTTACAGCATTCGTATTTGTGGGTTTCCGTTACTTACGGAGTAACGGTTAAACCCTTGCTTATGCTGACACCACTGACACAGACAGCTATTGCCGTATTATACGACATATATACTGACAGCCATTCTTTTAGCACAACACATTCTCCTGTTGCGCCCTCGTACCTGATGGACCTGCTTACTCGGCTTGAAACCGGCGGCTTGATCCGCCGTAAGGAGTCCTCTGCCGGCACTTCTCTCTCCTCGTACGAACTTACCCGTCCTTATTCGAGTATATCCCTGCTGGATGTGCTTGAAGTCCTTGACGAACATCTGGACTGTAACCGTCCCACCCGTGAGGAGTTATATTACCAATACCGTTTGGCGGCCAACCGTCTTGGTGTCATCAACCACATGACGCGTCTTTATCTGTCCGAAATCAAACTTTCCGACTTACGATGAAGCGCTTCCTGTACATATTCGCCCATAGCCTCTGCTTTCTACTGTCTGCGGGAGGTTCCTTTATGGTAAATGCGGCAGCCGTACGAGGCGTGCAGCCGGAAATTACCATGACCGTCTCCACCCGTGACAGCCTTTACCGGACTCCTCTACTGCTTCATTTCCGTCAGAACCGTTCGCTGGTGGAGTATGACTATATGGACAATCCACGCACGCTTGCCTGTTTCTGCGCCTTGTTCACCGACAGTCTTTCCACACCGGGCATTGATACCGTCACTATCTTTTCGTATGCTTCTCCCGAAGGTGATGCCCGCCACAACTTTGCCCTTGCACGGCAGCGCGCCATCGCCGTGAAGGGTTATCTGCTCTGGAAATATCCCCATTTGAATCGTGAACGCCTGTTGATTGAACCGGTAGGTGAGGACTGGCTTAAACTGCGTGAACTGGTTGTTGCCGACAACTCGGTTCCCGACCGTGGGGAGGTATTGCATCTTCTGGATGAAATACCCGACCGGGAACGTTGTAAGGTGTTGCTGAAAAAGCTGAACTGCGGATATGCTTACCGCTATATCTGTAAAAAGTTGCTTCCGCAGCTTCGCAATGCGGCGGTCTGTCTGGTAAAACTAAAAACCGTTCAACCGGATTTTGCGGCCGAATACGATTCCGTACTTAATTATGTTGATTATAAGGAAAGTGTGGCATCTCGCAGCCTGATCTGTCAACACAACCTGTCTAACCAACACAGTTCATCAGATCAACATAGCTTGCCGTCTGACCAAGGCCGTATATCTGACCAATGCGGAATACCTTTTCAACGGCCTGCATCCTGCAGCAACCTTATGTCCTTACGGCGGAATAATCCCCCTGTATCTTCCCCGCCTGAACGGCTCCGTTCTTTCCGCCCCTTGTTTGCGCTGAAGACGAACCTGCTGTTCGACCTTGCCATGGCCCCGAACATAGAGCTTGAACTTCCTTTGGGCAAGCACTGCCGTTGGTCTTTGAATGCCGAGTGGATGTTTCCCTGGTGGCTTATCGACCATGACAAGTACTGCCTGCAAATCCTTTCGGGCGGTCTCGAAGGACGTTACTGGCTGGGCAACCGCACTACCCGTCGTGCACTTGCCGGACACTTTCTGGGCTTGTACGCCGGAGGCGGCAAATACGACCTTCAATGGAAAACGGACGGTTACCAGGGCGAATTCTATATCGCTTCGGGTATCAGTTACGGCTATTCCGCCCCGATAGCCCGCCGCCTGAACCTTGAGTTCAGCATCGGCATCGGGCTGCTGCGCACCAATTATGAGCATTACCACGCCATCGACAATTACCAGACCCTGCTTTGGCAGAACGATGGTAACTATACGTGGTTCGGCCCCACGAAGATAAAAATCTCCCTGGTCTGGTTGCTGGGAGGCGGGAAAGGAGGGGAGAGATGAGAAGGATCAGTGATAAACGGTTAGTGATTAGTGATAAGCGGAGGAATGCGGATATTGCACATGTCCCGTATTATTTCTCTTTCCTTTGCGCCTTATGCTGCCTGCTGTTGTTATGGGGTTGCGACCGCCGTGACATCACCTATTATACGGAAGCTGAATTCAGCATCCGGGTGGATTGGAGCAATTCGAGGCTGGATGCGGAAGAATCCGGCTACGGCGCTACGGCCGTCTTCTATCCGCAGGACGGAAGTTTTCCCATTACTGTACTCATGGGCGACCGTAACAGTGAGCGGGTACGCCTACATACGGGACGTTATGATGTGATTGTCTTCAACCGCTCATTTACCGACTTCGGTTCCCTTGCCTTCCGTGGTGAGGGCTTCCGCGGCCTTGAAGCCTATTCGCGTGATGTGGAGACGCGCACCGACCCCGTCACCCGCACTGAGACGCGTGTCATCGTCAGTTCTCCGGAAAAACTCGCCTCCGGCGTGACGGAGGGCTTCGAGGTGAGTGAAGAGATGCTGGGGAATTACAGTGCTCCGTCCAGCTCGCACAGCCGTTCGGGGATGTCATCAGGGACAGGTTCGGATGACTATACGCTCTCTTTCGCTCCCCTCTGCCTGACGCGTGAGGTGAAAGTGCAGATCAACGTAACGGGACTGAACAACATCCGCTCGGCGGTCGGCATCCTGACGGGTGTTTCCGAATCCGTCAATCTTTCCACAGGTAAGGCTTCGGGTGAAACCGTCTCGCAGCAATTCACTCTGGACGACATCAGGTTCACGGACGGCTCTCCGTTCAACGGCACACTGACGGGTGTTTTCAATGCGTTCGGTTTCGACACGGCCATTTCCCACAAGCTCACGGTGAAAGCCCTTCTTGTGGATGGCAAAACGGTGTTTGAGGAGACTTTCGACATCACCGCCCACGAGCTGGAAGATGAGACGGGAACCTTGCTCCTGTATATCGAGGTGACCGCTCCGCCCATTCCCGACGTAAAGCCTGAAGGTGGTGCGGATTCGGGCTTCGATGCGGATGTGGACGACTGGGGGGATGAAGAGGAGAATGAGCTACCCATGTAGTACGGAGATGAAATGTATTTTATACCAAAAAGAATAAACGTCTAATTATTAAAAATTACAAGAAAATGAAGACAAAACATGTATGGTTTGCGCTTTCAGCCCTTGCCATAGCAGGCTGCTCGCAGAATGAGATTACGGAAATAAGTCCGGAGGCAAATCCGGAGGTGGGGTTCAGTGTATTTACGGGTACACAGACAAAAGGGACAATAACGGATAACACAGGTACCACAGGTATCCAAACGACGGGTTTCGGAGTGTTGGCGTATTATACGGGAACGGATGATTTCGGGAGTGGAAGTCATGCAAGTCCTACTCCTAATTTCATGTGGAACCAAAAGGTAGAATATAAGAGTAGTGCCTGGAGTTACACCCCTCTGAAATACTGGCCCAATACGGCTGGCGAGAAAATCTCTTTCTTTGCCTATGCACCGTATGCTGATACTCAGAGTGCTGCGAGCTCATCTAATGGCATCGAATTAACGGCGGCAACCGCTACCGGTTATCCGAAGATTACTTTTCACTGGAATACTACGACTCCCAGTGCAGGAGTAGACCTTGTAGCTACGAACGCCGCCCAGACAGGCGGGGATAAAACAATTAATCTGACCAAGCAAACTGCTGCCGTTCCGTTTAAATTCAAGCATGTACTTTCACGTGCCAACTTCTGGGCGAAACTGGATGGAAGTGTAAAAGACAGCGAGACAAAAGTTTTCATTAAGGGGGTTAAGCTGTTAGGTACAAGTATAGAAGCACCTTCCGCAGCAAATAATAGTTCTAAATTTTATACTAAAGCGACATATAAGTGGGAAGACGGGACATGGGATTATACAGGCGGAACTCTGCAAGCCGCTGCCGTAGAGTTGGATGGAGACATTCTCAACAAGGCAAACCCGAATTTTGGTTCAGGAAGTGCATATACCACATCGTCTGTTGCAGTTACTGCCACCGCAGCAAGTATGTTCAAAGCCAATCAGTATCTTTTCCTGATTCCACCTGCAGTAAACGGTATCGCTGCTTCAACGGACATCCGTATCTTGCTGACGTATGACGTGGTGACTCTGGATACAAAACTTGATGGCGGTAAATCAGTCATAGAAGCCAAGTCTGTTGTTTCCCTTCCTAATGAAACTTTGAAAGGCGGTTCTGCTTATAAGTATGTATTTACTATCGGTCTGGAAGGTGTGAAGGTGAGTGCAGATGTTGAAAACTGGGATGCAGATGTGAATGTGGTTGATGCTGCGTTGACAGAGGATGCAATTAAAGATGCTATCACAGCATTTAGCACTATCAAGGGAAGTACATCTGCTTGTACGAAATTCTCTGTTCATGTGACGGGTACGGTAGGCTCAGCAACTACGTTAAACTTGTCCGGTATGACTACCACTAATTTCGCAACTAATGATTGTATTACACTGGACTTCAGTGATGTTACAGGAATTAGTGGTAGTAATACGATAGCTGTAACAGCTCCGACAGGTTGGACTGTCAGCGGTAGCCCGTTGTCGTCAGTCGGTCAAATCACCCTGACAAAGAATTAATATCTTGTAGCGTAGCCTTTCAGGCTTTCCCCTCCGGCCGGGCAGGGTTGAACGTCCCTTCCCGGTCACCACGTTAAACAAAAAAAGTAATAACGGCCGCTCTTTGACATGCTGGAAACGAAAGATTATGGAAAATAATGAGTATCTTTGAACCTATTAAAAAGAAAATGGACATTTATGGAATATAATGCGTTGATGCGCAAGCTCCCTATCGGTATACAGACTTTTGAGAAGCTTCGCAAAGAGAACTATTTGTATGTGGATAAGACCGAATTCGTTTGGAAAATGGCTTTCGCGTCTAATCCTTATTTCCTGAGCCGTCCCCGCCGTTTCGGCAAAAGCCTTCTTCTTTCTACTTTCGAGGCTTACTTCGAAGGGAAGAAAGAACTCTTCGAGGGTCTTGCCATTGAAAAGATGGAGACGGAATGGAAGAAGTATCCGGTGCTGCATCTGGACTTGAATGCAGAAAAATATGACTCTCCCGAACGTTTAGGTGATATTCTCAGTAACCAACTGACCCAATGGGAACTTAAATATGGTAAGGGTGTGGATGAAAACACCCTCTCTACCCGTTTCTCCGGTATCATCCGCCGTGCCTGCGAACAGGCAGGCTGCGGCGTAGTGGTTCTGGTGGACGAATACGACAAACCCTTGCTGCAAGCCCTCGGCAACGATGCCTTGCTGGAAGATTACCGCAAGACCCTGAAAGCCTTTTACGGCGTACTGAAAAGTGCCGACCGCTACTTGCGCTTTGTCTTCCTTACCGGAGTCACGAAATTCTCGCAAGTCAGCGTATTCAGTGATCTGAACCAACTGAATGATATCAGTATGAAGCCCCAGTATGCTACCGTTTGCGGCATCACCCGGCAAGAACTAATTGATACCTTTACCCCCGAACTTCAACAATTGGCGGAAGCCAATCGTCTGATGTGGGAGGAAACTCTCGCCAAAATGGAGGCGATGTATGACGGCTATCACTTCTGCGAATTTTCGGAAGGAGTGTTTAATCCGTTCAGTGTACTTAATGTTTTTGATGGTCGCAAATTCAGTAATTATTGGTTTCAGACAGGTACTCCGACCTTCCTCGTAGAGATGCTGCGGAAGTCGGAGTATGACCTTCGCACTTTGCTCAATGGCATCGAAGCTCCGGCTTCCATGTTCTCCGAGTATCGTGTAGAAGCCAATAATCCGATTCCGTTGATTTATCAGAGTGGCTATCTCACTATTAAAGGATATAATGAACGCTTTCAGAATTATCTGTTGGAATTTCCCAATGATGAGGTCCGTTATGGCTTTATGAGTTTTCTCGTACCGTTTTATACCGGAGTGAATAATGATGACCAGGGCTTTTATATAGGCAGATTTGTGGAAGAGTTGGAGAGTGGCGATTGTGACGCCTTCCTCACCCGCCTGCAAGCTTTCTTTGCCGATTTCCCTTACGAGCTGAACGCGAAGACCGAACGTCATTACCAAGTGGTGTTCTATCTCGTCTTCAAGCTGATGGGGCAGTTCACCCAAGCTGAGGTGAAAAGCGCGAAAGGTCGTGCGGATGCCATAGTGAAAACTCCTAAATATATCTACGTCTTCGAGTTCAAACTGAACGGCACGGCGGAAGAAGCCCTGCAACAGATTGAGGACAAAGGTTATCTGATTCCTTATCAGGCCGACGGACGCGAAGTGATAAAGCTGGGCGTGGAGTTCAGCGCAGAAGAACGCAATATCAGTCGCTGGCTGAATGTAATGTAATCCATCCTAATGTTTCGTTTCCCGCCTGCCCACCTGCGTGCCCCCGAAACGAAACATTATGAATGCAAAATCAAAAACATGGATAGTAGGAGTGTGGACGCTCTGCCTTTGTGCATGTAGCGACCGCACCTCCTCTGTTAATGACGAGCCATCCGTATCTCTCCCTATCGGCTTCTCTTCCGACGTCGCCTCTGCGGAATCGCCGCAAACACGAGGCACAGTCCTGACTACAATCGACAAGGTACGCCTTTTCGCCTCCTACACCGGTACGGCAGACTGGGGGCCCTCTTCTTCGTATTCCTTCGACTATATGTACGACCAGCTTTTGACGAAAGTGGCAGACGGTTCATGGACCTATTCCCCCCTGAAATACTGGCCCGTCAATCCGGCTGATAAAATCAGCTTCTTCGCCTATGCTCCCGAGGAGGCAAAGACCAAAGGGTATATCTCCGTTTCAGCCGCTTCCACCTCCAATCCGAAGTTCACTTATACCTTACCCGCCCAAGAAAGCGATAAGCTCGATCTCCTGGTAGCCGGCACCTTAAATTGCACGAATGCCACGAAAAAGGTGTCCCTTTCCATGAAGCATGCCCTGACACAAGTAACCTTCAAAGCAAAGAACGGAGCTCCCGCCAATATCAGCAATATCACCCTGTCAGCCGCCACTGTCACCATGCCCGGCACGGGAACGCTGACCTTCAACTCAGCTTCTGTACCCGCTTCTGCGTCGGGCACTTTTATTTGGACACCGGATACCTCTACCAGCAAGCTGACAATCTTCACTGCTGATGATAAATTGGGCGGAAGTAAAACCATTTCTTTAGGAACCTCCGCCGATGCCCAAACCCTTGCCACTTTCTTTCTGCTCCCCGTAGGCGATCCGTCGACACAGGTCAAATTCAGTCTTACCTACACGATAACCAAAACTTCCGGTCCGAACAGTGGAAACACTACTGCACTGACCACCACGATAAGCCCCTCAGCCAGTCCTCTTTGGCTACCGGGTAAAGTGCTGGGTTATACCATCCTCGTTATCGATGACCGTCTGGAAATAGATGGCAGCGTAACAGTGGAAGACTTTGGAAACGGTACCGATATAGGCGGTGGAGGCATCCCGGCTACTTAATCTGATGCCTCAAACCAAATTGCAAACAGAATCTACACCCTTTTCAAGATATAAATATGAAAAAGAAACAATTTCCCCTTTCTCTTCTGCTTCTGCTGACGGCGGCATGCACGAGCGAAAATGCAGAGCTACTTCCGCAACCCTCGGATGCCCCGGACGTGCTTCGCATTGCCTCCGTTGGAATGGATGATGGAAAAAACACCCGCGGTATCATGGATAATACTGGCATACAAACCAACGGTTGCCAGATCGGTGTCTATGCAGTGAATAGTGACAATACAGAATACATCCCTCTGCATGGTGGCAGCAATGCATCTGTCTACCAATATAATAACAGTTGTTGGAACGTCACCTCTATGGACGGTAGCAAGCTGCTGCGCCTGCCCACCAATGGCAACAGTTGCAAAATATATGCCTATTACCCTTCCGGTCTCGTTCCGGTCTATCAAGCTGCCGGTGGAAGCTATCTTTCGGGCATCAATGTAGTTGCGCAAGATGATTTCTCTTCCACCACTCAAAAAGATTACCTCTATCCGTCAGTAGCTGCAACAACGAATATCAATAGCTCTTCCGGCGTCTCATTCACTTTAAAGCATGCCTTGGCAAAACTGACGTTCAAAGTCTACAAATTAGCGGTAATGACAGAAGAGATAAAGTTAACCAAACTTCAGATTATTGCCAACGCCAATACCCTGCAAGTGGGTTCGGGAAAGACGATGCTATTGAGTTCGGGAAACCTGCAGGGATTGGTTGGTACGGATCTCATCACATTGGCTGCAAGTGACGGTGGTATGGCGCTTCCCGCTCAAACCAACACCATAAATTTAGGAAATCCCAAGAGCACTGTTTTCCCTTTTTGCCTGGTAGCCCCCGCGCCCAATGTGGATTATCTCTCTTTCCAGCTGACTGTTGTGAGCAACAAACAGGAACAGACTTACCTGACCCAACAGATTAAAATGACCTCTCACTGGGCAGCAGGCAATCATTTTGTATTTACGTTGGTACTGAATGGTATGAATGCCATTATCTCCGGCATGAAACAGTACCAATGGGAGGGGTATACGGAAACGGATATACCGATTTCATGAGATTCAGGCGCGGATTACACGGATTTTTTATATATAAAGCCAATATACGAATGATGAAAACCATACAACATTATTTGATCTTCTGTTTTCTTCCAACCCTGTTTACAGCTTGCGGAGTGGGAGATAACCTTGCCATGCTGCCGGAGACTGATGAATCCGGAAAATTGACCGTCAGCTTTGACCTTAATGGAGCGGGGATACGGATGGATGATGCCACCGATACCCGTGCCAATGCTAACGTGCCCCTTGAGAATCTGGCAGACGGAACTCTGTTCAGTATACGTGCCTACAAGAAAACGTACAATGATAAGGGCGAACTTACTGCTACCATCTTTGCCGATGCCGGAGTGTATAAAGTAGAGTCCGGCGGTAAAACGGCAAATGCCTATACGAGTGTTACCGATGCCGTACTCCAACTGACTCGTGGAATATATGACCTTTATTTTCTGTCGTACAATTCATCTACGGTATATCCGGGGGCAACGGGTGATACTGAAACAATCACAGGCAGTACCCTCGCCGATGTCACTTCCAAAGACGTGATTGCCACCTCCATGAAGGATGTGCAGATACAATCGGATCAGGACGGACAAGTGACGCTGACCATCCCGATGGACGGCGCCGTCTTCAGCCACCTCTGCTCGCGCGTAAAGGCACGGCTGGATATCCCCCGGAACCAACCGGTAATTGTACTTGGAGTCAGTGCTCTGAAAATCACGATGAAACCCCTGTATGGCACTGCCGGTTACAACTGGCAGAAGGGGACACTGTCTACCACCGGCGAGAGGAACAATTCGGTAGATTTGATCGCGAGTGGCGCTTTGTCCGGTATAGACAGTTCGACAGGAGCAGCCACCCTCTCTTCTTCCGATGTTTACCTCTTTCCGCTGAATGATGACGTTCCGTTGGAATTTGACGTGACCATGACGATTGCCTATAAAACAAGTTCCTCGGGAAGTCAGCTCTCAGGAGATTTTAAATTATCTTCTCCCGTCGCACTGGACAAAGCATTGCTTGCCGCCAAATCGTACTGTTTTGTATTCACGCTGACTTATTACGGCGAGTTGGTTCCTTCTGACCTGACTTTGGATGTGACAAGTTATTCGCCCGTGAATCTGCCTTCGGATGACGTAGGAGCGGATGATTGAATTAGAACAAACCGAATAAAATTACTCCTTACAACCTATGGATAAAAATAACGAAAGAACCTTCCGGCGGCATCGCAAAAGCTGTCGCCTGCATTGGACGGTCGGCTGTCTGTCCCTACTGCTGTTTAGTGCCTGTACTACCGATACCAACCTGCCTGATGCGGAACAGGCTGACCGCCTGCCACTATCGTTGCAAATGGAGCTCCCCAAGCAACTCACTGTAGTAGTCACCCGTGCCGGAGAAGGAAAGGCAACGACCGGTAACCCGACACGGAATGGGATTGAAATAAAGAAAGTACGTGTAATGCAATTTGACCAAACAGCGCCCGATGATGATACTTACAACATACGGAAAACCTATTCAAAAGAAACTACCGGTACAACTACCGATTGGTTTACCCAGACAGATGGTGGTCTTATCACCATCAATACAAGCACTACAACTTTCTGGAACCGAACCAGCAAATTCTACATTATAGCCAATGCCAAAGAACTCCATTCCACATCTTCGGGCGACGGTACCGACATCAGCGAAACAGCCAAAGAAGCAGTTCTTCCCACCGCCTATTTCACATTTCCGGAAAGTGACGTTACAGGGACCGAAGAACCCGGTATCCTGGCTTACGGTCCTGTCGCCTATACCGAAAAAACAGGTACAGGCAGTGGTGATGCCAAACCGGTAGCCATCTTTGCCCGCCTGAAACGCGCCTACGCTAAAGTCACTGTGAACTACACGGCTGGTACAGGAGTCAGTATCACAGCATTGCGGGTAGAAAATATACCTACCCGTATCTATCCTTTTCCAGCAACTGGAAACAGCCCGACAGATGCATTTATGAATGTTGACCTCACTGTCAATGCAGGCCAAACCACCTATTCCTTCTTCATGCCCGAGAACCTGCGTGGCAACGGCACATCTATCACTGCCAAGGAGAAAAACCAGCCGGACAATGGCCCGACGCAGAGCGGCAGTGCCCGGAACTTGGATTATTGCACCTGTATCGTCCTGACCGGCACGTACAACTATTATCCTAATAACACCCCTGAGAATGCTGCCAACCCTATCAGCGTAGAATATCGTTTCTACCCCGGTGCCGACATGATACGTAACTATGACATCGAACGAGGGAAGCACTATACCCTGACACTGGACCTGAAAGGCGCCAACAGTGCCGACGCCCGAGTGACAATAACGGACGGAAACGTATTCACAATCGCCGATCCGGACGACGTGACACATAAAGATGATATTGTGTTCGGAGAATAGCTTGAAAAGGTGAAATAAAAAAACAACCAACCAATATGATACATTTTATAAAAATCAACCCCTTACACCTTCTGCTTCCCATACTGGCAAGCAGCGTGTTCCTTTCTTGCAAAGACGATTTAACCATCGCTACCCAACCCGTCCCCGGTTCGGACGATGAAGTATTGGTAGAACTCCCCATCGAACTGGAAGACTCCGAAGACGGCTACGCCCTGTCTGCCGACAACACCCCGACCCGGGCCACGGATAATGGCAGTGCCATGGACGTGCAACTGATCCCCGCCGCCGAAACCCGTACCGGAGGAATAAACGACCCGCTGATGACAGCAAAAACATCCACACTGGGCAGAATACAAGTTTTGCAGAAAATGAAGAATGGCTCCATCACTTCCAATGTCTATACCGATATTGCTCCGGGTAAGAGAGCCACTCTGAAATTAAATGTTACCGGTACCGATGAGTGCGAACTGATCATCTTTGCCAGAGGTGCAAATACGAGTGATCTTGCCACAACTAACTGGACTACCTTCGAAGTTCCCCAATCCGTGATAAGCGGCATCGCAACGGCAGACCAAATAAGCAATATGCCTTACCTGCTTCACCTGAAACATGTAAGGGTCATCAAAAGAGATGCAGACGCCTCAGGTACAGGCACCATTCAGAGCACCACCGGTGCAGATGTCCGTCTTCGCCTCCGGCGGTTGGCAGCCCGACTGAACGTGACATGGGATTACAATGTTACAGGGTACGAATTACAACAAGTCTCCCTACAGAATTATCCTACCGATTACATCGTATATCCATCGGAAACCGAAACTACCTATCCCAGCGTTCTGGCACAATTTTCCACCTATATAGCCACAGACGCGGACTTTGCGAATAAGAGAATCTCCAGTTGGATGCCACGCAATATAAGGGGAACAGTCAACATCATGCAACCCACCCATAGAGGGAGGAAAATAGCCCCTGTAGGCAGTGCCTTCCTCCGCTTTGTGGCGGTGAACAAGAATGATCCCAGAAAGAAACTTACTTACCGCGTCTATCTGGGCGCCAATGCAACCAGCGATTTCAATGTGCATGACAATACAAACTATACCTATCACATCGCCTTCAAGAACCATACCGAAGACATAATACAGACCGATGACCGCGTGGAATACCAGAACGGCATACCGGCATCCGAAAACAACAATTCCTTTGTATCCACCGCCAACTGTTTCATGGTGGAGCCGGGTGGCAGCTTCTGCTTCGACCCGTTTACATACGAAGTGGATGGAGCGACTAAAACCAACGATGTGCTGAAAGGCTGGTGCGACAATACGGCCAAAGGAATCAGCTATGTGAAACTAATCTGGCAGACTAAGGAACAAGGAGATATTGGTGAACCTGTAATGGGCTATGCCAATTCGGAAACGGATCATAGTAACATTGTGGATATACAACCTGTAGAGTCGGAGAGGGATTTAAATGCAGCCCCTGCTACCGATAAGGGCCAATGCCGCATCTATTGCCGTGTATCCGCAGGTACCACGGGTGGAAGCGGATTGATAGCTGCCTATGGTGCTGACGGTAAAATTTTATGGAGCTGGCACGTCTGGGTGACGGACTATCAGCCGGATGCCACAGGAGATGCCACCGTACTGGAACCTGAGAACAAACGGAAGTTGAAATTTACGTTTCAAGTTTCGCAACCTCAGCTTCCTATGATGGACCGTAACCTGGGTGCCATGGCAGGATATACAAAAGTTCCCCCCTCTGCAGAAGAGCGCTTCCGGACACATGGTTTCTTCTACGAATGGGGGCGTAAAGAGCCGTTTCCAGGTAGTTACTCGAATCGTGACATCACAAGCATTCCATTGCCCTCAACTACGCTCACTGCCCCTCTCGCAGGTATCTTGAGTTTGTACAAGCCGGATGGAATCTCATTTAAGGAGTTTTCGATTAATAATAGGAATGGTCCTGTCAGTTATCGGACAGCAATTCAGAATCCACTGGATATTTATAAACATAAAAATGCTAATAACCAAGTGTATTGGTTGAATGATACAGAAAGAAAGGCAAACAGCTACGCCTATTTTAGAGTATGGGGTACTACCAAAGGCATATACGATCCATGTCCTGCCGGATGGCGTGTAGCTCAGGCTTCTGAATATTATATTTTTTGTGCTGGAGGTAATACAAAAACAGGAAATAATCCTGCCATAATGAATAAAACCTCATATACTACCGACAAAGGCTTCCTCTTTCTTTTTGATAATAACAAAAACACTACTTGGGTTGCACTGTCAGGGTATTATCAAGGACAGAATTACAGAGGAATTGGAGAATTTGTCTATTATTGGACAGGCACAGGAGCATATAAGCAGAACGGAATAGACATCAGCCACTATAGAATTACAACGAATAATCAAGACTTAGATGCAAGTGGTTATGAGCATGAAGCTCTTCCCCTTCGTTGCATTCAAGAAAAGCCGTAACAAGAATTCCAATCATACATGAATAGAATTGAATCCTGATTTGTTATTCGCGTAATTTGTGTTCTGATCTTTATTTTGAGACATCCCTGCTTAGCTAAACAGATCATCTGTTCATACAAAACACATGGTCTGTTTAGTATCAGCAGACCATGTATCTGCGGTAAACAGACCATGTGTTTGAGATCGACAAATCAAGCCTGAAAGGCTTAAACTACATAGCGTAGGGCATCGCCCTACGTAAATAACGTGTATCTCTGTTTAAGTCCTGAAAGGGTGTAATCGAATGAATTACAAATAACAATAACCACTAAAACAAAAATACAATGAGCCGGAAGAATTATGGCATGAAGATGACCGAAGAAGACATAAAAGCTAAAATCACCGAAAACAAACAGCGTCTTGTCCGCCAGCAAGAGCGTGCAAAAAAACTGAAAGAAAGCATGGAAAGAAACCGTACTGATATCAAACAACTGGAATATACTTTACAAAAAATAAAACGTTCCCGTCTGAAAAACAAACCTCTCAATTTCATCAAACGTCAAGATGTTTCCACCTTCTTCACCCGTATTTCCCACTTTTATGATTACCTGAAGCATCGTCTGACCAATCCTCTCTGTTACGTCCGTTTCTGCCTTATCCTTAACGCCCGCTATTGCTTCGAAAGTCGTTCTAAAACTGCTGGACACCGACTACTTTCACCGGCGACGATACTGGGGTATTTCAAAAGGGAGATGGGGGAACTGGAAATGCCTTAATTATATTGTTATCGCTTCACCCAATTTTCTATTTTCAAGTTTTCAAATCTATTCATATGGCGAATATTTTCCGTTACCAAGATACAGTTTCGTTGTATTGCGGTTACAGCAATCAATAAATCAAAATCATCGACTGGAGTACCTTTCTTACGAAGTTTAACTTTCTCAATGACATACAAATGCGCAACTTCATTCACTGGAACAATATGCATATTCTCACGAAATTTCTGCACAATCTAGTAATCAAAAAATAATATTCAGTTTGTATTAGACTTCTTTGTACCACTATATCTTATCAATGAAACTGTAACATCAAATAATGTAATATTGTTTTTTCAGCTTGTATTTCAAACTCACTATCTGTTGCCTAAATCCAGTTCATTAAATGTTTTCTCACCCTTTACCCCCGGTTTTTCCCTCCCCAATTTTCCTGACTAACTTTGCCGCATCATTAATTAAAAACAAATAAAATGAAAGAACAAAGTTTTGAATGGATGCTGCAAGGCTGCCACTCCATTACAGAAATTGCTGTAGCCTATTTTCCCAATTATCAGTACGACTGCTCGGCGGTAAACGCATTGCGCCGGGCCATAAAAGAACACGCATCACTGTTGGCCGAATTGACGGAGGCCGGGTTCACCCCCAAAACCACTATACTGACTCCGAGACAGATATTAGCCTTAGTCCGGCAGTGGGGCATGCCTTTACTGGTGAAGGAATCTATCGACAAAAATCCATACTTATCCGTACCCAAAATAGTCGAAAAGATATAATGTATTTTAATACATTCATTAGTATATTATATATTATGTGGTTAAAAGGGTGGTTAAAAACCTTTTTTAACAAATTCTAGAACCCCCATCAATAAAGGGTTTCAGAGGGGTCGGAGGGTGGTTAAAGGGGTGGTGATAAAAAATCCTTCCAAAAGGCACCTCTCCGAACTCCTAACCCCTAACTAATATGCCGATATTTAACTTCCCGCAACCAAATAATTGTATTCCGGACGTAGAAGAGGTAATTTTGAAGCATTATCTCGATAATAGGATGTGGGGCATCCTTTTTGCAACCCGGTTGCATTTCCTATTCCCTACCTTTGTATCGGATAAATAAAGTAAAAAGATTATGGAAAGTAAATGTCAGTGTTGTTGTTCACATACTCATTCGCAGAGCAAAGAAAAAGAGAAATCTATCATTAAGAAGTGGTGGGCTCCGGTATTGTCCGGTGTCTTCCTTCTGTTGGGTATTGTCTTTCAGCATCAGGAGTGGACGTGGTTCGCTAATCCGGTTATCGAGTTCTTTTGGTTTCTTATAGGCTTCCTGCCTGTCGGACTGCCTGTGATGCGCGAAGCTTGGGAGAGTATTTTGCAAAAAGACTGGTTCAATGAGTTTTCGCTGATGGCATTGGCTTCCCTTGGAGCTTTCTATATCGGAGAATATCCGGAAGCACTGGCAGTAATGCTACTCTATTCCATCGGAGAGATGTTGCAGGATAAGGCTGTGAACCAGGCATCCCGTAATATCAAGGATTTGCTGGATGTACGTCCCGAACAGGTAGATGTGTACCGAAAGGGGATACTAAGTACTGTTTCCCCCCGTGAGGTAAATGTAGGAGAAGTGATCGAAGTGAAGCCCGGCGAACGGGTTCCCTTGGATGGTAGCCTGCAAAATCCTTATGCCGTCTTCGATACTTCGGCACTGACGGGGGAGAGTATGCCGCGCAATGTCTCCGAAGGAGGCGAGGTGCTTGCCGGTATGATTGTCAGCGGACAGGCAGTACGCATACAAGTGACGAAACCTTATGATCATAGCACTCTGGCACGTATTCTTACTTTAGTTCAGGATGCGGCGGAACGGAAAGCACCGGCGGAACTTTTTATCCGGAAGTTTGCCCGCATCTATACACCGATTGTAGTCCTGTTGGCTTTTGTTATCGTTGCCCTTCCTGCACTTGTTGCGGCTGTGCATCCGGGATTTGACTATGTGTTCAATGACTGGCTCTATCGGGGACTGGTGTTTCTGGTGATATCCTGTCCTTGTGCATTGGTTATCAGTATCCCATTGGGCTATTTTGGCGGAATAGGAGCGGCTTCGCGTACAGGTATCCTGTTTAAAGGAAGTAATTATCTGGATGCCATAACCCGTATCAATGCAGTTGTATTCGATAAGACAGGTACGTTGACTACCGGTAGTTTCCGTGTGACGTCCATACAGGCAACAGATATCCCCGAAGATGAATTACTGAGTTTAGTGGCATCTGTAGAAAAGAAAAGTACCCATCCTGTGGCACAAGCCATTGTTCACTATGCTTCCGGACGTGGTGTGAAACCTGCGGTTGTGACTTCTCTGAATGAATTGGCCGGATACGGTCTGGAAGCTGAGGTGGAACACCATCAGGTACTTGTCGGTAATATCCGTTTATTGACTGACCGTCAGATAGCTGTACCCGAAGAACTTGCGGATTGTGTAGCTACGGTAGTGGTCTGTGCCGTGGATGGGAAGTATGCCGGACAACTGCTACTTTCAGACACTCTGAAAGAGGATGCGGTAGATGCTATTAAAAAAATAAAGGCTTTAAAAATAGATAATATTCAAATGTTATCCGGGGATAAACAAGAGATTGTTAATATCTTTGCAAAGGAATTGGGAATTGACAAAGCCTACGGCGACTTATTGCCGGAAGATAAGGCCGTTCATTTGGAACAACTCAATTCTGTTTCGGATATGTCTGTCGCATTTGTCGGAGATGGCATGAACGATGCTCCTGTATTGGCTCTCAGTGATGTGGGTATTGCCATGGGAGGGTTAGGTTCGGACGCTGCCATCGAAAGTGCGGATGTCGTTATTCAGACTGATCAGCCATCCAAAGTTGCAACCGCTATCTCTATAGGGCGGGCAACACGACGGATAGTGATGCAAAATATAGTAGGTGCTATTACAGTGAAGGTGTTGGTGTTGCTGGCGGGTGCCTGCGGATTTGCCACTCTTTGGGCGGCAGTGTTTGCTGACGTCGGCGTAGCTTTGTTGGTGGTGCTGAATTCAGTCCGTATATTGAGAAAGAAGTTTTAAGAAATATGGAAGAAATATATTTGCATAAATTGTCCCTGCGGGATATAAAGCCTACGGCCATGCGGCTGCTGATTCTCCGTACTATGATGGAGATGAAGCGGGCCGTGTCCGTGACTGACCTGGAGGATAAACTCGACACTGTTGATAAATCTACTATCTTCCGGACATTAACCCTGTTTCTTTCCCATCACCTGATACATGGAGTGGACGATGGAAGCGGTTCGCTGAAATATGCGGTTTGTGAAGATTGCTGTATGTGCACGGTGGAAGACCAGCACATGCATTTCTATTGTGAGCAGTGCCACAAGACGTACTGCATCCGAAGTGTGCATGCTCCGACGGTCAACCTTCCGGAAGGGTTTATGCAGACCGGTATAAATTACGTTATCAAGGGCATTTGCGCAGACTGTGCAGTCCACCAAAAAATAGACACAGAAGAATAGGAAAGATATTATGAGACATTTCTACTACTTGTGCTTCCTTTTATTGGGATTCTTGTCCCTACCTGTCCGGGCAGGGGAGGCTAATCGTGAGCCAGAACAATATACCAGGGAGTATATTATGAAAGATTACATGACGGAACCCGACCGCACCTTGCAGTTGCTGGATGAAGCTGAAGCAAACAGTGCAATGCCTCTGAATATCGTTGACGAACTGCGCAGCGTGGTTTATCGCAATATGTACAGAAATAAATCCGCTCTTCATTATGCCCGCAGGGCTTATGTCAGTGATTCTCTGTCACACGATGACCCTTCGCATTTGTTGAGGATGACGGTAGCCATGGCTGAACTGTCTCATCTGCTAAGTGAATATAAGGAAAGCATGCGTTATGCCGTTCAGGGTGTGGAACTGGCGCGTGAGCTTAAGGATATACAGTCCGAATGTAAGTTATTATTTTGCATGGGGGAGAACAAAAGAATGCTTTCCTTCAAAGAAGAGGGGTATCAGTTCTTTGATCAGGCCATTGACTTGCTCGATAATTCTAAAAATGAAGAATATGAGACGATGCTTTCCTATTTTTATGGAGTAAAGATGGGCTATCTGATTGCTGATAAGCGATCAAACGATGCCTTAGAAATAGGTCTGCAACGTGAAAAGCTGCTTGACAAGATGAGTAAACAACCGGAAATTCGTGCGGACCTATTGGATCTGCAATTTGCGTATGTATATTCCAAATTGGCCTATCTCTTCCAATTAACGGGAGACCGGGAGCGTGCGGCTGTTTATTATAAGAAATATCAGTCGACAAATGCTTCTTCTACTCCTGATGGTAAATTTGATTCCACTCCCTATTTATTGCTTTTGGGAGAATACCAGGCCGTATTGGATAATTGTCGTGATTTTAAGGAAGTGATGCGTGAGCAGGATACATTGAATAGCCAGTATCTCACTATCTTGAATCTGGAAATACTAGCCAATACTAAATTAGAGAACTATAAAACGGTTATAAATCTTCAAAGGGTGATCGCTGCAATAAAAGATAGCATTTATCAGCGGGAAAAACAGAATGCTGCACTGGAACTGGATACGCTCTACGAGCTGAATGAGAAAGAAGCCCGTATTGCAGAGCAGGCGTTTCAGTTGAAGATACGTAACATTACGTTGATATGCATTCTGAGTGGTGCGTTGTTGGCATTGTTCTTTTTGTGGAGACTCTGGCATCAGAACTGTGTAATCAGAAATAAGAATAAAGCACTGGTAAAGCGTATTAATGAACAATTCTCCATGCAGGAGGAAATGGACCGCTCGCAACTGGGCGTAGAGAAAGATCTTTCTTTTCCCGAAAAGGTGGAAGACGAATCCGGTGATAACGAAGAGCAGGATAAGCAGATGAATAAGATGATTTTTGAGAAGCTGGATTATATCATAAAACGGGATAAATTGTACCTTTCTCCCGATTTGTCGAGGGAAGAGCTGACCAGAATTGTCCGTATGAATAATACCCGTTTTGCCAAGATGATAAAGGAGAATACGGATACTAACCTGAGTGGATATATCAATAACCTGCGCTTGAATTATGCGATACATTTAATGAAGGAACAACCCGATTATACTTTGCGTGCGATAGCTGAATCATCGGGTATCAATAGCATGCCCACATTCCATCAGTTGTTTAAGGGAAGAACGGGAATGACTCCTTCGGAATTTAAGAATGCTCAAAAGAATATGGGTATTTAATGTGTTGTGTATTAGGTATATAATACTTTTCTTAATAACTTTTGGTACTATTTTTAATAACCATATAAAATATATTTCAAGGCTTATCTGAGAATTGAGTTCCTTTGTGGTTCAATTATAAGGATAACCTGAATTATGATGTATATTTTATATTTAATAACTCTGTTTGCCTTCATTGCTTCACTGATAGCGGCAGTCTATTATTTCCGAAAATATAATAAACTTCGCAATCGTCTTTCAGGGATATCTATTGATGGTAAACAGGAATTGATGAAGCCCTATAATCTCTTGATCCAGGAATTGGAGGAAAAGCAGCAGCAATTGAAACAGCAGAATCTCCAACATCATTTGCTGGTGAAGGCAATTAATCTGAAACTATGGAAGTGGGATTTGAAGCGTAAAGAGATTATTTGGGAAGGAAACCTGGAGAAAGGGGAGCAGGGAACTGTAGTAGTAGATGTGGATGAGCACCTGTCGCATGTATTGCCGGAATACAGAAAAAGAATCTATGAAGCGATAGATGGATTGGAGAAAGGTTGTTCCAAGCTTATCGATGAAGAGTTTTTATACCAGAATGCGGACAATACTTTATCTTGGAGAAATATCTATGGCGCCGTATATGAGTATGATGAGGACGGAAAACCTGCTATTCTGATTGGAGGTACCCAGATTATTGACGAGAGGAAAAAGCTGGAAAGCGATTTGCGGAAAGCGAAAGACAAAGCAGAGGAAGCCAATCGACTGAAGACGGCTTTCCTGGCAAATATGAGTCACGAAATCCGTACTCCTTTGAATGCTATTGTTGGTTTCTCCAGCATATTGGCGGATACTGAGGATATAGCGGAAAAGAAAGAATTTTGTAATCTGATCAATCACAACAATGCGCTTCTACTGAAAATAGTGGATGATATTCTTGATATTTCGAAGATAGAGGCGGGGTATATAGATCTGCATCCCACGTGGTTCTGTCTGTCCGACTTGATAATGGAAAGTGCTACCGAGTACAGGATGAAAGCAGCCGGAAGACTGGATATCCGTATTCATAAACCGAGACAGGGCTATATGGCTGAACTGGATACAAAGCGTGTGAAACAGATATTGAATAACTTCTTGTCCAATGCTTTGAAGCATACTCAGGAAGGGTATATTGATATTACTTATGGCGTTACAGAACAAGGTATTGAGATAAAGGTAACGGATACCGGATGTGGTATTCCGCAGGATAAATTGCCTGTTATTTTTGAACGTTTTGAAAAAGTGGACTCTTTTAAACAAGGAGTTGGGTTAGGGTTGCCTATATGTAAGTCCATTGCGGAATGTATGGGTGGATCTATTGGGTTGACTTCGGAAGCAGGTGTAGGCACAACTGTTTGGGTTACATTACCTTGTAGTACTGCACCTACTCCCAAGTTATACAAGGAGAAGTTAATCGACAACTTCTATTCCTAATCCTGTAAGCAACCCTTCCAGTCCGTAGCGGGAGAACTTCGCTTTTTTCAGACGGTTGGCAGCAGGATTTAAAGTATAATTGCGGGCAGTAGTGAAATCTGCTTTTTCCAGGTTGGTATGATGGAAAGAAGCATAACAGAGGTCGCAATCTTTAAATACTGCATTGGAAAGGTCGGTTTCCATAAAGTCTGTGTTTTGCAAATCGCACCCTATAAAACGGGTTCCTTTCAGTTTCATCTCAGTAAAAAGGGCGTATGACAACAGACAATTATGGAATTCCACAGACAAGCCGAAGCGGTTGCTGAGGCTGAAGTTGATGCCTGTCATTTTGCAATCGGTGAACAGGACATCCAACCAAGAGGTATTACTGGTTTTTACTAATGAAAGGTTGCACTCTTTGAATGTACATTTTTCGAATATAACTCTTCCGATAGGCTTATCTGAAAAGTTACATTTGTCAAATGTACATTCATAATAATTTGTTTCCAGTTCCTCGATGGAGAAATCTACTTTTTCTATGGTCTTGTCTTCCATTTATTTTTTCAGTTAATTCATTGCTTTGAATACGGGTTCCGGCTTCTGTATCTCCGATTCGAAACCAAACCAATAGCCTTGATTGGTTTCCTCATTGATAGGCAGGAAACAAAGGCGGAGATTCTCTTTGTATTGGCCATACAGTACTTGCCAGTTCTCCGGGGGAACCTGCCGTTTGGTCTTTACCTTTTCTGCCGGAAGTTTTTTCAGTGACATGCCGGCCTCTATCCAGGCAATGCTGGCTTCTAACTGATATTCTGGATAGTTGTGCTTACAGAATTCATACAGGATAAGTCCTCGTTTTTCCAGACTTATCGGTTGGTCTATCAAACCTATTTGTATCAGGTGTTCCAGGAACCGATACAGGAATTTTTCTTCTTTCAGAATGAGTTTACGGGTGATAGATTGCCAGGCTGGAGTATTATAAAATCCATCCAGCAGGCGGGAGAGTTGACGGGCTGTTTGCAATTCACTTACATTGACCTCGCGGGTTTGAAGCACTTCATAGGGTGGTAGGGGAGAATATTGGATGCCCAATTCTTCCGCTCTTCTACGCATTTCCGTACCGGGGAGTAATTTGAGAGACTCCAGTTGTATTTCTCCTGCACCGTATGCTGCCAGAACACGGATATCTTCGAATATTTCTGAAAGATGGTAGAGTGGGAGTCCTGCTATTAAATCGGCATGTGTTTCCATATTGGGGAGAGAACACAGGAATTTCAGACCTTCCAATGCGTCTGTCAGCTTTCCCATCCTCCGGCTTTTTTCGAGTACAGGTTCACGCAGGCTTTGTATGCCTGCTTCCAGGTGTAACAGACCTTCGGGCAAGTGTTTCAATTCTTCTTTCAGTTCTTCGGAAAGAAGTGCAGGGTGTATTTCCAGATGGAAGCGTATATCAGGGTGGTATTCAAGAAAAAGCTCAAGCAGTTCTTTTGCCCGGCGGGTATTGTAATTGAAAGTACGGTCGAGTACACGCACGTTTTTAATACCATGTTGATGAATGATTTGGAGTCGTTCGCGAATAGCTTCTATGGAAAGTGTACGTACAGGCTTTTCACCTCCGCTGACACAGAATGCACAGGTGTTGAAACAGCCTCGTGTCGTTTCCAGCTGTACGAATGGTTTGCTCCAATTAAAGAAGCGGCTTTTTTCGGGAGGTATGAGATCAGAGAATTTCAGTACACGTGCTATGCCGTTGTCTCTGTACTGCCCGTTGGAGTCGAGATAACAGAGTCCGGGAATGGTATTCCACTTTTCCTGTTCGTTCCGGCATGCGAGCCATTGCGGGAACACTTCTTCTCCTTCTCCTCTGAATACACAGCTGACATAAGGGTTCTTATGTAGGAAGTATTCATTGTCTCCCAAATACTCAGGGCCGCCTAATACAATGCAGCATTGTGGCAGGAGTGCTTTTACTCTTGAAAGGATGTGGAGCAATTGCTCATGGTTGAAGAGCCAGGTTGTAGCGGCAAGTATGTCAGGTTGGCGATGGTAGACTTCATTGACAGTCAGCCCTACATTTTCATTGATAGTGGCTGATACGATATCCCATTCTATGGATGTATTATCAGCAATCTGGGCATGCAGTGCCGGAAGTGCCAGGGAAGAATGTGCGTATGAACTGTTGAGGTCGAGCCAGAGTAACTTCATTTTATATAGGGTTGGGTTTACAAAAACAGTTGCAAAGATAATGAATGTATTCCTATCTGCCTCTTTTCTGCCTGCCCAATCCTTTGCTTTGCCAGTTTACGGTATGCTTTTTTAGCCTGCTTTAAGTCCGACAACGGATATTCTGACGCATTCGCTGGGAACTAATGTTAGTAATTCATCCAGGAACTCACGACTGCACTCCAACAAGGTTTCCTGCATCATTTCTTCTTTAGAAGTAGCGAAGAAGTGAAACAGGTTATCAGAATCAGGAAGTTTCTTTACTGAATAGACTATATCCGTTGATTTCTCATTGTATGCTTGCGCCAAATCATCAGCTCTTGCCCAGAATTGAGTTGCTTTGTCACCACCGATTTCTACGACTGCAATTAATTTTTCGTTTGTTTCCATAATCATTTATTTTTTAGTTATACATGTTGTCATACTAATATCAGGAGTATATTGGTTAATACTCTGTAATAATATCCGCAAATCGAGTGCCAGCAAACAGAAAATAAGCGTAGGATTATCTACTTTCAACTTTTTTAAACTAAAAGACTGTTTGTTGTACACCTGATAATTCCGAATATTTAGATAACAATTGAGCCTTTTTTATGGTTTTGGACATTTACTTTTTTTACAGAAACATGGGCATACAGGTGCCTGAATTTATACTAACTTTGCAGTGCTTTTAACGAGTTAATAATAAAATCATTTTTAAGATGAGAACACTTCAAGAAGAATTAAAGTGTATGCGCGAAGGGCTTCATTACGATGCTCATACTCCTGAAATGTATGCCTATCGGGCTGAAGTAAAAAAGAAGCTGCATCAGTTGAATGTGACTGAATATCATACCTCTAAAATGCCGGAGGTTACCCGTTCACTTTTCCCGAATTCCGCTCCGGATTTTTTTGTAGAACCACCCTTTTATTGCGATTATGGGGATGGTATATATGCAGCTGAAGGAGTTTTTATCAATTTCGGTGCTGTTATTTTGGATGGTGCTAAAGTTACTATTGGCCGGAAAACGCTGATTGCTCCGGGAGTACATATTTATACGGCGCAACATCCGCTTGATGCTGACGAAAGGGATGCCTATGAGAATTGTCTGCCGGTAACCATTGGTGAACGTTGCTGGATTGGCGGTCATGCGACAATTTGTCCGGGAGTGACTATTGGCGACCGTTGTGTAATCGGTGCGGGTTCAGTGGTTACGCATGATATTCCGGCAGACTCGTTGGCTGTGGGAAATCCTGCTAAAGTGATACGTAAATTGAATTAGAAGTAATCCTGTTATTGGGGGTGTTGTTTGAAATATCTGAAAAGCAAATCCATCAATTCTCTCTTTTTGACGGGTTTTGTCATGAAATGATTGCATCCTGCGGCTAATGCATTCTCTCTGTCGGAGTCGAAAGCATTAGCGGTAAGAGCGATAATAGGGGTAGTTTGGTTAAATTCCCTGATGAGGGAAGTTGCTTCCAGTCCATTCATTACCGGCATCCGCATATCCATAAAGACGATGTCAAAGGTTTGGGCTTTGATTTTCTCGATAGCTTCTACTCCGGTTATGGCGCGGGTTAGTTGATTGTCTTTAAGAAGTTTCTTGATTAACAGGTAATTGCTGTCATTATCTTCCGCTATCAGAATATTCAGATCTTTAATCTTTACTGAGGAATCTGCTGAAAGGTGTTCTGTACTTTTGTTATTTAAGTCCTCGTCTGCAACCTCTGATTTTTCGACATATTCGACATCGGTATATCCGATGTACCAGAACTCAGAACCTACATTGGCTTTGGACTTAAAGCCTACTTCTCCGCCTGTAGCATCGGCAATAGCTTTACAGATAGAAAGTCCTAAGCCGGTTCCTTGGGCAAAAGTATCTAATTTCTCGAAACGGCTGAAGATACGGGTCTTTTTCTCCTCCGGTATTCCGATGCCACTATCCTTTACATAGATTCTTACCTGTCCGGGCATACATTCGTATCCCATCACAATTTCACCTTGTGGTGTATACTTAATGGCATTCGTAGCAAAGTTCGTGAATATCTGCATAAAGCGATATTTGTCGAAATTCGCCACACATTTGGTATATGGATTGATGAGTTTGAGGGTAACTTTTGGGTTTTTAATCCGTTGCTGGAAGGACCGGTATAATTCATCGCAAAGCTGGCACAAATTCAGTTTCTGACGATTGATATCAATGGAGCCGACTTCAATTTTTGACAGATCGAGAATGTCTCCGATTAATTTCAGGAGTATCTCACTGTTGGTTTCAATCAGTTGTTTATATTCAAATTTTTCTTCCGTATCATCTGTTTCGGTCAGCAATTCAGAGAATCCTACAATTGCATTGAGTGGAGTACGGATTTCATGACTCATGTTAGCGAGGAATGTAGATTTCAATTTGTCTGCTTCTTCTGCTTTGTTTTTGGCTGTAATCAAATTTTGCTGATATATAATGTCTTCGGTAATATCCCGTTGAATAAATGTGATGACCACTACATTGCCTGCTTCATCTTCTACTGCACTGTAGGTAAAGCTGGAGTAACTATAATCTGTTGCATTGTTTTCCAGAACTCTTAATATAATTCTGTTTTCCGGGAGCTTCTGTTTATGAGCAACTGCTTCCAGCAATGCCATGAATTTATGTCTGTCATCAGGATGAATACTTTCGTATATGGATTGCAACGATTTTTTCTCAATATTCTCGACATGGACATCGAATTTGCAAAACAGACCTTCTTTTATATTGTAGTTCCATGAGGATAGCTTCCCAGCATTCAAAGCTAATGATAATTCCTTTTGTGTTGCTTTTATCTTCTTGTAACTTTCAATGATTTCCCGCTCTTGTGCTTTCTTTACGGTGATGTCTTCACAGGCTAATAAATAGCCTTGACGATTTCCTTCGGGATCGCGCATGATAGTTACTTTGGTAACAAAGTATTTTTTGATTCCTTTGATGGGTGTTTCGTAGAAGTTTTCACAAAGATCGAAATCATAATCGGTTTCAAAAGAGACGTTCAACCCCTGCTTTAGGAGAGTTTTATCTTCTGCCGTGATGTTAGGGTCATCGAAGATATTAATATTATAAATATCCTTCATGGTTACACCGAACATTTTTAGTGTGGTGCCATTGGCGTATTTCAGATATCCATCTTTGTCATATACGCCGAGCCCTAAAGGTATGTATTCAGGAATGAGCGACAGAAGTTCATTTTCCATGTTTATTATTGCACCTATGATGTTTTATAACGTGGTGCAAATGTATGCAAATTCCCGGAATTTTATGATTATCGTGGTTAATATTTGTTGGAAGCTGGTCGGAATAGTAAACTTTAACATAGAGGATAGGAAGGTGTTATAAACAAAAAATCCTGCAAGTCATAAACTTACAGGATCTTTTGGGGTGACTGATGGGACTCGAACCCACGACATTCAGAACCACAATCTACTATATTATTATACTTATGTCTGTAATTGTCAGTAAGTTAATACTCTCTTGATTTAGTCAATAGAACAACTATTGACCAACAATGGCAAGGTTTATACATTGCCAATACTAGCACTTGGAAGTGCTAAGTTTCTTGTTTCTTTTCCATAATTCAATTCTTTATTTAAAGTTTATAATGCTCATATACCACTAGAAGAGGTAAACTTTAAGTGATATTGATTAATCTTCTCTTCCTATTAAATGAAACACCTAATAATCAGATATAATAGAAAGGCACAGCAACCAAGGGTATAGCGAGGGTTATTCTTAACATCAATAATTAGGCATTTGAGAATAACCATACATCTTTTACTCCATGACATTTTTATCTTCATAGGCTTCTCCCATGAAAATTCTGGTTGCTTATAAGTCATCTTCTTAATAGTATAGCTTTGATTATACCATACACATAGAATAATAACTATCCAACCTATTAAATTAAACCATGGGTCAATGAATGACTGCCCTTCATCAATATCCCCATGAGGCTTTGGTTCATATTTCATAACTCAATATCTTTAATAGATGGTAAATTCATCTTTATCTGTGTATTTCCATTGGATAATTTTCCATTTAAAAAAGATAAAATATCTACCAAAGAAAGGATACCATTGTACTCTTTGAGGCATATTTATATCGTGTAAACAAACCTTCCCCATATACCAAGCCATAGGTAATGTAAACACTAAAGCAATAAGTAACTCTATTCTATTTAGCATTGCATTAACTATTATAATCCAGTTAAATACATATATCATTAGATATATAATTCTATGAAGTATAAATAGAGTAATAGTTACCCACCTTCCTCTCTTGTTACTCAATAGCCATTTGAGCAATAAGTGTAAGCAATAAAATACTATAAGTAATAAAACAAGTGATAACATCTTAATTATGTATATTAAGTTCTTTGAAATCAATAATCCATTTATTTTCTATTAGGAAGTCAGTACCCAGTAATCCATGTACTTGTATTCCATTATCTTCTTCAATGCTTTTAAAAGCATCTGATAGTGGCTGTACACAGAACTTTGGCTTATAGGTATAACCTTCAAAGTTGAAAGGTAGAATAACCACATCTACCTTATGCTTAGTTCCATCTATTCCACTGATGGAGTAATCCCCAATAGGCTCTACTATATCCTTGAAATATTCTACTACATTACTATCAATCAAACAACATGTACTCCCAGTATCTAAGATGAAGCAAAGATATTTATCTTCTACCTTTACCATTATAATAGGAAGTTTAGCTTTATTCAATCCATAAGATAGAGGGTAAGTTTCAAACATCTAAGTATTGGATAGTTTTAAGTTATTTAACCTTACTACTTCTTCATCATTAAAATCAAAGTCATAAGGTTTGCTATATACTCGTAAACCTTCAAAAATATTTTGTGGCATATGTTTAGGCTTAACCCATTTATCATAAAAACCTTTAGTAATCTGTTGTGCTTCAAACATACACTCTTTTGATAGACAGAAATAAGGATGTAGCTTAATCAAGTCTTTAATATAGCCTGAATCTTTTCTTAGCACCTCTTCTATAGTCTCACCCTTATATTTCCAGTTCCCACTATTAGGGAAAGTACTATTTAAACTACAATCTTTCATAATCTTAGAAGTTAGTATTTTTGATATACAGAGGTTAAATAATCTACTATTTCATCAATGTATTCTTTACCTCTTTGAGTGTCACAATCTGTCGCATATTGGCTAACTAAATTGTATAATTCCCCTATTTGCTCAGGATATGAAGTTAGCCCAACCTTTTGAAAATCATAGTATGCTATATCATAATAGTACTGATTGGTTTTTATAATTAAAGGAGTCATTGGAAACAAAAAGTCATCATCCGAGATATTCATGGCATTGGCAATTGTATAGTAAAAGTCTTTGTGGAAATTAGCTAATACAGCCAGCCTTTTTAAATGAATTTCTTTACTTGAGTTTTGCTTTATAGCATTAGATAAGCAATAAAAAGCATTATCAGCTATAACTCTACGGGTATCTTCATTATTCATGAATATGGGATAAGACCCCATTAAACAAAATGCACTACCAATTAAATCATAATCAGTTATAGTTAATAACTGACTTGGAGCCTTTTGTACTTCATTATATAACTGAACTAATGCTTCTATCTCTGCTCTTTCATTATTATTTTGAGCATTGGTTAATGCTTGTTTTGCAAGAGTTATAATAGAAGAAGCAGCTAAATTATTAGGCCTATATATTGTTTCAAGTACTCTTTGTTTAAACTGCTCTATAGATTTATATATCTGTTTTTCCAATACTATATGAGAAGCATTGTAAACTTGCTTGACAATTTCATTGACAATACACATTGGTACTATTTTTGCATTTTCATAGTAAGATTTTAATAAAGAAATTGTATAATTTTCAGTAATAGTATAGATAGTGGCGTCTTGTTCATCTATCAATGCTTGCATATAGAGATTAGATAATTCTTTTCTGATAACAGATGAAATATCTGGTATTTGATGAAATTTCTTTAGGTTAGGGTCATTTTGTATATTAAAAGGATTATATATGTTCTCTTGCTTCTCTTTCTTTTTAAATAAATCAAATATTCTCATAATATTATTCTTTTTGTAGCCATACCACAAAAAGAAGGTGTGAACTTAACCTTGAATGTTTATCAGAAGGTATCGCCAAACACCTATAACCATACAAACAAGGAAAGCCCACACCTTATGGTATGAGCATTCACTTACTTGTTCTAGATGGTTATATTAGATTGAAATTGGCGATTTCTCTGATAACATCAAACAAGAAGCAAACACTTCTTTTTCTAATATGTCTTGATTAAACTTCTATTTCATTAGCAATCATTAAATTGTTCATGTTGCAAAGTTAGGACTTTCTACAAATAAACAATCATTTGAAAGCTACTTTTAATAGGTCTCAATCCATATTAGTACCATAGGTATGGGCTATGTTCTTGTGTTACAAAGTTAATCTTTATTTCTTAGTATCTCTGTCTAACCATAGGTATATTGCTAAACCTACAATGCTAAATACAATCCACTTCATCATTAAATAAAATTCTGTCATGATTCAATCAATTTAAAAGCCCCAACCTATTATAGGCTGAGGCTTGAACAACAATAAACTACAATACAATAAGGCTTTAACCTCAATGTAAACCTATGAATACTCCTTCATCTAATCACTTTTCATTTTAACCACTTGAAGTGGATTAGTTTAATGAGAGGATTATCAATCTACCTACAAATCTCACCCTTATAATTCATTTTCAGAACTAAGAGGCTATTGTGTACATCTAACTTATAGTATATAATAGAAATTTAAAAAGATAGATGTACACTTTCCTCAGGTTAGCCTGAGGCACTTGAAGGTGTTAGGTTATTGAATGTATTCACTTCTATATTCTTTTTATAAGAGAAGTGAATACAAGTGCCTCCTTTCTCACTTACCTCTATATCATAAATAAGGATGTAAATGAGGCTAACAAGAATTTCCTAACATAATGGATATAAGAAGTGAGATAAGGTGGGGGTTGAAGAAGTAGTGCTAATTATAATTGGTTACTGGATAAACCAGCTATATTCATTAGTGCTATACAGAGCCTTATTTAGTCCTTCTGTAAGTTGTGTGGCATTCAGTGACCTATCCAAGAAGTTATCTATGTAGCTGCTTTTATTAGCCCCAGTGAGTAAATTATATACATTCCACATGGACATAGCACTCTGATTGTCAGGAAGAGCAAAGTTTTCATCACTATAGTATGATTTAGCAACAATACCTATCTGTGTATCAGTCATCAGCATTTGAGGTAGCCTTTTCTTCTGTTCAACTGGAAGATATTGATATAATCTACTTTTACCTAAGAACTGTGCAAACTGGCTTTCAGTCATATAACTATCTTTGTAAGCACTCATGTAGTATAGGTGTTTGGATATGTTGTACTCCTGAAATAGCCTCATCGCTGAGTTAAGTAAATCAGTAGTGCTCATCACCTTTAACTCTGACCTATAACCATCAGTTGAGACACACATGTTACAGCATATAAGATTTTTGAAGCCAATAAACACCTTAAATTTTTCTACACCTTTCTTACTGTATAAGTTCTCATGATTATAAGCCCTGACACCACCAATGGTAAGATTCAACCTATTGCCTTCAATGTCTTCATGGATAGTGGGAACTTCAAAACAAAACATCATTCTTTCATAATAAATGGTCTTGTCTGATTCAAGTAAATCCTTCACTGGTTTATGAATAGCTTCGGGTGTTCTGCCTTTAATGACATGGCTTACCCTGATAGCTGGTTCTTCAATCCTCTCATTGGGAAATATCTGATTGGCAGCTTCCCAAACAGTTTCAATAAATGAAGGGTGACTGATAGTTATCTCATTATCCTTGCTGAATACTGGAACCACACATTCTTCCCTTAGATGCTGTATAGTGACTTCTTTGGTGTTGGCTTCTATAAAAGGTAATCTTTTGTTTTCCCTTCTGGAGCTGATAATTTCAGTCTCTATAGTTTCAACTGGGGTTTCAATCTCAAACTTTGGCTGACTAAATGTTTGCATCAACATATTAGTTCTGTGTACTGGCATTAACTGCATTGCTTCCATAATGTATAAAATTAGGATTATAGTTGATAATAGGTTTGTTGTTCTCTTCCTGCAACTGCATTTTCTTCTGCATGAAATCTGATGTAAGTTGCTGATACCATTCAGGGTATTGGTGATAAATGGAGGTAAGTTCTTCAATGGTTTTAGCCTGATTTATCTTCTGTTTTATCATATCCAAGTTTACTCCATTATTGCACCAATCCAGTATTATTTGCCCAGTAGTGGGTGTAATAGTAAAATCTGGTTTACCTATAAATAGACTTGTTCTATCCTTTGATGCAATGGCTTGATGCTTCATGTTAATATCAAGGACTATAGTAAATTCATAGTCTATTCCATCTCTCATAACTGCTTTTAACCCCACTTTCTCAGGAATCATCTTGCCATTTTTTTCACTAAGAACATAATCCTGCTTACACCTCATGGTACAAATAACATGGCTTGGAGATTGTAGAATCTTCTGCATGAAGGCATTCATTCTTGGTGTAATCTTCTGCCAGTTAGTGAATGAATTGCCTTGTAGATTAGCATGATACTCCAGAAGGTTATCCCAACATTGGGATATAGAATCAATGATTATCACCTCCATTTTAGCATCCTCACATACTTTTACAGCTTCAATATAGGTTTCAGGTGTAAAGTTGTCTTGAAGGGGTAATACATTGTAATTTCCCAAGTGTGCATATAAATCAGCACTTCCATTTTCACTATCAATGATGGCTATTTTAGTCCAGTCATTAGTCAGACCATAGGCTAATAATAGTGCAGAATAGGTCTTCCCTGAGCCTGCACAGCCTTGTAGAGCAAGCTTTATCTTAGCCTGCTTCTTTGATGATACTCTTAAATTCAACATATTGTAATCTATTAATTGTTGATGGTTAGTGTATAAAGAAAAAAGAGTAGCCAGCCTTTCAACTGTACTACTCTTCAAGTGATAAGCATAACCTTTATAAAGTTGCCAAGGTCATACAATCACCTTCACCCTTCTGATGAAGCATATAGAACATATCACCAGTGTCAGGTGAGCATACTTGTGAAATAACTGGATTGGTGATTTCTCCATTAATAAATTTGTCACTCACTGCACCAGTTTCACAGCCATATACAAAGAAGCATTTACCAGTGTGTGGATTCTGCTTCACTTCAATAGCTTTAACTTCCTTCTGAGACTTGAACTCATTGATAGTCATTGTCTCTAAAAACTTTAACTTTCCCATAATTCTGTAATTTAATTGTTGTACTTAATGAGGTAATTCCATCATTGACTACCTTCAAGTGCATAGGGGGAAGTAATGAGCATTGCTGTTTGTATTAGTGTAATGAGCACCCTGTTCTAGTTCATTATCCAATCTACTTTAGCTTCATCCCCACAAACATGATAGGGGGAGTAGCCCAATATTACAAGATTAGGGGGCTGTTGATGCTAATTAAGTAGCATATAGACTTATAAAAAACAAAATAAAAAATTGGAGAATACTTGAAGTGTGGAGTAAAAATAGTTATGTATTGTTAATGTTGGTATATGGGACTCCCCAGTTTCTATGGGTGAGAACTGGGGATTTTAGATAGGTCTATTCTTATAAATGCTATTCATTAGAGGTCAAAGCCTTTGCTTCAACATTTGGAAGTATTCCAATGCTATCAGTAAGTGTCTGCTGTATTATATTTAAAACAAAATTAGTGTTATCTATGGTTGTACAGATTGAATCATGAATAGTAAAAACTGGAATCTGTTGATTACCTTCTTCCCAAATTTTTCTACAACATCTATGTAAAATTATCTCACTTTCTATACTCTGCAATAGACAAGATAATGCTTTATGATTGTTTTTTTTTGTTAATGAGATTAAGTCATATATTAATGGAAAATATCTACGAAAATATTGCTTGCATTTTGGCATATATCTGTTTTTTGAAAATAGAGTGGTTAATATCATAACTTTAATATCATCTCTAACCAAAGTGGTGTTCAAGTTACTATTAATAACCTGCAACATAAATTCATATACTTGTCCTTCTGAGGCTTTCTGTACATAATTACTCAAAGATTCATCTCTCCAATCTAAAGAAGCAACATAAGTCCTTATCTCCTCTAAGTGCTCTTCTGCAAATTTCTCCTGTACATTCTGAGGAAGCATACTTATATTAAGTGGTATATTAGAATTTTTGTCCCAAAACAGAGGATTCAATAACAAGCATAGTAAATATGGTTGACTATTGGAAATGTCAACATTCACCAATAGGTTACTGTTGTATTTCAAGAACCTACGATATTCTTTTTGCAGATTAGTTATAACTGAATGTAATCTATGGACATTAGTATCAATGGAAACTTTGTAATCTCCAATGGCAATACTATTGATGTTATACAATGCTGCATGATACTGAGTGAGAGGATATTTCCTTTTAATAAAGTTTCCATGAGTTTTATCTCTGTTTATATCCCAATACTCTCTACCTCTATTGAACTTACTTTGCATGATAGCATGGGCATAACTTATAGCAGCTTGTTCATCTATATGTAGTTCTTTGGTGTTATACCAATATGCTAAATAAGGATAATCTACTACAGTATTAGAAATGAAACTACCATCTTCTTCACTATACACTTCTGATGAAATAGCTTCAACTGATCTTTCATGTTGAAAGGCAGGATAATCATACCTTATTAATGGTACATTTTCATACATTTCAGTGAACTTATATCCTTTTGATTTCTTTCCTTGAATATATTGTCCATCAGTGCATAATACTCCAGTTAAGATAAGATAATCAAGATAAGATAAATAGTCTTTAAAGGCATTCCTGATAAGGGTAGAATTGATAGAGACATAGCCATCTTCTGTTATTGAATCCTTATTCTTTGCAGGTATAGAACTAATAAGTCCTATAATATAAATAAGTCTATCAGGGTCAAAAAGTGCAGATGAACTGAGATTTCCATCTCTTGTAACTGTTCTTATATGACCTGTATTATCTATCACAAACATATAATTAGTTACAGGATATCGATTTAAATGAACTTCTATATCAAAATTACTTGGAATCATGGCAAAGTAACCTGAGTGTTTTAATTTTATACCCAAAGAACTAATGAGGATATGCTTATATTCCAAAGAAGCATAATACTCCTTAATCAAATTCTTATAATTCAACCACTCTATATTAGGTATATAATCTAATCCATATATCATATATTTATCCATTATGTTAGGAAATTATTGATATAGCAAAAATAGTAAAGAATCTCCATAATCCAACAAACTACAGAGATTCTTTTAAGCCTATTTCAACTCTTCACCCCCAAATACATATTGAAGAACCTTCAAGTTTGCTTCATTCTCAATCTTGAAGTCTCTTTCAATGTATATGTCTGTGACTTTCATAGCTTCATCAATGTGATTAAGTGCTGCATGGACTGTATATTTGTCTATGCCTACTTTATTGACTGCTAAAGTAGCCCATGAGTGTCTTGCTGCATAGTACTCCAAATCATCTATTTTTACTACTCTTCCTACTTCTTTTAAACCAATATTGATAGCTCTGTTAAAGTTGTTGGCTGTATTATACATTTGATAGAATTTGAATACTCTTTTACTGGTATAATCCTTATACTTCATTACAAGTGGCAGAAGTATAGGGGGAATTTTAACTTGCATTTTAGCCTTATCAAGCCTTCTTCCAGTAGTCTTGCTTCTGTAGTAGGTTATAACAGTATCTTGAAGGTTGTCACAGTTATATAGGTCTATAGAATTCATTCCCATTAAACAGAAGGAGAGAATAAAACAGTCTTTGGCTAGGTTGTAGGGGCAGATTCTCTCCTTGCCATCACTAGTATTAATAATATAGGGTAACTCCCATATTTTTCTAATTGATTCTGCTGTTAGTGCTCTTTTCCTTGTTGCTTCTTGTTTAGGAACTTTGAAGTTTTCAAAGGGAGAGTTAGGGATGATAATGATGCCTCTGTCATAGTCATTGTATTGCTTCTTAGCTTCATTAAACAGATGTCTGATACTACCTAAATAGAGAGAAAGCATTCTGTTAGAAGGGATTCTTTTACCTTTTCTTTCAAGTTCTGCTATTTGTCTGGCTCTCTTCAAGTGTAGATACTCCATGAAGCCTTTTAATAAATCTTGAGTAATTTGGCTTGTAGTTAAATGTTCCTTGCCTATATAAGCTATGAAGGCATTGAGTGCTGATTTATAATTCTTCTTCCCCCTACTTTCTGTGGTCTCTAACCACTCTTTGCAGAATTGGATGAAGTCTATGGTTTTATTCTTCTCTTGACTTATTTTTATGTACTCCAATATCTCATCTATGGTATATGTGGATGCTTCTAAGGGAAGAGTAGCACATATCTCTTGATACTGCCTGACTAGGTTGTCAACCTCTTTAATAAGTTTGGGATTCTTCAATTTGAGTGACTTGGTAAGGTCACTTGCTCTAACAAAGATATTAGTTGATAGCCTCTTGACTTCTCTATTATAAGTCATTCTAATCTTCACATTGTAAGTGCCATCAGATTTTTGTTTGCTTTTTAATATTTCTGCTTTGAATGTCAACATGTTAACTCCTGTATTTTGGGAACAACAATAGACCAACAACTACAGATTTAGGAGGGATTTATCTCAAAATTTAGTAGTAATACAATAGATTTATATAAAGAAAAAATCCTCATAAGTGCTTGACTTATAAGGATTTCTTTGGGTGACTGATGGGACTCGAACCCACGACATTCAGAACCACAATCTGACGCTCTAACCAACTGAACTACAGTCACCATGTTTGCGTCATTTCTCAAACGCGGTGCAAAGATAGGTATTATCTTTGATACTGCAAATATTTGGCGAAATATTTTATTGAAATCTGCATTATTTTTTATTCTCCTTAATTCCTACATTGTGCTGTTGGAGGAGCTTTCGGGAGTTTTTGACGAAGATATTCAGATGGTTACGTGCAGCTTCCGGGAGCTTTGAAATAGATGTGGAATCTGTAGGATAAAGCACATAATTTTTTTCTTTGGTGAGATTGGGACGTGCTGTCCATACCAAATTATATTCGCAACGTTGTACTCGAACTTGTGTGGAGGTAGATGTTGTGGTGTCTCTTTCTAATTCTAATGTGAAAATAAGTCCTCCGTCAGTATTTACTTTACTCATGTTGGAGATGAAATTCCCTAAAGAATATACTACAGCGTGTTGTGCTCCGGTAATGCTATCGGTGCGTAGTTCCATCGGTTGTATAACATGAGGATGGCTACCGATGATATGGGTAACGCCCTGTTCCAATAACCAATCAGCCAACTGTCGTTGTTCGCGACTAGGTAGCGATTGGTATTCGTTTCCCCAATGCATACAGACAATGATAACATCAGGTTGCCATGTTCGTGCTGTATCGATATCCTGTAACATGATTTTCTTATCAATATAGTTCACTATGTTGGGAGAGGATGGCTTAACCCCATTGGTATCATAGGTATAGTTAAGAAGGGCAATTCGAAAACCGTTTTTGTGAATGAGTAATGGGTATCGTTGACGGCGTTCTTCTTCATTTCTATAAGTTCCGGTGTAGGGGATACGTAAGGAATCTAACATTAGGATTGTACGTTCCAAACCTTTTTTACCTCGGTCGAGACAGTGATTGTTAGCAGTTAACAGAACATTGAAGCCGACCTCTTTAATGGCATATAAATATTCATCAGGTGCACAGAAAGCAGGATAACCACTATAAGGTTTTCCACCGATAGGTACTTCTAAATTGCCGATAGCGATGTCCGCCTCACTGATTTGTTCTTTTACGAGAGAGAAGCAGGGAGAGTAGTCATAAGTCCCTTTATCTGTACGCGCAGCGTCAAGCTGGGCTTGGTGTTGCATCAGATCACCTACAAATAATAGAGTGATTTTTGCAGGGGGGATTGTATCAGTGGATTCCGGTACTACTTGTTCCTGTGCTGTGCTACAACACGATATAAAGAAGAAAAGTAATGCAAGAGGGATTGTCTGTCTCATGACTTTGAGCGGATTAAGGTTCCACTGGATAAAATAAATACCGAAAGGAGTCAAGTTGTCACAAGAGGCTCCTTCCGGTATTCGGTATTTTTATTATTGATATATTGCTTTCTTACCAGCCAGCAATGTATTCTTCATCAAAGAAACGATGGTCATCGGTCCTACACCACCCGGCACAGGAGTGATAAATGAACATTTCGGAGCAACCTCGTCAAACTTAACATCTCCAGTCAGTTTGAAGCCTGATTTTTTTGTAGAATCCGGTACACGTGTAGTACCTACATCAATAACTACGGCACCTTCTTTTACCATTTCAGCTTTCACAAAGTTGGGTTGTCCCAATGCAGCGATGATGATATCGGCTTCCTGGCATTCTTTTACAAGATCTTTACTCCGGCTATGGCATACGGTTACAGTAGCATCTCCCGGATAGGCTTTCTGCATCATCAGTGCAGCCATTGGTTTACCGACGATATTACTACGTCCCAATACTACACACTTCTTACCCGAAGTTTCTATTTGATAGCGTTTCAGTAGTTCAAGAATACCGTTAGGGGTTGCTGATACATAGCAAGGCAATCCTATGGACATGCGACCTACATTGATGGGATGAAACCCGTCTACATCTTTACGATAATCGATAGTTTCAATCACTTTTTGCTCAGAGATATGCTTGGGTAATGGGAGCTGTACGATAAATCCGTCAACATCTGCATCTTCATTTAATTCACGTACTTTAGCAAGGAGCTCTTCTTCCGTAACATCCGCTTCATAACGGATGAGGCTGGATTTGAATCCACAAACTTCGCATGCTTTCACTTTGGCAGCAACATACGTTTCGCTGCCACCATCGTGGCCTACAAGAATTGCAGCAAGGTGAGGGCATTTGCCACCTTTTGCTACAATTTCTGCTACTTCTGCAGCAATCTCCTGTTTTACTTGTTCAGAGATTGCTTTTCCATCAATTAATGTCATATAAATATTTTTGTTTTGATTATAGTTTATCTTGCATTAGGGGTCTAAAAGAGTATCGCAAATATAGAGCAAATAACCGAATATAACAACAATCCCGCTGACTTCATTTAAAATATGAAATTAGCGGGATTGGTATGCTTACAGTTTATCTTTATTATTTCATCTTCGGCATCATTTTGCCCATCTTGCTACCCGTTACCATTTTCATCATCTTGCGGGTTTGGTCAAATTGTTTCAACAGACGGTTTACTTCTTGAATATTCGTACCACTACCTTTGGCAATGCGTTGACGACGCGAACCGTTCAGAAGAGCCGGATTACTGCGTTCTGCCGGAGTCATCGAATAGATGATAGCCTCAATACTTTTAAATGCATTATCATCAATATCAATGTCCTTAATAGCTTTACCTACACCCGGTATCATAGAAGCCAGGTCTTTCAGGTTGCCCATCTTTTTGATCTGTGCAATCTGACTCAAGAAATCGTTGAAATCGAATTGATTCTTGGCAATCTTCTTTTGCAGGCGTTTTGCTTCTTCTTCATCGTACTGCTCCTGGGCACGTTCCACTAATGAAACGATGTCACCCATACCAAGGATACGGTCTGACATACGTGAGGGATGGAATTGATCAATAGCATCCAGTTTTTCACCTGTACCCACAAACTTGATCGGCTTGTTCACCACCGAACGAATGGAAAGAGCGGCACCACCACGGGTGTCACCATCTAATTTAGTTAGTACAACACCGTTGAAGTCAAGTCGTTCGTTAAACTCTTTTGCTGTGTTTACAGCGTCCTGGCCGGTCATGGAGTCTACTACGAATAGGATTTCGTTTGGATTGATTGCTTTTTTAATAGCGGCAATCTCGTTCATCATCTCTTCGTCTACTGCCAGACGTCCGGCTGTATCGACAATGACCACATCGTATCCTTTGGCTTTAGCCTCTTGAATGGCGTTTTCGGCAATTTTCACCGGATTCTTGCTGTCAGGTTCAGAGTATATTGGAACTCCAATTTGTTCAGCTAGTACGCGCAACTGTTCAATAGCGGCAGGGCGGTATACGTCACAAGCCACCAACAACGGCTTCTTGTTCTTTTTCGTTTTCAGCATTCGTGCCAGCTTACCTGAGAAAGTTGTCTTACCGGAACCCTGCAGACCGGACATCAAAATAACTGCCGGCTTTCCTTCCAAATCAATCTCTGCTGTTTCGCCACCCATCAATTGAGTCAGTTCATCGTGCACGATTTTTACCATCAACTGACTGGGCTTTACAGCTGTCAGCACGTTTTGTCCTAATGCTTTTTCCTTAACAGTATCAGTGAAAGTTTTGGCTACTTTGTAGTTTACGTCAGCGTCCAACAGTGCTTTGCGCACATCTTTCAGGGTTTCCGCAACATTGATTTCGGTGATCTTTCCTTCACCTTTCAGAATTTTAAACGACCTTTCCAGTCTTTCGCTTAAATTATCGAACATGATGATATAATTCTATTTATAAATTACAAATTACTCTTATTGAGGCGCAAAAGTACAAAAAATCCACGTATCTACCTTCATTTAAGGCAATAATATTATTCAACCGAGGTAGCGGGATAAGTGAAAAGAATAGTTGGACCTTCTTTGCTATCGGGGATTACCTGATATGTACCGCCAAAGTGTTTTATAAACAGACGGTTGACATCATTACGCAAAGCAGAGTCTTGATTGGCATATTTGAGGTCTGCGAGGGGGCAGTTGGTGATTTTAAAACGTAATATTTCTCCGTTCTTGTTCAGAGTGAAGTTGAGATCACGTTCTTCTTTGAAAGAAGCGAATGGACAAGTTAGAATACTGACAACGAATTGCATGAACCGGTTTGTGTCTGTATGGATGATATATTCGTCAATGTTACTGATGAAATGAGTATGCAAGGTAGAATTCTGCATATGTGCCATTCCTACAGCATCGTTGCAGAGCTGTACGATGTCATAATTACTCATTTGGAATTTCATCATACCGGCTTCCAGGCGCGACAAATCAAGGACATTGTTGACTAAACGCATTAGCTGATCCGTGTTTTGCTGAATAATTTCCGCATATTCTTTACGGGTTTGATCGTCTATTTCCGCTTCGTTTGCTATGATTTGTGAGAACCCCAATACTCCGTTTAGGGGAACACGGATGGCGTGACTCATATTGGAGAGGAAACGATTCTTCATTTCATTGGCTTCTTCTGTCTGTCGTGTGGCTTTATGAGTTTCTTTTTCTGATATCTTTAATGCTTTTCGTATCAGATTGATGCGGAACATATAGCCGATACATAAGATCAAGATGATTCCGAGGCTCAAAAGAATACTGGTTTGTACACGATTTCTTAGTTTTCCACGTTCCCATACCAATTGGTTCAGATGATGTATTTCTTTGATTTCCTCCAGTTGTTTAGCTGATATGGCAGCAGTCAGTGAATCCTGAATATGATTGGAACTTTCGTACAGTGGCAGGGCTTCCGCATATTTACCCATTTCTTGCAGAATGTCAGCTTTCCGCGATAATTGTTTGGCATACTCCATTTGGGCAGATTCAAATTGTTTCATCTTTATCAGAGCAGAATCTATATAGAGAAGTGCAGCCTGATAATCTTTTGTATGCCGGTAATACTCCGCACTTGCATCATAGTACAGGGCCATATAGGGAATATAACTCTGCGGAGTTATGAAGTCTTGAGCTTCTTCTATATGATATTTAGCCGAGTCTATCTTTCCTATCCCTGTATAATAGTAAGTTTGAAATATTTCTGAGAATAGATAAAGATTGAAATATGATTCATACATATCCGGATCTAAACTAAGCATTTTTTGCAATAGCTGTTTGTTTTCTTTCAGATACGTCTTCAGGCTTGAATAGTCTTTCTGGTCTTTACTGAATACAATTAGTTGATTCAGAACATTAAACTGTGTACTGCTGGTTGTTTGTTCCGAAACATATTTGTGAGCTTTTCGAAGTGCTTCTCCTTCTTCTTTTGTACGGTTGGTTTCATGGTATGCACTTGCCAGACATGAATAAGCAGCTATACGGCCGTCTGTGTTATTCAGTTCTTCTGCTTTCTCAAGCATTTTTAATGATTCATTGATGGCATATTCATATTTCTCCTTATATGTATAAGTATAAATAAGCAATTTTTGTGCATTGAAGTACAACCTGAAAAACTCCATGCGTTTGGCAATGGGTTTCACGTAGTTCACCAGTTTACTGACACTATCGACTTCATTCTTATTATAGTAGTATAATATTTTGAAATATGTACTGCTACATATATATTTAGGATTCTTTTGGCGCTGTGCTTCGTTGAACATTTCTTCAGCATATTCTATATAATGCGGAGAGTTTTGTTCAGTAAGCACGAGTTTCTCAAGTAATTTTAATCTTGTGGTGTCATGCGGAAGTGCACGTAGTTCGATTAACAGACTGTCTGCCACAGATGATTTTTCTGTTATATTTTCTGTAAATGCGAGGAAACTTTGCAGGAAAAGAGCGAGTATTAACAAGGTTTGCTTCATTGCGCTGCCTCCTTTCTGTTGATAGAGCGAATTGGGTGAGTAAACAAGAAGCGGGAACCATCCTTATATTCAGGATCTATCCATATTCTTCCACCGAAACGTTCTACAATCAATTGACAGATAGAGAGTCCCAATCCGCTGCCTTGGGCATTTTCATTCAGCTTTTCAAAACGGTTAAATATCTGTCCCTGTTTTTCCGGGGCGATCCCACAACCGGTATCTGTAACCGAAAACACAGTCATTTCTTCTGATTCTTTCTCCAATAATAAGGTTATGCTACCTTCTGTGGTAAATTTGGTTGCATTAATCAACAGATTGATAAGTAACTGCTGGAGGCGTGCTTCATCCGTATAGATTTCCATTTTTTCCTGAGACGTTTGGAATAGGACTGCGGCGGATGTTTGCTTTATCTTCTCTACCGTATCCACTACATTGCGACAAATAGCTACTGCATCGCTGTTTCCAAACTGGAATTGCATTTTCCCGATTTCCAAACTGGAAAGGTCAACAACATCATCTATCAGTTTCAAAAGTAAGTCTGAATTTTGCTGAATGATTTCATTGCATTGTTGTCGGGTTCCGATGTCAATATTAGCATCGGTCAGAATAGATGAGAAACCGGACAAGGCATTTAGTGGAGTACGTATTTCATGACTCATATTCGACAGAAAAAGGCTCTTGATACGAATGGAGTTCTCAGCACTTTGCCGGGCTTTTTCCAATTTATGTTGAGATGCAATCAAGCGTGCATTGATTTTACGAATATAAAGTACGGATACAATAGATATGCCTAGAATGAGGATACAACCTATAATTGAATAAAAAAGCAGACGGCTTCGCTCACTTTGATTATCCATCTCGAGACGGTCCACCTGATATATGGTTCGCAACAGGTTTATCTGGGTGGAATAATTACGGGCATTGATAGAATCTCGTGCAATATTGATGTCTTGAAAAATGGCACATGCCTCTCTAGGCCTGCTTTGTTTGGTATACAGGTGTGCCAGTGAATTCTTCATTTTCAAATATCTGTTATAGACATTGGCACTACTGGTATTGATGGTCAGCTCATTATATAATTTGATAGCTAGTTCGTCATCTCCAATTCTTTTGGCATATTCAGCTTGTATATATTTCAGGATAGAACTATGAAAATAAAACGGATAGTATTCATACCATTCTTCTGCTTCCTGAATATATTTCCGGACTTTATCCATATCATTATTATGGAGGTAATAATATGCTTGGAAGATATTTTCTATGAAACGGCTGTGCTGATAATCATTCATTTGTTCCATTTGATCCAAATAGGCTTTAGCTTTATCCATCCTCCCCATTCTGATGAGGGTTGGAATTAGTTGAATCAAGACTTTTTCCTGTAATTTTTCGGAGTCGGATACTTTATGCAATTTCTGCATGGCTATTTCGTATTCTTCGATAGCCTCATTATTCATGTTGGCATTAAGATAAGTATCTCCTATTGCATAATGGGCTATGGCTATGCCGATATCGTATTTCATTTGAGTGGCCTGTTTCAGCATAACATTTGCTTTTTCCAACGCTTCGTTGATGTGGCCGTCTGAAACGAGGGCATATACAGCCATCTGCTGCATAAGGAACATGTATTTATAGTCCTTTCTGCTACGGAATACTTCTACAAGTTCATTTTCCCATTGGGCGATATCTCTTAATCTGACTTCCTGAGAATAACCTAAGTTATTATCCATCAGGTATTCCATAAGATGTATACGCTCATCTTCCGAATCCTTGCTTGCAGACAGGATATAGGAAGTACCGTAAAATAACATCAACAATAATAGTATGATCGTTTTACTGAGCTTCACCTTATTAACTAATACGTTTATACAATGATATGTGATTAATTGCGACAAAAATAACTAAAAAGGACGAGATATCCGAAAATGTCTCGTCCTTTTTGTATATTTAATCCTATTTCTTGTTGATTATATCCTTTGGCTTCAGTTTTAGCTGTTCATACTCATTAGGAATTCGTCGTTGTCTTTGGTTTTTTCCATACGATCTTTTACGAAATCCATAGCTTCTATCGGGTTCATATCAGCCAGATATTTGCGGAGTATCCACATTCGATCCAATGTTTGCTTATCCTGCAACAGATCATCACGACGAGTGCTGGAAGCAACAATGTTGACTGCAGGGAAAATACGTTTGTTGGACAGGTTGCGGTCGAGTTGCAACTCCATGTTACCTGTACCTTTGAATTCTTCGAAGATAACTTCGTCCATTTTAGAACCGGTATCAATCAATGCAGTAGCCAGGATAGTGAGTGAACCACCATTTTCAATATTGCGGGCGGCACCGAAGAAACGTTTGGGCTTGTGTAGTGCATTGGCGTCCACACCACCTGAAAGAACTTTGCCGGAAGCCGGGGATACCGTATTGTAAGCACGTGCCAGACGAGTGATAGAATCCAGGAAGATAACGACATCATGGCCACATTCTACAAGTCTCTTTGCTTTCTCCAGTACGATACCTGCAATCTTTACGTGACGTTCGGCCGGTTCATCGAAAGTTGAAGCAATCACTTCGGCATTTACGGTACGAGCCATGTCGGTTACTTCTTCGGGGCGTTCGTCGATAAGCAACATGATCATGTAAACTTCCGGATGATTTGCTGCAATTGCATTGGCTATATCTTTCATCAGGATGGTCTTACCGGTTTTAGGCTGTGCCACGATCAATGCACGCTGACCTTTACCGATAGGAGCAAAGAGATCTACTACACGGGCAGACATGGAGTCGGAGTAGCCACCTTTGCATAATCTGAATTTTTCATCGGGGAATAACGGAGTAAGATGCTCAAATGGTACACGATCACGTACGAAAGCCGGATCACGTCCATTGATTTTTCCTACCTTTACCAATGGGAAATATTTTTCTCCTTCTTTCGGCGGACGAATTACACCTTCCACAACGTCACCTGTTTTCAGTCCGAACAATTTAATTTGGGATTGTGATACGTAAATATCATCCGGTGAAGAAAGATAATTGTAATCGGAAGAACGAAGGAATCCGTAACCATCCTGCATAATTTCCAGTACACCGGTACCGGTCAGGATATCATCGAATTCGTATACTTTTTCGCGCTCAATTACCGGTCTGCGTTCTTGCACAGGAGCATAGTTATCACCAGCATTTTGCTGTGCGGGACGTTGCTGCTGAACAGGACGCGGGTTGTTGTTACGATTATTATTGTTGTTGTTATAAGGAGTATTATTATTGTCGCGAGGACGAAGGCGTGGGCGTTGTGCGGTTGCAGGCGTGGGTTCTGCTACGGGTGCTACAGGAGTCTCGGCTTTGGTAGCTTCGAATTTGCCCAGCAGTTCTGAAGGGAGCTCTATTTTCTCAGTCGGGAGATCTTCGATGGGAATGAAGTCATCTTCGGGTTCTGATAAGATAGGACTGTCCTCTATTACGACTTTCTTAACTACTTTAGGTGTTTCGGTTTCAAAATTCAATTCAGGTTCAGCTTTTTTAGGCTCTTCCTTCTTTGCAACAGGCATAGGTGCGGGTATGGGAGCTTTTTCTTCCGTCTTGGTTTTGCGCGGACGCCCCGGTTTACGTTTCGGGGTAGCGTCTTCGGCTTTTTCGGGAGCGGATGCAGTGGTTGCAACTGCTTCAGGAGCTTTCTCAGCTACCGGTGCTTTTGTTGCCTCAGCTACTGGTTGTACCTTGGTAGCTGCAACTGTGGCTTCAGCTTTTGCCTTAGTGAGGTCACCATTTTTGTTGGCGGTGAAGACTTTATCAGTACTCTCTTTTTTTACGGTTACGCGGGTACGTTTTTGTTGTCTGTCCACTTTACGCTCTTCTTTCAGCTTTTCAGCAGCAACCTTTTTGGTAGCACCTGCGATGGCTTGTTCATCAAGTATCTTGTAAACAAGTTCTTCTTTTTTTAGTGAGTCTGTCTTTTTAATACCCAGTTCTTGGGCAATAGATTGAAGTTCCGACAAATTTTTGTCGTTCAATTGAATGATATTATACATACAGTATATATGTGAATGGTTTAAAATTTCTTTTGTTATTGGACAGATATGTTCACACGGCTGCGGTTGTCGTCACAAGCAACGTGGTAAATATACCTTTATTTAATATAATGATTATGGGATATTTATTATTGAACCGGAAAACTGTTAGCTACCCGCACTTAGGAGTTTACAGAATGTTTCAACGGTGCAAAGGTAATAAATATTTTTGGTTTCATAAACAATTCGTCTTTTTTTTAATTTTAAAACTTTATCTTTGCTTGATAAACCAAGAAAAAGCGCATATATTTATGGATATAAACGAAGTTCATTTCATCTATTTTTCGCCTACTCGTACTTCTAAACAAGTTGGCGAGGCAATTGTTCGCGGAACAGGATTAACAAATGTTGTTACTACGAATTTAACACTGCATGCTGCTGAGGTAGATATTCCGGAGAATACACTGACTGTTATTGCTGTGCCAGTGTATGGTGGCAAGGTAGCTCCTTTGGCTATGGAGCGGTTGCAGGGCATTCGTGCATCAGGATCTCCGGTTGTGCTGGTAGTAGTTTATGGTAACCGCGCGTATGAAAAGGCTTTGATAGAATTGGACGCATTTGCTTCTGCTCAGGGCTTCAAAGTTATTGCCGGGGCTACTTTTGTGGGAGAACATTCGTATAGTACGGAACAAAATCCAATAGCCCCAGGGCGTCCGGATGCAAATGATTTGCAATATGCGGAGGAATTTGGTGCGAAGATACGGACGAAAATAAATGCCGCCGTTGATATGGAACACTTGTATCCGGTGGATGTGAACCGCATTCAGCGCCCGCGCCAGCCTTTTCTGCCTTTGTTCAAGTTTCTGCGCCGGGTGATAAAGTTGCGTAAAAGTGGTGTTCCTTTGCCGCGTGTACCGGAAGTGAATGCGGAACTTTGCACGCATTGTGGCGTTTGCGCTGTACATTGTCCTTCGGGAGCTATTCTGAAAGGTGACGAATGTAATACGATTGCCGAAAAGTGCATAAAGTGTTGCGCATGCGTCAAGGGATGTTCTTTCAAGGCGCGGACGTATGATACTCCGTTTGCTTCATTGCTTTCAGACTGCTTTGTGCGGCAGAAAGAGGACCGGATTATTTTATAGCTTTAATCCTACATGCAATAAACTCCTTTCATTCAGAATTTCTACAGAATTCTCCGATACATTTGTGTCTGTATTTAAAATTAGGAACTATGAAATTATTGATAGTAGAGGATGAACGTGAATTGTCCGACAGCATTGTGAGCTTTCTGTGTCGGGAAGATTATCTATGCGAACAAGCCTTTTCCTTTGCTGAGGCTGCCATGAAGGTAGAACTCTACGAATATGACTGTATCTTGCTGGATTTAATGCTTCCCGGAGGAAATGGATTGGATGTGCTGCGAAAAATAAAAAGTACATCGCCTCAGACGGGAGTTATCATCGTGTCGGCAAAGGATTCTTTAGACGATAAAGTGGCGGGACTGAAGATCGGTGCGGACGATTATTTAGCCAAGCCTTTTCATCTGCCGGAATTGAGTATGCGTATTTTTGCTTTGTTGAGGAGGAAATGTTTTACGAACAGCAACACTTTACAGAATGGTCCGATAAGTATTGATTTGCTTGGTAAGGTGGTTAGTGTCGGAACTGTCACGCTTGATTTGACCAAAACAGAATATGAACTTCTGTTATTCCTTATTGAAAACCGTCGTCGTGTTGTTTCTAAGAGTGCATTGGCCGAACATCTTAGCGGGGACATGGCGGATATGATGAATGACTTTAACTTCGTCTATGCCCACATCAAAAACTTAAAAGCGAAAATGGCGGATGTGGGTATGGCAGATTGCATTAAGACATATTATGGAACCGGATATAAATGGGCTATAGAATCATGAAAAGTCTTTTGCATAAAACACTCTCGCAGTTCCTTGTCTGTACGGTGGCAATCTTTATACTGACCACTCCCTTGTTTTTTCTGCTCACCAAGTATTTCTATGCGGAGGATATGATAGATATTATCGAGGCGGTGCAATTGGGGACGTCTATTCCACACATTGACTTAGAACGGGATATTGTGGTGGGAATGATGCTTCAGTTCCTGCTTATTTTTCTGGTCTTGAGCCTTGCCTTGTTTATTATGATGCGTTTCATTACACATCGCCTGTGGTTGCCGTTTGATGATACGTTGCAGAAGACAGAACAGTTCAACTTGGCGCAAAGTGCAGTGCCTCAGTTTCAGAAAACCGAAATAAAAGAATTTGCCCGGCTCAACAATTCATTGGCAAAGCTGATGCAGAAAGATAAGGAGATTTATCGTATACAGAAAGAGTTTACCGAGAATGCTTCGCATGAACTCCAAACACCTATTTCTATTATTCGCAGTAAACTGGACTTGTTGATGCAGGAAGAACTGGACGAGCGGTCAATGAATCTTGTTTCCGATCTTTACGACCTCAATACCCGGATGGAACATTTGAATCGCAATTTACTACTCTTGGCAAAAATAGAGAATTCACAGTACACAGAGATGGAGGAGGTCGACTTAGGCAACTTTATTCGTGAGGCAATGCCTACTTACAATGTACTGCACAGTGATTTGAACATTTCATTCCTTGACCAGCGTACGTGCCATGTTGTGCACAATGTGAACACAATTCTGTTAAGTTGCCTGCTGAATAACCTTGTTGTCAATGCCATTCGCCATACTGCTGCAATGAATGGAGAGATTAGACTTTTGCTTTGCAATAGCTATTTTACGGTCAGTAATCCGGCGGATGGAGTATCTCTTAATGCCCGTACACTTTTCCAGCGTTTCAGTTCTGATGATACAAAGGCGTCTGGGAATGGACTTGGACTTTCTATTGCGAAAGCTATTTGCGACTATCATGGTTGGAGGTTGCAGTACGTTTTCGAAGAGAATCACCATGTATTTTCAGTGTATTTTAGGTAATTTGTTGGTGAAATTATTTCAAAGCTTTTCGGTTATGAATTAATTCACCACAGATTACACAGATTGACACAGATCCTATTTTGCTGATTATTAGATTAATAAATCTGTGTGAATCTGTGTAATCTGTGGTGAGTCTTATTCATTCCTTTTCCGATATGAGCTATATAGGAGTGCTGAAAAGGATGTAACTGTCTGTGTGATAATGCACTTGGTGTTCCACTAAGATCAGTCGTAGTGGAACACGAGTTCAGTCCTAGTGGGAAGTGGCTTCAGTCGTAGTGGGAAGTACCTTCAGTCCTAATGGGAACTATCCTCAGTCGTAGTAGGAAAATAGCTCGCTATACAGTTGTAAATTCCTCTAATGGGAAATGAATGAATTCCGTTAACGGCTTTTTGATAATCAGTTGACGTATCCTAAAAATCCTCCTCAAAAAGATTATCTTCCCCGATAAAATTCAAAATGTCTTCTAATTTGCCTTTTACTTTTGCCTCAGAATTTTGAGATAAAAGAAAGAAAAGGTATGAAAAGATTTGTTTTAGGCATCGTGGTCATTTGTTGGATTACGATTGTATTCGCTGCAGGAAATGGCAGTAAACTGACAGGAATCTTAAGTGGTAAAACGAATAAAGCACCGGTGGAGTTTGCCACGATAGCTTTGTACGAGGCAACAACAAAAAAACTTGTGACGGGAGCTATGACAGATTCTACCGGATGCTTTCATCTGGAAGATGTGCCAACGGGTCGTTATTATCTGGTGGGTAGTTATGTCGGTTATGGTGAAACACAATCTGAAATGTTCATCGTGGGTAATGGTAATCAGACGGTTGATGTCGGTGTATTATGGATTGACGATAAAGGTCAGGTATTGAATGAAGTGGTGGTAGCCGGGCGAAAATCCACTTTTGTGCCTAAACTGGATCGTAAGGTATTTAATGTAGGACAGGATTTGATGAGTTCGGTAGGTTCGGCAAGCGAATTGATGCAGAATATTCCTTCGGTAGAGGTGGATTTGGAAGGTACGGTCAGCCTGCGTGGTAATGAGAATGTGACTATCCTTATTAATGGAAAACCATCCGCACTGATGAGCGGCAGGACACGGACTGATGCTCTGAATCAACTTGCCGCAAACAGTATCGAACGTATCGAGGTAATTACTAATCCTTCGGCAGAGTATAAACCCGATGGTGTGAGCGGTATTATCAACATCGTATTGAAAAAGGAGGGCAAGGCGGGACTGAATGGCACTTTGACGGCGAATACCGGTAGCCACGACCGTTACAATGCCGGAGTGAATTTGAATTACGGCATCAATGGGGTGAATTTCTTTGGCGGTTATGCTTTCCGGCAAGATCGCTATGACCGTAGTATTTTTGACAATCGTACATCGCCCACGGAATACATTAACCAGACGACCCTCGGTACAGGTCGTCCCGTGTCGCACACATTACGACTTGGAATGGGAGCAAACCTTTCGACTCATGATGTCATGGAAATTTCGGGAAGCTATAATCGCCGTCATTTCCTGCGAAGTGAGCGTATAGAATCTGTTACGGAAGATATAAATCATCATTTGGAAGATTTTTATTTTCGCAATCGCAGGGCTGATGCCAGGGAGAATATGTGGGAAGGAAACTTTCTCTATACCCACACCTATGGAAAGGGCAATGAATGGAGTGTGAACTATACTTATTCTTCCGAAAGTGAAGACGAACAGAATGAATATTCTACCATGCAAATGGAGAATGACACTAAAGACAATGAGTGGGTATGGGATGCCAATTATCTGCATATCGGAAAAGTGCATTGGCAGCATCATTTATCGGAACGGACAAAATTCTCGGCAGGGTATGAATTGGAAGCGCTTCGTGCCGAACAGAATTATCATGTGGAGAATTGGGACGGAGCATCTTTCATTCCTGATCTTGACCGTACAAGTGATTTTACCCATCATCGCACCCTTCATTCTTTCTTCGCTACTTTAGAAATGAATCCGGGAGAGTGGAGGCTTATGGCCGGACTGCGTGGAGAATATGCTGATATCCGGAACAATTTGTATTCTCTTGACAGCATCACGAGGCAGCACTATACCAATATTTATCCTACGTTGCATGCCTCCCGCAAACTGAATGAGCACAATGAACTTCAACTAAGCTATAGCCTTCGTGTGAACCGTCCGGAAGGTAGTGATATGAATCCATTTGCCGAGCGTATCAATCCACTCAGTCTTTCGGCGGGTAATCCTGATTTGAAACCGGAAAAGATACATTCGGTGGAGGCGGGATGGCTGTGGCACAATGATACAAATGCATCGTTGATGACTACAGTCTATTATCGCTATCTTACCAATCAGATTACCGAAGTGTCACGCTATATAGACGGTGGCGTACTGCTGACTACTAAAGAGAATTTGGATCAGAGTCACAATGCAGGATTGGAGCTGATCTGGAGTTATTCTATCAATCATTGGCTCTCTTTTAACTGGAATGCAAACGGATATTTCAATCAGATCAATGCAGAAAAGTTGGGCTTTTCACGACATAGGAATACTTTCTCATGGAGCACGTTGTTAAATGCCAACTTCATGCCGTTCAAACACTATATGATGCAGTTCAATGCACGTTATCGTTCTGCCACACTGGTGCCTCAAGGCCGCAGGGATGCCGATTATTGTATCAATCTGGGTATGAAGTATGATATTCCGAGTATCAATCTTTCCGTATTGGCTTCGGTTACTGATTTGTTTGATACCTATCGGAAGTCGTACACGCTTGATACACCCGAACTGAAACAGAAGGTAGAAAAACGCCGTAATCCCCGTATTTTCTATATCGGCGTTTCTTATACATTTGGTGGAAACAAGAGCAAAAAACACACAGCGAAGTTAGAATATGATGAGAGTATGTAAAATCCTTATATTGCTTGTACTTTGTGCATTTGCAGTAATCGGACAAGCACAGGAGGATTCTGTCAAAATGGATACGGTTCGGGTAATGGATAATAATCCACACCGTTTCCGCATCCGGCAGGTCATTTTACCTGCAACTTTGATTGGAGTGGGGATTATCGGGTTGGAAAGCCATTGGCTGCAATATCAGAACCGGGAGTTACGCGACGAGCTACGGGAAAACATTGACAGTAAATTCACGGTTGATGATTTTTCGCAGTATGCTCCGATGCTTGCTGTTTATGGCTTGAATTTGTGTGGTGTAAAAGGGAAACACGACTTTGCGGATCGTACTATAATCCTCGCTACTGCCTATGCACTAATGGGTATCACCGTAAACACATTTAAAATGACAGCCAGTGTAGAACGTCCTGACGGGAGTAGCCGTAATTCCTTCCCGTCGGGGCATACTGCAACCGCTTTTATGGGTGCGGAGTTTTTGCGTAAGGAATATTGGGACGTTTCTCCATGGATAGGTGTTGCCGGGTATGCAGTAGCTGCCGGTACAGGCTTCTTTCGTATGTATAACAATCGTCATTGGCTGACAGATGTGCTTACCGGAGCCGGAATCGGAATACTGAGTACTCAGGCGGCTTATTGGCTTTATCCAACTATTACAAAGACTTTCTTCCGTAAGCGGTATAAGAATATATTTATTTCTCCTTATTTCTCAAAAGAAGAAAAAGGAGTAAGTTGTCATATCGCTTTCTAAAGGATACTCGTTGCAATTAATAAGGAATAAACTTCAGAATAATAACTTTCTGTGTTTGGTCGTCTATTCTGAAACGATTATCAGTACGTTCGCCTATCAACCAAATGATATGGGAGCCACTGCAAAGCACCCATTGTTGCTCTTTGCGGGAAAGGGAGAATTTTCGATCAGTAAGGTAGTCACTGACCTTTTTTCGCCCAGTCATACCAAAGGGAACGAATGTGTCGCCTTGTCGGTAGTGTCTGACTGTGAGAGGTTGTTTTAGTTTGTCTGCATCGAAGCAAGCAGTGTTTCGGTCACGGGGAATGATGAAATCATCTGTGACTTCTAATTCTTCCATTGTCAAACGGAAGGGTAGGGCAGGGTCATCTGGAGAAAAGACTGTTGAAACATCTTCTGAACAGATCGGTTCTAACAGTAGAAGCTCTCGATCTTTAATCACGCGCCATTCTCCACTGAGGAATATTTTCCCCGGTTGCCCATTCAGAGAGGTGAAAATATCTTTGATCTGTGCACTGTTAAATCCTAATGGAGATAAGATCTCAAATAATAAGGTTTCCGGTGCAGATTCTTGGAGCAAAACACTGATCAGGATACCTTGTTCGGTTTGCACTTTCTGCTTGCCTTCTTCTATTCCTTTTTTATATAAGAGAGCTGCATCATTCAGATGTTCTGCAGTGCGGAGAAGGCTTTCTTTTACAGAGGGATTGATTTCCTGCATAAGTGGCAAGAGGTTGAGGCGTATCTTGTTGCGTGTATATTCGTCTTGCAGGTTAGTGCTGTCCGTTACGTAAGATTGCCCGATTTCTTGTAGGTATTCAGTTATTTCTTTCCGGTCGAGGCATAACAAAGGACGGACAATATTTCCGTTTTTGGGGCGGATACCCAATAGTCCGTTGATGCCTGTTCCACGAATAAGGTTGAGCAGGAGAGTTTCTACACTATCATCTTTATGATGGGCCACGGCGATAACGTCGGCTCCTTGTTGTAGACGGAGCTGCTCAAACCAGGCATAACGTAATTCCCGCGCTGCCATTTCAATGGATATGTGGCGCTTTTCCGCTTCTTCCGTAGTTTGGAAATGTTGGACATGTAACGGAACTTCCAGTTGCAAGCATAGTTCGCGGACAAACATTTCATCTCGAACTGACTCATCTCCCCGCAGATGGAAATTGCAATGTGCCGCCTCGCAGGTGTACCCCATATCAAGAAGTAGACGCAACAAAGCTACTGAGTCCGCTCCGCCACTCAGTGTTACCAGTATTTTGTCTTCTCGTGTGAAAAGCTTTTCCTGGTCAATGTATTGCGCTATTTTCTTTTTATTCATAATGGTGCAAAGATAATATTAACGAATTGAATTCTTTCTAATTCTTCAAAACAAAGTGGAGAATGGAGAATATTTCTCCTTATTTAAAAACAATCTAAATAATTTGTAGGCTAAATACAAATCATTTATCTTTGCATCCAAATTAAAGAAAGAGAGAAGACTATGCGTTTATCCGAATTAAAAACTGGAGAAAAAGGTGTAATCGTTAAAGTACTGGGGCATGGCGGTTTCCGCAAACGAATTGTAGAAATGGGTTTTATTAAAGGCAAGACTGTAGAGGTTTTGCTGAATGCCCCGCTGAAAGACCCAATAAAATACAAAGTAATGGGGTATGAAATCTCTTTGCGCCGACAGGAGGCAGGGATGATTGAAATACTCAGCGAACATGAGGCGAAAGAGCAAGTGACAAAACCGAATTATCATCCGGGAATGAGTGAAGATATTTATCCGGGTGAAGAAGAACTGAAACGTATCGCTCTCGGTAAACGTCGTACCATTAATGTTGCATTAGTGGGTAATCCAAACTGTGGGAAAACTTCTCTGTTTAATATTGCTTCCGGTTCACACGAACACGTTGGTAACTACAGCGGGGTTACAGTGGATGCCAAGGAAGGCTACTTTAATTTTCAAGGTTATCATTTCCGCATAGTCGATTTGCCCGGTACATATTCGCTATCAGCATATAGTCCTGAAGAAATGTATGTCCGTCATCATATTATTGATGAAACACCGGACATTGTTATCAATGTGGTAGATTCGTCCAATCTGGAACGTAATCTGTACCTCACTACCCAGTTGATTGACATGAACGTGCGTATGGTGATGGCTCTCAATATGTACGATGAACTGGAAGCCAGCGGCAACACGCTGGATTACATGAAACTGAGTGAACTCTTTGGTGTTCCTATGGTTCCTACCGTTTCGCGTACGGGCAAAGGCATCGAAGATCTTTTTCACGTTGTTATCAGTATTTACGAAGGTGCCGACTTCCTCGATCAGAAAGGCAAGGTACGTGCAGAAGTGTTGAATGACCTGCGTGAATGGCATCGGGAGTATGTACCCGGCTATACCGGTGGGGCTCATAAAGAAGAAGAAGTACGCCATCATGGATTCTATCGTCATATTCACATTAACCACGGTCCTGAACTGGAACGCAGCATTGAAGAGGTGAAGCGGGTGATTAGTGAGAATGAGGGTATCCGTCATAAGTATTCCACCCGCTTTCTTGCCATCAAGCTTCTGGAGAATGATACGGATTTGGAAACGCTGATTAAAACTTTACCCAACGGCAAAGAAATCATAGATGTCCGTGATCAAGAAAGCCGCCGTATCCGAGACGTGCTGAATGAGGATTGCGATCAGGCTATCACTGATGCAAAATATGGTTTTATATCCGGTGCACTGAAAGAAACCTTTGTGGATAATCACTTGGATAAAGAGCATACTACACGCGTGATAGATTCCATTGTAACACATCGTGTGTGGGGATTCCCCATTTTCTTCCTGTTCATGTATCTCATGTTCGAAGGGACGTTCGTGCTTGGCGAATACCCGATGATGGGTATCGAATGGCTGGTAGAAACCCTCGGCAACTTTATACATGCCAATATGGCTGACGGACCGTTGAAAGATCTATTGGTAGATGGTATTGTAGGTGGTGTTGGTGGTGTGATTGTCTTTCTGCCAAACATTCTTATTCTTTATTTTTGTATATCGTTGATGGAAGACTCCGGTTATATGGCGCGTGCTGCATTTATCATGGATAAGATTATGCATAAGATGGGGTTGCATGGTAAATCCTTCATTCCTCTGATTATGGGTTTCGGATGTAATGTACCTGCTATTATGGCTTCGCGCACTATTGAGAACCGTAAAAGCCGACTTATTACCATGCTCGTCAATCCGTTGATGTCATGTAGTGCCCGCCTGCCTATTTATTTGTTGCTGGTAGGTGCATTTTTTCCGAACAATGGTAGTTTGATACTGTTATTAATATATTCAATAGGTATCTTGTTGGCGGTATTGCTGGCGCGTTTATTCAGCCGTTTCCTTGTGAAGGGGGATGATACTCCGTTCGTAATGGAGCTTCCGCCTTATCGTTTACCGACAGCAAAAGCCATTTTCCGTCACACGTGGGAGAAGGGTGCACAATATCTTCGTAAAATGGGAGGTATTATAATGATAGCTTCCATCGCAATATGGGCATTGGGATATTATCCTGACCATGATGCGTATGAAACGGTTGCCGAACAGCAGGAGAATTCCTACATCGGGCAGATAGGAAAGGCTATGGAGCCGGTGATTGAACCTTTGGGTTTTGACTGGAAACTTGGTATCGGTATACTTTCAGGTGTGGGCGCTAAGGAATTAGTGGTAAGTACACTGGGCGTGCTTTATACAAATGATGCTGAAGCAGATGCCGTAAGTCTTGCCGAACGTATTCCGATTACACCGTTGGTAGCTTTCTGCTATATGGTGTTTGTTTTGATCTATTTCCCATGTATAGCTACGATTGTAGCAATCAAGCAAGAATCCGGTAGCTGGAAATGGGCATTATTTACGGCAGTGTATACCACGCTGCTTGCGTGGGTAATGGCATTTGCCATTTATAGAATAGGAGGATTATTTGTATGATGAATTGGCAACAATGGGTAGTTGCAATCCTGTTACTGTTGTGTATTGTCCGGATCGGATGGGGAATTTATGCTTTTTTCCGCCGGACAAAAGAAAATGGTAATCCATGTGCAAATTGCGTAACCGGTTGTGACTTAAAGCGATTGATGGATGAGAAGCGTGCAGAGTGTAGTGCGACGAAAAAAGAAAAGAAGAAAAATTGCTGCGGATAGTTGGAATTTTCAAAAAATGTACTACCTTTGCAACCGCAAATGAGAAGAGACTGGTTCCTTGGATGAGTGGCTTAGTCAGCGGTCTGCAAAACCGTGTACGGCGGTTCGAATCCGCCAGGAACCTCAAAACGAACAAAATGCCCTGAGTAGAAATACTTGGGGCATTTGTTGTTTATTGACCTTCAGTAACTTAGCTACCCTGCCATTTGGGGCGAAAATTGTGCGAGTGTAGACCGAATGTAGTCCGAGCCTCCTAAAACGATACGATTGTAGCACATGAAAAGTATTAATTTTAGGTTTTTCCCTATCAATAATTATAGAATTCACCAGTTAGTTCTCATTTTCCCATATTACTTTTGTTACAAACCAAAAGAAATACGCCATGAAAAAGATTCTATTTATCCTATTTACAGTTCAGTCTGTTTTAGCTCCCCATATAACGAAGAGCTATAGTGTTAATTCTATCGAGGATAGTTACGAATATTCGATAGTCAATCAAGAAAAGAAAACAGTCAAAAAAGACATTTTAGGCAATACGATTATTGAAGATGATAATGGTAATAAGATTACGATTAAAAAAGATATTCTGGGAAATATTATTATTGAAGGTAATAATGGTGATAAGATTACAATCAAAAAAGACATTTTAGGAAATATTACTATTGAAAACAATAATGGTAATAAGAAAACTATTAAAGAAGATATTTTAGGGAATACGATTATTGAGGACAATAATGGCAATAGGAAGACTGTCAAAAAAGATATCTTTGGCAATACTATTATTGAAGACAATAAAGGGCACAAGCAGATTATCAAAAAGGATATATTTGGAAATTCCACTATCGAAGACTATTAGGTAGACATTCTTTTCCATCTTGTTTTCTTCCCTTTCGGAAAAAAGTATCCATGAACCCTAATTGTTCATGGATACCATTCCGTTCGCGTGGCTGAATATTCCTTTATCAATCAGCAATTGTATAGTCTGTTCCGTTACCATATCTAGATTAGTTCCTTTCCTACTGAAACCAAGAAGTTGGGAAGTCAGCCGTTTCAGATCTTCGGTCGGCATAGATATCTGTTGCTCTATGGCATAGCGGGCGGCACTCATTACTTCTAGGATTGGAATATCCAGAATATCGCGTTTGGAGTTGATGCGGTAAAAGTCGCAGTCTTTAGCTTTCTCTTCATCTTCCCAGTAAATTATAGTATCTCCCGATAAAGGGTCTTTATATGCATCTTCAAGAAGACTGTCGATAAATACCTGTAAACGGGTGGTAACTCTTGTTAGATTCCAAATTCGTAATATCCTTTTATATAGCAGAGTATTTGTTATAGGTTGTTCAATCTTGACTATTTGTTGAAGTTGTTTTTTAACCTGATAAGAGGAAGCCATTACGGTATCAATATCTGTACTGTAGCCTATATCGGGCAAGTCAGCAAATATATACTCTCTTTCTCGATTGTTCACTAACTCTACAACAGGCTCATTCTCTATACTGAATGTTTTCAGAACATTATTCTCTATCGGAAGAGGAGGCTGTTCTTCTACTTTTGTGTTTTTAAAATCTTCCAGCTTTTTGATAATGCGCTCCACGACGTTCTCCTTATGTTCAAACCAGTCGACGGACCATACACGCATTACATTCCAATGGAGCATCTGCAAAACATTCGGTTGTACTATTTCACGGTCCCTTGTAGTCTTGGTTTCATAATAGTTTCTGCCGTCACACAATATTCCCAGAATATATGTATCCGGTTGCAACGGATTGACAATCGCTAAATCCACCTTAAAGTTTGACCGACCTACCAGAGTATCCACTTTATAACCGCGCTGAGTAAGTTCCTGTGCAATTAAAGTAATAAGATTACTTTGTTGCAGGTTCTGTAGTTGGATGGCCGGAACAGGTGAGGTGCCGCGTTCTGCAAATTCAAGGAACCTCTTTAAGCCTTCCACACCTTTGGACTTTGTACGTTTCAAATCTATTTGTTCGGAGCGTAAGGTTGAGAAGATAATCATTTCATAACGTGCACGCGATACGGCTACATTCAGACGACGCTCGCCACCTTGATTATTCAATGGTCCGAAATTCATAGATACATTACCATTCCTGTCCGGACCGTATCCTATAGAGAAAAGAATAATATCTCGTTCATCACCTTGTACATTCTCCAGATTCTTGATGAAAATAGGTTCATTACTTTGGAAAGCTTTTTCTTCCAATTCGGGATATTTGTTCAGCTCCTCAATGAGCATATCTTCTATCAAATTTTGCTGTACTTGGCTGAAAGATACGACGCCTATGCTTTTTTCAGGAACTTCAGGTGTACGTAGCCGGTTCAGTATTTCTTTCACAATGGCTTCAGCTTCGGCATGATTGCTGCGTGTACGTCCTTTATCATATGTACCATCTACCTGAACTAAACGTACTTTTGAAACTCTGTCATCCACAGAAGGAAAAGTATATAGCTTTCCATTGTAATACTGAGAATTACTGAAAGCAATCAGACTTTCGTGTTTGCTCCGATAGTGCCAAGTCAGATAACGGGATGGAATGGATAACGAGATGCAATCATCCAGAATGCTCTCCATATCGTCAAATTCAGCTTCTTCCTCGTCTACTTGTGAAGAGGAGAAGAAACTTGTCGGAGGCATTTGCTTGGGATCACCTACTACGACTAATGCGTTGCCGCGGGCTATTGCACCGACTGCCTCGCTGGTAGGCATCTGTGATGCTTCGTCGAAAATAACAAGATCGAACTTCTCTGCATCCAGATCGATATACTGAGCCACTGATATCGGACTCATCAACATGCATGGACATAGCTTGGGCAACAGAGTTGGTATCTGGTCTATAATTCTCCGGATAGATGTGCCGCGTCCTCCATTTGAAATGTTCCTTTTTAGAATTCCTATTTCGGAACTGGAGGCGGCTTCCATTGTTAGTGATGGTATTCTGGCTGCTAATCTACAGTATAGTTCTTTTTTACTCAACTCCTGAAAATCGATAGTCAGTTGTTTGTATTTACTGATCATTTCCTCAAATAGCAACCCGTTGAAAAGGCGTAAAGTTTCGTCCGCATCAACGGTTTTTAGAGCTAATTGGTGATAAACGCCTTTCATATACGCATTAGAAGCTTCCGATCCGCTTTTATGCTTATCTGTTATATAGTTGATAACTACGGTTAAATGAAGAGATTCCAATTCTCTCTTACGGATGCACCATTGTCCCCAATCTTTAATCTTATTGAAGTGAGTTAGCCAGGTATTCAGTAGAACCGGTAGTTTCACTTCAAGATTATTATCCGGCAGTTGTATGTAGCATAAACCTTTTATTTCATTGAGAACCGTATTCAACTCGTTGGATGTATCGATTAGTTGCCTGAATGTATCTTTATTAGACTGTTGGAATGCGTTCCAGTCAATACTGATTTTATTTGCAAATTGATTCAGAACTTCTGCGAATTGCTGTTGAACGATTGCTGCGTATTCCGATAAAGTGTTGTAAATTATCGGAAGATTCTTAAGTATAGAATCAATATCATCCCATTTCTCTTTGCTCTTTCTTCCTAAGAAGCCGAAAGAAGATGATAATTCGGAAGATTGTTCTTGAATGATCTTATTATTCTTTTGATAAGCATTGAGCTTTTCTAACAGGCTTGGTATTTGTGCTGCCTGCAAACTTATATTGTAAAGTCTGAGCTTTTTCAGATAAGAACGTTTGGCAAAGAATTTAGGTAAGAACCATTTCAATTCGATAGCTTTCCATTCTTGTTGGAGGGCAAATGCATTTTCTCCCAGAATTTGAGGTGCATACTCTTTACCCAGTTCAGCTTGTAACTGATCTCGCTTACGACCGGACAGGACAATATCTTTCCATTCTTCTATCAAGTCGGTATTACCACCCATTTCCAATAACGTTTTATTCAGATATGGGATGGATAGAAGCTGGTTACTTATCTTGCCCATCCAGTTGATTCCATCCCAATTATCAGGTATCGAGATTCCCAGACTATTTGAAAGCAACTTTCTATTAGCGGTAATCGAGGTGAATAAATTTATAAAGCGCCTGATTCCGGCTTGTAGTTTCTGAGAACTTTCTATGGAAGTATCGTATGGCTCCAGTCCCTTTAATGGGTGGTCTTGCGGATGCCCTGTTATCTGAAAAACTGTATCCAGTTCCTGGATATTTTCGCAAAAGTCTGTCAGTTGATTCTTGGTGATGGAGGGCAACAGAGAAAAGTCGATAGACAATTCATCTCCCTGTATCGATAAGTAGTTTGTAATGCAATCATAAAGAGAAAAGCCGGAAGCATGGGGATGATGCAATGCTTCCATATAATCGATTAATTTCTTTCTACGCTCAAATAATTGCTTTGAAGTGCTTTCAAACTCGGCTGGAGACTGAATGTGAATGACTTCTATAGCCTTCTGAAGCTGAGCCAGAAAATGAGATTTAGTGACCTTATTAGAATGTAGTTCCAGACAGAACGGATCTAATCCTATCTTAGTCAGACGGTTTTGTACTACAGAAAGTGCCGCCATCTTTTCTGCTACAAACAGCACACGTTTTCCTTTGTACAGGGCATTGGCTATCATATTGGTAATGGTCTGTGATTTACCGGTTCCCGGAGGTCCATGCAATATGAAGCTCTTTCCTTCTCCTGATTCAATAACGGCTTCCAACTGCGAAGAATCGACATCAACAGGAATGGCAAAATGGAGAGGTTCAAGATTTTTGTCTATTTCTCTGGCATTAATCTCCGGAGTCGTATCCTGCCATTGAATACGATTTTCCATCAGACTGGCTATAATGGCGTTCTCTTTCAATTTGTCTGCATTGGTATGAATATCGTTCCACATGACAAACTTGTTGAATGAGAATAGCCCCAACATCGATTCTTCCACTACATCCCAACCTTTCATATTACGAATGCAGGTACGAATCGTAGCGAATATCTTTTTCACGTCTACGCCACTATCATCTTTTGGCAACGGATTCAACCCGGAAAGATTAACACTGAACTGTTGTTTCAATAGTTCGACGAGCGTTATGTTCAATATTATTTCTTCGTCTCTGGTGCGGATGATATATCCGCTTGAACCTCCACGGCGCACAATGTCTACCGGTAACAGTAAGATAGGAGCAAAGCGTGGTTTCACGCTCTTAGGAGACTCGTACCACTTCAGGATTCCTAAAACGAGGAACAGTGAATTGGCGCCATTTTCTTCGATGGCGGTTCGCGATGTACGGTATACAAATTTGAGTGAGTTCTGAAGTTCGCTTTCGGTCAGATAAGAACGAAGTTTTTTGTTTCTCAGCTCGCTGATTACTAATTCTTCCAAATTCTCTTTCCATAAAGAAGAATCATAGAGACCTGTCTCACCCGGTTCTATTTTACTTTTAGCGGGACTGGGTAATATCTGGTAGTTTTCTCCGGCTTGCAAATGATCTTCCAGATGGTCAATTTCAAAAGATATGAATGGTATAACCCTTCTACCAAGACGGATGTTAATCAGATTATTGCGTAGAGAAAAATCCAGCAGTTTTCTTTCCCAAATAATCTGCTTGGTTATTTCATCCTTGCTGTCCTCCAGTTTTATTTCATACCGGTCCAGTCGGTGTATTCTTTGGGTTACATTCTCATGTTCTATTCCGCTGTTTTCTATTTGCCATTCACCGTTATGGTTTATGCGTTGTGGCAATGGACGGATTTTATCCAGTCTGCACCTATATACATCGATAAACAGCTCGAATCTGTTTTCTTCTTTGAGTTCTCTCTGAGCCATTGTAGCAGCTTCTTCAAATGAAATATTTTGAGAAGATGCCAGTGCGGTTGTCTCTACTAATACAATGTCGCTGATGCCATTTGCACTCCCTTTGAGTAGAAAGGAAGCATCATCGCCTACGGTTTGATGATAAATATCTTCTGTAAGCCATGCACCTACCAATATATGTCCTTTCAACAAGACTAAAAGAGGATGAATGCCATTGGCTTCCAGACAGGAAGCATAGAGTAAAGTCAGGTCTATACATGTACCTAGTTTGCTGGTGAGTACATTATCTACCAAGCGGATACGCTGCCCCGAAGTTTCAAAGCTGGCTGGAACTGTAGAATATATTAAAGACTCAGACCGGAGAGCTTCATAAATAGCAGCTACCTGTGCACGTACTCGGTTGGGGTCCTGTGTCTGATACTCGTCTAAGGCAGAGTTTCCGGTCCACTTTTCGAGGAATTGTGAGGCTTTTACGCTTATTCTTGAAAGTATGGGATGATTGGGAGTAACAAATGTAGCTAAGAGTTCGGGCATAATCCTGGAACCGGTCCACTGATCGTATGCCATCAGTTTGATGGGAAATGTTTGCTGATGGGCTATCTCACCGGAAATCGTAATAACCAGATGAAAGATAGTATCGATGCCTTCTGTCAATTCGATTAATTTTCCACTTTCAGGTGATATTTCCAGGTTATTGATTTGAATGTTCTGTCCGTGCGGAATGACTTCGAGAATACTCTCTGAGTACTTAATTAGTTCTCCATCTATCGAAACTTTGATATTGTTCCAATCGACTTCATCACTGTTCATTAGTTCGCAGAAATTGCATGAAGGTACATGGTTGTGTATCATTGCATAATTGATGCATGGCAGGTATTCCAGGTGGATTGTTCCATTGAAGGTGCCTGTAATTGTGTTGTCGTTTCCCATTGTTGTTATAGAATTTAACTGATAAAAGAAGTGATCCCATAATATCATTCCCGGATTCAAAGTTATAAATATAATGCTAATAATCTATACTTTATTTATAATTTAGTGAGATATTTGTCGCCTATTTAGTTCAAAAAGGATTCACCCTATTGTCCATTGTGCTGATTTTTGTGATATTTGCAATGCTTTAGAACAAAAAACACTGTTGAATTGTTTAATAACAGACAAATTTTATATCTATATGTATATTACTCTCATTGTTTTATTCCTTTCTGCGATATTCTTTATGAGTGGCAAAGTGCGTTCGGATTTGGTGGCGCTTTGTGCTTTGGTGTTACTAATTATATTCGGTATTCTAACTCCGGAGGAAGCATTGACCGGTTTCTCCAATTCCGTCGTGATCATGATGATAGGATTGTTCGTTGTGGGCGGTGCTATTTTTCAGACGGGTTTGGCGAAGATGATCAGTAGTCGTATCCTAAAATTAGCCGGTGACAGCGAATTAAAGCTTTTTATTCTTATTGTACTGGTGACTGCCTTCATCGGCGCTTTTGTCAGCAATACCGGAACGGTAGCTTTGATGCTTCCTATTGTTGTCAGTATGGCTATGGGGACACAGATTAATGTCAGTCGCCTGCTGATGCCGCTTGCATTTGCCAGTAGTATGGGAGGTATGATGACACTTATCGGTACACCACCGAACCTTGTAATTCAGGAAGCACTGACTTCTGCTGGATATGCGCCCCTTACTTTTTTCTCATTTACTCCTGTCGGACTGGTTTGTGTAGCTGTCGGATTGGTGATACTGATTCCATTGAGCAAAATTTTCCTGACTAAGAAAGGCGATAAGGATCGTAAGGGTAAAAAGAATAAGTCACTGAAAGAGCTGGCAGGAGAGTACCAACTGTTCCAGAACTTATGTCGGGTACGAGTGGAGAGTAGATCCCCTTTGACTGGAAAGACCATACAGGAACTGGGTATTCCACAACGTTATAATGTGGGTATAATGGAGGTTCGCCGTCAGTCATCTTCTTCGCGTCGTCATTTCTTTAAGACGATGAGTCAGGAAATGGCTGCTGCTGATACCATTATTCAGGAGAATGATATTCTGTATGTACTGGGAGATTTTACGAATGTGGAGCGCTTTGCAGAAGAAAATACATTGAAGTTACTGGATACGCATGATGCAGAAGGTACCGTAGAATCAAAGAGTGATGAACTTGAATTCACAGAAATCGGTATTGCTGAAATTGTATTGATGCCTGCTTCTAACCTTGTCAATAAGCCGGTAAAGGATTCTGGTTTCAGAGAGAAATATGGGGTGAATATTCTGGGTATCCAACGCAAACGTCAGTATATCCTGAAGAATTTGAAGGATGAAAAGATGCATTCGGGAGATGTGCTGTTGGTGCAAGGAACATGGGAGAATATAGCGCGTTTGAGTGAAGATCCCTCTGATTGGGTAGTACTCGGACAACCGCTTGCTGAGGCTGCCAAAGTAACCCTGAATCATAAAGCACCTGTTGCCGCTATTATCATGTTGGGAATGGTGGTAATGATGATGTTCGATTTCATCCCTGTCGCTCCGGTAACGGCAGTAATGATTGCAGGTTTGCTGATGGTGCTTACCGGCTGTTTCCGAAATGTGGAAGCGGCATATAAAACTATTAACTGGGAAAGTATTGTTCTGATTGCCGCTATGTTGCCTATGTCGCTGGCGCTGGAAAAGACCGGAGCTTCCGAATTGGTGTCCCAATCGCTGGTAAACGGGCTAGGTAGTTATGGACCTTATGTGTTATTAGCAGGTATTTATTTCACCACTTCGCTGATGACTATGTTTATCAGTAATACGGCTACGGCAGTACTTCTTGCACCGATTGCGCTTCAGTCTGCCATACAGTTGGATTTGAGTCCGTATCCATTCCTATTTGCCGTAACCGTGGCAGCCAGTATGTGTTTTGCTTCTCCGTTCTCGACTCCGCCCAATGCATTGGTGATGCCTGCAGGACGTTATACATTCATGGATTATGTTAAAGTAGGTTTGCCTTTACAGATAATTATGGGAATTGTGATGATCTTTGTGCTCCCGTTATTGTTCCCGTTTTAAAATAACTAAAGTATAAGATCGATGAAAGTAGTAAAGAGTTTGATTTTTATCTTGTTTGCCCTTTGTAGTTTATCGGGCAAAGCACAGGAAGTAGCTGCCGATAGCACCGGCTACATTGTAAGAGTAGGGGAGATGGCTCCTAACTTTACCATTACCCTGACAGACGGTAAGAAAGTTACCCTTTCCGAACTTCGTGGAAAGGTAGTGATGTTGCAGTTCACTGCTAGTTGGTGTGGGGTATGCCGTAAAGAGATGCCTTTCATAGAAAAAGATATCTGGCTGAAACACAAAGATAATTCAGCATTTGCTCTTATTGGTATAGACCGTGATGAGCCGTTGGACAAAGTGATTGCATTCGGCAAATCAACCGGTGTCACTTATCCTTTGGGATTAGATCCCGGTGCAGATATCTTTGCCAAATATGCGCTTCGTAATGCCGGCATTACCCGCAATGTACTGATTGATAAAGACGGACGCATTGTGATGCTGACCCGCTTGTACAATGAGAAGGAATTTGCTGCATTAACGAAGAAGATAGACGAAATGCTGGCAAAGAAATAATAAACAGAAAGTCCGGGTTGGCCTTATTTCAAGGTCAACTTGGCTAAATAATCGTAGTGCTTTCCCTCTTTTACCAACTCCGCTTGGAAACCATTTTCGGCTGCATAAAGACTGAGTGTCTGGAAATCAATGTAAAGCCAGTCGAATGACTCTCCCAGAATATCCTTATATTGCATCTGGAAGTCTATTTCTCCATAATAGTCACCTGCCAGATCGATCACAAAACTTCCGTCTTCTTCCTCAAACAGATAGCGCAGATCACTGGAGTCCATAAAGATGCAGCCGCTGGGTTGTAGCAGTTGCTTCATTCTTTTGAAGAAGGCAGGCAGGTTCTCCAACTTACCGATGATTCCAGAACCGTTCATCAACATTAATATTGTGTCGTATGTCTCTTGGAAATGTTCATCGAACAGATTGAGTAATGTGGCATGCCGTACACCGCGTTGTTGCATTACTTCTACTGAAAGCGGTGAAATATCAATGGCATGTACATCTTTGCCTGCTTCCTGCAAGGCAAGACTATGACAACCGCTTCCGGCTCCCACATCCAGAATCTTTCCCGTAGCCAGTTGCAGAGCGGTACGTTCCAGAAGAGGCATCTGCTTTTCCATGCGAAAAAGTTCCTTTACCGGAATTTCATCCTCATCGAACTGTGAGGAGAAAACCCGTAGTCGTTCGGCCTTGTGTCGTTTATAATAATCTGCAATAGCAGTACCCATCGGATCCTTGTCAACAGAAAGCAGCGTAGTGTTCATTCTATTCAATCTTTAAAAGTTGTCCGCAAAGATACGAAAAATGCAGTCTGTTAGTAGAAAAAAGCTATCTTTGTGGTCAATATATGGATAAAGCCATACTTCGCACTGGCTTATAAATGTAATAGTAATAGAAACCGAATATGAGTATAGAAGATGCAATAATGGGCGGTATCGTCTTTAGAGGAAAGAAAGACAAACCTAAGGAAGATGGAAAGGTGAAAACTAAAGCCAAGAAGAAATCGTATATTACCGGGAAACATGGTTCCGGTGCTGCCAAGATGAAGGCGGATATACGAAAGAAAAGGGCAGGTCGTCATAAATAAGATGATAAGATGGTAAAATGATAAATGGTAAGATGAGGAAATGTAATCCTATCATCTTACCATTTATCATTTTACCATTCTTTCATCATTTTGCCGGAAGCACCTCTATCCAGTAATCATCCGGATCATGGATGAAGTACAATCCCATAGTTGTATTTTCAAAGCATACCCAACCCATTTCTTTATGGTATTGGTGAATAGCTTCATAATCACCGGCAACACGGAAGCATAAATGGCTTTCGTTCTCTCCAAGTTCATAAGCTTGCGGATGATCTTTCAGACAAGTCAGTTCCAAGAGGAAACCTGTGCTGTTATCTGTCAGGTAAACCAATGTGAAGGAGCCATTTGAGGCTTCTTTACGATGATGTTCTTTCAATCCTAATGCCTTTTCATAGAAAGCAATACTACGTTCCAGATTGGTAACGTTGATATTAAAATGATCGAATTTAGCTTTTATTTCCACGTAATTAGTGATTAGTAATTAGTAATTATTTAACGAATGCTTTCAGAATTTCACCCACATACATGCGTGGCTGACCTTCCATCGGAGTCTGTGAAGGCATCTTCTTACATTCCAAAACAACTGACGGTTCGGTTTGGTTTGCCGGATAGAAACGAACGGTGTAAGTTTCTGCCGTCTCCATCTGTTCGTAAGGCTGGTCGGGAGAAAGGAAGCTGAAAATAACAGGCTTGCCTGATGATTTGCCCAATGAACCACCTGCGTTTGCTGTCATCATGGTCATGTTGAAAGCATCCGAGCCGATTACAAGCACTAACTTGCCCGCACCCATTTGGATGGCATTTGCCGGCAATTGATCCGGAGCTACTTCTTTGTAACCGGGCACTGTACCTGACGTTGCAGGAGTAGCCGGGGTGAGCGGAGTGGCGGGGATTACTGTGACTTTGCCGGTTTCAGCCGGAGTCTTCACTTCAACTTCTGCTTTTGGGGCAATTACTATCGGACCAGAGTTTACAACACTCTTTTCCTCTTTCTTAGCTTCCTTTTGCTCAGCTGCTTCGGCTGCTTTCTTAGCAGTGCTTGCACTGAGGGCTTCGGCTGCTCCAAGGGCCAGGTCGTCTACAAAGTCTACTGTTTTTCTACGCCATTTGGCAAGTCCGCGCACCAATTTGGTTTTGGCCTTGTTCAGTGCGTACTTGTCTACTATCCATTCTTCTGCCGTATATTTCTCTTTGCCTTCGCGATAGTTGAAACGGATTTTCTCTACTTCCATCGTACACTTCTCAGGTGCGCAGACAACTGAAAGCTGATAGAGTATCTTTGTACGGTCCAGAGAAAGCGCACTCGAACTGAATACGATCCATTCGTCTCCCGTGCCTACGATTTGTCCTTCTTCCGGATTGGTGTAGACTACGCGACTGGTGTTTGCGTTTTTCTTCAGCCGCGCTTCCATCCAAGCCTGTATGCGTTTGAAGATTTCTTCCTGCGACATGCCGGGAATGCTGAATTCTTTGGTGAATACCACTTTTCCATCTACTTCGGGTACTGCACCTGCCAGATACTTGCTGTCGTCATCTTTATCTTTATTGGCGTCTGCAAACGCTGTGGCCGGCAGACAGATGCATAACAGCATAAAAAGAAACTGTGTCAAATTTTTCATAATGCGTATGTTTTATTGAGTAATATCGAAACTTTCGCCCCTGCGGGTAATGGACAGGAAACGGCAACCTTTGCTTTCGGCAAACTCCCGGAAAGCATTTCCGCCCTTGTATTCCTCGCTGAAGTGCATAGGAACAAAGATAGCGGTTTTTATTCGTTCCACGAATTGTTCCGCACCTCTCATATAGTCTTTCCCGATGCGGTTGTCCACTGGAAACATGGCTACGTCTACCGAAGGGGCGGTCTGCTGGAGGTACTTCACCTCGGCAAGGAAGTCGCCTTCCGCTTTTCGGATTTCCTGTGGGGTGGACTCTTCACTCCAATGCCAGTTATTCAGGTCTCCGGCATGGAACAGCCGGATGCCTTGCAGGTCGATCAGAAAAGAGATGCCCACGTCCGTGGAGCCGAATGCTTCGATACGGATATTCGGGTCTTCGTACACATCACCTTTATTTATATAGGTGGCATCCTCACGTGTGGCGCGACGATGTTTCAGGATGTCCTTGGAGAAGATGTAGTGAATATCCGGACGCTCGGCCTTCCATAAAAGAACTTCGCGATTAAAGTGGTCGGGGTGAAAATGGGAAGAGAGTACATATAGTTCTCCGGGTCTTCCCAACAGATAGTCATGAACGATACCTTTATTATATTCCGTTTCTGAGGAATCTTTGTAGTAATCGATAATGACTGTCACTCCGTCCGCTTCAATCGCGAAGCCGCTATGGTAAATGTAATCAAGTTTCATGCAAGGATCAATTTATAGCGCAATATTACGAAAAACGCTACACAAACCTTGGCTTTTAGCTGTTATTTTTATCTAAAAGACTTACATGGGTACTTCCATCAACAAGATATGCGAGTCTTCCAGTGTTTCCAGCTCAAAGCTGTGAGTGTCATATACACCCATGCCGTCACGGCGTGAGAGTACAGTGTCGTCCACCTTCACTTCACCTTCGATCACGAAGATGTACACCCCTGCATGCGACTGGTGCATGTGGTAGCCGATTTTTTTGCCTGCTTCTATCTCTCCGATGGAGAACCATGCCTGTTGCAGCATCTTGGCAGGAGCGTCACCGTCCGGTGAAACAATCAACGTCAGTTCGTTCTTGCGCAGCAACGGGCGGATGTCATAATCCTGATAGGCAGGTGGTGTATTCAGCTTCTCCGGCATTACCCAGATTTGTAGGAACTCTACCGGTTCGGTGTCGCTGCCGTTCATTTCGCTGTGATAAATACCGGTACCGGCACTCATGGTCTGTATGTCACCCGGCGTGATGGATCGGCTGTTCTTCTGGCTATCACCATGTTTCAGCTTTCCTTTCAAGGGGATGGAGATAATTTCCATGTTTTTATGCGGGTGGGTGCCGAAGCCTTTACCTGGTTCTACACGGTCGTCGTTCAGTACGCGCAGGGCACCGAAGTTCATACGGCGCGGGTTGTAGTAGGTGTCGAAACTGAATGTATGGTGACTGTCGAGCCAATCATATAGAGCACGTCCACGGCTTTCCGCTTTGTCTATTACTTTTTTCATAATTAATTCCTTTCTTTTAAATGGTTGATATGTTTAGATAACAAACTGGTTTTGAAAAAGTTTATGGTCAGATGTTATCCTCTGCTTATTGCAGATTCTTATTGTTAATTTTATATCTTGACTTCATTTTCCAAAGCTTTTCCGCTTGCAAAGTCTTTGATATTCTGAAGTGTGGTAGTGGCGATATTCTCCAATGCTTCACGGGTGAAGAACGCCTGGTGTGAGGTGACGATGACATTGTTGAAGGAAAGCAGACGCGCCAGTACATCATCATCGATGATGCGGTCCGACTGGTCTTCGTAGAAGTATTCGCCTTCTTCCTCGTACACATCCAGTCCGGCAGAACCGATCTTCTTGTTCTTCAATCCTTCTATCAGTGCGTTGGTATGAATCAGTTGTCCGCGTCCGGTATTGATAATCATTACGCCCTCTTTCATCTTGCTGATGGAGTAGTCGTTAATGAGATATTTGGTCTGCTCGGTGAGAGGACAGTGCAGGGAAATGATGTCTGAACTGTGGTAAAGTTCGTCCAGTGTGGTGTACACCACTTGGTGCTCACGGGCAAAGTTATAGTCGGGGTATAGGTCATAAGCCAGTACGTTCATGCCGAAGCCGCGCAGAATCATAATAAGTTTCTTGGCAATCTTTCCCGTACCGATGATGCCGACCGTTTTGCCGTACATATCGAAACCAAGCAGTCCGTGCAGAGAGAAATTACCGTCTCGTGTACGCCAGGTGGCACGGGGGATTTTCCGGTTCAGCGACAGCATGAGGGCTACGGTATATTCTGCTACGGCATAGGGCGAGTAGGCGGGTACACGTACCACTGTGATACCACAATCGGCAGCCGCTTTCAGGTCTACATTGTTATATCCGGCACAACGCAATGCCAATAATTTCACGCCATTGTCCGCCATCATATGGAGCACTTCCGCATCTGCGGTGTCATTTACAAATATGCAGACGGCATCTACATTTTGTGTTAGTATCACGTTGTGTTTATTCAGATGACCTTTGTAATAGCGGAGTTCAAAACCGTATTCTTTGTTCTTATCATTGAACGAAGCCTCGTCATAGGGCTTCGTGCCGAAAAAAGCAATTGTATATGCCATAGTTTATGGAGTTTTTAGAATTTATCGTCTGTCAATATAACACACGCGTGGCTAATAAGGTTCATTGGCGACAGTTGACTACGATATTGTGGATAGTTGTTGGTGACTGCGGATTATCTCAGTTTGGTGAGTCTTGTTCATAACGCTGCGGAAAGGAAATAATTTATCATTTCAAATAGTTTATTTGTTTTGATTTTTTGATATCGAAGAAGCGTTTTGTAAATGGCTGATTATCAGATGTATTACGATGATGGTATCTCAGTATACGACTGAGGTAGCCTAAGTATCATATTGAGGTACCCTAAGTATCATATTGAGGTACCCTAAGTATCATACTGAGATACCCTAAGTATATGACTGATCGCACAATTATTCTGTTGTGTAAATATTTATCATAAACGTATGAAATGTTTATCATACAGGGTCATCGTTTTGCCCATAACGGACGGGTTATGAATATAATTTTAGGCGCGGATTACGCGGATTACACGGATTAATGGCTGCGCTATCACACTATATTACAGGAAAAGAATCCGTGTAATCCGCGTAATCCGCGCCTAAATCATTATCAGCATTAGTTCATTACTTTTCCCTTATGAGCAACGGATATCATCCATCTTTTTTTCATCAGTTTCATTAGAAACAGTTTCTATTTTCAATTAATTATTGGTCTGATGCGACATTTTTGCACAAAATGCTTTCAGCCGTGCAATATTATTGTAACTTTGCGCCCGCTAACAATTAAAAAAGATTTAGATGAGAAAATTTTCGTTGATTAGCCTTATGTTGCTAATCGTTTCAACTTCAACTTTTGCTGGAGGTCTCCTTACGAATACAAATCAGCATGCTGCTTTTCTTCGTATGCTATCCCGTGGTGCTACAACTGAAATAGACGGTGCTTTGTCCAATCCGGCAGGTCTGGCGTTTTTACCGACTGACGGCTTTCATATGTCTTTGAGTATTCAGAGTGCTTTTCAAACAAGAAATATCGATGCTTCGTGCGAAGGTTTGGGGCTGAATAAGTATTATGAGGGTAAGGCATCTGCTCCTGTCATTCCCAGTTTGTTTGCCGCTTATAAGACGGGTGACTGGACGCTTTCCGGCTTCTTCGGCATCACCGGTGGCGGTGGAAAGGCTTCGTTTGATGATGGTCTTCCCATGTTCGATGCTATGGTGATAGGCGGATTGGGAGCTCAAAAGATTCCGAGCAATGCCTATTCGCTGAAAAGCTACATGGATGGCAAGCAGTACATTTACTCTGTACAGTTGGGCTTGACTTATAAGGCAACAGACTGGCTTTCTGTTTTTGCAGGTGGTCGCATGAACTATTTCACCGGTGGCTATCAGGGTGCATTAAATGCCAGTGCCGCCACTAATTTGCCTTTGCCTACCGGAGGAACGATAACTACCGGAACAGAACTTATCGGCATCGATTTGGATTGCAGCCAGACCGGATGGGGATTTACTCCGGTTATCGGTTTGGATGCCAAGTTGGGCAAGCTGAACATTGGCGCAAAGTATGAGTTCATGACTAATTTGAATATTGAGAATTCCACTAAAGAAAACTCGCTTCGTATGATTGGTGCCGCTGAAAGTGAATTGGCGGATTACAAGCATGGTGTGAATACTCCGAATGATATCCCTTCCATGCTATCCGTGGCTGTTGCCTATGAGTTCATACCGGTATTGCGCGCATCTGTGGAATATCACTTCTTTGATGACAAGAATGCAGGAATGGCCAATGGCAAGCAGAAGTTTCTGACAAAGGGAACAAACGAGTATCTGGCAGGTATTGAGTGGGATGTAACCAAACAGCTGACAGTGAGCTGTGGTGGTCAGATTACAGATTACGGATTGTCTAACGATTATCAGAGTGATACCAGTTTCTCTTGTGATTCTTATACTCTGGGCTTTGGAGCCAAGTTGAAGTTAAGTGAAAGAGCTGCCTTGAACGTTGGTTATATGTGGACTACCTATGATGACTATACTAAAGTGTCTCAAAACTATAATGGTACCGGATTGAGTGGTACAAATGTTTATAGTCGTACTAATAAGGTGTTCGGCCTTAGTATTGATTACAGGTTCTGATTTCATAATTACTTCTAATATGATAGAAGAAGCCGTCTCGAACATTGTTTTGAGGCGGCTTCCCTGTTTATATATCTGATTAGAAAGAATATTGTACCAACAAATTCATTCGGTTGGCATGGTGTGTTGAATTACTGAAATCTGTACGCCAGCCACGGAGGTATTCGGCTCCTACCTGCATGTTTGGAGTGACATTCCAGAATACATTGGCTACGAGATACTGTCCGTAGCGATAACTGCTTGGTTGATCGTTGGGATAACCATTCTCAGAATATAATCTGGACATACTGTATGTGCCGGATACGAATATTTTCGGACAGATATTATACTGTGCCCCGGCAAACCAGCCCAGCATAGGCAATGCCTGCATCTTGCCTTCTTTTTCAGGATTGGGAACGATGTCCACATTCAGATTGCTTATATCATTCAAATATTGTCCGATACCTTTTCCGTAAGTAGCTTGCCCGAAGATTTCCCATTTCTTACTGAGATTGAACGAAGTAGATGCCTGTACACCCCATCCGGTAACATCGGACGCATGATTGCTGAGCGTGCTGGTATACGTCATGCTGCGCACGATACCACCCACACGAAGATGGCTGTTAGCTCCCCATCCATATTGGGCGTAAGCGGTGAAGTCCGGCATACGTTGTTGGGCTACGCTGAGTTCGTCATTCGTGGCGCCATCTACGCTTGGCACTTCGATAGATGCATGGAAACGCCAGTTTTTCAGACCTTTGTAAGTGTAGGCAAGTTGAGTGGCACGGTAGAAAGTTGCACCATTGGGGCCTTGGAAGTCGATAGTGGAAGGCAATGCAGCCAAATCCATGAACCCACCATAAGTATAACCCACCGTTACATTACGGAACGACATATAAGCATTTCGCAACTGGAATACCTTATCTCCGCCACGGAAGTTACCGGCAGTATATACAACGAAATCGCCCAGCAATTTAGTATGCCCTACCAGTTTCAAGAAGATGGTGGAAGTACTTGCATCCATTTGGAACTGGTTCTTTACTTTGCTGGCATTCGGAATGTAGGCAGGGATGAAGTCCATGTTGTCCACGATGCCGCCAAAGTCATATTCGGCAGTGGCACGCACATATCCGCCGATACCAAGGGCGAATTTCCCTTTTTTATCCATCAACAGGAAGCGTGGAGCTTTAGGATCGTGGATGTACCTGAATTGCGATTCGTTCATGATACGGACGATCTCGTCGCCTGCCTTGTCGATGGTAACCATGACGATGCCGTTAGGTGCTTCGTCATCAATAATCACTTTTTCTTGTGCTTTGGCTATGGACGGAATGGAACCGATGCCGCACAATAGAAACATTACTTTTAAGATTGTCTTCATTATTAAGTTAGGTTTTGGTGAATGCCCTTTGAACAACTTAAATTAGAAATGGTTTTGCGGTCAATGGAAGAAAATGTATCTTTGCAGCCGATTTAACGATCTTATGATGCCGTGAATAGCGGTCGTGTATTCTAGAACACCACGTAAAAAACAGGATTTATGAAGCAAAAAGTATCTGTACCCTTTATGCTGCTGGGTATTCTATTTAATGTTTGTCTGATTGCAGCTAATCTTCTTGAAACTAAAGTTATCCAGGTTTTCGGTATTACCGTTACCGCAGGGTTGCTGGTTTTCCCTATTTCTTATATTATCAATGATTGCATTGCTGAGGTGTGGGGCTTTCGTAAAGCACGTCTCATTATCTGGAGTGGTTTTGCTATGAATTTCTTTGTGGTGATGCTTGGATTGATAGCCGTAGCATTACCGGCTGCACCATTTTGGGAGGGGGAGGCTCATTTCAACTTTGTTTTTGGGATGGCACCGCGTATTGTGGCGGCGAGTCTGACAGCTTTTCTGGTTGGTTCGTTTCTCAACGCTTATGTCATGAGCCGCATGAAAGTGGCAAGTGGTGGACGGCATTTCTCTGCCCGTGCCATCTGGTCCACTGTAGTGGGGGAGACGGCAGACTCTCTAATATTCTTTCCTGTTGCTTTTGGAGGAATTATTGCCTGGCCTGAATTACTGGTGATGATGTGTATTCAGATTGTATTGAAATCCCTCTATGAGGTGTTGATTCTTCCGGTCACTATCCGTGTTGTAGCAGCTATTAAACGCATTGACGGTAGTGATGTATATGATCAGGATATCTCTTACAATATATTGAAAATCAAAGATATTTGAAGTAATGATAAATACTGTAAATCAGGAGTTAAGCGAAGCGATAACTTCCTTTAACTCCTGATTCGCTTTAATAATGAATAGTTGTGAATAAAGAAGTTGCATTAGTCGTGTTCAGTGGTGGACAAGATTCTACCACTTGCCTGTTTTGGGCAAAACGTGAGTTTAAGAGAGTAGTTGCTTTGAGCTTCCTGTACGGACAGAAGCATGAGAAAGAGGTGGAACTGGCACGGGAAATAGCCCGTAAAGCTGGTGTGGAGTTTGAAGCAATGGATGTGTCTTTTATCGGTAAGTTGGGGCACAACTCACTGACGGATACAACGATGCTTATGGATCAGGAAAAGCCGGCCGGTAGTTATCCCAATACATTTGTGCCGGGACGTAACCTCTTCTTTCTAAGTATTGCTGCTGTATATGCCCGTGAACATGGTATCAATCATATCGTGACAGGAGTGTCGCAGACTGATTTCAGCGGATACCCTGATTGTCGGGACGCCTTTATCAAGTCGCTCAATGTTACATTGAACCTGGCTATGGACGAGCAGTTCGTAATTCATACTCCATTGATGTGGATCGACAAAGCGGAAACCTGGGAATTAGCAGATGAACTGGGAGTGCTCGATCTGATACGGAACGAAACGTTGACTTGTTATAATGGGATTCAGGGTGATGGCTGCGGGCATTGTCCGGCATGTAAGTTACGTCGTGAGGGATTAGAGAAATATTTAAAGCAGTTAAGTATTTAAAGGAATTATCGCTTCGCTTAACTCCTGATTTACATTAAAAACAAATAGTTATGACCGAATTAAAAGATCAACTGTCCCTTTTGGGGAGAAAAACAGAATATAAGCAGGACTATGCTCCTGAAGTGCTGGAAGCTTTTGATAATAAGCATCCCGAGAATGATTATTGGGTACGTTTTAATTGTCCGGAATTTACCAGCCTATGTCCTATAACCGGGCAGCCGGACTTTGCGGAAATCCGTATTAGTTATATTCCTGATATAAAGATGGTGGAAAGTAAAAGCTTGAAACTTTATCTGTTTAGTTTCCGTAATCATGGCGCTTTTCATGAAGACTGTGTGAACATTATAATGAAGGATCTTATTCACCTGATGAATCCTAAATATATTGAGGTAACAGGACTTTTTACTCCGCGTGGTGGCATATCCATTTATCCTTATGCTAACTATGGACGCCCGGGTACGAAGTATGAGGGCATAGCTGAACAACGATTAATGAATAGAGAATAAAAAGAGATAGGGGTGATTTTTCGGAACACCCCTTATTTATATGAATATCACTTCTTGATTATTACCAGTTCGGTAGCTTTCAGGATTTCCCCACCTTCAATCTTTTCTTTGATACATGTTACTTCTACACTGTCCTCCAGTAATACACCGGGAACTTTATCTGGATTGGCATCCATAGTGCTGATGTTTATTGTATCACCTTTTCCCGTAATCAAGGTGATATTATTCATTGTAGCATCGTAAACGATTCCATTGACTATTTGAGGACGATTCTCTTGTTTACAAGAACTGATACTTCCCACAAGGAAAGCAAGAACGAAGAGATAAATTAACTTTTTCATATATAATAGCTTTTCGTGATAATTGTTGAATGCAAATATATGATTATTTCTAAGAAAATATTGATAATCACAGGGAAAGTCTTTCTTTTCATGAACTAAATGCTGCTTTTCTGTGTTTTAATACAGTCAAGTTATGCAATCATGAGAATACTACATATTAGATATCTTTTACTTATTTTCCTTTTATCTTTCTCAGCTCTGGCGTCTGCCGATGATAAGAAAGAGAATTCTGGTACCGATTTGCTGATTATCAGTAGTTATGTATCGGGTGCCCCATGGAGTCAGACTATCATTTCACACATCATGCAGAAAGAGTATGACCGGAAGGATGTGAGTATGAATGTGGAGTACATGAATATCCTGACGATAGAAACTCCTGAGATACTGAACCAATATAAAGAAAATCTTTTTTCAACTTATGATAACAACCCGCCTAAAGCAGTGTTGATGTTGGGAAATGCTCCTTTGATATTACGTGATGATATGCGTAGACACTGGGGAGATATTCCTTTGATCGTATGTGCCGAAAGCAGATATATAGGACCGGATTCCACCTATATGTATAATCAGGTTGTTCCACAAAAAGATCGCATTTACCTGAATGATTTGCGTAAAGAGTATAATATGACCTTTCTGGGGGCGCGCGCTTTTATTCCCGAAAGTGTTCAGTTGATGCGTCGCATGATTCCGAAGATGAAGAGTTTACTGTTAATTGGTGACCAGACTGACCGTGACATTGATTATGACCAGCAACTCTCAGAGTTGATTAACACTGAATATACAGATATTAATTATAAGTTTTTATCGGCAGGTGCTTGGAGTCCGGACCAGTTGTTGGATACATTGCGACAAGTGGTTCCGGAGGAAACCGGTATTTTGTTCGCTTCATGGTTCCACAAACGAATGTTTGCGGGCAATATGCTTATGATGGCAAACTCTTATAAGGTGATTGCCAATTCTACATTGCCTTGTCCGTTTTTTGCATTATCTTCTTCTATTTCAAGTATTGAAGAAGATGGGACTATAATAGGAGGGTGTGTATATGATATGAACCTGTACTGTGAGGAAATTGTGAAGATGATTAATGCCGTAGCTGATGGAAAACAGGCACGGGATATCCCGTATTATGATCCGAAGCCTATGGTTCTTTTCAACTATCCTTATATGGTCGATTTTGGCTTGTCTCCTAAAAATTGCCCTCCGGGAACCATTTACTTGAATGCTCCTCCTACTTTCTTTGAAAAATATCGGTCTGCCTTGGTAGTAGGAAGTATTGTTTTATTGTTGGTTGTTCTCTTTTTCCAACTTCGGCGAAATAAGATTTTAGAACAACTTCAGTTGGTTGAACAGAATCAGCGCTTCACTCACTCCAAAATGGCTATGGCATTGGAGGTTGTTGATTTACTACCCTGGCAATGGGATTTACGGACGGATGAAATCACATATAGTTCTTACAAACCAATAGAACAGGGTAAAAAAGAAGTTTCGGAAATGACCTATACGACTGATATTAACGACTATCTAACTTTTGTTTGTGAAGAAGATAGAGAACGTATCCGACAGGTTTTTAAGGATGTACGCGCTAATAAAGTTGATAGAATAAAGGAAGAATATCGCGTCCATCGTCCAGGTAAACCAAATGATTCGGAAGACTGGATGGAAGCACGTGCTTTTGTTGAACAATATGATGAAAAGGGAAACCCTTTGATCGTGGTGGGATCATCATTGTTTATTACAGAACGTAAAATAGCAGAACGCGAACTGATTGCTGCCAAAGAGCGTGCGGAAGAATCCAACCGTCTGAAATCTGCCTTTCTTGCTAATATCAGTCATGAAATCCGCACTCCGTTGAATGCAATTATTGGCTTCTCCAGTATATTGGCTATGACTGAAGATGAAGAAGAGAAGAAGGAGTATGTCAGCATCATAGAGAAGAATAATGGAATCTTGCTGCAACTTATCAATGATGTTCTGGATTTATCCAAGATTGAGGCTGGAGTTCTTGATTTGTATTATTCGGAATTTGGATTAAATGGAGTGTTAGCAACTTTGAAGGGAGTTGTTGAGTCTCGTTTGCAGGATGGGGTTGATCTGATTTTTGAGCCGGGGATGCCGGATGATTATGTTGTTTATTCAGAGAAAAACAGACTTCAACAATTGGTTTTGAACTTCCTGACTAATGCTTGTAAATTTACATCGACCGGCAGCATTCGCTATGGCTATGAAGTGCGTGACAAAGACATCTATTATTATGTAACTGATACGGGAACTGGTATTCCGGAAGATAAACTCCATCTTATATTCGAACGTTTCATCAAGTTGGATAGTTTTAAACAGGGCACCGGTTTAGGTTTGCCTATTTGCCAGCTCATTATTCAGAATATGGGAGGCGAAATCGGAGTGAATTCTAAATTGGGAGAAGGTTCTACATTTTGGTTTACGCTTCCCCTCAAACCAAAACAGTAAGAGGGGATAGCGTTGCTTCTATATGACAGCTTTATTTTCAATTAAGTTCTTCAATCGAACCAAGGCTTCGATATAATAATAGTCTGCATAAATGATGGCGGCATCTATTTCTGAATTATTCGGCAAGTGTCCGGTGGAGTGGAGGAGGAATGCCGGCTTGCTTTTGCCGCATTGATACTTGTCCGAACTCAGGCTTGCCAACATTTTTATAGCTGCATTCTTATATTCTTCTCCTTTTTTGCCGGGCAGGTAAGTGGAGAGTTCCAGTAAAGCCGATGCGGTTACACTTGCAGCGGAGGCATCACGTGGGACATTCGGGATATTGGGATCATCAAAATCCCAGTAAGGCACATAGTCTTCCGGCAATCTTTCTAAATATACATCTGTTACTTTCTGTACAAAATCCAGATATCGTGGATCTAATGTTTCCCTGTAGACTACTGTATATCCATAGATAGCCCACGCCTGTCCGCGTGCCCACATGGTATTGTCTGCATATCCCTGATGTGTAACTCCTTTTATGAAGTCGCCCGTCAAAGTATCATAGACAGCGACATGATAGGAAGTGTAGTCGGGACGGAACTGATATTTCATAGTTTTATCGGCGTGCGATACGGCTATATCTGCCAGATATGGATTTCCTCCGTTCTTGGCAGCCCAGAAAAGCATTTCCAGGTTTATCATATTATCCATGATCGTATTGTGTCCACCGAACATTTCTATATTGCGTGGCCATGAAAGTATGGTACCTACACGAGGTCTGAACAAAGTTGCCAGTGAATCTGCTGTATCCAGAATCACTTGTTTGTATTCCGGATTATGTGTCAACCGATATCCATTGCCGTAGCTGCAAAAGATCAGAAAACCCAGATCATGGTCGTATGCCGGAATTTGTGACAGGAACTTCAACGGTTCGGTGAATTTCTCTGCTTCTTCCTTTATGGTTGCTTTACCGGTATATTCGTAATCATACCATAAAACTCCTGGCCAGAACCCACTGCACCATTCATCCTTTGTTGCTTTTCGGCAATGCCAGGTGCTGAGGCTGTCCATGATGTTACGGGGCATCATCGAGTAGTCGATAGTACCTTCTGCCGCTTTTAGTTCTGTTAAAGTGCGTTGTACCTGGGCGTCACAGTAATCCAGCGCCTCATATACATCCACATCCATTCCTTTCTCGGGCATGTTGCAAGCTGTAAACATGCACAAGCATGCACCGAACAGTAGTTCTTTTGTTTTCATATAATCAGTCTTTTTATTTATCTATGTGAAACCAGTCGGCATCTACCCATCCCCGTTCCTTACCATAAGGAGTGGTACTGAATAATCCTACTTTGGCACCTATCCATTTTCCCTGGCGGGCCGTGAAAGGCATACCTATTGCTTTATATTTCTTACCATCCAGGCTGTAATAGAAGTGGCAGATACCGCCTTTCTCTATTTTTACCCGTAGATAGATATCTCTTTCGTAGTTGGGAAACAAACCTGCTTCGTACTTTCTGCTGGCAGGTAATTCTGCCAGGCGAGTGACTGTTTCGGGTATCTTTTGCTCTGCATCCTTGCAAGTCACTTGTTTCAATATAAACTTATCGCCCTCTTTCTCTACTCCGAGGTAACAATAGTCCCAGCCCATTACAATCAATCCGGATTGCTGTCCGTCCATTTTGGCGGAAACTTTTAGTTTGGTAGTTGCTGTGAACTCTTCTGCCATGAATTTCTGCAATAAAAGGTTCGGTACTTCCCAGAAATTCACAAAATTTTCGGATAGAATATGTCCGTAAATACGGATGAATCCCAAGTCGGAAGTATATCCGAATGTATCCTGATAATTGGCATGCCATTCCCATTGTAGTCCTAACTGACGGGTATTGAACTCGTCACTGTCCGCAGGTGTTTCTACTGGGTAATTCTTGCCTACATTGGGCTTTTTATAACGGGTTACGGGTTCGCCACAACCATCGCCGTCCTTATCTTCTCCAATTACAGGCCAGTCGTTTACCCACTTCATCGGGTTCAGATGAACGACACGCCCATACATGGCTTTATCCTGAAAGTGAACGAACCAGGACTCCCCTGTTTGCGTATCAACCCATGCGCCTTGGTGGGGACCATTGATGTCGGTAGAGCCTTGCGCCATGACAATCTTCTTCTCATAAGGACCGTATATATTCTGCGAACGCAATACTAACTGCCATCCGGTTGCTACTCCGCCTGCCGGAGCAAAAATATAGTAATAACCATTTCGCTTATAGAGTTTGGGACCTTCAATTGTATGGTTGATTCCATCATTACCATCAAAGACCAGTACCGGATCACTGATTACTTTTGTTCCTTCTGCATTCATCTCACAAATTGTGATAACACTGTTCAGTGCGGCACGACTTCCTGCCCATGCGTGTACCAGATATACTTTTCCATCTTCATCCCATAGTGGAGCAGGGTCTATCATGCCACGGCCGGCTTTTACCAATATCGGTTTCTCCCATTCTCCAGCCGGGTCTTTGGTCTTTACCATGAAGATACCATGATCCGGATCTCCCCAATAGATATAAAACTCTCCATTATGGTGGCGGATGGATGGTGCCCAAACACCTTTTCCATGCTGGGGAGCATTGAAGAACTCGATGGGTTCTATCTGTTTCAACGCATAGCCTACATATTTCCAGTTAACCAGATCTTTGGAATGGAGAATGGGCAAACCGGGAGCACATCCGAAGCTGGAAGCCGTCATATAGAAATCTTCACCTGCCGCGCAGACATCCGGATCGGAATAATCGGCATGCAGCACCGGATTGATGTATGTGCCATCCTTCTGGTCAGATACCCAGGCTTTGGATACATGTTGGGCTTCCGCCTGCCAACAGGCAGCGTATAGCAATGTAGTAAGCAGAAATATCTTTTTCATCTTTTTAGTTACCTTTTTAAAATATCCTGAAAAACAAAGATTTTACCTAAACAAACTCTTACCTTTATCTACTGAAAATAATCTTAATGTGTTATTTGCCTATTAATACGAGCGAATCTGTTTATTCACTCAATGAAATATCATATTTTATAATCTTTCTCCTTTGTACTTTTTATACTTCTTTATTTCCTGCCTGTCTATAGGTACCAGTCTTATGGCAGCTCCACCACTGGGTTTCAGCTGGAACTTCATAGTTTGTGAAGCGTTGACAAGCAGATAAGTACATTTTACCTGTGTACTTGTTTTTATCTTTTCTCCCCCATCCGTATAGATGCAGGCGAGGTAATTCTTTTCTTTATCGAGGAACGTGAGAGGTATTTCTTCTTCAGAACCTTCATTGTTGGTCATTGCTGCAACAAACCATTCCTGACCTTTCCGGCGTGCCATTGTTATGTTTTTGCCGGGAGCGCCATCTAATACTTTCGTATCGTCGAATACAGTTTGTAAGTGCTCAAACCATTCCATTTCCGGTTCTCCGTGATAGAACGATGGTTTGTCATACCAGAAGATAGTTTGCAGAGGGCTGTAGAACACGAGGGATGCTGCCAGTTGATGAGCATGAGTCGTTTTCAGCCGTTTGCCGAAATAACAGATCGTATAGTCGGCTGCACCGTTTATCATACGAGTGAAGGGGAGCGTGACATTATGAGTTGCATCGGGAAATTCTTCGTTTCCACAAATGCCTTCCTGAGTTAACAAATTCGGATAAGTACGGCTGAAGCCTGAAGGGCGATATTCATCATGTATATTCATCAGCAGATGATTCTCTGCTGCCAAGCGAACCATGTCGTGCATCCAAGTTGCCCAGCGATGGCTGGCGTATTGTACGAAACCGGATTTCACTCCGACAATCCCCCATTCGCGGAGCAATGGGAAAAGTTCACGCATTTGCTTCATGAGTGCATGCTGGTTTACGTACACCCAGATACCAACTCCTTTTTCCTTACCATAAGCTATAACACGGGGCATATCCAGTTTGGCAACCACTTTTGTGGCATCCCCGTCATGTGAAGTACAGGGCATATACCATTGCCAGTCGAAAAGCATATACGGGATATTATGTGCTGCACAGAAGTCGATGGTTGCAATAGCTCCTTCGGTTGTGATAGTTGTTTCGCGCATAATCTTGCCTGGTTTTACCCATGCGGCGGCATCGGCAATTTCACACGGCGGATTCAGATTCTGGATGATATCATTGTGTTCCAGCAATTCACCCGGTTTGTCGGCTGCCATGACTATCTTCCAGGGAGTGGCATAATAAGTCACTACATCCACGGGGCTATACATTACAGAAGTCAGTGTATTCTTCTTGTCTGTGGAGGCAAGGTATTTGGTCAGACACCAGTCGTCTACATCAGCATCTGCCAATGCGGCCCATTTACCATTCGGGAGTTCCAGCGTGAGGGCACGTTCTACCGGATGTTTGATATCATCAATGTTCAGGTACTCAAAGAAAGCCTGTGCCCATTGTTCGGTCCATGCTTTTGTACCTGCCGGTAAGGCGTATTCTGTGAGATCACCTACTACTTTATGAAAGATAGCCTTTGGGTGTTCCGGGAAGAAATAGCGGAAAGCTACTCCTTCATTATAGGCACGCACCTCAATGTTGAGTCGGTAGCCGGAGTTATCTTTCTTGGAGAGATAAAGGGTGCCGGTCCGGTAATGATCGCGTACACTGCTACGTTCACCGTAAAGTGGCTGCCAGGTGATGTCTGTTTCGGGTTGGTAAGTCACAGAGTCCACTTCCAGATTGTCCATCCAGCAGGCAGGCTGTTTCAGGTTTCGTGCTCCCAGAGCCATTTCCCATATCCGGTTGTCCAGTTCCAGCCCGGCACGTGATTCATTGACTACAGGTTGTGATTTGTAATCTACCCGATAACAAAGTTCGTTTGCTACAGGTGAAACCTGCTTCTGGTAAAATGCTATTTCATGTGTTCCGTCAGGAGATGTCAGCTTCAGTTCCTTGCCATTGTCTGCAAAGAGGGAAGGAGTGAGAACTAACATAATAATTGCTGAGCCGATAGTCTTCATATCTTCGTATTTATTGTTTTTATATAAATACGATTTGGGATATGAGGATACTCAATGTATTCTATCTTTTTAGGGAAATAATGTTCGAGACAGTTTGTGAAATGACAGGACTTCCAAAAAATGACGAGAATCCATCTTCCTTTTGTGAACTTCCCTGTACATGGGCTATGAAGAATCCATATACCCGGTCCTGTTTATTGATCCATGGATAGGCGCCGGCCCAACCCGGTGAACTGATCTGATAGGCTTCTCCTGTTGCTTCATCAATAAGTTCCCGCCATTCTCCCAAACCATATATGCCAGTATGATATTTTTTCAGCGCACGTTCCACATATTCACCCGGATGAACTTCTGCATTTCCCACTTGGTTTGCTTGCATTTCATGTATGGTTTCGGGTTTCAGTAGTTGCTTTTCTTCAAATACGCCATTGTGGTAGATCATATCAAGAAAACGCATGTAGTCGTGCAAAGTGGTACAGAGACCTCCACCCAACATGGGAGCGTGTCCTCCATCTGTATTCACGGGCGTGAAATGGGAATTTTTCATTCCTAAAGGTCGGGCTATTAATTCCTGAAATAATTCCTCGAATTCTTTATTCATAGCTTTTTCTGCCATCCGGCCGGCTATCTGCATGGCAAGTCCGCCATATTCAAAGCGGGTGCCGGGAGTGAAAACCGTGTCAAGCGGAAGAATCTCCATGATTGCCGAATCCAGATGATTGTAATTGTCTACGCGTGGTTTCGGCAGATAAGGGCGGACACCCGATGTGTGCGAAAGCAACTGACGTAAAGTAATCATTCCTTTTATGTCGTTTTTAAATTCAGGAATCCATTTCTTTACACTGTCATTCCAGTCCAGTTCGGTGCAGTCTACCACTGCTCCGATTACTGCGGCGGCTACCCATTTTCCGGCAGAGGCTACATAGACTTTAGTGTCAGGGGTAACGTCTTTGTAGTTTTTCTGAAAGATAACGCTATCGTCTCTGACTACACAGATTGAGGCTCCCGGATAGTATCCTTTATTCATCCATGAGGTGATAATGGAATCAAGTGGTGTAAAATCATAATCCGCCTGCCGGTTATCGGCAGGACGGCATGATGTGAATGACAAATCCCAGTATACAACGTAACGTTGGTGATGTAAGTCATACAGTGGCTTTAAAACATTGCCCTGTGATGTTTTAAATATCAGTTCCTCGCCTGTACGCTGTAAACTGTGTCCGGGGTGTTTCCGGTCTATTTGTAAGGTGGTATTCAGCTCAGCCGGAATATGATAATTGTAAGTATAGTAATCATTATATAATGCCGGATCAGAGAATGGTGCCGGAGATTGCATACCTTCTGTTCCCGATTCACCGGCCAATACCAGCGGTCCGTATAGCAGGGCCCCCTTTTGTGGATTGTCTGGCGTTGTTTCCAATTGCAGGCTCATCGGATAATTAGCTTCAATGCGATCACCGTCTTTCCATTGGCGGGTTACGGCAATGTATGATCCCGGTTTCTGTTTTACCGATACTTTTTTTCCATTGACGTTTACTTTCACATTTTTACTCCATGATGGATAGCGCAGATAAATCGTAGTGGTGACAGGTTTGTCCGTTTGGATGGTCAATGTAGTGTTCTCTTCTGCGGGGAAAGCTGTTTCCTGGTGCAGAGTTATTCCTTTCGCTTTCCAGTTTACTTCTGACGGGATAAAGAGGTTTACGTAGATTCCCTGGTCATTGTGATAATAGATAGCTTCTCCATATTTAGCATGGTTTTCGAAACCACTGCCTACACAACACCAGAAGGAATTCTCCCGGGTACTATAAACTTTGTGAGAGCCGGAGAGCAAAGGCAAGAAATAGGATACCATTCCTGTTTCAGGATCTTGTTGCCCAAGGATATGATTATAGAGTGCACGTTCGTAGTAGTCAGCAACTTTGGCATCTCCTGTCCAGCAAAACAGGTGGCGACTGAGTTTCAGCATATTGTACGTACAACAAGTCTCACCGGTATATCCGGTCAGATGTTTGGATAATTGTTGTGGATCGAAATAATGCTCTTTATCACTGCTGCATCCCGGTGCAAAGGTATGATGGTCTATCATGGTATGCCAGAAAAAATCAGTCAGTTTCCGACTGTCATTATCCTGCGTCAGCTCGTAGTTACGTGCTTCGGCAAGAACTTTTGGGATAAAGGTATTCGTGTGCTTGGTTCCTAAATCATCGCGTTGTTCTTTCAGCGGATCGATAACATCATTGTGATAGAAAAATTCAGCAAGCCATTGATAACGCTCGTCACCGGTGATGGCATAAAGATTATAGAAAGATTCGTTCACACCGCCGAATTCATTCCGTATCATCCTTTTCCGGGTGGGTTCATCCAGCGGTTTAAGTTTATTATAAGCCCAGTCGCCCATGCGGGTAACTACTTCCAATGCCTGTTTGTTATCTGTATAGAGGTATTGGTCGATCAATCCGGAGAAGAGCTTGTGTAATGTATACCAGGGTGCCCATACACTTGTCCCACGTATGTTCCGATTGATCAATTCTTCCGGATATGCACTGAGATACCCGTTTCCCAAAGCTGCCTGTACTTCTGCCAGACCTGTAACAAGACTGTCACCTTTCAGCTTGAATATTTCACTTCCGGTAGATGCGTACATGAGCGCATAGGCTGATAGTAAATGCCCTGTTGTATGTCCGCGCAGTTCGCAGTCCAGTGATTCCCAGCCGCCTAGTTTCTTTACGGTCATATATCCACCTTCACGTCCGGCAAATACTCCGGCGTTGTTGCGGAAACTGTGTAGCAAACGATTGGTTGCTATAGAAGTCATCCAAACAGAATCACGCATCATATTGTCGCGAAAACGGCTTGGTAATAAACGCACGTCTTTTAAGTCGAAACTCTCTACCTGTATCGGCGCTGTTGTCACTTTTTTCATTTTTCCGGCATGCTGTCCGGGATAAATGGATTGAGCGGAAAGGCCGGTTGATAGAGCCGCACAGATTGTCATTAGGATTAAACTCTTATTTCTCATAACTTTTTTATTAATTCTTTCTTTATATATACGAAGTAGAGGGATATATTACTCAAAACCCGTTAGAGGAATTTAAAACTGTATAGCGAGCTATTTTCCTATTACGACTGAGGATAGTTCCCACTAGGACTGAAGGTATTTCCCACTAGGACTGAAGGCACTTCCCACTAGGACTGAACTCGTGTTCCACTACGACTGATCTTAGTGGAACACCAAGTGCGTTGTCACACAGATAGTTATGCTTTTTGCTGCACTCCTATATAGCTCATATCGGGAAAGGAATGAATAAGATTCACCACAGATTACACAGATTCACACAGATTTATCAATCTAATAATCAGCAAAATAGAATCTGTGTCAATCTGTGTAATCTGTGGTGAATTAATTCATAACCCTGTAGAAATGAACTAGTCTTGTCCGCGGATTATTTTATATTACTCAAATATCTTCCAGCTTTTCAAATGAGCGAATCCATTCCACAATTACCGGTTCATTACCGATATTCCCAAAATTGAGAATAAGAGTAATGTTTGTTGGTCTTTCTGTGAAGTGCGTTCCATTATTTGACAGATAGTCTGTAATCTTGAATACATAGATATCTTTTCCTATCTTTTTAGCCTTATCCGAATCTAACTTCCAAAATTCCGGAGCACTGGCAACGCTATAGCTTAATTGTAACCAGTCTTTATTTGCGGATGTTGGAATTTTGGGTGCCTTTACAGCAATATACGGATAGTTTCCTGCCTGGTAGGAAATCCTTTTCTTTTGCATATTTACTCCGGATGATACAAATGACATTAGATTATCCACCTGTTTATAAGAGCAATTGGCGAAAGTCCATCCTTCCAGTTGGGAAAGATCCTCATTTATTTGTCCGGGGATTTTCCTTTCATTTAAGTCTTTTCCCAAATAGAACAGCAGGCTGCCGAAGCCCGGGTTATCACAAGTAAATCCCGGTCCTTCAGGACGTATCATGCCTAATACAATTTGGGTATATGGCATTTCTAACCCTTTGCGTTCAACATAGTGGTTGTAGGCTATTTCAAATAATGAGCGGAAACGTCCCATTCCTTCTTCCCCTAACGTAGTCCAGTTTGAATATTTTCCGGTTATATCTTTCCAGGTAAAGAAAGGTACTTCATAGCCCAGATTGGATTTGGCCAAGTATTCATAACCTTTCATAAGGCGATTATCCAAAGCGCTATACAGGTCTCTGCCTTGTGTCCAGGCTATTTCGGCAATTTCCGAGAGGCATCCTAACCCTAACATGGCATGTTGCTGGTCACGTCCACTTTCCTGTATCTGGCCGGATTCTGCTACGTAGTTGGGAAGAGTTCCATTATCATGGCCTTTCAGAAAAAACTCTATAGCGTCTTCATACAACTTCTTATCGTTCAGAAATATTCCGAATGCCATTTGTGCCTTAGTTACCGCAATTCCCCAGTTACCGTTGGTGTAAGGTTTGGTATTGTAGAAAGTAGTAAGTATTGGCTGGAATACATCTCGGAACATACTTTCTACTTTGGGTGTATCTTTTGCATCCCATCCGTTAGTATATTTATCTGCTGTATATGTATATCTCATGATTTCTGCTGCGTTTACCAGCATAAATCCTTGAAGGCCGGCACAAAGCGGATCGTCCGGACCTTCTATTTTCTTTAGGGTACTTGCATACGCTCTGATAATCTCCATTGCTTTGTCTGCATGAGGCTCTTTTCCTGTGACTATCCAAAGAATGGCATTGTAGTAAGCTGCATTAAAATCTCGTTCACAAGGATCTTTGGTATAACCATATCTGCCGGCACGGCTGATAGTTTCGAAAGGTCCTTTTATGCAATAATCAACTTTTCCCTCAGGCATTCCTCGCATGATGTTAAATGAACCGTAAGCCGGTTGGATCTCATTTCTGACAAGTTCCCGGATTCTTTTTAATGAAGATTCAGAATGGAGTAAGCCCGGATGAGTAAACTCTTGGCTGTTTATATTCAGCATATAAAAGAGAAGAATAAATAACGGAATAAATTTCTTTTTCATCATATTCTTAAAATAATAAGGTTAATACATATTAGATAGAAGTCAATATGTATATAGCGTATTTACGTGCCGATTTACCTAAAGCGACATCGCACTTTTTAGTTTAATTATGAAAAACAATTCTGCGTATAATGCATCATGAGATTAAACTAAGTTTTAGTGAGCAAAACTATACATTCTATCAAAAAAATCATTAAGTTTGTCGGACTTCTTAGTAATAATAAGGAGAAAATGATCGATTTTTATGAATGTATGAAGGACACATATTATTATATAGGGAGAGTTGCTCCATTTGTCATTCGTTATTTATTTATGGTGATAATGTTGTTGTTGCCATTATCTCTGTATTCAATCCAACAGTCTCCTGTTTTTCGTTCTGTAACTGTATCTGAAGGTTTATCCCATAATACGATAAATGCTATATATAAGGATACCCGTGGTTTCGTATGGTTAGGAACACAGATGGGATTGGATCGTTTTGATGGGGTAAATGTGACGACTTATCCTCAATTTTCCGGGAGAACTGTTTTTTCGATAGCAGAGACTGATTCTGTAAATTTATGGGTGGGTACAGATATAGGATTGATAAAGTTTAATCGTAAGACAGAGACGGTTGAACCGATTGTTTTAGATGGCAAATCTTTGTCTGTAAAAGTGGTTTTTGTGAGTAAGAAGGGGAGATTACTACTTGGTAGTTCACGTGGATTATTTCTGTATGAAAGTGGTGTATTCAGAAAGATTCTGCTGGACTCCAATGCCTTGTCTGCTGTGAATGGCCTAATGGATATTGTAGATGGAGAGGATGATAGTGTTTGGATCGCTTCAAATGGAGGATTGATCCATTATAATATGGAAACTGGAAGATCACGAGTGTTTGAGAATAATATTAGAGGAGGATTAAATTACTATAGTTGTCTGGCTTTGATGGGAAATACTATTTATTTAGGTACGGCAAACCAAGGCATGCTGAAGTTTGATATTGGGCAGGAAGTTTTCTCCATATATCCGCAAATAGGTAATGGATGTATTAAGGATTTGGTACCTGTAGGTAATGATACATTGTATGTAGGAATCAATGGAAGTGGTGTCAAAATTATAAAAGCATCTTCCGGACAAGAAATAACGTCAATAGAACATTCTATACAGGAAGATGCCATTTGTTCGAATGCTGTTTATTCATTACTGAAAGATAAAAATATCCTTTATATCGGTACTTACATGGGTGGAATGAGTTATACGCCTACGCGTGGGAATACCTTTTCCATCTATTCTTTTAAGGATAAATTTGATTCCCATAATCTGAATGTGCGTGCGTTCTGGATTGGTAAACAAGGGCGAAAAGTAATAGGTACCCGTGACGGACTTTATTATATTTCCGAAGAAGAGAATATAGTGAAACATTACACTATAAAATCTTCGATATTACGTTCGGATATTATTTTGTCGGTTAAACCTTTGGGAGAAGATTATTTGATAGGAACTTATGGTGGTGGCATGTATTTGCTGCATGCAGAGACGGGTAAACTGTCTTTCTTTAAACCGGATGATTGCTTCAGGCAAAATTCATTTACCGGATGTGAAAGAGATAAAGAGGGCAAATACTGGATAGGGAGTTCTTATGGGGTGTATGTCTATAATGAATTGACCGGACAGTATGTAAATTACAATAATAGAAATTCGTCTCTTGCCATAAATTCAATATTTACTTTAAAAGCAGATTCAAAGGATAGAATTTGGATAGGAACGAATGGAGCTGTTTTTTTGTATGATATGTCAACTGGTACTTTCAAGTCGGATGTATTTCCTGAACATATAGAACCGTTTACAAAAAGCATACGGTATATTTATGAGGATAATCATAAAAATCTATGGTTTTGTGACGATAAAGAGGGAGTTGTTAAAGTTGATGAGCATTTTACTAAATTTGAGCATCTGACAGTTGATGATTTCCTTCCCAATAATTCGGTCATGAGTATTATTGAAGATCCGCATGATGGAGGACTGTGGTTTAGTACACAACGTGGTTTACTGTATATCAAAGATAATCATCACAAGATTTTCTCTCTTTATGATGGCATTCCCGGATACATATTTAATAACCCTGTACAGATTACAGATGATGGCTCTATTTGGTGGGGCAATGAAAGGGGATTAGTAAAATATACTTCTCAGCTTAAACATGAAAGAAAGGTAATTCCATTACCTCCTGCCATTACATCAGTAGCTGTTGCTGGTAGAATCCTTCAGACGGGAGATGAATTGTTGCCTTTTTCTTCTTCATTTATGGAGAAGATCTCTTTGCCTGCAGATAAGAATAATATTGCATTTACGTTTTCTGCCTTGAATTATGCTGTTGTAAATACGGATATCTATGAATATTTTTTGGAAGGGTATGATAAGGAATGGTTGACTTTGATGAAAGGCAATCAAGTAGCCTATATGAATCTTCCAGTTGGCAACTATGTTTTTAAAGTACGGGCGGCGTCTAATCCGGGTGCAGTTATGGCGGTTAAGGTGGAAGTTGTACGGGGACTTTCTTTCACCTTATGGATGGTGGTACTTTGTTTTTTAACATGTTTGGTACTTCTCTATAGCTATTATGCTTTGCTGGGTAAATATAGAAAAATGAAAGAGGATATGCGTGAGAATACAGTACAAGTCGAAGGAGTACAGAAGGAGAAGTATCAGAAATCCAGGGTGGATGAAGAAGAGGTATCACGGATAAAACAAAGGTTAACAGAATGTATGAATAAGGATAAGATGTATCTGAATCCGGATTTGAAGTTGCAGGATGTAGCGAATACTATTGGCTGTAATGCGGGAGATTTGTCACAGGTTCTAAATTTATATTTGAATATAAACTTTACCGATTATATCAACCAATATCGTGTGGAAGAATTTATTATCCGCGTGCAGGATAAATCAGCTTCCAAATATACTTTGGCGTTTCTTTCTGAGCAGTGTGGATTTAGCTCCCGGACATCTTTTTTCCGTTCATTTAAGAAATTGAAGGGTAAATCACCTGCAGAGTATATTAAGGAGAAAGATATCATTTTAGAAATATAACTTCTTGAAAAGAGTACCAAAATAATTTGGTACTCTTTCTTTTTATATAATTAAAATATTGAAATATAGCTGTTTATTGAGAAACTCGTTTCAGCCTTTAGGTTGGTACCTATTACACTTCTCAGAATGTCTGAAAAGAATTTCAACTTACTAATTTTGTTGTCGTTGAAATCAATTTGTTCATTTAAAAAGTGCTATATCATGAAACACAAAACCATTCTTTTGCTTGCTTCTTTATTTGTAGTGGGAATTGCTTGTAAGCAATTCGACCGGGAATTTTCAGTAAATACCAATATTGATTATTGTGAGGCCCAGGCTTTACGTACATTGGCCATTGTTCCTTCTGGCTCAGAAGGAGGTATTCCTAACTCGATCGATGGAGATGATGTTAATTGGCATTTCACCAGTCCCGGTTCATGGACTTCAGGTTTCTGGCCTGGTATTCTTTGGTATTTATATGAGAATACAAAGGATAATATGTGGAAAGTTGCAGCTGAAAACTATACTCAAAAGATTCTTCCTGTAACTCACAGAAAAGCAAGGAGCCATGATATGGGATTCATTACGATGTGTAGTTTGGGCAATGGATATCGTTTGACGGGTAATACGGAATATAAAGAAGGATTATTACGTGCAGCTGATTCTCTTTCAATTCTGTTTAATCCTGAAGTTGGTACTTTTCTTTCATGGCCGGGTATGGTAAAAAAGGAAAATTGGCCTCATAATACTATTATTGATAATATGATGAATCTTGAACTGCTATTTTGGGCTGCCCGAAACGGGGGAGAACGCCGTCTATATGATATGGCGTGTGAGCATGCCGATACCACAATGAAATATCAGTTTCGCAAAGATTATTCATGCTATCATGTTGCCGTATATGACACGATTACCGGACATTTTATAAAAGGTGTGACTCATCAAGGGCTGAGCGATAACTCCATGTGGGCACGTGGGCAAGCATGGGCTATTTATGGTTATACTATGGTATATCGTGAAACGGGAGAAGTGCGTTTTCTGAACTTTGCCCGAAAAGTAGCAGATGCTTATTTATCCCGTTTACCGGAGGATTTAATTCCTTATTGGGATTTTGATGCTCCCGACTTGTCTTCTGGAGAACCTAAAGATGCTTCCGCAGCGGCTATTACAGCTTCTGCTTTACTGGAACTTTCTACTTATGTAACCGAGCGTGACTCTTCACATTATTATTATGACCAGGCAGAAAAGATGCTTGAAATGTTATCATCTTCTGCTTATAAGGCAGGAGATACAAAATATGCTTTTTTGTTACATTCGGTAGGTCATATGCCTCGTGGTGGAGAAGTTGATGCATCCATTATTTATGCGGATTATTATTATCTTGAAGCATTAATCCGTTTTAAGAGATTACAAGAGAAACGTTCTATACTGGCTAATTTATAAATACTTCCTTAATCTTATCTATTATGAATACACAATTGATGATTGCCGGATATTGTCCGGTTGGAAATTACTCTTTCGAGATAATTTATAAAAAGTATCACACTTTTTTCGTGCACTATGCTGAAAAAACGATGGGAGAGGAATTGTATGCTGAAGATGTTGTACAAGATGTATTTATCAATTTGCTACAGCAGACTAATTATTTTGTATCGGAAGGTGCAGTATTGAAATACATCTACAAAGCGCTTTATAACCGCTGTATTGATTTGATACGTCATAAGCAAATAGAACAGCATTATGAAGAAGTCTCTGGAAATGACTTTATATCTGCATTGAATAGAGATGGGCATAATACTCTTTTGACAAAAGAATTTTTTGTAATAGTAGAAAATCGTATAAAAGGGTTACCTCCTAAATGCAAACAGATATTTGTAATGAAGTATAAGAATGAGTATTCTAATCCGGAAATTAGCGAAAAGTTAGGATTATCGATACGAACAGTAGAGAATCAAATATATATTGCCCGCAACGTGTTACGAGAATATGTGGATTCTTATCTATGTTCCTAAAAAAAATAGCGAAAATTATCTTTTGTTTGAGTGAATGAAAGTTTATTTCCGTTTAATCTATGTTCATTGAAGATATATTGACTAAATAATTAAATGTGATTTTTATGTTAAACTTAAAATGCATGCTATGAATAAGAAAGACAAATTCTTTATGCTTTTAGCATTGTCCTGTTTGCCATTAAGTGAAATGGCTGCGGAACAAGTGGATGGTATGGCTGTATCTCCTATAACTCAGGAGGTATTGCAGAATTCGGTTAAAATTACCGGAAAGGTAGTGGATGTTCAAGGAGAACCGGTTATTGGTGCTACAGTAATGGAAAAAGGTACCACCAATGGCATCATTACAGATGTTGACGGTAACTTTACATTAAATGTTTCTCCCAACCGGAAGTTGCAGGTTTCGTATGTCGGTTATCAGACTCAGGAAATTACAATTGGCTCCAATCGTACGTTGAGAATAACCTTGAAAGAGGACTCTGAATTGCTGGATGAAGTTGTGGTAGTAGGATATGGTACGATGAAGAAATCAGATTTGACAGGTGCCATTTCTTCTGTGAGTACTGAGACATTGGTTCGTGGAGGTAATGCGAATGCTATAGGAGCTTTACAAGGATCTGTTGCAGGTGTCAGTATTTTGAAGAGCAACAATAAGCCTGGTGGTGGCTATGACATTAAGATCAGAGGCGTAAGTTCCATTTCTGGTTCAAGTGCTCCGTTAGTGGTTATTGATGGTATTCCCGGAGCAAGCTTGGATAACATAAATCCGGATGACATCGAGAAGATCGACATTCTGAAGGATGCTTCATCTACAGCAATCTATGGTTCGCGTGCTACGAATGGTGTCGTGATGGTTACTACAAAGAAAGGCTCTCTTGGTGACCCTAAAATCAGCTATAGTGGCTATGCAGGTTTTAGGAATTATACTCATGTTCCCGAAATGATGTCGGGGGATGAATATGTTCAATTGGCTATGGAAAATGCCAGAGCACTTAATAATAATAACTATAAAACCCTTGAGGAAATTTTTACAGATCCGTCTGAATTGAAAGCCGCTAAGGATAGAAATTATTATGATTGGGTAGATGCTATTACATCACCGGCATTTATGACGAGCCATACTATTTCTGCTACAGGTGGAACTGAAAAGGCTAAGTATACATTGGGTGGTGGCTATTACTTTGAAGATGGTATGCAATTTCCCCAGGAATTTTCAAGATATAATATGCGTGCTGCTGTTGATTTAAAGGCTAATGATTATTTATCATTTGGAGGAAGTCTATATATGACCCATTCTGTTAGGGATACTGGTAATTCTTCATTGATGGTCGATGCTTTACGTATGTGTCCTACTCAACATCCTTATAGCCTTGTAACGGGTGAAGAAATCTGGAAATATACAAGTAACGGTATGTTCAATCCATTGATAACTAATCAGAATGAATTTAATAAAACAAAGAAGCTGAATATTCTTTCAAATGTATATGTGAAGTTGACTCCTGTTAAAGGATTGGAACTGACATCTTCCTTTGCCTCTAATATGACGAATGACCAAATAGGCCAATATCGTGGTGTCTGGACTAAAGCATTGCAGGGGACTGCCAAAGGTGCTACTAATTTGTTAGATAAGAATAACTATACAAATTGGGTATGGGATAATATTGTTCGTTACAGTTGGGAACATAAAATACATAAGATAGATTTTACCGGTGTATACTCTTTACAACAAAATCAGGATGAGAAGATGCGAGGAGCATCCAAAGATCTCCCTTTCAACTCTTTGTGGTATAACTTGCAAGGAGGTGAGATGACTTCCATGACTTCCAGTTATGTACAATCCAATCTTATGTCATTCCTGGGGCGTATTAATTATACTTTGGCAGACAAATACATGTTGACGGCAAGTTTACGTTACGATGGTTCTTCAAAGTTGGCTGATGGCAATAAATGGTCATTATTCCCGTCGGTGGCAGTAGCATGGCGCCTGAAAGAAGAAGCGTTCATGCAAAGTGTTGATTGGCTTTCTAATCTGAAATTGCGTTTGAGTTATGGTCAGACCGGTAATGATACGGTAAGCCCTTATTCCACGAATGGAACCATTGCAGGTTCACAGTATTATTCATTCGGAACCAATACGGTTATTGGTACTTATCCTAATAATATTCGTAATGATAAGTTGGGTTGGGAGCGAACCTCTGAATACAATGTCGGAGTAGATTTCGGCTTCTTTGATAATCGTATATCAGGATCTGTGGAATATTATAATCGTTTGACGAAAGATTTGATTATGAACAAGAGTATACCAACTCATTTGGGATATTCCAGTGTACGCGATAATGTAGGCTCAGTCAGAAATCAAGGTTTCGAAATAATGTTGAATACTGAGAATATCCGCTTGAAAGATTTCTCCTGGCAAACAACTTTTACTTTATCTTATAATAAGAATGAAATCGTAGACTTGGCTTTCAAAGAAGATTTGGGTGTTTATTCCGATCGTTTGAAAGGGATGCAGGGAGATTATAATAACCGTTGGTTTATTGGACAACCAGTGCAATTAAACTGGGATCTTGAAACTATTGGTGTATGGCAGTTGGGTGAAGAAGAGGCGGCTAAGAAGTATGGTCAGAAGCCCGGACAATTTAAGGTCAGTGATTATAATAATGATGGAGTAATTAATGATAAAGACCGTTTTATCAATGGTTCTCGTATTCCTAACTGGACAGGAGGTATGACCAATACATTCCGCTACCAGGAGTTTGATTTGTCTTTCCATATGCATTTCCAGACTGGAGCAAGACTGAGAAATCAATTCTACGTATCTTATGCATTGGAAAATAATAATGCTAATCTGGGCAATATGAAAAAAGATTATTGGACCCCAGAGAATCCTACCAATTCATGCGCACAGCCGTCGAATATGGGACCTTACAGAGATCAGAATACAACAGGCAAAAGTGTATCACACATTGTTCAGAAAACCGATTTCTTGAAGGTATCCTATATTACTTTAGGATATACGTTTAAGAAAAATCTCTTGAATCGTATAAAAATGAGTAATCTGAGGCTTTACGCTACAGTGCAGAATCCGTTTACCTTTACAGGTTTCTCCGGGTTTGATCCGGAACAACCCAGCGAGCAAGTATCTAATTCAGATATGATAACTTGTAATGTATTATTCGGATTAAATGTTTCATTCTAAAAAATAAAGTACTATGAAAGTAAAAAGATATCTAATAAAAGGGTTATTGACCCTGACATTCATAAGCGGGTTTGTATCCTGTTCTGGTTTTCTTGATGAAACGAATTATTCCAGCCAGTCTGCTGATGAGTATTTTCAGACAAAAACAGGTTATGAGGGGTTAATTAATGGGTGTTATTCCCGGTTAAGGACGATCTACAACTCTAAAGAATACATATCTCTCGGATGTCTTGGTACAGATATATGTACACAGAATAATACGATAGGGTTGTCTAATTTAAATCAATACCCAGTTAACTATGATGCTAACGAAGGTAGTGTTTATACAATGTGGAATAATCTGTATGCGGCGCTGAAAGATGCGAATGCGGCAATCGATCGTTCTGATAAAGTAATTCTGTTGAGTGATGATCCCGATGGCCTGGCAGATGATGTACTGGAACAACGAGTAGCTGAGGCTAAAGCGCTACGTGCACTCTTCTTGTTTGAGATTGTGCGTAATTGGGGACAGGCGCCTCTGATGATTCATGAACCATTAGCTCCGGTCAAGACAGCTGAGCTTTCCGATGGTGCGCAGTTTTATACGCAAATCCTGAGTGATTTGGAAGATGCAATACGTATATTGCCTGCCCGACAGACTGGTAGTGATTATGGACGTATGTCTGCTTCTGCTGCCAAGCATTTGCGTGCGTTAGTATATTTGACCAGAGGTTATGAGAGTTATGCAGACTCCCGGGATTTTGAAAATGCATATAAGGATGCGGTAGATGTGATTAATAATTCCGGTCATAAGCTATTGGAAGATTTTCAAATGGTACATTGCCAATCCAATGAAACTAATGATGAAATCATATTTAGTGTGGGATTTTCTACAGGTGCCAACCATAATGTGAATAACTGGCCTAAATGGTTCTTGTTCCCTTATAGAGAAGGATGGGCAGGACTTTCAAAAGATTCTTATTATAGTAATGACGATGCTGCTGCCATTCCTACTAAGTTTGCCTATCTGATGTATGATTGGTTCAAGGATCGAAGAGCTTCTGTAACGTTTATGAGTCCGCTGAATGGTGATCCGAAAACCTCTACTGATGGCAGGGATACAGGTAAGAACTGGTTTCAGTGTACAGGTGCCATTGAAGGAGTATTTGAGAAAGGAGATACCGTCATCTATTTCCCTGTACCTACGGATAGTAAATTTAAACATTGGTCTCAGGCAGATAAAGATGCTGTGAAATATAAGGTTTATAATTTTCCAACGGGAGATCCTGCTGATATGTCTTCTGACGATTATTTCAAGTTAGGTTATCAGTCTACAAATTCCAATACCCGTGCTTTTTTGCCAGTTTGGAAATTTAAGGATGCTAATACTGTGTACAATGAAAATGGCAATGCTTCCGGAACCCGTGACATCTATATGTTCCGCCTTGCCGAGACCTGCTTAATTGCTGCGGAGGCAGCTGTTAAAAATAATGATAATATTAATGCTTTGTACTATATAAATAAGGTTAGAGAAAGGGCTGCGAAGAATGCTTTGGAAACAGGATTATCCTTATATACAGGTACTGTAACTTTAGATGATGTCTTGGATGAACGTGCAATGGAGCTTTTTGCGGAAGTACCTCGTTGGAATGATCTTCAACGAACCCGTAAGCTGGCGGAAAGAGTTTTGAAATATAATTGGGATACCAGGAATATAGCCGGCGGTATACCTACTCAATTAACTGAAGAGAGTTTTTTAAGTAAGTATATTCGTCGTCCGATACCTTTAACTTGGTTGAATTCTTTGTCTAATGGTCAGGAACTGGGAAATAATCTAGGATGGCAATAGGTATAACAGATAACTGATACTTAGAGGACTATCTTCACGAACGAAGATAGTCCTTTTTATTATGATTTACTTGGGTATATGAGGAGTAAAGAAATCTATAGCTTTTGAGGAGAACAAAGCATCGTCATTTAATAATATGTCTATTACTCTTTTATAATATGATTATTGCCCCATTACATATTGGTCATTTCTGGTTTTAGTCTTGAGACACCAAAAATAGTGATGAAAATAAGAAACTCAGAGAAATTGACCAGATATTGGGTTTCGTTTTTTCAAAATTGATTCTTTTTATCGTTTTTTTTCTTTTACTTTGTTTCGTTTTTAATCTTATACTATATGCAAGACATTAGATGGATCATTATTATACTATTGAATCTTTTATACTGTTCTTCGGCTTTGGCAAATACATATGCTTTTCGTAGTTTATCAAGGGCTGATGGGCTATCCGATTTAAAGGTTAGTGCACTTTATAAAGACTCCAATGGTTTCCTATGGGTAGGTACAGCTACTTCTGTAGAACGTTTCGATGGTGTTCGTTTCAAACATTATCCGATTCATGGAAATAGTGAAAAAAAGAAATGGGTAAATGTTATTGCTGAAATAGAAGGGCATCGAATATTAGTAGGAAATGATATGGGGTTATGGGAAGTTAAGTCAGAGAGGTTGAACCCTATAGGTCAGGATACAATAAAAGGTGGAGTGCGTGAAATAATTTCAGATCATCAGGGTAACTTATATCTGGGAAGTGAAACAGGATTATGGATTCGAAAATATTCCGGAGAATGGGAACGGATAATTTTAGATAATAATCCGTTGACAGCAGATAACTCTATTTTTGCCATGTGTCTAGATGAAAAAAATAATCTTTGGATATTAACCAGAAAAGATTTATATCTGGTGGAACTGAATAATGAAAGAAAGACGACTCTATTTATTAATCCACTTTTCGGTAAACATTTATCTTGTTCTTATCGTACAGTTAAACGTATAGGAGATCTACTTTATATAGGTACCATGGAACAAGGTATCATCTGTTTTAATACGGTTACAAAGCAATTCAGCCGTTTTATGGATATTGGTTGCAATGTGATAAATCAGATCTCCACAGATGGGAAAGATTTATTATATGTAGGAACTGATGGTGGAGGAGTCTTTTTCGTTTCTACCCGGCAACAGAAGATTATTCAGAATTTTAGTAATAATCCTAATGAAGTGGAAAGCTTACGTTCGAATTCTGTTTATTCTCTGTTGCTCGATCGTGACGGAATACTGTGGGTAGGATTATATCAGTTTGGGCTTAATTTCACTTATTATAAAAACTGTGCTTTTTCGGTATATAGTTTTCCTCCGTATTTCGATTCGAAAAATATAGCTGTGCGTACTTTGAATATTGGTGAACATGAAAAAATGATAGGCTCGCGCAATGGTTTATTCTATATAAATGAAAGGAATGGAAATGTTAAGACATTGAAGACTCCTCTGTTGCGTAGTAATATTATATTGTGTTGCGCTACATTTATGGAAAAATATTATATAGGTACGTATGGAGGTGGGCTGTATATATTCAATCCTTCGGATATGAGTGTGCAGGATTTTCGTCCACAGGAGAAGACACCCTTTTTGAACGGGCATATCTTTTGTGTTAAAGCAGATGTCGACAATAAGTTGTGGATTGGTACCTCCTCAGGAGTATATTGTTATCAGGATGATAAGGTTATATATCATTGTACGATGGAAAATTCACCATTACCGGGGAATAATGTATATGATATCATGTTTGACTCAACAGGTAAAGGGTGGATTTGCACAGAAAATGGTCTGGCGATTTGGGATCCATACAAGAAGAGGGTTTATGCAGATGTTTTTCCATCTGGATTTATACATAAAGAAAAGATAAAGTATGTTTATGAGGATTCGGAACATAAACTGTATTTCATTCCTGATAAAGAGAGATTATTTATATCTGATTTATCTATGAATCATTATGCATATCTTGCCCCTAATAGCTTGCTTGAAGGAAAAGAAATAACTTTTGTTATTGAAGATAAACAGAACTGGCTTTGGTTAGGAACAAATGATGGTTTATATCATTATGATAAGAAAAATACATTTATTCCATATAGTTTTGCTGACGGTGTTCCCAGTTCAATCTTTTTAAGTTGCACTCCTGTGACCGATCATGGTGAAAATATGTGGTTTGGTAACTCAAATGGTTTGCTAAAGTTAGGAGCCAATTGGCAGAGCGTAGAAGAAAAGACTCGTTATTCTGTTGCTATATCCGAAATCATGGTAGATGGAGAAGCGCAGAATCTAGTATTGAACGAAGGGGCCGGTTATTATGAATGTCGATTAGAAATGTGGAGGAGGAATGTTACAGTTAATTTTTCCGGACTGACTTATACTGATCCTTCACACATGTTTTATGAATATCGGTTGAGAGAGAAAGATGATGAATGGCAAATTCTTACCGGTAATTCAACTCTAACTTTTTATGAACTGTTTCCGGGGAGTTACAAATTGAAAGTAAGACGTATGGGAGCACCACAATCAGAAACAACTTTGAATCTCTATATATCTCTACCATTAATCTATTATATTGGGCTTTTTAGTTTGATTGGCATATTGATGTTAGCCGGAGTCTATTTCTATTTAAGAAGAACCGAGCAGATTCAGAGCATCACAAAATGGTGTGTTAAATCTCAGCCTGTCAATGAGGAGAGTGAGATCGATGGAGAAAAGAAATATCGGACTACCAGTGTAACGGTAGAGGAATGTGAAGAACTGTTGTGTAAAGTCAGGAAATGTATGGATACTCAAAAATTATATCTTAATCCTGACCTGAAGTTAAATGATTTAGCTACTGCTACTGGGGCTTCCATCTATACTTTATCTTACTTATTTAATCAATACCTACATAGTGGATATTATGATTTCGTAAATTCTTGTAGACTTGCCGAATTTAAGCTTCTGATAGAAAAAGGAGCACACACCAAGTATACCCTGAATGCATTAATTGAAATGTGTGGTTTTAATTCCCGTACTTCTTTTTTTCGTTATTTTAAAAAAATAAACGGTATTTATCCGAGCGAGTATATCAAAACTTTTGAGAAACAAAATTAACTGTAGATTTGCGGTTATGCATTGTTATAAGAAGATGAGTATAAATAATCATCTTCTTATAACAATGTGTGTCCTTTTAGGGTATGTCAATGGGGGTAAAAACAATGTTTTATCCTCTGAAAAGTCTTTTATAATTATTTGAGACTCATGCTTTTTGTTTCTTATCTTGTTGATTGATAGTTGATTAATTAATTATTTTGTACTTCTAAAACGGAAGGGATGTATTGTGGCTTACAGGAAGAATATTTTTCTTTTTACTCCTTTATATTTGCAGTCATAATCATTAAAATGCTTCCATATGAAAAACGCTGCGGTCCTTTCAAATCAGGTAATAGCTGATGCTTATACAGGGTGTTACGATTTAATATTCCGTTACATCTATAATAAAATTAATAATAGAGAAAGAGCTGAAGATTTGACACAAGATACCTTTTTGCGTCTGTTGTCTTATCGTGATATGTTTTATCTCAATATCGATACAATAAAATATTTCGTTTACACAATTGCCCGTAATTTGGTGACAGACTATTTGCGACGTTACTATAAAGAACAAGAAATAAATGCATATTTGTTGGAAACAGTCAGGACAAGTGTAGACGATGTTGAAAACAAACTTTATGCAAAAGAATTATCCTGGCTCGAACAGGAGAAATTGAGTAGACTTCCTTCTCAACGAAGAAAAGTGTATGCAATGAATCGCTTTCAATATAAAACCGCCTTTGAAATTTCTACTGAACTCCACATCTCACCGCGTACAGTTGAAAATCATTTGCTTATTAGTCGTAAAGAGATCCGTACATATATCAAACAATCTATTTAATTATAAAGTATTTATTAATTTATTGTTATGAAAAACCGTAAAGTGAATTTTAAGAGATGCTACCTGTCAGGGTTAGCTTTGGTCGTGGGGCTAATTTTTATTAGCTCGTGTAACGATGGTGACAAAGGGTATAAAGAGTATGACCCTAGTTTGCCTGTGGTAATTGATGAAATTTATCCCGATTCTGGAGGATATTTTGATGAAGTTATTCTGCGGGGAGAAAATTTGGGCAGTGATCCTAAACGTCTGAGAGTTTTTTTTAATCAGAAAGAAGCAATTGTTGTAGGGGCATCAGGGGATCGTGCATTAATACATGTACCCAAACTTCCGGGCGATGAATGTAAAATAGGTATGCTGCTCGATGGCAATACAACAGATACCGTATTTTGTAAACAGTCATTCAAATATCAGAAAAACTATCAGCTACAGTATGTCTGTGGACAGGTCGGTTCCACTAATGCAACATTTGTAGAAGGTAGTTTTCAGACTACAGAATTTGGGAAAAATATGTTTAATTTGACAGCAGATCCTGAAGGAGTCATTTATTTAAACCATCGTGTTACCGGTACAGGGGGAAGCCTTGTTTACATTAATGAGAACGAATTTATGACTAAATTTATTGCTTATGGAGATGGAAATGCAGGAGAACCGGCAGCTCCTTGGTATGACAAGGTGACCCAGAAAGTTTATTTCACGGCTATGCGGAAGGGCTATTTCTGGGAAGTTGATCCTTACGATAGCTATGCGGTGGTATTGCGGCAATTGGTGGCGCCTAACGCTGAATATCAGGCCAAAGGGTATCGTCCTTATAAAAATGGAGATTTAATGTGGTGTTATTCATTCGTACGTGCCAAAGATGCTAAGGGTGAAGAATGGGTTTATTGTCGTGCCTATGATGGAACTTTGTTCCGTTTCAAATTTGAGGATCGTGTTTACGATGTAGTAGGGGTGTGCCCTTCAGGAGCTGTTGATAATTTCATATGTGGAGACCCTGAGGACAATACGAAAATATACTGTTCACTTAAGCAAAAGAATATAGTGACCTGTCTTGATCTGTCGAAAGACATTTCCGATCCCGGCTTTGAAACTGTTGTCTGTGGCGTTGGTGGTATGGGAGGTAGCGTTGGCGATTTCCAGGATGGTCATTCTTCCATTGCAAAAATGAATAATCCCGAACAAATTTTACTGACTCGGGATCCAGAAACATCGGAAAAAATAATGTATGTCTGTGACGCTAAAAACTGCTGTGTGCGTCAGTTCAATTTAGCAACTAACATGATGACTACTGTTGCCGGTATTGGTAAACAGAAAGGATTTTCAACGGGAAGTCCGAAAGAGTCGAAACTGAATTGGCCCATAGGTATTTGTTTATCTCCCAATGGAGATATCTATATAGCAGATGCAGGCAATCGCGTTATAATGAAATTAATGTTTTTATAATCAATCTTTTTTAATCTGTAAATTTAAAAATGAAGAATCAATTAAGACTCAAAATGTGTCTTTTCCTTTTTAGCTGTCTGATGGCGGTTATGGCACAGGCACAATCGTTTGTATTGTCTGGTATAGTGCAAGATGAAAATGGCGAACCATTGATTGGGGTTAATGTGTATGTGAAAGATAAGCCCGGAGTCGGGACTATCACCAATGTGGATGGGCATTTCACTATGCAAGCCGATCGAGGTGATAAATTGCAGTTCACCTTTATAGGATATTCTACAGTTGAATATCTTGCTTTGAAAGCCGATAAGAACTTATTGATAAAGATGAATCCGGATACAGAAATGTTGCAGGAAGTTGTTGTCGAAGCTTTTGGAGCGAAAACCCGTAAGATTTCTGCTACAGGAGCAGTCACGTCTGTGGATGTGGCCAGTTTGCAGTTACCCGCAACCAGCTTGGCTAATGCTTTGGGTGGACGTGTTGCCGGTATCATTTCGATGCAATCAAGTGGAGAACCGGGAAAGAACATATCCGAATTCTGGGTGCGTGGTATTGGTACATTCGGATATAGTTCCGGGGCATTGGTTTTGATCGATGGATTGGAAGGTAGTCTGAATGACGTGGATCCGGCCGATGTGGAAAGTTTTTCAGTATTAAAAGATGCTTCTGCAACGGCTATGTATGGAGTACGCGGTGCCAATGGTGTTGTGTTGGTTACTACTAAACGAGGTAAAAATGAGAAGTTGCAGTTTAAAGTGCGTGCCAATGCAACTTTGTCATGGTTGAAACGTCTACCGGAATATTGTGGAGGCTATGAATATGCTAAACTTGCCAACGAAGCATTGGCTGTACGTGGAGATGATCCTAAATATTCTCAAAAAGAATTGGAAATCATTCAGTATGGTCTTGATCCGGATTTATACCCGGATGTGGATTGGCAGGATGTTTTGCTGAATAATTCTTCATGGCAACAAACTTATTATGCCAGTGCACAGGGTGGTGGTAGTGTGGCTCGTTACTTTATTAGTCTGAACTATTCCAATGAGTCTTCAGCATATAAACAGGATAAAAATAGTCGATATTTCAAAGATGTAGCGTATAATACTTTTGGAATTCGTGCTAATATTGATATGAACTTGACCAAAACCACTACTTTATACTTTGGTGTAAACGCTAATAAGACAATCAATAACTTACCTGGCAGTGAAGATACTGACAAACTTTGGTCTGCATGTAGTAAGTTGACTCCTCTTTCTATTCCTGTTGTATACTCTAATGGAATGTTGCCTTCAGCATCGGGTACAGATGATTTGGCTTCTCCTTATGTAAATCTGAATCATACAGGTTTAAAAACAAAGGATTATACTAATTCTGTATATACATTGAGTGTTGATCAGAAATTGGATATGATAACTAAAGGGTTAAAATTGAATGTGCAAGGTGCTTATACTTCTAAGGAATGGTTTGATGAAACGCGTAAAGTTGTTCCTGAATTATGGTATTATGATCATCGTGATGCCAATGGAAATCTGGCAGGAACCAGACAGAGTGTAGCGGAAACTGTTCAATACTCAAAGTCTCAAGATTTATATCGCAAATATTATTTACAGGCTACCATGACTTGGAATCGTCAGTTTGCAGATGTTCATAATTTTACAGCTCTTGTGCATTATGAAATGAGTGATGAGAAGACGGCCTCAAAGTCTGTAGAGAAAGTTGATGGTAAAGATGTAGAAAATAGTATGTTAGCTATTCCTGTTCGTTATCAAGGTTTGTCTGCTAAATTAGGATATAACTACAATGATATATATATGATTGATGGTAACTTCGGTTATACAGGTTCTGAAAATTTCCAGTCGGGCAATCAGTTTGGTTTTTTCCCTTCTGTTTCTCTCGGATGGGTTCCCAGTAACTATCAGTGGGTGAAGAATAATTTGCCATGGGTTAATTATTTTAAAATACGTGCTTCTTATGGTTTGGTAGGTAATGACCGTATTTCAAGTAAACGTTTTCCTTATCTGACCAGCATTAATGTAAGCAATTCTGGTGCTACAGCCTGGAGATATCTGCATGGTAAAATTGTTGAAAGTGTGATTGGTGCTGATAATTTGAAATGGGAAAAGGCCAAGAAAATGGACTTGGGTATTGAAGGTAACCTCTGGGGAAAAATTGATTTTACTATTGACTTTTTCCGTGATATACGTGATGGCATTTTCCAGGAACGTAAGCAAGTACCCGATTTTGTAGGTTTGGTAAGTATGCCTTACGGTAATGTAGGTAGTATGGAAAGTTGGGGCTCCGACGGTAATATATCATTTACCCAACGTATAAATAAGGATATGGATTTCACTATTCGTGGAAATTTCACTTACTCTACGAATAAAGTGAAATATTTTGAAGAAGCAGATAATAAGTATGAATACTATTCGGCTTCCGGCAGACCTTATAATTATCAAAAAGGCTATATCGCTTTAGGGCTTTTCAATGATCAGGAAGAGATTGATAATAGTCCGAAACAAACATTTGGGGACTATATGCCTGGAGATATTAAATATAAGGATGTAAATGGAGATGGTATGATCAACAGCGATGACCGGGTACCGTTAAGTTATTCCAATTATCCTCGTTTATCATACGGATTTGGCGGGGAGTTCCGCTGGAAGAAGTTGAGAGTGGGTGTCTTGTTCAATGGCATTGGTAATACAACCTATTATCGTGCTTATACTGATGGTAAAGATAATGTTGGCTACATTCCTTTCTATGAAGAAAAATATGGAAATATACTAACGATTGCAGCTAATCCTGCCAACCGTTGGATTCCTGCTGACTATTATGATCCGACTATTCCTGCTGCCTTAAGAGAGAACCCGAATGCACTTTTTCCGCGTTTGAGTTATGGTAAAAATAATAATAATTCACAAACTTCTACTTTCTGGCAAGGAAACCGCAGGTATCTGCGTTTACAAGAACTCAGTTTATATTATACGTTGGATTTGCCGTTTGTTCGTAAATGTGGCATTAATAACATAGATTTGGCTGTTATTGCTAATAATTTATATACCTGGGATACTGTGGATTTATTCGATCCGGATCAGGCTGCAAGTAACGGTCGTAAATATCCTATACCAGGACGTGTAAGTTTTCAAGCAACCATTACTTTCTAATTTTAAAATGTTGAAACAATGAAAATAGGAAAATCATTTAAAGTTCTTCGGAATTTGCTGTTAGCATCTTGTCTGGCACTTCCGGGTGCATTTACTTCATGTAATTTTTTGGAAGTGGATGATCTTTTTGACGATACGATGAAGTTTGATAGCATATTTGTAAAATATGACTATTTGGTACAATACATGTGGGGAGTATCCGATTTACTTCCTGACGAAAGTAATGTCTTTCGTGCTCCTTTCAATCCTGGCCCCTTAGCTACGGATGAAGCTTTTACCAATTATACTAGTAAAGATGGTATAAATTATGTACTTGGCAAGATTAACGCTGATAATATATCAGGAAAGACAATGAATATATGGCCTTCTATGTATCAGGTGATTAGAAAGTGTAATTATATTCTTAGTAGAAAGCATGAAGCTAAAATGACGGCTGTACAGGATGAAGAAGTTACTGGTTATACTCATATGTTGAGAGGATACGCTTATTATAACCTGATACAAAATTACGGTCCCTGTATTCTGATAGGTGATGAGATATTCCCTAATAATGAACAACCTGAAGCATATAATAAAGCCCGTTCTACTTATGATGAATGTGTGGATTATTGTTGTGAGGAGCTGGAGAAAGCGGCAAAGTACTTGCCGAGGGATCTTGCTTCCAGTTATTTTGGACGACCTTCCCGTGGTGCGGCATTTGCGCTGATTGCGCGTTTGCGTTTGCAGCAAGCCAGCCCGTTGTATAATGGAGGGAATGCAGCACGTACTACTTATGGAGACTGGAAACGTTCTATTGATGGAGTAAACTATATCAGCCAAACTTATGATGAAAGAAAGTGGGCTGTAGCTGCTGCGGCCTGTAAGAGGGTTATTGATATGAATAAATATAAACTGCATACTGTAAGCATTGATCCAATGCAACCGGCCCGCCCTCTTCCTTCCAATGTGCCGGATGCTAATTTCCCTGATGGTGCCGGAGGGATAGACTGTTACCGTTCTTATAGTGAAATGTTTAATGGAGAAACGATTGGTAGTAAGAATTCTGAATTTATATGGGGCCGAAGTTTTGGAGATTTGAAAGGACATATGGCAGATGTATTTCCACCAAATGATATTATGGGGGGATATAATGGACTTTGTGTAACACAAAAGTTGGTTGATGCTTATTATATGGTTGATGGCAGAGATATCAAGAATGCTAGCGAAGAATACCCTTATAATATCGCTAAGGGCGCTGTAACGGATGATAATTTTTCAAAGGTAAAGGAAAGCTTTTCCGGTTATCTAATACCTGCAGGGGTGTATGGTATGTATTTGAATCGTGAAAATCGTTTTTATGCTACTGTAGGTTTTTCCGGTCGTCATTGGTTTGTAAAATCAAATACACAGAGCCAATATGGTCCTTATAATGTGTGGTACCATGAAATGAACACTGTGCCGGGATCAGATCTTTATGCAGGAAAATACTCCTCTGTTAACAATGTGATCGACTATCCTGGAACCGGATATGTTCTTACCAAGTGGGTACATCCCATGGATGCTTTAAAAGGAACAGGAAGTAATTTGGTTGCCAAATATTATCCTATCATTCGTTATGCGGAAATATTGTTAGGATATGCAGAAGCTTTGAATCATTTAAAGACATCATATACTATTGAACTGCCGGCTATTAATGGAGGAAACCTTTCTCCTGAGACTTACAATGTATCTCGTGATCCTTCTGAAATAGCAAAGTATTTCAATCAGATCCGTTATCGCGTAGGACTTCCCGGTTTATCTGCTGAGGATATGGTGGATGAGACCAATCTGGATGAGATGATCAAACGTGAATATATGATTGAATTTGCATGTGAGAATCGTCGCTATTTTGATGTGCGTCGTTGGGGTATTTACGAGCAGACTGAGAAAGCTGGTATATATGGAATGCGTTTGGGAGAGGATAAATATGGATTCTACCAAACTCCTATTCCGGTAAATCAGGTTAATAATCGTAACAGAATTGTTGATAAAAAGCTAATTCTTTTACCTTTACCAAAAGCTGAGGTACGACGTGTGCAGGATTTGGACCAAAATCCAGGTTGGGAAAACTAATGATAATACAATTATATAAAGCAATATGTTATGAAAAATATATGTAATGAATATAATAAATGGCTATTGATACTGCCTTTTGTTGGTGTATTGAGTAGCTGTTCGAATGGAGATGAATTCTTTAAGGAAGAGCGTTATAAGAAAGAAATCTATGTTGTTAGTGATGCTAGTCAGGTGTTTCAAGCTGAGTATGAAATGACAAAAAGTGATGAAGCCATGAAAACACTGGCATTTGCTGTCAGTGGCACTAACCCTATAGATAGGGATGTGAATATTGTGGTGGAGAAAGATGAGGAATTATTGACGGAGTATAATTATAACAACTATAGGGATGAGACTGATAAGTACGCCCATGGATTAAATGAGGTAGATTATATATTATCATCTTCTTCTGTCACTATAAAAATGGGGACTGAATTTAAAAATCAGGTTGGTAAATTGCCTATAACTTTGAAAACATCTGTATTGGAGAATTTGTCGGTCGATTCCATCTACTTTATTCCATTCCGTATTAAAGAGGCGAGTCCTTACGAAATAAATGAGGATAAAAGAAATGTATTGTATCGTATTTATAAAAAGAATCAATATGCATCACAGCGCAAAAATACGTTTTATAATTCTATAGGTTATATTGGTTCTGCTTTTTTTACTTCAACAAAAGTAGTGCAACCATTGTCTTATAATAAAATTCGTGTTTATGTTGGTGGTCAGGTTTATAGTACCAGTGATACCAAAGAGACTATAAATAAGAATGCTATGATTATTACGGTCAATGAAGATAATACTGTTACTATGTCCCCTTACAGTACAGAAGGGGGGCTAAAGGTAACCACTCTTGTTCCAAGCGATAATCCGAATGATACTTCGGGGTCGTATGGATATCGCAATGTGTATAATCCGGACGAGCAATGTTTCTATTTATATTATAGTTATGACATAGGGAATGGTGAGCAGATTATCCGTGAACAGATGATATTAGAATAATTGTATTTTGAAATGCCCTCCTTTTGTACTGGAAGAGGAGGGCTGTTTTTTTAATTGATAGATAAAAAAATAACATGGGCAGGTTTCTTATACTTTGTTTAATGAGTGTAGTCTCTTTTTCAGCGTATTCGCAGGTAGGACTACTTGATGAGATTATTTTCGGCAACATACAGTCGGAAAAGAAGCATAATTTTGCTACAAATGCTACAGAAGTAATTAAGGGCGGGCTAAACGAGTCGGCACGATTGTTTCTTCCTGTGGAGGGAGAACGTGTTGAAGGTGGGAATATCACTTTTAAGATGAAAGTCGATTCAGAGAAGCAGAATTACTTTACAGCTCGCTTTTGGGGTTCCGATTCAGGTAACAGTAATATTTTAATCCTATTTTGCGAGGGTAAGCAAATTGGTTACCGCCATTTGGGAGATTATGATATGCTGGATATAGCTAATGATGAAGCACCTTTTCCGGGACGTTTTACCTATACTACTTTACCTTTGCCTCTGCAGATGACTCAAGGCAAAAAAGAGATTGAATTAAGTATACGTTCTACTGGAAGGATTGCCCGCTATGGAAATACATTCGATCAATATCAGAAAGTTATGACGGAACCAGCAAAGGCATTGTACAAAGGATATACCCATACCGAAAAATGCTTTATTCCTGCACGGCGTGAAAAGCAGGGTGTCATGCCTTCGCCTGTTGTACGTATAGCTCCTGGAATAGAAGTAATGGAGCAGGTAAAAGTACATGTCAATCGTGAACTCAAGAAATTTATGGCAAAAGACCGACTGGATCAGGAAGAATTATGGGTACTTTCTTATGCTTATAATGAACCTTGGACCATAGTATATCACGACAGGAAGGTTGCTGAAAAAACAATAGAAACTACAGACCGGTATTACGTCCGCTATTCACAGGATCCTAAATCAGTTTATAACGATTCTTGGCTCACAGTGGGACCTTTGTGCTTGGCTTTAAATAGCTTTGTCCCCGAAGTACGCGAGGTACTCGATGAAAAGATGGAAAATGGACGGACGCGTCGTGATAATTGGACGCAGATGTGTGTAGAATGTCTGGACTATGCCAAGACACATCGCCGGCAATATACCAATCAAAGTCTGATTGTCGATCTGAATTTATATTGTGTCAATCGGTTCCTGTCTGTTATTGCGCCAGAAAAAGCATTGCCTGCCTATCAGACTTTAAAATATTTATATGAATCCATGGGAATTGTTCCATGGTTGGGAAGTGAGACATCTGAAGGACCTTCGAAACCACTGGGTGACAACTACTTTCAACTTTCAGCAAAAGGACTTAGCAAAGAACTTGGTTTTGTTGGCGGATATGGAGAAATATTGCACTGGATGCTACGTGTTTATGAAATTACAGGTGTGTGCGGAGAAACAGACAGCCGTGATCCTTTGATTCGTGCTCAGTTGTTGAAAGTCTTAAAAGCGCGTGGTTATTTCCGCTATCCTTCTGTGGATGAAGATGGGAATAAAGCAATGCTAGCTGAGGCTGTAATAGGTTGGCGCGATCATGGAAAGTATCCGGGAACGATTCTTTATGGTGAAAAAGGATTGGATAAAGAAGGGGATCCTTTGATGACAGCAGCCTCTACGCTCGATCCTATTGCGGTGGCCTATGCGCAGCAGATGCTAGATGATAACCAGTTTTTTCATGTTGTCCGGGAAAAAATGAAGGACAGTTCGCTCAATTCCACTTATACCCTATTGCGCCTGCCAGGTGAATATGAATTGATTGCAAAGCAACCTCGCAGAGAGGATAAACTTCCGATGTCTTCTGGAATGCCGGATGCATTGTTTGCCGATGAAGAAGTTGGGACGATAGCATTGAAGAATGGTGAAGAAATATTATATGCCTCTTTGTATTGGAGGGCAAACTACGCTATAAACTATTTGGCAAGAGTGCATTATATTACTCCGGAAATAGATAGGATAGCTACTATTTATGAAGATATCAAATTTACACCGAGTGGGTATACTTATAAACGGCCGGAACGTACTAACCTGTTTTTTTCGGATGCCCGTCATTTTTACCCCGAAGTGAAATCGGCACATACAGGTGAGGAATTGCCCATTGCTAAGATTCCGGAAGGCATCCGCTACGAACCAGGTTGGGAAAATGTATATGCCGGTAGGGGAGAGTTTTACTCATTGCGGTACGGTAAGTATCTGATAGGGATGAACTGCACACAGGATAAGGATTTTGTATTGAATATTCCCACCGCTAAAAAAGTGGTTAGCTTTCCTGCAAAAGAAATTGTTAAAGAATCTTCTGTCATAGTAAAACCGATGAGTACAGTCGTATTTATAATAGTGGAATAAGCTTATTATGGATAAAGAAAAATAAGAGAATATTATTATTGGATATGAAGAAGAATATAAAAATACTATTATTGACAATCACGTGTTGTAGCGTGCTACATGCACAAGATCATCTGAGGTTATGGTATGAAAAGCCTGCAAACACTTGGGTAGAAGCTTTGCCTTTAGGGAATGGCTATATTGGCGCAATGGTCTATGGTAAAGTAGAAAATGAACTGATACAGTTGAATGAAGGCACATTATGGACCGGAGCACCTTGTGTAAAGAGTGTCAATCCCGACGCTTACTCCTACTTATCAGAAATGCGCGAAGCGTTGTCGAGAGATGATTTTGCTGCAGCGGGAACTTTGAGTAAAAAAATGCAAGGCTATTTCTCTCAAAGTTTTCTTCCTTTGGGAGATCTTGAAATTAAGCAGTCTTTTGGTGATAGGAAAGCCTGGTATTTAGGATATAAACGTGAGTTGGACCTGAATGAAGCCATACTAACCACCAGTTTTTGGGAAGGCGGGGTGCAATATGTTCGCGAAATGTTTACTTCCGCTCCTGATAGAGTTATGGTCCTGCGTTTTACCGCAAGCCAAAAGGGAAAACTTGCGTTGGATTTTACTACGAAAAGCAGATTGTCGGATGCAGTTGAAGCTTTGGGGGATAATTGTTTGGCTATGGATGGCGCAGCACCAGCCCGTCTCGATCCGGCTTATTATAATCGCAAGGGACGTGAATCTATGATGAGGGTAGATGAGAATGGATGCAGTGGTATGCGTTTTCGTTCTTTGCTGAAGGCTATTCCTGTGGGGGGAACAGTCACGACAGATAAAAAAGGTATCCATATTAATGGAGCGGACGAGATTCTTGTCATATGGACGGCTGCAACAAGTTTCAATGGCTTCGATAAATGTCCGGCTTGCGAAGGTAAAGATGAGAAAATGCTTGCAGGGCAATATTTGGCAAAAGCATCGATCAAGTCATTCGATGAATTAAAAGACTCGCATATACGCGACTTTGCCTCTTATTTTGAGCGTGTAAGTTTGCAGCTTACAGATACGGTGGGTAGTAAGGTGAATGCACAACTACCTTCCGACTTCCGGTTGAAGCTTTATTCGTATGGTAATTATGATCCCCAGTTGGAGGAGTTGCTTTTTCAGTATGGTAGATATTTGCTGATTTCTTCTTCGCGTCTTGGTGGGACAGCTGCCAACTTGCAGGGAATTTGGAATAAAGATTTCCGTCCTCCTTGGAGCTCTAATTACACCATAAACATTAATACAGAAATGAATTATTGGCTTGCTGAAACTACCAATTTATCGGAAATGCACACACCTTTGCTTAGCTGGATTAAAGATTTGTCGAAGGCAGGTCGTGCTACAGCCAAGGAGTTTTATCATGCAAAAGGTTGGGTAGCACATCATAATTCCGATATTTGGGGGCTTAGTAATCCTGTGGGGAATAAAGGAGATGGAAGTCCTGAATGGGCAAACTGGACAATGGGAGGAAACTGGCTATGCCAGCATCTATGGGAACATTATTGTTTCACTGGCGATAAGCAATTTTTGGCAGATGAGGCTTATCCTGTTATGAAAGAGGCAGCATTGTTCTGTTTGGATTGGTTGGTGGAAAGAGGAGATTATTTAATAACTTCTCCATCGGTATCTCCTGAAAATTTGTTTGTGGTGGATGGAAAGAAATATGCTGTTTCCGAGGCTTCTACAATGGATATGGCTATTATTAGAGATTTATTTTCCAATTTGATAGAAGCTTCGGAAGTTTTAAATATAGATCGTAAGTTTCGCAAGCAATTGGTTACTGCAAAAAATAAGCTTTTCCCTTATCAGATCGGAGCTAAAGGACAATTGCAGGAATGGAGTAAAGACTATGTGGAAAACGATCCTCACCATCGCCACTTGTCTCATTTATTTGGTTTGCATCCGGGGCGTGATATATCTCCATTACTTACGCCTGAATTAGCAAAAGCTGCCCAAAAAACATTTGAATTACGTGGTGATGATGGGACGGGATGGAGCAAAGGATGGAAGATAAATTTTGCTGCACGCTTGTTGGATGGGAATCATGCTTATAAGATGATTCGTGAAATCATGAGATATGTCGATCCTACTTTAAATACGAATCATGGAGGTACATATCCCAATTTTTTTGATGCCCATCCTCCCTTCCAAATTGACGGTAATTTCGGTGCTACAGCCGGGGTTGCCGAGATGCTTTTGCAGAGTCATTTAAAAGAACTGCATTTGTTGCCAGCTCTTCCTGTTGTCTGGCCTTCGGGCAAAGTAAAGGGACTCAAGGCTCGTGGCAATTTTGAGGTAGATATAGTTTGGGAGAAGGGAACACTGAAATCGGCTCGGATTCGTTCGAATTTAGGGAATAAGTGTGTGCTCCGTACATCCGTTCCCGTGAAAGTGGAAGGTGCAGAATACCTTCAATCACAAGATAAAGGATATTACTTGACAACATTTGCCACAATTCAGGGTGAAGACTATCGGATATGGAGAGAGTAAACACTGATATTTGTTCTTGTCTTTCGCGTACCTGAACCGTATCCGGACTGTACTTGCTCCGTACATTCTCCGCTCAGAGGTACCTCTACACGGAGCCGATACGGAGCAAGTACGGTACAGGTACGGCGTAGATACTTTCTGAACAGGATTCAATGGAATAAATTGTATGAGAGTGAATCGAATATCCTTTTAACTGATTAGAATTTGAAAAATACATCTGAATATGCGAAAAATAGTAACATTTTTATCTCTTTTGCTTTTAATGGGAACTGTGGTTGGACAAAATATAACCGATTTGTCTGTAATGCACCGAACCGATGTGGATTCAAGTTTATTGAATATCGGTACTTATCCTTCTATTGTAGATACTGTATTCCTTCATCCGGATCGTGTTCGTTACGATCACCGCTGTTTTCAGTTGGATGGGAAAGACACTTTTATATTTAGTGGTACTTTCCACTATTTTCGTGTGCCCCAACCCTTGTGGGCCGATCGTTTCCGTAAGCTAAAAGCAGCAGGGTTTAATTGTGTGGAAACGTATATTCCTTGGAATTGGCATGAACGCACTATGCCCCGTTCTGTAACAGACGAATCACAGATTGATCTGCGTGAACTGAACGATTTTCTTGTAATGGCTGAGGAGTTTGGGTTTTATGTAATCCTTCGTCCCGGACCCTATATTTGTGCCGAATGGAGTGGGGGAGGATTTCCACAATGGATTATGCAGAAAAAGCCTGCTAAGCCTGCGTTTGATGTTTGGTTGCAAAGTAATGATCCGGAATTTATGCGCTGGAATGAACATTGGTATCGTGCTGTGTGCAGGGTCGTTGCGCCACATCAGTTAATTCATAAACCGGTAGGCGGCAAAGGAGTTATCTTGTTTCAGGTAGAGAATGAATTCAACCGTGTCCGTTGGTTCCCAAAAGAAGCAAAAAAAGATTATCTGGACAAGTTGGCTTTTATTGCTCGTAAATATGGAATAGAAGTACCTATTATTACGTGTTGGACTGATGAATCACGCAATGTGGAAACTGGTATATTGAATGGAGTGGTAGATATGGTGAATAGTTATCCTCGCTGGCAGATAGAGAAGAATTTAGGCCGTTTAGTCGATTTGCAGATGAAAACACAGCCTGGAAAACCATTGATATCAGGAGAATTGCAAGGTGGCTGGTGTTGTGAATTAGGCTGGCAGTTGAGTTGGAAGCAGGATGGACTTCCTCCTGTGCAGACACAAAATATTACTCTTTATACTTTACAGCGTGGATTCAGTGCACTGAACTTCTATATGGCAGTAGGGGGTACGAATTTTGATGATTGGGCGGCCCGCCAGCAAGTCACTTCCTATGATTACGCAGCTGCTATTGGCGAAGATGGGGTTGTTAACGAGCGTTACCGTAGATTTCAGGGGTTATCTACTTTTATCGATGAACACGGTACGCGTATTGCCCGTGCCGATCTAGTATCTTTGGATTATATTACAACAGATACATTAGTGAAGTTAGCATTACGTTGTGCTAAAAATGGAGATCGCTACTATTTCGTACGTACTGAAGAACGTTCACGCCAACATTTCGGAACAATTCGTACGGATGACTTGGAACTTGATTTTGCTTTGGAACCGTTCGGGTCTATGGTTTATTATCTGCCGGCAGGCGCCACACAGGGGGAATGGTTCCCAAAACTTCCTGATCCTCAGATACGCCCGGCAACCAAGGTTGCAAAAATAGAACTTAAAAAAACAGGTGAATGGGCTGATAAATTGCCAACAAAATGGACACGCTTGAAGAAAGGTGAAGCGATTGATAACCATGGTATTTACGGCCGTCATTTTGTCTATTATAAAACAAATGCTTTTGAGGGATGCACTCTTGAAGTAGGGCGTATCGGTAAGAAGGTGGTGAACGGGAGTGTTGCTGATACAGTACTGGTTTCTGTGAACGGAAAACTACTTCCTATATTTGCAGAAACGCAGGAAAGTGCCCATTATCGTATTCCGGGTGATTCGCTTAGCGGAAGAAGAGTGGAAGTTGTCTTGTTGTTTGAAAATAAGGGATTGCATCACCATACTAATCGGACAGTAGAGAAATTTTGGTATATAGGTCCTACCTATGTACGTTGTAAAGGTAAGGAACTTCCACTTAGTTATGCGTATCTTGAGAACGAACGTGGAGTCAGGCATTCTTCTTCTATTTCTATAAAAGAGAATTTTGACGAAGGAGATACAGTTGGTGAGCCTTTACTTAAATGGTATCGGTACTCATTTGATTTGCCGCAGGGCCAAACGGTTACCTCTTGTTTCCTGAAATTAGAGCAGAATGGCAATGGCTTCATTTACGTAAACGGGCATTGTATTGGTCGTTGTTGGGAGCAGGGACCGCAATCTGAATACTATATTCCCGAGTGCTGGCTGAATACTAGTAGACCGAATATCGTAGCAGTCAGTTTACGCCCTACTGCTCAAGGGGCTAATGTAAAGGTGGCAGGCATAAAAGCGTTGCATAAGTGAAGTCACCTGTATGATTTGACAAACCATAAGTAAACCTATATAATAAAAATGAAAGTAAAAGCAGTAATTTTCTCAGTAATCTTGTTTGTTGTGAATGGTTCTTCTGTTTCTGCCCAGCAGAATGAATGGGAAAATCCGGTAAAGTATGAGTGGAATAAGGAAAAGCCGCATGCCGATTTTTTTATTTATGAGCGTCCGGAAGATGCAATGAAAGAAGAGGAGAGATTTTCTCCTTGGTATAAGTCATTGAATGGAAAGTGGAAATTCACCTATTCGCCAACTATAGAGAAAAGTGATAACTATTTTTATCATGAGAAATTGCAGGACGAGAGTTGGACTGATATTGCAGTACCTTCCAATTGGGAATTGCAGGGATTTGGTGAACCTATTATCCGTAATATTCAGTATGTCTTTTCTCCGAATCCCCCATATATCGATGTAGATAATCCTGTAGGAACCTATCGTAAGACATTTACTGTCCCGTCCGGCTGGGAAGACAGAGAAATAATGCTTCATTTCGGTTCCATCAGCGGTTATGCGCAAATATATGTCAACGGACAAAAAGTGGGGATGAGTAAAGCCTCGAAGACCCCTGCGGAATTTAATGTGACCCGTTATCTGAAAGAAGGGGAAAACTTGCTTGCGGTTCAGGTCTATCGTTGGCATGACGGGAGTTATATGGAGGACCAGGATTTCTGGAGGCTGACAGGTATAGAACGGGATGTATTTCTACATGCCTATCCGAAGTTTACCATTTGGGACTTTTTTTTGAAAGCAGATTTGGATGGCTCATATAAGAATGGTCTCTTTCAGGCAACTGTTGATCTTCGCGAATTTAGCGGCAATACTTTCAAAAAAGGTTTGCTTAAATTAGAATTGCTGGATGCTGCCGGAAAGAGAGTGCTGACACAACAAAAGATGTTCGATGTAGACGGTGAACTTACGACTGTGTCATTCTCTGGTTCCGTAAAGAATGTAGCGAAGTGGAGTGCGGAAAAACCTGATCTTTATGATTGTGTACTCACTTTGCTGGATGAGAATAATAGGAAATTGGCTGTGACTGCTCATAAAACAGGATTCCGGAAGATCGAGATTAAAGATGCTAAATTAATGGTGAATGGAGTGCCTGTTTACATAAAGGGAGTCAACCGGCATGAACATAATGACAGTTTGGGGCATACGCAAAATCGTGAAATCATGATGAATGATCTCAAACTCATCAAGCAATTGAATATAAATGCGGTTCGTACATGCCATTATCCCAATCATCCATTGTTCTATAAACTCTGTGATAAATATGGTATTTATATTGTAGATGAGGCAAATATAGAAAACCATGGAATGGGTTCGGTTCCTTATTTTAAAGATACCATCCCGCATCCCGCTTACCGGTCTGAGTGGTATGCGGCCCATGTCGACCGTATTTCTCGCATGGTGGAGAGAGATAAGAATCATGCTTGTGTCATAGGTTGGTCACTGGGAAATGAGTGTGGTAACGGAAAAGTTTTTCATGATGAATACCGGCGTTTGAAAGAATATGACCCGGGACGTTTTGTGCAGTTTGAACAGGCATGGGAAGACTGGAATACAGATATTGTATGTCCGATGTATCCTAATATGGGAAGGATTACCGGCTATCGTGATTCTGGCAAACAGCGTCCGTACATCATGTGTGAATATGCGCATGCGCAAGGCAATAGCAATGGAAATTTCAAGGATATCTGGGACGTGATTTATGATAGTCCGAATTTACAGGGTGGATTTATATGGGACTTTATGGATCAAGGGTTCAAGATGAAGACAGAACCGAGAGACGGCCGGGTGTACTGGATGTACAATGGTCGGATGGGCAGTTATAAATGGCTGGAAGATAAAAAGGGGGAGCTGAACACGGGTACTGATGGGATTATATCCGCCAATGGTATTCCTAAGCCGCAGGCTTATGAAGTGAAGAAAGTATATCAATATATTCAATTCAATGAAAAAGAGCTTGGTAAAGGTATTATTACAATTAAAAATCGTTATGATTTTACGAATCTGAATGAGTATGACTTTACTTGGGAGATAATTAAAAATGGCAAGAATATTGCTACCGGAGACTTTAAAATAGATTTGAAGCCTCATCAGGAGGCAGAAGTACGTTTGGAGCTTCCCGCAATACCCGTGGATGAAAATGAGTATTTTCTGAATCTCTATGCTTATACGAAGAAAGCGACAGATTTGGTTCCGGCGCATTATGAGGTGGCGAAAGAACAATTAGAATTGAAACGGGGTAATGTGTTTACCTCTCTTCCCGATTGTTCCGGCAATTTGACGTATAAGGTAGTGGATAACGTGCTTTCTTTTGAATCGGGAACAGTTTCCGGCAAAATAGATTTGAAAAAAGGAATGTTGTTCGACTATATGAAGAACGGTAAGAAACCTATCAAACAATATCCTGAACCGGCTTTCTGGCGTGCACCGACAGATAATGATTTCGGAAATAAAATGCCTCTTCTGGCAGGCGTATGGCGCACTGCTCATGTCAATCGTTATGTCAAAGAAGTTACAGTAGGAAACAAGAATGAAAAAGGACTGCCGGTAAAGATTGAGTGGGTGTTGACTGATATTCAGGTGCCCTATACTATGGAATATCTGATACGTAATGATGGTTCGCTTGTAGTAACCGGAAGTATTGACCTGAACGGAACCAGACTCCCGGAACTGCCGCGCTTCGGAATGCGAATAGAACTGAATCAGCCATACGATAATTTAAGTTATTACGGCAGAGGACCTCAGGAAAATTATATTGACCGCTGTTCCGGTTCGTTTATAGGTTGTTATGATGATAAAGTCGAAAATCAGTATTATGAATATATACGTCCGCAGGAAACGGGTAATAAGACGGATGTTCGTTGGCTGACTTTGCTGGATAGCGATGGAGCGGGCATAAAGATTACCGGTTTGCAGCCTATCGCTTTTTCTGCCTTGCATTTTACACCGGAAGACCTTGATCCGGGATTGACACGCAAAATGCAGCACACAATTGATGTTATTCCACAAAAGAACGTTTTTCTGCATGTAGATATGAAACAGCGTGGGCTTGGGGGAGATAACAGTTGGGGTATGTATCCGCATACTGAATATCGCCTACTTGATAAGAAATATAGTTATAGTTATATACTGGAACTTGAGTAAATAGGTTGTCAGATTCGTATGTTAGTAAGTCCGGAAATAGTAATATAAACAATATAAACCATGAAACGAATTGTTTTATCCTTTTTAATGCTGCTGTGTATGGCTACGATATATGCACAGAAAGTAAAACATCCTTCATTGCTTTATACGCCTGAGCGTATTCAGTCGGTAAAGAACAGAATAGCCAGAGAGCCTGAAGTAGCCGAATGTTGGAAACAGATTAAAGAAACTGCCGACAAAAAGTTGCAAAATGGTGGGCTGAACGATGTGGAATATCTTTCATTGACTTATCTGATGACAGGCGAGAAGAAGTATTCGGATCGGATAAAGAAAATTCTTCTGGACGTCATACAGGCAAAGACTTGGGGAAGCGCTGAAATGCTTGCGCGTATTCCCGTATGGACTGCCGATTTGGGATTGTCACATAAGGCGCATCTTTCTGCCATTGCTTATGATGCCATTTACAACGATCTTTCTACTTCCGAGCGGAAAGAGATTGCATTAGGGTTGAAACGCCTCGCTTTAGATCCTTCGTTGGGAGATTGGTTGCTTGAACCTACGCGTATACATGCATTGAATTCTATGGGGCATAATTGGTGGACTTCTTGTGTCTGCATGGGTGGTCTTTTGGCATTGAGCCTTCAGAATGAGATACCGGAAGCTAAGGAAGAGGCAAGATTTTTGAATGAAGCCTTGCCCGAGTGGTTTAGTTTTGCCGGAGATGTACTTCAGCAAAAGCCGAAGTCATTTGATGATGCCGGTGGTATGTATGAGAGTCTGAACTATGCCAATTTTGGTATTCAGGAGGCTTTGAAATTCCGCCTGGCATGGATGAATATGAATCCGGGTGAGAGGCAGCCGGAAATACCTGAACTGGAAAAGATTTCTGATTATTTTATGCATGTATGCTACCCGCGTACCGGGATTTTGTATAATCTCAATTTTGGTGATAGTCATAAGAATGTGTCGGCTGAAAGCAGTTTGATGTTGCTGTATGCGTTGGGTATAAGGAATGATAATATGCTTTGGTATATGAATCAGGTGGAGCAAGGGCAACATCGTGACGGTTATTTTATGAATCGTCCTATGGGATTTCTCTATACACCGGATCTAAGTAAGGCACCTAAGGTACCGGAGTTGAAAAAGTCGCAGTTGTTTTCTGATTTCGGTTGGGCCACAATGCGTACTTCCTGGGAAAAAGATGCTACGATGCTGGCAGTGAAGTCCGGGCATACGTGGAATCATTCCCACGCAGATGCGAATTCGTTTATTCTTTTTCATAAAGGAGTCGATATACTGAAAGATGCTGGTAATTGTTGGTATCCGAACCCTAATTATCGTAATTATTTCTTCCAGAGTCAAGCGCATAACGTTGTATTGTTCAATGGCAAAGGGCAGTCGCGTGAGCAGCAGTATCATGGTTCTACACTACGTGGTTATCTTCATCATTTGCTGGATGGCGATAACGTGAAATATGTACTGGCAGATGGTACAGGACCTTATTCTGATCAGTTCAGTCGTAACTTTCGTCACTTCTTATGGATAGATAATGTCATTTATATGGTTGATGACCTGAAGACGCACGATATCGGACACTTTGAGTGGCTTTGGCATCCGGGCGGAGAGGCCAAGAAACAAGGTATTGATTTGGATATAACAAACGGCAACTCCTCGATAGTGGTACGTCCACTTTATCCACGCTTGTTGGCGAAGTCCGATTTTGTTCATGATTATCCGGAAGACCTTTATTGGGAAGTAGTGGAAGCACCTACCGAAGATCTGAAAGGAACAGAAAATTACTATTCTTTTCATCTACCAGCCAAGGTGGATCGTGTGAAAGGGCTGACGGCTATTATTTTGAAAGACACTCCGGGTGAGAAAGAACTTCCTCAGATGGAGAGACGTGAGGGTAAGGACTGGATCGGACTGCGTATCCGAAACAAGGGTAAAGTGACGGATTTGTATATTAACCAGTTGGCAGATGGACGTCTGATGCATAGTAACTCTTGGATTGAAGCTGACGGTTGGTTTACGGATGCTTATATGTTTGCCGTTACTTATGAAGAAGATGCTGACCCTGCCGATTCAAACGATCTCTTTGTTTGTTATGGTAGTGCCTTGCGACGTGGAACTACATCTTATTTTGCTTCTCTTTCTAAGTTATTTATCATCCAAAAGAAAGAGAATAGGAAACTGAAACTTTGGATAGAAGGGCAGCCGAAAGTACACGCTACTTTTGGAAATATGAAACGTCCTTCTGCTTTGGAAGTTAATGAGAAAGCAATGCCGGTGATTTATGAACGGGCAACGGTGAGGATAAAATATTGAAGTTTTAAGCGCACTTTCAACAATAATTTTAATATTTGATTAGGTACCTTAGTCCTGCCAATCGTTTTTTCTTATAAAGCATACGATGTTCGCTAACTTATACAGCGGACATCGTATAAATAACCATCTTAAATAATACAATATTATGAAATTTACATTGTTGAAATGTGCCATGTTCTTATTTGGCATTTTATTGAACATCCCAATGTCAGTGTTTTCTCAGCGTACTTTTGTACATCCCGGTGGGGTTCATAACCGCGCTGATCTGGATCGTATTAAAGAAAAAGTATTAGCAAAGGAATCACCTTGGATAGAAGGTTGGAATCTGATGATTGAAGATTCTAAAGCTCAATATACATATAAAGCGGCTCCTGCGGAGTCTGTTTCAGGACCAAGTGGACGCCGGCAACGTGCGGCCCGTGATGGGGTGGCTGCATACTATAATTTTCTACGTTGGTATGTGACTGGGGATGAACGTCATGCAGAGTGTGCGGTGAATATTCTGAATGACTGGTCTGCGGCTGTGAATGGAGTGATTACCGGTGAATTGTATCAATTGCCTGCCAGTATAATGGTGCAGGTAGCTGAGGTGGTTCGTGCATATCCCGGCTGGAAAGCTGACGATATTGAACGTTTTAAAAAAATGTGCAAGGAGTATTTTTATCCGGCATGTAAGCAGTCAGGAGGTTGTGGAAGTTGGTCTGGTTGGGACGGACCTTCCAATACCTGCAATCTGGCTATCGGAATATTCTGCGATGATGAAGAAATCTATAATGAAGCTGTCGATTACTATAAACATGGTGTTGGAGGAGGTTGTCTGACAGAAATGGTAAATCCACGTACTTATCAGGTAAATGAGATGGGGCGTGATACGCCACATGCCGAAATTGGGCCGGGCAGTGCGGCTGAGCTTTGTCAAATGGCATGGAATCAAGGAGATGACCTTTTCGGATTAGAGGACAACTTATTACTGAAGGGATTTGAATATATGGGTAAGTACAATCTTGACCATGCCTATGATGAGTGGGAGTGGAAATTGGATGAAGATTGTGCCCAACGCTATTTCTATTATCCGGCTTGTCGCTGGCGTTGCAATAGTTTGAATTCTTTTGTGGTATCGAATATGCCCGCCAATGAAATTATCTATAATCATTATGCAGTAAGGAAAGGTTTGGATGCTCCTTATACGAAAGCGGTGATCAATGCACGCGGATTGACAGCTTGCGGCTGGGAGGCTCCAGGGTATACAGCTTTTACGTATACATTGGATGCTGCAAAATCTCCTTTCCGCGAACATACATTGCCCTCTGCTCCACTGAATGTGAGAGTGATTCCCGGTTTAGAGGAGGTGGTTGTGTCTTGGCAATCAGTTGAGGGAGAAGTGATTAACGGTGCGGTGATTCAGCGTGCTCCCTTTCCTGAAGGACCTTTTGAAACGGTGGGTACCTGGAGTTATAATACTACCAATTGTTATGCCGATACTACTGTTATTGGAGGAAAGAGATATTACTATCGTGTGGCGGAAGTGAATAAAGCGGGTACTGGTGCCTATTCGGATGTTGTTTCGGCTATCCCTTGTTCAGGGAGAGAACTACCTGAAGAGTGGAGCCTTATGAATTTAAGTGGTGCTTCCATATCTTCCGAAGTATCTTATAATCCGGTTAATAATCGTACGTTTAAAGTTTATGGTACAGGAAGTTCCTTTGGTGGCAAAAATGATAATGTTACATATTTGTATGTTCCGGTGAAAAACAATTCAACCATTACTATGCGGTTGTTCGATGCTATAAATTCTGGGGATAAATCGGATCGTACAGGGATAATGATGCGTGAGAGTTTGGATTCTAATTCAAAGATGGCATCGATAGGGTTAGCGGATGATGGCTTTCGGACGGTCTGGTTTGCACCGCGGGCTTCAGCGGGTGCCAATGCCAGTTGGATGAAAGGAAATACCCACACTTGGCTGGAAGTATGGTTCAAGTTAGTACGTGAAGGCAATCTCTTTAAAGGGTATCAGTCACAAGACGGAGTAAAGTGGTTTGAAGTAGGTTCTATGGAGATAAACATGTCCGGTGATTTTTATGCGGGTATTTTTGTCGCTTCATATAACTCAATGCGTGCTTTTATTGATCAGGTTACTGTGACAGACGATTTACATCCACAACTACCGGCACCTACTGGTTTAAAGGTGGAAGCTGAAAACAGTACTTGTGCACGGCTGGAATGGTTACCGGTAGAAGGAGCCTATTGTTATAAAGTGAGTCGTTCTCTCTCTCCTGAAGGACCATTTGAAGTACTTACCGAAACCTGTGAAAATTCGGTGTATACTGATATGAATTTGTCCGAAAATACATATTATTATTATGAGGTTCGTACGGTAAATGTGAGTGGAGACGGCAAAGAAACTGCAACAGTTTCAGTCAAAACCCCAAGTGTGTCCATACCGGGAACTCCCGAAAGACTTAGAGTGTTGCAAGGAAGCGCTAAAGCTTATGTGTCGTGGAAAGCTGTAGATGAGGCTGAAAGTTATACAGTCTATCGTGCTAAGGAGGAGAATGGTGCTTATGATAAGTTGGCTACAATCGGCACTTTGGCTTATACTGATAATTTGCCGGATATGAATGGCTCGTATTATTATAAAGTATCGGCTTCGAATAAGGTGGGAGAAGGACCTTTGACTTCTGCTGTCGCTCTTGTTGCTTCGGAACTGAAAGAACTCCGGTTGCTGAATACTGCCCGGATAATAGGAACTCCGGGTTCATGGGGTGGTATGGGAAATACTTGTGATAAGGCGATGGATGGAAACATAGGAACTTACTTTGATTCTGATGTGGATACCAATGCTTGGGTAGGCTTAGATTTAGGGAGTAATATGCGTGCCACAGTTTCCCGCATAGGATATGCTCCACGTTCCGGTTATGCTTCCCGGCTTTATGGTGGTTGTTTTCAGTTAGCCGATAATAAGGATTTTATTGATCCTGTAACTTTTTATTGCATTGATGTGTACGATACGGAATATTATGTAGTGAGTCATCGTGAAGTAGATATAAATAAGGCTTATCGGTATATGCGTTATTTATCTTCAGGTACGAAGAGTAATTGTAATATAAGTGAGGTGGAATTTTGGGGATACCCCATTGAACTAAAACCACAAACTATTACATTTGAATCTATTCCGAATAAGAGTCTGACTGATAGTAGTTTTGAGTTATCCGCTACGGCAAGCTCTGGTCTGCCTGTTTCGTTTTCCAGTTCTGATCCGGATATAGCAAAGGTAGAGGGTAATCGCGTTTATCTGAAAAATACAGGTCGTTGCGAGATTTATGCAGATCAGGAAGGTGATGATGAGTATGCCATGGCGGAACGGGTAGTACGTACGCTTTTGATTAATCCGACTTCTATTCAGGAAGTAACTTCTGGTACTCCTACATGGTCTGTTTCCCCTAATCTTTGTACTGATTATCTGATTGTTTCAGGAAATGAAATAACAGGTTATGCTTTCTATGCTGTAAATGGATATAAGATATCAGAACATAAGGTGGCTGGGAAGGATTTAAAAATATCTGTGAGTCATTTAACTTCGGGTATGTATTTATTGAAGTTGACGAATGGGACAGCTACAGAGATTAAGAAATTTATAAAAAGGTAGATTGATAGAGAAATAGGTATTGGTTTTAGATAATGTAAAGAGGCTGTCACCGGACAGCCTCTTATTTTACATATGTATGCGAGGTAACTATCTGATAGGTTCCATTCTGAACTTCAAATTATATTCTTTATTCTTTTGAATGAGATATTGTGGAAGCGGGCCGGGACCACAACTGGCATTTCCGAGACCATTTTGAATGGCATTAATATTCAATATGGTCTCTGCACGACGGAAGTTGCCTAAGTCGTGTCCATAACGAGCAAAGAACAGGTCTTTGTCCGTATAGTGCAATGCGCTGAATTCAAATGGAACATCACCGGAAAAACGGATGCCTGAACCGGCTTTATCTTTCATCTCCAGCCAGCGTGTGTCGCAACGATTACCCATAGATTGGGGGCGGCCATAGTTTTCTCCCATTTCAGATACTGTTTTGGAATAAATACCTAGAAAAGCTGCATCTTTTCTATCCCAATAATTCTCTATAGGACCACGACCGTACCATTCCACTTGTTCCAGTCTTTGACATAGGGACATTTGTAAAGCCAATCGAGGGAGATTGAAATGGTCATTTGTGGTGAATGTGGCATCTACATCGATTGTGCCATTGGCATAAATGGTATAGTTTACACAATATGGGACTGTTATATTATCTATAGTTGCCTCCATTTTTGTGATCACCTTTACATAACTATGATCTTCGGCCAATTGGTAACTGAAATCTTTCACTTCAAAAGCAGTTGGTTTCCAATCACGTTTATTATTACTGATATAGCGGTAACCATTGTAGGTAAGACCTTCATGTCCGTGGATGATATCTGAATTATGATATCTGAGAAGTATCATGCGCGCTTCATCTGTATTGAAAACTGTTTCAAAATTATCAGCTGTGATACGTAACCAGTTTTTGTCCGCTGCCAGCGTAATGGTACCGGAAGATTTGGATGCATGTGCTGCTGTAGCAGGTGTTTGTATGATAAACTGTTCTTCTGCTATAGTATGTCCGGCTTTTCCCCATGAGGTTGTTTCATTCAGAATAACGTATACATTGATATAATATTCACTATTGGTATCAATCATGAGTTGTTTGAATGGAATCCGGATATCTGCACTATGTCCTGCTGGTGTGAATGGCAGTTCTGTTTTTGCAGATTTAATTCGTCTACCATTTTTGTAGATATCATAAATTAAAGAGAAATCCTTTAGATTATAGAAAGCATATTCATTTTTCACTTTCAGAAGTTCTTCTTCCAATTCAAACTTGATGTATTGGTATATCTTCTTTACTTGTAGTAATTTAGCTGTAATCGCACGGTCGGAAGTTATGATGCCGTTGAGGCAGAAATCTTCTTTATTCGGATTGTCACCAAAACTGCCACCGTAATAATACCGGTTATCCGCTTCTCCCGGTTTATTCATACCTTGGTCTACCCAGTCCCAGATACATCCGCCTATCATACGGTTGGACTTGTATTCGATGTAATCCCAGTATTCTTTTAGGTTGCCGATGGCATTGCCCATGGCGTGGGCATATTCACAAAGGAAATAGGGCTTTTCAGAATTCGTTGTATCCATTTTGATCATTACCTCCATCGAGGGATACATGGATGAGTCCATATCTGCTGATTCATTGTATCCCTGATAATGGATAAGTCTGTCGTCCATGGTCCGGATGGCTTCATATACTTTGTAGAAATTATCTCCTTTGCCGCACTCATTACCCATTGACCAGAAAATGACGCACGGATGATTCCGATCACGCTGTACCATGCGTACATTCCGGTCGATAAAAGCGGCCGCCCAACTCTCTATTTTAGGAAGTTCACGGTTTCCATGACATTCTAAATCTGCTTCGTCCATTACATACATACCATAGTAGTCCATCATTGCATAGAACTTTACATCATTGGGATAATGACTGGTACGCACTGTGTTGATATTATTCTGTTTCATCAATAACAGGTCTTTCATGTATATTTCTGCCGGAATTGCTTTGCCGAGGCGGGGATGTGTATCATGCCTGTTTACACCTTTGAAAATGACAAGTTGGTTATTAATGTATATCTTTTTGTTACGCAACTCAATTTTACGGATTCCATAACGCTGAGTGAGTGCTTCTTTTACGACTCCATATTCATCAATAAGTTCGATGTCGATATTATAAAGATTGGGTATTTCGGCACTCCATAAATTGGGAGATTGGACGGAAAGTTTACCATCCAGGTAAATACTTTCCCCGGATTTTACTTTTCCGGCATTCATCTCGAATTTGTCAATGCATATCTTATTATTATTGATAAGTGATACTCTGATTTTACTGTTATTGGCTGTATTTCCCTTATTTGTCAATTCTGTCTTTACTTGAATGGTGGCTGTTTTCAGGTCGTCACTAACGTCAGATTTTAATATGACATCGCGTACATGCATCTTAGGTACACCAATAAGATAGACATCCCGGTGTATACCGGATAAGCGGAACATATCCTGATCTTCCAGATAACTGCCATCTGTCCATCGATAGACTTCACAAGCGAGGATATTTCTTCCCGGTTTTACATATTTAGTTATATTGAATTCCGCATCATTGCTGGCTCCTTGGCTGTAACCAACTTTTTTACCATTGACGAATACATATAAACCGCTGTAACAACCATCAAAATGAATGAAAACCTCACGTTCCTTCCATTCGACGGGTAAAATGAATTCTTTACGATAGGAACCGACAGGATTAGGTTCGTTAACAATGGTATATCCATCTTGGGGCTGAATAAAGGGAGGATTATTCAAAAATGGATATGTAACATTTGTATAGATAGGAGTTCCATGGCCTAATGATTCCCAGGTGGATGGAACAGGAATTTCGGCCCATTCAGAATCATTATAATTCATTTTGTAGAAGTTTACCGGACGTTCAGAAGGTTCTTTTGCCCAGTTGAATTTCCATTGACCATTTAAAAGTTGATAGTAAGATGAATTATTCCGCTTCCAGGGCATTGTGTATGATTCGTCTTTTCTCATTTCTTCGGTATTGGCAAAAGGAATGAAGGTTACATGTCCTTCTTCTTTGTTAATAGCGAATATTTTCTCGTTTTCCCAGTCATTCTTGCTACTGGCTTTGGCTGCAATTTCATGATGAGAATTACGGGTAGTTTGAGCTGTTGAAGGCTTGTACATTGATAGTAGGATAAAGAGGATCGGGAAGATTCTGCTTTTCCATGGAAAAAAATGAAATGTTTTCATGGCATTGTAATATTTTATATGGATTACTATGTCGATAAAACGTTTCATTCTGCCGATTTACCTAATTTATATAAAAGAAAAAGGGATTTAAATCTTTCTGTGTTGAGTAAAAACAAGTCGCTATACGTCTTTTAGTAAAAGATGATACATCAAAAAACAATAATTTACTAACTTTGAAAATATGAAAAGTATTATGGAAACATCATTGAAAAGAATTGTTCATCTGTTACTGTTAGCTGCATTGTCAATATTAACAGTCAATGCCAAAGTTATCAGCTATCCAGCTCCGAAAGGAGAGACTTTATCTTCCGATTATATGGTAGAAGTGGATGGCGTTTCGGTACCCGTTTATATGGCGAAAACACAGCATCATGATAAAAAATATTCGATTGCATATTTTGATTTCTCAGGAACAGTGACTGTTAAGATTAAGAGTAAACTATCTCTGGGTCACTTGAATATATTACCGGATAAATATGCAATTCATTCTTCTGTTAATAAAGATATTGCTACTTTCCATCTGAACGAACCTTGTGATATATCTTTTGAGCCGGATGGTTGTAACAGCCCGTTAATTCTATTCTGTAATGAATTGGAAACAGATATTCCTTCAAAGAATGATCCGAATGTTATTTATTTTGGTCCTGGGGAACATAATCCTGAAAACGGTTTGATCAGACTAGGCAGTAATCAAACACTTTATCTGGCAGGGGGTGCGGTAGTTAATGCCGGTATAGAGGCTACAGGCGATAATATTACAATTTGCGGTAGGGGAATTTTAGATGGTTCCGATTGGGAACATAATGCCGGCCCCACTGACTATATGATAAATGCTAAGAACTGCAATAATTTGGTAATGAGGGATATTATCATAAAAGGTTCTTATTATTGGACTATTGTACCTCAGAATTGTGATCGGGTTTTGATAGATCGTATTCGTTTGGCAGGTTCCCGTGTAGGTAATGATGACGGTGTAGATCCTTGCAATTCCAGTAACGTGACGATTCGGAATTGTTTTTTTCGGACAGATGATGATTCGGTTTCTCCGAAGGGGATAACCCGTGCCGGAGGAGAAAGAGAATCAAAACCGGTTGAGAACATAGTAGTAGAGAACTGTGTGTTCTGGGTTGATTTTGCCAATGTATTTCGTATGGCAACGGAAAGCAGTTGTCCGGTATTTCGTAATTTCACAGCGCGTAATGTGGATGTGATTCATTTTCCTGACCGTGACCGTGTTCAGATATTTTGGTTGCATCCTACAGGAGAAATGCCAATGGAGAATTTGTGTTTTGAGAATATCAGGATTAATGGAGAAATTCCGTATAATCTGATAAAGCTGACACCTGCACTTCAGTTAGTGGGTACACGTCCGATAGAGAAACCTACTCCGAATGATATAAAGGTGGGACCTGGCAGACGTGGTCCCGGAAGTTGTGGTTATGGAGAATTTGTAGTTGTTCCTTCTTATGGTCCTTATATTCATAATGTAACTTTCCGTAATATTACCACTTATGGCAAAGAAAGTGATCGCAAGGCGGAAAGAGGAGCCGTACTGATTCAGGGAATCGATGAACGGCATGATGTTTCCGGTATCATATTCGATAATGTCGAATACTATGGCACAAGAATAGGTGCTGATAGCCCGAATATACAAACTGGCGATTTTGTGAAACACGTACAATATGTAAAGTAATAATATAAAGTAGAATTCTGAAATGAAAAAATTATTTGTAGGAGTGTTATGGGTAGCTTTGTCTTTGAGTGTACAGGGCAAGGAGGTGAATATGACATCACCGGATGGAAAATACCAGTTTACGTTGAGTGATAGCGGTGGACAATTACATTATTCTTTGACCTGGAACGGAAAACAGACAGTAAAACCTTCCTTATTGGGAATCAATGCAAATGTAGAATGGCGGGATGGAGTTGAAATCGGAACTGTGGATAGTAGTCGGAAAGATACGATCTGGCATCCGGTCTATGGTGAAAGAAGTGAAATTAAAGACTGCTATAATGCATGGAAAATACTTGTCAATCGTCAGAACGGACGTGATAAGTTGGTTCTTGATATCCGTGCTTATGATGAGGGAATTGCCTTCCGTTACCATTTTCCGGGCGGACAATATCTGAAGATTACAGATGAGTATACAGAATATACCATGCCCGAAGGTACTAAAGCCTATTTTACCCCTAAAGCTCAGACCCCGTATTCTTATCTGCCTCTTGAAAACTGGCCGGGCGAGTCGGACCGTCCATTGCTGCTGACACTGGCAGGTGGAGGATATGTCTGCCTGGCTGAAGCGCAAGTAGTGGATTATGTACGTACGAAGTTCAATGTGTCATCGACTAAAAAGAATACGATTATATCGGCTATGTATGGTCCGGTAGAAGATATTGCACCTTATTCTACTCCGTGGCGTGTAATCATGTGTGCTGACAAGCCGGGTGAGATTTTAGAACATAACGATATCCTGTTAAATCTTAATCCGCCATGTCGGATTAAGGATACTTCCTGGATTAAACCGGGAAAAGTGATGCGTGAAGTGACCTTGACCACAGAAGGTGGAAAAGCTTTGGTAGACTTTGCTGTAAAACGGAATCTGCAATATATCCACTTTGATGCCGGTTGGTATGGTTTTGAGTATGATAAGGCTTCAGATGCCACTACTGTAACACTTGATCCGCGTAGGAATCCGAAAATAGATGCACTGAATCTGAAAGAAGTGGTTGCTTATGCGAAGCAGCATGGCATCGGAGTTATGCTCTATGTTAATCAGCGGGCTTTGCAGCAACAGCTGGATGAGATACTTCCTTTGTATAAATCATGGGGAATTTCTGGAATTAAGTTTGGGTTTGTGCAGGTAGGTTCGCAGGTGTGGACAAAATGGATGCACGAAGCCGTGAAAAAGTGTGCTGATTATGGGCTGATGGTAGACATTCATGATGAATACCGTCCGACAGGCTTTAGTCGTACTTATCCTAATCTGATGACTCAGGAAGGTATTCGCGGCAATGAAGAATTTCCGGATGCCACTCACAATGTTACGTTGCCTTTTACCCGCTTTGTAGCCGGAGCAGCTGATTATACAATATGTTACTATCGCCAGGACTTTGGCAGGCTGAATGTTGAAAAAGATAATTATGGTGTTCCCCGTTCTAAGTCCATCCAGACTACACCGGCGCATCAATTGGCCTTAGCAGCTGTCTATTACAGTCCCCTGCAATATATGTACTGGTATGATAAACCTTCGGATTCACAGGACGAACCGGAATTAAAGTTCTTTGATGATGTGTACACCACCTGGGATGATACGAAGGTTTTACAAGGTGAAGTCGGTGAGTTTATTACTGTAGCTCGCCGGAGAGGAGAGGAATGGTTCATAGGCTCAATTACAAATAATGAAGCACGGACGTTGCCGGTTGATTTGAGTTTTCTGCCTGCCGGAAAAGATTATGTGGCTGAAATCTATACGGATGGCGACAAATCTATTCCTACACGAACGAAAGTCAGAGTCTCAAAATTCCGCGTCAATGCCAAGACTGTGCTGCATTTTAATCTGAGGGCTTCGGGAGGTTCTGCCATTCGTTTAGTGCCCGAGGTTACTAAGGATAAATCTTTAAAAACTTATAAACAACAGAAACTGTGATGAAACATGTGAAAACAAAAAATAGAGTGGTACGGGAAGTATCTGATAAGCATACTATGAATATACGAGTTTTGTTTTCGTTGGTATTTCTTATTGTAATCACGTTCACTGTCTCAGCCCAGACTGCCGTATGGCAGTGGGCTGTGCCGGTACGTAATTTTGCTAAACAACCGAAAAATCCTGATGCCAAAGCCTATTTATGGATACCAGAGAAATGTAAACACGTGAAAGCTGTGCTTGTGGCACAGCATAATATGGAAGAAATTTCTATAATGGAAGATGAGAACTTCCGCATTAAGATGGCAGAATTGGATGTAGCACAAATATGGGTTTGTCCTTCTTTCAATCATGGATTCGACTTTACAGATGGAGCATGGGAAACTTTAGAGGGTTTTCTGAAAGATCTGGCGTCAGTTTCAGGATATACGGAGTTGGCATCGGCTCCATTGATTGGTATCGGACATTCGGCAGCTGCCAGCTGGCCCTACTATTTAGCTGCATATATGCCCGACCGTACATTAGCTTGTATCTCAGTCAGTGGACAGTGGCCTTATGTACGTGATAAATGGCTGAATCTGGATATCTGGGGAGAGCGTAATATCGACTATATCCCATGTCTTGAAACAATGGGGGAGTATGAATCTGCACATACCTGGAGTAATGAGGGATTGAAGGAGCGGAAAGAACATCCTTTGTTGCCATTGAGCATGTTGGCTTGTCCTGCCGAAGGCCATTTTGCTTATTCGCCCGGTAAGGCTGAGTATATCGCACTTTATATAAAGAAAGCATTGCAATACGGGCATGTGGATCCTACTAAAACCGGTTGGCTCGCTGAGCGTTGGAAAAAGAATCAACCACCCACTTGTATGCCTGCGCCTGTAGCAGAATATAAAGGTAATCCGGATGATGCTTTCTGGTTTTTTGATAAAGAAATGGTAGAAGCTACTCAGGCCTATCAAGCCTGTTTCCGGAACATGAAGCCGCAGTTAGTGGGTGTCGTGCAAGAAGGTAAGCCGGTAGTTCAGCGTGACAGTCATTTGCAACTTCATCCGGTATTTCTGCCTCAGGGAGATGGAGTTTCTTTTCATCTGACTCCTGTTTTCCTGGATACGGTTCCCGGTGATAGTCCCCGCCTGAAGAATTGGACGGACTTGCCTGTAGGTACACGCATTGGACATGCAGCGGATAATTCCATTTGCTTTGAAATGATAACAGGCCCCGCAGTAATTCACAACCATACCTTCAAGGTCGAATGGAATCGGAGTATTTCCTGGGCATCCTCTAAGGCTGATATTGTTTTTGCTGTTCGTCATCCGGGAGATAAGGAATATAAACCGATTGTTCAGCAGGCGCAGATCACCATACCCGTTCGCAATATAGATGGAGTACCACAGAAAGTCTCCTTTGCTGCGTTGGCTGATGTCAAACGAGGAATAAAGTCTGTCACATTACAGGCTTCTTCCGACAGTGGCTTGCCTGTTGGCTTTTATGTAGAATCCGGACCGGCCAGAGTGGAGGGAAATCAGTTGATATTTACACCGATTCCTCCGCGTGCTGTTTATCCGGTAAAAGTTACGGTAGTGGCGTGGCAGTATGGCAGGAGTGGAGAACCTAAGATTCAAACGGCCGAACCTATCACACAAACATTCTATATTTTATAGCATTATCTGTATTGCGTGAATTTATTGTTTCAGAAATTCACGCAATGCAGCATTAAATGCTTCAGGTTGTTCCATGTTCAGCATGTGTCCGCAGTCTTCCAACACCTTTAGCTTTCCGTTCGGCAGATATTTCAGAATTTCCGGTTGATTGGAATAGCGGTTGTTGGCTGACTTGCCTTCCACGATTAAAGTCGGCACTGTGGGATGATTCTTTTTTATGGCTTCATAAGCATCCAGACCTGCAACTACCCGTACTTCTTTGTGTAATGGTTGCCAGGCATCCCAGTCATCAATCATTTCCCATAAAGGCTGACGCATCCTTTCTTTCCGGGTACCTCCCGAACTCATCAGCCCTTCAAACCATTCACGCTTCATGACGTCGACTCCTTTCACTTTCAGGGCGGCAATTTCTTCATCCCGTTTCAGAGCTTCTTCTTTGGTCATAGGTTGGCTAGGTCCTTTCGACTTACGTATATTTCCACTTGCAAGGAAAGCTGATGCCATGCGTTCGGGAAACCAACCTAACATATCGGCACCGATGAAACCACCTAACGACAAGCCAACTATATGTGCTTTCCGGATATGGAGAGAATCCATCAGTGTCACCAGGTCTTGTACATGGGTAAACTGATAATCTTCGGTCTGAGAGGAAGAAGCACCATACCCCCGTAAGTCGTAACGGATCACACGGTATTCTTTGGCAAATTCAGCGAATTGTTCATCCCACATTCTGTGATCCAGTGAATGGCCATGTACAAAGATTACAGGTTCTCCGCTTCCGGCTTCTTCATAATAGAGCGAGCCATTGCCAACATCGATGCGACCGGACTTAAAATCAGCCGTCTCTCCCGAAATGCGGAGTTGAGCATCTATTTTATGTTGCCATACATTATGCATTAAAACGTCTGTGTCAGTTTTTCGGCTATCCACTTGTATACGGTTCATTTGCAGCTTACCTACATTTACGGCAATCACGGGAATACGTGGGTCCGGTTTTTCGGGCATGAACGTAGCGTCATTTACTGTGATATTCTCCACATTTCTGATGAACAATCCATAACTTGGCAGATTTCCCCATACAGTGGGCTGGGGATAACCCTTTTCGTCTTCCTTCACTTCTTTGAAAGAAGACCAGTATCTATTCCATTTCGTTCCGCTTGCTACATCGTGGCGTTTTCCTTCCATTGCCGGATCAGGCAGAAAAGCACCTTCCACCAGTCCGCCGCGATTCATGAAACGGATATTGTTCAGATATATGTTCTCTATTTTTGCATTCTCGATACCCGTGATTGAAGAACAGAAATTACCGGTTCCGTAGGCAGTAATATTGCTGATTTGGATATTTCGCATTCTTCCGACGGGAGGAACCGGTGCATCGTCCGGGTACTGTCTTCCTCTATTGGCTAAGCGTATGTAAAGTGGACATTCAGTCCCTTCAATCAAAACATTATTGATGGTAACCCCATCCATTATTCCGCCGTCTACAATTTCTAATGAAATGGCGGTAATTCCACTTGGAGTTGATTTTAGAATCCGCTCCCCGGTATGACGGCTTGGTTTTACGATACAGTCGGAGATTGAAATATTCTTAAAGCCGCCCGTTGATTCTGTTCCACATTTAATGGCGTTGGCAAAGCTGCTGACAATACAGTTGCTGATAATTACATTTTCACAGGGAGCCGTACCCGTACTCTTCAATACGATACCGTCATCGTCAGAGTCGATAATGCTGTTGGAAAGGATAAAACGGCGGCAACCGTCGATGTCTATTCCGTCATTATTGCCATTACTATGATTGTACACTTTTATGTGATCGATGGTAACATCTTCGCAATTCAAATAATGCTGATTCCAAAGTGCGGAATTTCTCATTGTAATACCTTCCACATGCACATCTTTGCATGAGATAAACAGAATGTTACGAGGCCGTCCGTTGCGGTCGCCGCCCAATCCGCTGATACGCCCTTTTCGTCCTTTTCCTTTTCCGTCTATCGTACCTTTTCCGGTAATACTGATGTTTTTTGCATCTACTGCATAGATGAGGGAAACCCAGCCACCGGCATCTTTTTGTGAACGGTAAGATGCTTGTGGTTGCACAGGAAAGTCATCGTAATTATCACTGGCATAGAGGTATGCCCCGCTTTCAAGATGTAGTTCTACATTATCTTTCAGGAAAATCGTTCCTGATTTATAAATCCCTGAAGGAATGATAACCTTGCCTCCGCCTTGCCGGTGACAATTTTCAATAGCGGCATTGATGGCTTGAGTTTGTACGACAGAAGTGTCTTTGGAAGCTCCGAACTGGAAAATGTTATATTCCGTCGAATGTGCATTCCCTGTAAGATAACAACAGATGGCACATATAAATAGAAAATATGTTTTCATGGCTTATAATGTTTATTTCAATATATAGAAGTTTCGTTCCACCGGTTCAGCCGTCTGTACTTTGCCTGCAATACCGTATTGCCAGGTAACTACCGTTACTTTTACCGGAAATTTACTGCGGGGTGGGATAGGAGTGAATACAATTTGGTCTCCTTTTATTTCAGCCGGACCTTCTTTGATGTAGTAAGAGACGGGCAGTCCACAGTCACTTGTGGCTTTTAAAGATAAAGAACCGCTTTCCGCTTTCACATCAGGTAATCCTGGAAATAATATATACTGCCTTTGTCCTTCCGTATTCCGGTAGGGGATGCGGATACTGACTTCTTGAACAGCACTTTTATATTTCCGGTCTCCTGTCTGGCTTGCCAACAGACATATATCACCGGTACGGCGCGGATTATTCATACCCATCCGATAGAAAGATACTATGAATGTGGTGTCATTTACCTTTTCTACTGGTCCACAGATGCGACTGATTATCGGTGTTGCATCTGCATGCTCATCAGATAGTTTGGTTCTCAGGGAATCCGTACATACGGCTTTCAGGTGGAAAGTGATTCCATCGGCTTCCGGATTGAAGCGGGGCTGTACACGTACATGCTGCTTCTTGTTGTATGTCAGTAAACTGCCGTTTTGCTCAAAACCCAGATATTGTTCTTTCTTTCCGCGGCTTTGCGTATACCGTGTTTCGGTCGCTTCCGCTATTTCACGGTCAAAATACCAGAAAGCATCGTGAGGATCACCTTTATATTGTGAATAGGGGGCGGCTTTGGCTCGCTTCTTCTGATCGGGATGCCAGCGTTCTGCCAGCCAGCCTTTGGTTGGGTTCACCGGATTCAGTTTTACTTTACCGTCTTTCGTTACTTCATCCGTCAGTCGTTGATTGATAGCTTTTTCCAGAAATAGAGCAATGTATGCGGCTGTTTCATCTGCCACATCGAAATGTCCCCGTCCTGCGTCACACAGAAATGAGATGCAACTTTCAGGATACATCATGCGGAAGGCCAGTGCCGGATTTACTCGGGCTTCCCACCATTCATATTCTCCTTCAATCATCAGTCCGGGTATTCCATCTATATTACGGGTACGTCCCCATTCCAGATTCTCACGCCCGTAGCCGGTAAGATTCGTACGCGGAGCATCGCCATGCAGGGAAATGATAGCCAAAGTGCGTTCCGGATTCCATGCTGCGAAGTTCCAGGGATAGGTAGCCATAGCCGAATGGCCTATGGGAACGATGGGGACATTTTTCAGTTCGCTATATCCGCTGACGTCTGCCAGGGAGACCATCATTTTCTCAAATATCTGTTGTGTGCCTTTCGATACATCCCATTGCTGATCGATACCGGGAGTTATCCATACAAAGCCGATTGCAAGCTTCTGCATCTTTTCGCGGAAAAGGGGATTATCAAAAAGAGTTTCTTCGCTCATATTGTGTTGTCCTACAATAATTGCTTTTATCTGCATACAGTCAGCGGGTATCCACAAGAAAGCCGTAGGATTCCGGTTCGTTTCATTAGAGACGAATCCGTCAAGGGGCACAGACCATTGCCATTCCCCTGCCCGCAAACAGGGAGAGAAGAACAACAAGAGGATGATCGAAAAAAGCAGTCTATATCTATTCATGTTTTTTTGTTTTTTACAGTATTAATACGAACGAGGAATAAGCTTCACTCAAAAATAAGGGATTTAAAACAATGATTCCACAAATCTTATAAGATTTATGGAATCAGTCTGTTTTTGTTATATTTCGGTGAGCCTTAGTATTCGTTAATAATCTTTTATTTAGAGGCTTCTTTCAGTTGTTCCGTCAACTTATCCATATCTTCCGGGCTGGCTGCCGATGGGAATTGTAGTTCTCCTTCTTTATTGACAATGGCATAATGCGGGATTGACAACATACCGTTCCGCCCGAACTTCTCATAAATTTCCATTTTGAAAGCATCGTTGATGATGACATGCTCTCCTTTTAAGTTATAGTGCCCTGTCATTTTTTTCCAGAGTTCAGCTTTCTGGGGAGTATCGATGGAAACATACAATAACACGATATCATTTTCAGCAGCATATTTCTGCAAAGGTTTGATGTGTGCAAACGATGCACGACAAGGACCGCACCAGGTAGCCCATACGTCGATAAAGATCACTTTACCCGGGTATAAGTCAGTAATTTCCTTAAAGGTGCGTACACTGTCCGTATTCAATATATGAATATCTTTCGGAAGTTCGGCTTCATTGAACGCTTTGTTCTTTTGTATCGCTATTTCTAATTTCGGCATTAGCACGCTTTGGGGATATAATGTCTTGAATTCCTCATACAATGCAGGAATACCAGTTGCAAAATACTCACGGCTTTCATCTTCCAGAATGAGAAGTCCCATTGCAGCCTCCTGTACCCGGCCTTGCAGATTTGTTTTATACCAATCGAATAACAGTTGATTGCGTTCATTGTCATCATTCGTGCGCCTTTCATGTTGCATGAAAATATCTATGCCTGCCATATTCGATACGACATCTGCAAATGCAGGAGAGAATACGCTTTCAGCCTGACTGACATTTGCAAAATCCAACATCTGGGCGTAAGCGTCGTCCCATTCCTTCTTGAGCGTTTCGGAACCTCTCCGGTAGTTACCGAAATACTGATTCATATATGCCATCAAAGCCTGTATACGTATATCTTGTATGGCTCTTTGTCTGAGCTGATCGTCCACTTCTGCCACTTCGTTTTCTAATGTAGTAGCGTAGTCTGTCAGCTTTTGATATACGGATGAGGCAACCGTGTCCTTGCCGACGTTAAAGATATCTCCCCGGCGTGCACGCAGATTAAATACGTTTTCATTCAGATCAGCCAGTTTCTTGAGTATTTCATTTTCTTTCGTCAAGCCGTCAACCGGGTTTAGTTCATTGGATTTGGAAGCATCGATATCGAGCGTCTGTTTTCCCGGAGCAAGATAGATACTACCTAAGTTTCGCTCACCATATAGAAAAAGGGTCAGCTTTTCGTTCCCGTTTACAGGTAAGGTAATCTGATACGTACTGTCGGCATTTAAGCGTAAAGTATCAATCTTGTTCGGTAAGTAAATGCCATCTGTAGTGATGTTATATACAATGGGAGCGCCGGATGTATTCGTTACTTTGCCTTCTAAAGTAATATTCTTCTGGGTACATCCGCTCAGGAGCATAGTGGTTGTTATGCCGCCAAGGCATAAAGATTTGATGAATTTCATTATTTGTTTTTCATTTGGTTTATAATCTGAGACGCTAAAATAGTGATAAGGTTACATCGGGACAATTATTTTCTGTTATTTCTCCGTGATTGTTCATTTTATCTTAATCCCTTTTATAAAATCATTGGTTACTATTCCTTTCAAGTCCTTCATCCGTTCTCCATTGATTACTACATTTTCAAACGTCACGTTTTGCACGGTTCGTTCTTTGTCCAGTCCTTGAATCAACGATGGATTTTCTCCTATGCCTGTATATGTAATATTTCTGAAAGTAACGCCTTCAATACCGCTTCCCGGCTGTTTATCATATTTCTCGTTGAAACGTACTTTTACATAAAACAGTCGTCCTTCCTGAATATTCTCTACCCGGATATCTTCGAAAAGAACATTACGAACCTGATTTTTATCACCACAATCCACTGTCATGCAACCTTGATAAATCGGGTCATCCTCGTCATGTTCCAGGATGTCGATGTTACGGAAAGTCAGATTCTCTATCACTTCTCCTGTCGGTGAGTCCGGATCGCCATGACCGCCTACATTGATGGAATGTGCCACATCTGCCCAAAGAATAGAATTTTGCACGGTAATATCAGATGAACCTCCCCACCAGTTCCAGCGGTGATTGTACAAAGCAATGCAATCGTCCGAATTGCGCATAAAGACATTGTCGATAAGTACCTGGCGGCAGCACATCATATCTATACCGTCACTCCATCCTTTACAACTGAAGGACTTCAGATTTTTAATCGTAATTCCTGTGGAACCACCTCCAAATACGGTATAATGGTCCGGATTCATTACTGTAATGCCATCTATCCATATATTTTGGGAATCAGTGATTTCAATGCCCCGTACAGCGTGGTCTATGATTCCCCGTCCGATGATGCGGACATTCTCGGCTTTGTCTACCACGAGTTTTGCCTTGACCACAGCTCCGGGGGCCAGATATACGGTTGTATTACTTGGTATCCGTATCTGATTGTTGGGTAAGTCTTTGGGGCGGTGTGTGCCCGGACCGAAATACATTATTCCTTTAGTTTCTTTTTCATATTTTTCAGTCTCCATCGGGTTGGCAAAAAGATGCAGGTTGTGCAGTCGGTCACCATTAAACTCAATGGAGAGATATTGTGGCTTTTTCAGAGTGAAAAGAATGGCGTTTTGTATCTGCTTGTATTCAATACCTTTACTTAAAGGGCGTATGGCCACTTCGCGCACAGTACCATTGTTTTTCTTCACCATTACTTCTACGGGACTTCCCATATCAAATTGCACCATGGAAGCATTCTGCACTTTGTCCATATCTACCTGTACGTTGTATTCGAACAAATCTTTCCATTCGCCGCCGGGGATGCGTACGCGTACGGTATAGTCATCATTGTGCGGCATCCCGGTACTCAGTGTACCGGGATAAGTCACTAGTTGTGCCTGTATGGATAAGCAGAAAAGGACTGAGAAAATAGTTGTAATAAATTTCATTGTATAATTGTTTTTTTTCGATGTTTCTATACTTGCTAATATACGAATTAAAACAGAATATCACTCAGTACAATTATACGATTCTATAAAAAGAATACGGAGCTCATCGCGGGCTCCGTATTCACGAGATGAAAAGGATTGGAAAAAACAGGTATGTATATATTGGTTAGATGAGGGTCTTATTCTTTTTTATGATAAATAAGTGATAAAGAAAAGGCCAAATTCCCCCTTTCCCGGATATCTTATTCTCATAATCTTTCATCATTTTCTCATGAATTTCGAGGATTTCATGTGTATAATTCATCATTTTCTCTAAGTTCTCTCCCAGTTCTGTTTCCCGTCGGGCGTGCTTATGAATTTCCTCTAATAAATCATCGTTGACTTTTTCCAGACGGGCTTTTTCCTGATAAAGCCAATTCAAATGCTCTTTTCGCACTCGTTCCATCATGGTATCATCAGGATAAGATTTTAGTGAATTAAATTCGAGAGCTTTGTCAAGTTCTTCAGTATCTATCAGTGGGTCATTGTCTTCATAAGGTTCTGTGCCTATAGAAGAGCATGTCAGATAATGTAACCTAATCCATTCCCGGATTTGCTCTTTCGGTATGCCGTATTTCTCAGCTACTGACTTTGTAGATAACCAATTAGCCATATAGTGTTTGATTATAAGTTTAAAATCATTCCCTATACGGCTATAATGGCTTTATATTATAAAGGTACGGGGCATTACTCAATCCCTGTTAGTAGGTATGTGGATACCCTGAACCACGGAAGAGTAAGCCCGTACCAATAACTGATACAGGCTACGCTCGTCCGATGGTTCATTAAATTTCCACATTTTACTAACATCGGAAGAGGACATGTATATATACAAGATATATCATGTCGCACGTTCAGTTGCAAAGATACGCCTTTTTTCACATTTAACAACGAAATCATGGATTTGTTTCTCCATTTTGCGTAACTTTTTATTCAGTAACGCTTAAAAAATAACTTGGTACATAAGCAAGCGCGGCGAGTAAGTGCATAAATGATAATTTATCGGCGTAGCTATTGATATTCTGACTATCTCAATTCCCCTCCTCCAGTTGGAGGAGGGGTGCCCAACGGGCGGGGTGGTAGGTGAGAGAGAAATTCCTTTATCTTATTATTCATAGGTATTTTATTGTTTTACCTACCACCTCCCCCTACGGGTACTCCTCCTTCCAGGAGGAGGAGAATTTAAGATACTTCCGCGTAACAATTCTCTCGCCGATAAATTATCATTTATGTACCAACTTATTTTTTAAGCGTTACTTTGTCTTTTGAGTTTTTTTGCGATTTATCGGTAACTTCGTATCGCGCTCAATGACATCGAAAGGAATTTCGCTCTGCTTGATGGCAAAAAGTGACTTGATAACATCTTTTCTCATGGCCTTTTATTTAGGACAAAATATGAAAATCTTTTCTGAATGAAAGGAAATACTCGATGTTTTTTTTGTTTTCTTGGAAAAACGGCATAAAAAGCGTCTTTTTTCCTTGGATAAGTGGCGTAATTGTACTAGTTTCGTCTTGGAAAAACGGCAAACGGGTGCTTTTGTCGTTTAGGATAAACTGTAGAAGCCATGCTGAAAAGAAAGATTGACCATTACATTAAGCGTTATTATGAGACCACTCGTAATGCTTTGCTGATTACCGGCGCGCGTCAAATCGGTAAAACTTATTCTATCCGGCAATTTGGAAAGTCATTCAAGAGTTTTGTTGAGATAAATTTCATAGATAATCCTGAAGCTGTAGACGTTTTCAAAGGTGCAAAGGGTAGTGCGGATATACTATTTCGTCTGTCGGCTATGACTACAATTCCACTGATTAAAGGTGAAACACTCATATTTTTCGATGAGGTACAGAAGTGTCCTGAGATGGTTACAGCCATCAAATTTTTAGTAGATGAGGGTTCGTATCGTTATATTTTGAGTGGATCATTGCTTGGTGTAGAGCTGAAGGATTTGCGTTCGGAACCTGTGGGATATATGGGAATCAAAGATATGTATCCCCTCGATTTTGAGGAGTTTATTTCGTGTGTGGGCATTAATGATAAAATAATCGACTCTCTGCGTAATGCTTGGGAAAGTCGCGTGGCAGTGGATGAGTTTGTCCACTCTAAAATCATGGAATTGTTCCGCTTGTATCTGGTTGTGGGCGGTATGCCTGCTGCCGTGAGCAAATATATCGAGAGTAATAATTTGCAAGCAGTAATGGCTGTGCAGCAGGATATCATTCGTTTGTATAAGCGTGACATTGCTCAATATGATCCTGATAACAAATTTTATATAGAAGAGATTTTTAATCTCATTCCGCCTGAACTCAATGCCAAGAATAAACGGTTTATTTTGAAAAAGCTCAACGAGAATGCCAAGTTTGAACGTTATCAGAACAGTTTTCTTTGGTTGAAAAATGCGGGTGTTGCATTATCTGTTTATAATGTGGAAGAACCTAAGATACCCTTATTGCTCGCTCGCTCACGCAATCTGTTCAAACTTTTTCAGAACGATATAGGTTTGCTCGCCGCTCAATACGCCGAAGGTATTCAGTTGCGAATTATCAGGGGGGAGAAGAATATTAATTTTGGTTCCGTATACGAGAATGCGGTTGCTCAGGAATTGGTGGCGCATGGTATAGATCCCTATTATTATAACAATAAGAAGCGAGGCGAACTGGACTTTGTCATCGAACTTGATGGTAAAGTATTACCCATCGAGGTGAAGTCGGGAAAGGATTATGAGGTGCATCGTGCTCTGTCTAATATCATGGATTGTAAAGAGTATGATCTTTCCGAGGCTGTAGTGTTCTGTAATGATAATCTGCGAGTGGAGGGCAAATTAGTGTATGCTCCCGTTTACATGGTGATGTTCCTTGAAAAGAATAATGTGGCGCCAACTTATTACAAGGTCGATTTGTCGATGTTACAATAACCTCATTTTTCCTTTGGTTTTGATCTAAAATAACCCTGTTTTTCCTTTGGCTTTAGACTTTATTCAGTACTTTTGTATTGAATATTAAATGTTTGTCTATGTTTCAACGATTAGCTCTTACAGCCCTTCATCGGTGGGGCGAAAAGGAAGGACGGAAACCTTTGGTTTTGAGAGGTGCGAGGCAAGTGGGAAAAACTACGTTAGTGAAGCTCTTTGCCCGAGAGTTTGATGTCTTTATTGAATTAAATCTGGAGGAGAAGGAAAATGCGCGCCTGTTTGCCGGGGAAGTATCGTTTGATGATTTGCTGGCAGGTATCTATGCCAAGGCAGGTGTCAGGATGGAAAATAAACGAACTCTTATCTTTATTGATGAGATTCAAAATGAACCGGAAGCGGTCAGGTCTTTACGCTATTTTTATGAGAAACGTCCTGATCTTCATGTGATAGCCGCCGGGTCATTGTTGGAGAGTCTGGTGGGGAACCATATTTCTTTCCCTGTGGGGCGTGTGGAATATATGGCTTTGCATCCATGTACCTTTACCGAATTTCTGGGTGCATTGGGCGAAAACGTTTTAGTGGAACAAATAGAACGATTGACGGTTCCACAGTCGGTGCATAGCTATGTGATGGACTTATTCAGGAAATATATGATTGTGGGCGGATTGCCCGAAGCGGTGGCGAACTATGCGAAGTACAAGGATTGGGTAAGGCTGAATGATATTTTTAATTCGTTGATAGCTGGTTATAAAGATGATATTGAAAAGTATGCAAAAAAGAACAAAGAACAAGATATACTCCGTTACATCTTAAATTACGGTTGGGGATTGGCGGGACAACGCTTTCAGTTTGCCAAATTCGCAGGTTCTTCTTACAAGTCGTCCGAGATGGGGGATGCCTTTAGGATTTTGGAGAAAACGCTTTTACTGGAACTTGTTTATCCTTTAATTTCCACCTCGTTTCCTATTCTTCCGGATTTAAAGAGAAGTCCTAAGTTGTTGTGGTTAGATACGGGATTGGTCAATTATGTGGCGGAAATGCAGGAACGCCTATTGTTCACTTCTGCAACGGACGAACTGTGGAATGGAGACATAGCCGAACAAGTGGTGGGGCAAGAATTGTTGGGGGCATCTGTTACATTTGGTACTAAACGAATGTTCTGGGTACGCGATGCCCGTAATTCGCAGGCGGAGGTTGATTTCGTTTATAAGTTCAAGTCCCGTTTATTACCGATAGAAGTGAAGGCGGGAGATAATTCCCGATTGCGCTCTCTGCATCAATTTATGGAAGAGTCGAAAGAGAATATTGCCATACGTTTGTGGAACGGAACGTTTTGCTCGGATGAAATACAGTTACCTTCCGGGAAACAATATACGTTGTATAACCTTCCGTTTTATTATGCAGGGCAGCTTGAAAGTTTCCTGAATGATAAAGTGGAGTAGGAGTTGAAAACTTCTTCGTATAAGAGTAAAAGCTTCAATAGTAATTGAGAAATACACAGGGAGTTATTTGACTTTACCCTGCATGTTTTGGGTTTTGCAGTAAGTCCGATTGGGTGTTAACCTTGGTCAACAGGCTCGTTAATGAAGGTCAACAGGCCGAGCAACCAAGGTTAACAGAGCGGTTGACCTTAGTCGCTACCCAATCGTTCCTAAGGGTGAACGGGATGTTCCTCAGGAGAAAACAGAATAGTCCCTTATGTAAAACAAATTAATACCTTTGCTTTTAGTCAGTACCACATGATGACAAGAAGTGACTTCCAAAGGGTATGCGGCATGATGAAATCGACCATAATGGGGCATATCCGTCGTTTATGCGGGGAAGGAAAGTTAAAAAACATCAGATTACAGAACCAATTGATATATGCGCCAAATGTGGGGTACTACGGTATAACAGAAGAAGTTACGATGCGAAAATGTAAAAATCCGGCGTGAGAGTAAACAACCTACTCTCACGCTATATTTTTACTCTCACTCACATTTAATATTTTAATTATCAAGTATCTATTTCCAAAGTGAGGGTAGTGAGAGTAACCCGAACGAACTTTTTATTGAGATTGTTTTTATTCAATCGTCGCATCTTTTACCATCTATCCAATCTTCATATTTCTTGATTTTATCACGAATGTACAGGACATTCCATTTGGGAACGGCTTGCAATGCTTTTTTGAAAATCCGGATATAAAGATGTTCCTGATTGGTGATTTCTTTGTGATATTTTTTGAGACCTTGATGCCAATCACATCCATTCACATACACGGTACAGTCAATTGAATCTGTTGTTCCATCCGGTCGCAGGCTTATCTGATAACTGCAATGCATTGATTTACCTTTTAGTTCAGGAAGTTTACTCCATATCTCTTTTTTCTGTAGTTCTTCCTGGCATTGTTTCAAAGCTTCTCTATCTCCCAAGGTGAACGAATTATTGTAAGTTTTCTGCCGGATGACTGTTCCCTCTTTTATTTCGCAGAATATTTCCTTTTTAAATACATCCCTAAATTCGTAACTGTCTATGAGCCTGCCTCCGCGTACCAGATGGAGTTCGCCGGAAAACCAGGATGCTTCTATCGGTTGCTTGCCGGAGATACAGAAGATGGAGTCGAGTGGGAGAGGGGAGGTACTTGTTCCGTGAAACAAGTTTATGAGATAGAGCTTGCCATTCTCTATTTTCCATTGTCCGGTATAGCCACGGTGGCAGTCGTTTCTCCATTCTTCTTTTAAATAGGGTTCTACTTTTTCATAAAGGTTCATATCATATTGAAGTGGAAATCCCCGTAGGGCATAAACGGTATCGTTGTATAGTAAAGTGTCCATTACCTGTTTTTCCTGATAGAGGGCTTTGCAGCCTTTTCCTTTCCATAGGGATAGGGTCCACGGATCAGTCTTCCGTATTTTATTACGTACGGTGAGTACGTCCCATCGGGGAATTTTATGCAATGCCATAGATATTTGTTCTGCATAGAGCTTCTTCCGCTCTTCTGTGACGCTATCCGGACGGTGTACATGAATTTCCATGCTATCGATGCTTCCATCAGGTTTGGGTAGAATTGTAACTGTTGCCACCACTTTGGTATCTACTAATTCGGGGAAACGATCTCCGTTGAATTGTGTACAGACAAAGTTCAAAGCGTCCTTTATCGGGATTCCTTTCTTTAATGAATTCCGGTAGCTGGCTTGCGAAATAATCTTTCCTTGTTTTACCTGATAGACCGTTTCGTATTCATGCTCCCGAATAAATCCCATATGGACATAGTAAATCTGCTTACCGGAAACTACTTTCAACTCTCCGCTGAACCAAGTGGCTGTCACTCTATCTTTCTTGTCACGGTATTTGTCGAAAATGCCGTTCAGGTCTATTGTAACTTCAGGAATGGTGTCGGGATCGGCAAAGATACTTTTGCTGTCTTCTATTTTTTTGAGAATCAATTTATCGTCTTCTATTTGCCACAGAGCTTGATAATTCCTCCAACAAGCCGTGCATCCCCCTTCCCGGGATAAACGTTCGCTCACTCGGCGGCTGAGAATGGAGTCATGTTCTATGGGACATTCCAGTAACATCAGGGTGTCTTTTCCGATGATGATTAAATCGGGAATCTGTCCGGTTGCATTTGCCGAAAGCAGACAGCAGAAGGATAGAAAATGGAAAAGTAATAATTTTCGTGTCATAGTTTGTAGCTGAAAGTAAGTGATATATGCAAAAGTAACTCCTTTTTGTGTAAAGCTAAAGCTTTGGCTATGAATCTTTTCTTTTTCATCGATAAAAAACTTCTGTTAGTCGATTTTTCTATTTATGGATTAAACTATATCCCGGGAATATTGTCATAGATACGTGTTTCATAAATAAAATGGAATTAACTCACTTTTAAATGAATAGAATTATGAAGAAGCAAATTTTAAGTTTGGCCCTTGCCCTGTTTCTGGGAACGGCTGTAGGTATGGCACAGGAAAACAGAGGCGAACGTCCTGATCCGTCAAAACGCATCGAACAGATGGTAACTGATCTGGGACTGAATGAAACTCAGGCTAAAGAGTTTAAGGCAGTAATGGAGGAGATGAGACCAAACAGAGATGCTTCGGGCGAAAGGCCTTCACGCGAGGAAATGGAGAAGAAGCGTAATGAGGCAGATGCGAAACTCAAAAAGATTCTGACGGACGAACAGTATAAAAAGTATCAGAGTATGAGGTCTCAGAGAGGACAGAGAAGAGGGAAATGAGAAGAATGAAAAAACTCTGCCGAAACAGAAAGTTTAGATCTGTTCCGGCAGAGTTTTTTGATGTAAGAGATATTTCTGAGTATGGATGAAAACTAGTCACGTACAATGCCGCTGACTTCTACCTCGGCAATGGCAGCCGGGGACTTATCTACGAAGCGGATACGAATAAAGCGTGCGTTTACCGGTGCCTCCTGAACCTTAAAGGAGATTTTGGCTTCTTGTTCGGCGATTGTTGTATCCAGCTTGTTCAAGGCGGTGCTCCACCGTTCATTATCTTCTGACACTTCTATTACATAACGATATATTTCAGCTTTAGGGAAACAGACATGGATGTTTCGTAATATCAATCCTTTCTCCGTGTCCAGTGTCCACGATGGAGAAGCGTCATTGGCGGCGGCTTGCCAATAGGTTGTCGAATTACCGTCAGCAGCTAAGCCGGCATTTTGTGCCTCTTGCTGGCTGCTGGAAAAAGTTGGATTGTTACGACCAAAGGTCTGAACCGTTTCTTTGTGCGCTTTGCGTACGAAACGTTGGTAAGGACGTTCTTTTGCTACGGGTGTCAACCCCGGTTCGTAGGTGGGGGCTCCTTCAAAGAGGATTTCGATGCGTGCCGGAGCCAGTCCCGGAGAGGTCGCTTCAATGACTGCCGTACCTGCATAATAGGAACGGAAAGCAATGGCGGCTTGCCCGTCCAGAATACGAATATCGCTGTTCTTTTCAAAGGTGATGGACCTGCCTGTCGGGAATTCACCCGGTCCGGAAACAATCTTTAACTGTACGGATGGGGAATTGCTTAACCGTCGTCCGTCTGAATCCAGCACGCTAACTGTCAGTTGCACGTCGTCTGTACCGTCAGCCTGTACTCCTGTGGTTTCTGATGCTTCCAGTTTTAACTGTGCCGGAGTGCCTTCTTGAGGCCATTCAGGAGGAGCTACCCTGGCATATTCATTCCGATACCAGTACCATGAACGTTTGGGTATGCGGAAGTAATCTACGATTCCCATCTTTCCCAGTCGGCTGCCGGCAATGCTACCATGATCGAAGCCACACCAGATAGCCTGTCCACTACGCCAATGGAGACCTTTCCATCCGTCATTTTTTTTCAGGTCGCCCCATCCGGGAATATATGCTCCCGGCCGTTCAGCGGTGGTACTGCCATATTCTGATATCACACTTGGGATTGCAGGTTGCTGGAAATCGGATAAAGTGGCGCCGTCACCGTTATAACCGGCTATGTCTCCTATCAAATCAATTCTGTCTTTACCCAAAGGACGTTGTGCTCCGCCTATTGCTGCCGGACGGGTAGGGTCGAGCTGTCGTGACAGTTTCACCATGCGTTCCAGTAGGTGACGTACTCCCGGTATGGCTTCCGGTGTGGAGAAGAATGCCTCGTTGCACATGCTCCATGTCACGATGGAAGGATGGTTACGATGGATGCGTATCATCTCCTTCAACTGTTGCAGGGCGCTCTCTTCGAAGCCTTTGTAGTCTTTTTCACTAGCGGGATAGGCGCTGGCGTTCCAATACCCGTCAGGCTGAAATCCGCCGATACCCCAGAAAGGCGCTTCCGACCAGAAGAGCATGCCTTCTTCATCGCAGGCTTTTGAGAAAGCCGGAGCGTGTGGATAATGTGAACCGCGAATCAGGTCGAAGCCTGCTTCTTTCATCATGCGGACATCTCTCCGCATGGCTGCTTCGGTGACGGCATCACCCCAGCCAGCCTGGTCCTGATGTACATTGGCGCCTTTAAAAAACAGATGTTTTCCGTTCAAGAAGAAACCCTGGTCGGCGGTCCACTCAAACCAGCGGAAGCCGAAAGCCGTTTCGTCACAATCCAACAATTCCTTACCTTTATACAGAGAACTGATTACTTTATAGAGAACCGGGTGCTCTGGATGCCATAGAGACGGGGTGCGCAATCTCTTTGTGGTTTGAAATACCGTCTTGGCGGAGTGGGCGGCAAGGGTTTCTTTATTTTCCACGGTAGCTATCACTTTGCCTTCCGGGCTGAGGATACGGGTCACCAGCCTGTATTCTCCATCTTTGTCTGAGTGGTTACAGATTTCCGTTTCCACTCTCACAGTGGAGGCTTTTCCCTGATTCCTGCCTAAATCGGGAGTTGTGACGAATGTGCCATACCAATCAATATGTACGGGAGATTTCTTTGTCAACCGTACATTGCGGTAGATGCCGCCACTGAATACATGCTCTCCGGCTCTGGGTGCCACATTCGGTTTCCATATATTGTTCACTCGTACGGCAACGAGATTATCTCCTGCCTGTACCAGAGAGGAAATGTCTGCTTGGAAACCGGTGTACCCTCCTACATGGCGGCCTGCCTGCTGTCCATTGATAAAGATTTCCGCTTCCTGAAATACACCGTCAAACTCAAGGAATATTTTTTGCGAAAGATCTTCTTCCGTTAGCCGGAATAGCTTGCGATACCAACCATATCCGATATAAAATTCGTTCGACATAAAGTAGGGGATACTGAACGAGTGGGGGATACCTGTCGATTCCCATTCCCGGTCGTTGTAAGTCGGCTGTTCAGCACCTTTAATATCTCCGCGCATGTACTTCCATTCACGGTTGAAGTTGATGCAGCTACGTGGCGATATATGTGTTTGAGCACTGAGCCATAAGCCCGGTGTGCACAAAAGGAAAAGTATGATTAGTTTTTTAGGATTCATTGAAATGACTTGTTGCTTGATATTTGCGGATGGATTCTATTTTTTCTCAAAGGTAACGCTTTCCGTATGTTCACCCACAAAGATACGCGCCATATCTCCGGTTTTATACCATTTAGGTTTATTAGGCATGTCATCGTAAATCACTTCACCGTTTATCGTTAGGTTTTCGAAACGAATGTTTTTCACTTTCCGTTCTTTGTCATAGCCGATAATCATGGAAACTTCCGCATTCTCTCCCGTGTAGGAGATGTCCTTGAACAAAATGTTTTCGATGCCTCTGCCGGGAGCCGTACAGTACTTCTCGTTAAAGAAGATGCGCAGGTTAACCAGTTGCCCTTGTCTGAAATCCTCTATCCGGATATTCTCAAAGCGGACATTGCGAATCAGGTTATTGTCTCCTGCATTGATGGCGAGGCAGCCTTGATAATCCAGTTGTTTCTCTTTATGGTCCAGAATATCTATATTGATATAATTCAGGTTTTCCAGAACTTCAGGATTCTTTGTATTTCCGTGGATACCAATGAATATGGGGTGTGCCACGTCCGCCCAAAGGGTGGAGTTCTGCATAGTGATATTCTTGCAACCGCCGGTGAAGCCCATACGCGTGCCGTAAACTGTTGTGCAATCGTCGGAATTACGGCAGAATACACCGTCGTACAGTACGTTGTTGCTGGCGAAGACATTCAGTCCGTCGCCCCAACCGTAGGAACTGATGACTTTTACATTCCGTATCGTCACGCTGTCTGAGCCTCCGGTAGGACATTGGGTGCTGATTACACCTTCTATCGTTACATTCTTGGAATTGACAATGCGGAGTCCGGCCCAGCGGTTAGGAATCACGATTCCTCTTCCCTGTACTTTTACATTTTGAGCGTTGACCACCTGGATGAGGCCTTTCACTATTGCGCCTCCTGCCACATAGACAGTTTTACCGGATGGTACATTTAGCGTGTCACCCGGGAAAGTATGTATGCCCGGACCGAGATAAATCAGATTCTTATCTTTTATTTTCTTAGGTTTGTTCTCATCTATCGGATTGGCAAACAAGTGGAGGTTATGAAATATATCTCCATTCACTTCTATCGACAAGTTGCGCGGACGGTCCAGTTTGAAGGTCATAGTGTTGCCGGATATGGATGGAGTGATTTTGTAAGAGAGTGGGCGAACTCTGCCTGTCTGAATAGCACCATGATTGAAGGTTACTGATACTTCCACTTCGCCGGAGAAGTCGAAATAGCTCATGGAGGCTTTTTCTACATTATGTTTGGTGCCCCGTACTTCATCCACCTTAACCATGTATGTATCTACCGGTTTCCAATCTTTTCCAGCTTCTCTTACCCGGACTGAGAAATCGTTCATGAGTTCGGCTCCTTGGGGGGCTGGATAGGTTACTAATTGGTTCTGAGAACTTGCATTGTGGATAATGCCTAATAAGGCACTCACGATAATTATTAATCTATTCAATTTCATTTTATATGGTATTATAATATTGGTTCTTTACATATGCGAATGATGATTCGTTTTTTGATAAGTCATTAATATAGATTACATAAATATTACATCCTTTTTTCTATATTCTGGTGTTACAATAAGATCTATGACTTTTCCTTTAGCAATATGACCTTCTACAATCGTATTTTGGGGTGCACATAGTTTAAATTTTACATTCCAATCATCTGGAAGCCCGGCACCTATATATATATTATTGCCATCACATTGCATAATCATTTCCTGGAGTCCAATCATGCCTGAACCACCCCAGTTATGATCTGGAGTCCAGTCATATCCCGGTCCCCACCAGGTGGGAAATCTTCTACCCGAGTCTTTCATTTTTTGGATGGTGAGTTCTGCAGCTTCCTTTTTAAGCCCTAATTTTGCACAAAATATAGCATTTTGTTGCCAACTGATTATGCCCTTTTGTTGAGGGACATCATTACCATAATACCAAGTATTACGGGCAATATCCAGCTCCTCTTTACCTATTCCATGTATACCCCATGGAAAAACTGTATAAAGTTGGGGAAACTCAGTATTGTTAATTCGTTCCCATGATTTGGCTGGAGAAAATGTTTTCTTTCCATTCTGCACTCGGTAATAGATATCGTCTGGAATTCGTTTTCTGAAAGATTCTATATATTCTCTTTGCTCCTTTGTTAAATATTCTTTGGGTAAATCAAGCATAGCTTGGCTGACACATTTTAATGCTGTAACAGTAGTTATTGGATTAGTAGCCATTTTGTATGTTTCGAGTGCTGTGGAGGGGTATAACACTAATTTCCCCTGAGCATCGAGAGCTTTAGGGGTTCGTTTCAAACTTAAATATTGATAATGCTCATCGTAAAACTTTAAGCAGCTTTCTATTAGGGGAAGATATTTGGATATGTTTGTTCCGTTGTAGAAATAGGTGTCTATTATCATCATACAGAATTCTAAAACAGTATCCCATTGATACTCTATCCATGCATTATATTGTACTCCTGGATCAAAATCCTCTGGTCTTTTCCAACTATATTCAAATCCAACTGGTAATCCGAAGTTTTCTATCTGTTCTGTAAAACATGCTCCTTGGTGACCCCAATAGTGCATAGAGCGTAACTCTGCATTATTTAACATATTATTATAAAAGTCGAATTGTGACTTCATCATGTCGAAATCACCACTTTTCAGCATAGGCCAGTAGACTAGACGCTGGTTCTGGGCAGTGAAACTTCCTCCTCCCCACTTTCTGAAATCAGGACTATAATTAAATGATTTATTTATGTATTCTGGATCAGTAGTGAAAAGTCCCCCATTGAATTTTGTGGGATAGCTTCCATAGGCATTACAAGCGAGCTGATACCGAAACACTTGATAATTTCGTCCTACTTGCCACTTCTCATTTTTTGGATCCGGTATATCATTATCTATGAAAATATAACTTCGATCCCAAAAATCATTCCACCATTTTAGCGTAGCTTTTCTTATGCTTTTCTCATTTGCTATAATTTTTTTTTCTGTTTCTGAGAGTTCTTGTAGCCATTCATCTATTGATTCTGCATAGGCTGTATGCATTACAACTTTTATATTGTGTTTTCGTGAAGGATTGATAGAACATAATTGCCAGCCTTTATAGTCAGTGGAGGCATATTTTCCTTGGGTATTTCCGGCAGGTATCATGTTTGGGGCGAAGAGTCTACCCCCAAAAGTAAGTTTATTTATTGGATTCCAAAACTTATCTTTGATTGGCTCTAACTTCTGTTGTTTTATGGCCAGATCAAAAGCGCTTTCTCCAGTATTGCGATGGTAAAATAGAACACTTGTATCATCAAATTTAACTGTATCACATTTTACAATCGCTTTTACCGGAGCATTCATGTAAGTTCTGCAGACTTCTGTCTCAGGCTTTGAGAGTACTCTTTCTTTAAATCTCCATCCTTCATAAGTAGCATAGAGTTTGGTGGGAACATTACTTGTGACATCGATATGAGAAACTGGATTAAATACATCTGCCCATATATTGATTGTTGTTTCTGTTCCATTTTTTCGGGCCTTAATTTCCACATATCCCTCTTTAAGTTTTAATTCTTGATGGAAATGATCAGGATTTTCTAGAGGATTGGGAGACATTGTTATTCTAATTCGTCCCAATTTAGGAAATGAGTTTAACTCGTCAAAAGTACCACTTCGACTAATGTAAATTAGTAAGTCTCCATCTTCTACCCAAACATTCATTCCTATGTCGCCACCTCCACATGGCATTGATTCAAGTGAGTTGGCTGAGGGAGAATTCCAAACTATGTTATAGTTGTCTAATCCTTTTTGTGAGGCTTTTGCTATTCCAAATGAAAATAGACAAATGATAAGGCTTGAAATGATTTTCATGATATTCGTTTTCTTACAGTTATTGTAATAGTTCTTTTATCTATAATACGAATAAGGAAATAAGTCTACCTAATTTGCGGGCACTTTATAAATAAATTCGTAATTCACATATTTGAGATGGATTGCGGACTTCTGATTTTAGAGAAGAAAATAATTACTATTCTTTCTTAGTGTTGATATTTGCTAGTAGGATCAGATAGCATCTTGACATTGGCACCTATGACGAGTTTTCCGGCATTATCAATGACTTAACTACGTATGGTATCTATGTAGGGAAAGCTATTGTCAAGCATAAAGCTGTCGTAAATATGATTTTTTGTTCATGATTGAGTTAGAAAACAAGAAAAATCAAATTAGAGTAAGTTGTAGTATTGATTTGAAATATAAGAAAAAAACAGAGTAGTTTCGTAAAGTTGCAACTACTCTGTTTTTATCAATCCTAATATGGAATTATTCGCGATACAGCATTAATGTTCCCCAACCCAATTGGTCGAAAGCGCCACTGTTTGTGCCGTAACGGCTTCCACCGTCCACACCACCTTCGGGACGCATTTTGTCAGCAGCCATCTTGGCGTACTTGTAGCCACTGCCCAACTTCTTCACTTTGGCGTAGTGATTGAAGAGAATTTCCCATCCCGGACGGAGGTTGCCACGGCCATTATCATCAGCTACGGCTGTATGTATGGCACCGTGGTTCTTGTCGGCGCAACTGCAATCAACGCAATATTCATAGCGGTTGAACGGCATCTGCTCTTTGGTTGCTAGCCAGGAACCGGCAGCATTCAGTTGGTCAGAGCCATTACGTAGATTGAAGAGAGCAGTATATTCACCCATTTTCATTATTGCGTTATCTTTTGCAGCAAAGAAGTCGAGTTGGGTCACTGTTGGATTACACTGTAAGAGGGTGTAGGCCATTTGACAAAGATTAGCTGTTACAGCTATTGACATCATGGCGTGTCCCTGGTCACGACCGCTCTCCTGGTTTTGGGCTATCTCTTCACCGCTACCTAGAGGATCAGGGAAGGTGCCCTGAATGAGTTTGCCAATATATCCGTTACCTGCTCCATTGTAGAAGTAGTTCACTATATAGTTCACCATTTCGTCGTCTTCATTCAGGATACCGATAGCAAGGTATGAACACATATTTACCAAATCCCAATTAGACCAATAGTGATCGCTGCAAGTACCTTGATGACGTTTCATGAAGTCAAGGTTTTTAGGAGCGAATACATCTTTCATCCATTTCTTAAAGGCTGTCACATCATTGGCCGCCCAACCGGCATAAGTTTGCATGATTTCACCTGCATTCGCAAAGGTATAACCTTGCGCACCTGCGGCAAGCATGTGGTTGGAATCATTTGAAGTAACTTCTTTGCAAACCTTCACCCAGGCATTCAGAATTTTGATGGAAGTATCGGCGTACTTCGTATCACCTGTCAATTTCCACAATAATGATAACTGATAGGCAGCGGCGGCATCACGCATCGCATTGCTGTAGTTTTCATTCGTCCCTGTTCCCGTAGCATCACCACGCACTATCTTTTCGGTAGGTGAAGGGGTGTAAGTAACATTTGTAAACTGACTGCTCTTCAGCAGATTGAATTCATCCTTTACTGCCTGTGGTGCGCTTCCGTTATCGAGCATTGTCTTCACACGTGTAAAGTCGGCCTCGTTGAACATGGCGCAAGGATGAGTATAGGTGTATTTGGCGACCACTTCTTCATAAGGCATCTCCCAACTGTCGATATCTGTCGTTCCGTCTTCGATTTCACTGGAACAGGCTGTGAAGCCTGTTATCAGTGAGAGACCTAATGCGAATATTAAATTCTTTTTCATTGTGAGTATTCTTTAGAGTTATATTTTAGTTTCCGGCTGATATTTCAGCTTCAGCAAAGGCTTTTGCTTCGGCTATGCTCTTGAATGTGCGAATCCAGTAAACCGTATATTGACCGGTAGGCAGGTTCTCATTGTAAATGTCTGCTACCTTGATCTGGAAAGTATTGGCTTCTACCATACCATTGCCTAATGCCGCATTAATTGATGGTATATCATAATATATCAGATTCGTATTATCACTCAGAAGTTCTCCTACATGAGCTTTGTTGATATTTCCGGATTTAGTGACTAGATCTAATGTGTAAGCACCACCTTGCCCGATTCCTTTTCCGCCGACAGGCAATGTGGAACGCATGGCAAGTATCGGATAGTTGGAGAAATCAAGGTTTATGGGGACATTTTTGAAACTCAAGTCCGCACGTCTCATAGTAGCGTTTTGAGCACCGGCTGTAACCACCATTTTACCATTTTCTATCACATAGCTTGAATAATTCTGTCCGATTTTCCAGCCATCGAAATTATTCTGGCCATCCCAAATGACCCAACCGCTTTCTACGGTTACAGATACGGAAGCCGTCTGACCTGTTGCCTTACAAGTTGCCGTAATAGTAGCAGTTCCGAAACCCTTCGGTGTTACAACACCCAAATCTACCGTAGCAATGTTTTCGTCACTTGAAGTCCAGTCTACTGAACCTGTGGTAGCGTTGGCCGGTGTGTAAGCAACATCCAGCTGAACCGGGCCGCGAGAGATACAAAGCGGTTCTGTCAAAGCAGAGATAGAGACACTTTCTACCGGAATGTACTCTTTGATATTCAGCTCATAAGAAGCAGATACACCACTACGGTCGTGTGTGTAAGCTGTAATGATTGCCTTGCCCGGCGTCAGACAGTTTACCAGGCCATTTTCTGATACTGTAGCGATGCTTGGGTTACTGCTTGCCCATGTCAGATAAGAGTAGGTATGATTAGCCGGAAGGATGGATGCCTCCAACTGAATTCGGTCTGTCTCATAAATATCTTCTCCCTCTTTCGGATTGACCAACGTCATATCGGTAGCCTTTATGATTTCGGGTATTACATTGACCGTCACTGAGGCTGATGGACCGAAACCTATAGCGGGAGTCACACTAATGATAGCCGTACCTTCGGCTATACCGGTAATAGTACCTTGTTGCGAAACTTTGGCAACAGTTTCATCGGTTGATTTCCAGATAATGGAACGATCTTCCAGTTCTTCGGGAGCATCAATCGCAAAAACAATAGTAGAGTCCATGCCAATGGCAAGCGGCAGGTTTTCACTGACTTTAAACGTGATGCCGTTAATCAGTTTGGCTTCGGGCATGGCAGGAGTAAATTCTTGATCCTTATCACATGCAGTCAGAGTCATGCAGGCCGCCAGCATCCCAATGGATGCCCGGCTCAAGCCTTGATATATAGAATTTCTATTCTTCATGTTGTTATCTTCTTTTTATGAATGAAAAACATTGATTTATTCTCCCCAACCCGGGTTCTGTTTCAGGTTCGGGTTCAACTGCAACTGGTCGGTAGGTAATGGGTAAAGATAGTGCTTATCTTCCCATTTACGTCCTGACTCCAGGATGATGAAACCGTCGCTGTTTCTTTCATTGGTAACGCCCGGCCATTTGTTCTGAAACTCTGTACCTGTCCATCTGATACCCAGAAAATCTTGCGGCATTTCCGTTTCAGCTGTCTTCCAACGTTTCAGGTCGTCTATACGGAAACCTTCGTTGAATAATTCAATGGTACGTTCGCGGCGAATTTCAGTTCTCATATCCAGATCGTGAGTGCTGGCAAATGCATTGGTTAGTTTAGGCATTTTGGCGTTGATGCGGCAACGAACCAAGTTGAGAGAGAGATTCAGATCTTCGTCAGAGATAGCTCCATCCCGTTCGAATACGGCTTCTGCATAGTTCAACAGAACTTCTGCGTAGCGGATGATGGGGTAGTCGTAGCTTTCATAGGTATCGTTCACATAGCGTTCGCAAGCCCACTTCTGATTGTTATAACCACTTCCTCCGGTGGGTACCAATCCTTTGATGGAAGCTGAGGCGCGGTCAACGGCATCACCTGTCCAGTTAACGCGTGAATTCAAGTTACTCCAAAAATATTCATAAGGTTTGCAGAGGGTATAAATCATACGGTTATCTCTGTTCAGATATTCGTCCAAAATCTTCAGGTCTCCTTTATATACTTCCGATTTTTCAATGGGGAGTCCATCCTGGCAGAGATACATTGCAGCAAATTTGTGAGAGATCATTTGGGCATTTGCCAAACACTCTTTTGTGATATTTACACCGATAGGAGCCAACGCTTCGTCGTGACGGCGGGAGAAAATATACTCCGTATTGGCGCTTTTCTGTAATCCGGCAGGGTTACACTTCGTATCTTCCAGGATAAACATATACTTTTGTGCACTGTCGCCTAAGATAGCAGGTGCAAACAGTGAGAAGTTTTTAGTGTTGATCACTTCCTTTGCTGCATTTGCCGCAATGTCCAACAAGTCTTTGCCACGAGCTGTGTTACCACGGAACTTTTGCCATGTGCCTTCGTAGAGTGCTACACGGGAAAGCATTGCCCAGGCGCCTTCGCGACCTACACGTCCTTTTTCCACTGTGGAAGTGACGGGAAGTAATTCGGCGGCATCTTTCAAATCCTGAATGATGAGGTCGGCTACTTCGCTGCGGTCGTTGCGTGCTGCTTGCATTTCGGGAGCAGTAACATCAATCGGTGTAGTGACTACTATGACATTTCCAAAAAGCTGTAACAGGTCAAAGTAGCAGTAAGCGCGGAAAAACTTGGCTTCACCGATATATTGTGCGATGTCACTCTGATTTGCAAAACTCTCTGCTTTCTGTAAGAGGATATTTGTACGACGGATGCGGTTGTAAGCATCGGTGTAGTTGCCGTCGGAAGCCGGTATGCTGTTGGTTCCGTTAGCAAATACATTCTTACTGCCTTTATCCATGATAAGGTCAGAACGCTTATCGGAGTGGGGGGCATCGTAGACGCTGTTTTTAAAATCGCGTGTCCAGCCATAGAACTGATTGGAGAATAACTTGAAGTCTGTAGCAGTCTGCCAATAGTTACCATCGGCAATCTGGTCTTTCGGATCCAGGTCGAGACAGGAATGTAACATACATCCTATTGCCAGTATCAAAATAGATTTAATTGTATATTTTTTCATTTTTGTCTTCAATTAAAAGGTTAAATTCAATCCAAAAGTTACAGTGCGCAGGAAAGGATATCGCTTGGAGTTGTCCACTTTACGATTTGCTTCCGGATCCCATCCATCATTAATTTTGCTGTGTTCCCACAAATCGCTACCTGTTACATATACGCGCGCCTTACTTAATATTTTTGTTTTGGCAAGCAGAGAAGCCGGAAGTGAATAACCCAGAGTTACATTTTTCAAGCGCAAATATGCTCCGTCTTCTACCGACCATGAAGAGCATTGGTAGTTGTAGTTGTTAAGTTCGGACTGGTTGGTCAGCGCAGGGAAGAATGCACCCGGATTATCCGGAGACCATGTGTTGCCTATGTGCTGATCGCTCGTGTTCAGATAAACGGCACGCATCGGAATCCTCCATGTACTTTCCTCACGCCAGATAGTACGTTTGCCTGCTCCCTGGAAAACGATGGCAAGGTCAAAACCATTCCACTCCAGACCTGCATTGATAGAGAATTGTACTTTAGGATCGTCTGTACCCAGATATACCAAATCTTCTTCTGTCAGTTTGCCATCCTTATTCACATCTTCGAACATGTTATCGCCAAGGCGCAGATTGTTGAGTGTACCGATGGTACTGGTGTTTTTGTACTTATCCACATACTTTTTCAGTTGTTCTTCTGTCTGGATCTTGCCACAGTAACGGAGACCGAATACAGAATTCAGAGGATATCCTTCACGGTCGGAGCGTACACCTGCTTTGATGGCTCCACTGCCACCGTTATCCACTAATTCGTTGGTGGTGTAGGTAAAAGTACCGCCGATATGATAGTTTACTTTTCCAATCTTATCCGACCAGTTGATCATACCTTCCCAACCGTGTGCCTTGAATGCACCGTAGTTTGCCGTGGGAGCTTTGTCACCCAGAATACCCGGGTAGATTACGTCGATCAACATATTGTCACTCTTCTTCCAGAAGATTTCTGCCGTACCCGTCAGGCGGTTGCGCAAGAATCCGAAATCAAGACCAATATTGTAGTTATGGATGCGTTCCCATGTACGGTCGGTACTCGGCAACTTACCGTTAGTATCTACATAAGAGATTTTTCCATTACCTATCAATGCACCGCCACTGGGGGTGAAGTTGTATAACTGTGCACCGTCATAGCGGTCAACGCCACTCTGATTACCTACGCTACCGTAAGAAGCTCTCAGCTTTAGTTCGTCTACAAATGTCAGATTCTTCATGAATGCTTCTTCTGAAATTCTCCATCCGGCAGAAGTACCCCAATAGAATACCCAACGGTTTTCGGGCTGGAATTTGGAAGAACCGTCGTAACGTCCCTGTGCTTCCAACATGTATTTAGAACGATAATTGTAGTTGATACGACCAAAGTAAGACATTACTGCCTCTTGCCATTTGGTTGATTTGTCGTCACCGTTCTTCAGGTAAACAACATCTTTTGTGCTATTAGGAATTTCCAATGAGGGCAGTATACCTTCTGTATAGAGGAAAGTGCCTTCATACTCTTTTAGGTTATATTGCGACCCCACCATCACTTTTACATCGTGAACATCGGCAAAGATATGCGACCAGTCGATGTGTCCGGACAATGAGTAAAAGTCGGTACGTGAATTGGATTTGGAATACGAACTCTTGTCCTCGGTCGGATTGCTGCGAACCACGCGGTCACCTGCATAGTTATACCAATCAATAGCTTTACTTTGTTTATCACGGATGGCTGTCGATGTATTATAACCGGCCGTTACTGAAGCAGTCAGATCTTTCAGGATGGAGTATCTGAATGTCTCGCTGATGTTGATAGCAGATACTTTCAGTTTGTTGTCACCGCCCAATTCACAATACCAGTTGGGTGCGCCCCATGTTCCCCATGCATAAGGCTTGCCATTAGCGGTAGCAGATGGGAAACCCGGTTGCTGTGAGTTGGTGGTCAGTGCCGAACCAATCTGTGTAGGTGCCACTTGATCCTGACGGTTGTAGGCTATCACTGACTCAATAGAAGCGCGGTTGGACAGTTTAAAGGTATTTGTCAAGCGTAGATTATAACGATTATTATTGTTGTTACCCCACTTCAAGTTACTGTCATCATACATATAGCCTAAAGACAAACGGTATTTTGAGGCATCCGAACCACCAGCTATAGCAAGTTCGTGTTGCGTGGAAGCAGCTGTTCCCCACATGATATCCTGCCAGTTGGTATCGAAAAATACAAAGTCTGCTACGTCTGTGAAGGCATTACCAAAGGGATTTGTTGTATGGTCAAGATTGATATACTGATTTTTATACGCCAATGCTAGTTTTGCATAACGCATCCAGGTATCATCGTCACCGTAACCGTCATTGGTACGTGCATCTATCACGGAGGAAGCCCATTGTTCCAGACTCATCAGATGAGGAGACAGACCGATAAACTTACTTGTTACCGAACCGCTATAGTCTACCTGCACTTTGCCTGCCTGGGCTTTCTTAGTAGTTACCAATACTACACCACCGGCAGCTTTGCTACCGTAGATGGAAGCTGAAGCATCTTTCAAGAAGTTGATAGATTCAATATCAGAGGGATTCAACAAACGCAATTCGTTTACGCTTTCATATTCCACGCCGTCGATAATGACTAATGGACTGGTAGTGTTTTTTGAAACTGCACCGCGCAGACTCATGTTCCAGCTTTCATCGCCCGGGGCTGTAGAATTACGCGTGATAATGACACCGGGAACCTGTCCTTGCAATGCTTGTACAGGACTGGACATTGTTCCTTTATTCTCTAACATCTTCTGATTCACCACTGTTACCGAACCAGTCATTGTAGCTTTTTTTTGTGTGCCGTAACCCACAACTACCACTTCGTCCAGCATTTCCGAATCTTCTGCCAGAACCACTTTCAGATTGGTTTCATTTCCTTTTACCACAATCTCCTGTGACTTATAGCCTATAAATGAAACCACTAAAGTCCCTTTTGCATTACTCAGACTGAAATTACCGTCAATGTCGGTAATGCAACCGTTCGTGGTGCCTTTCACCATAATGTTGGCACCAATGATGGGTTCACCGGTAGCATCCACTACGGTACCTTTTACTGTACCGGCCTGCATAATGGCTTGTACCTCATTTACATTGGCAAAAGCCTGCTGCGGGCTACCTACACAGAGCGCAGATGCCATTGCTGCTGAGAATAAAATTCTTTTCGATGAGAATTTCAGAAATTCATTCTTCATAATTTATAAATTTAAAATTAACACTATTATTTCTATTGTACTCTAATTAGATACATTGTTTCATATATTCACGTATTTCTTTCCGGCTGATAAACAAATGGTTTTCGACCGTACGGCGTGAAAGGTTCAATTTGGCGGAAATTTCCGATGAGGATTTATCTTCAAAACGGCTCATGATATAAATCTTTCTTCGTTGTTCCGGAAGAGTGCGCAATTTGCGCTCCTCACAAGCCAGTAAATCATTGGCAACAATCTGGTTTTCCGTTTCATTGGTACAGGTCGTTGCATGATCATATATATAAGATGTTATTTCTTGCTTCTTATAGTGACGGCGCAGGTAATCGTTCACCAGATTGCGGGATATGGTGTAAATGAAAAACTTTACGGTATCCGGACGGAGCATTTGCTTATAGTCCATTAAACGCAGAAATACATCTTGGGCTATGTCTTCAGCTTCCTCTTTATTGTTTATCCTATAACATATATAGAGATAGACGGAGCGGTGGTAACTCGTATAAGAGTCAGCTATCAATTGAACGGATGTCATCTTTTTGTTTTCCATGCTTCAGACTTTGGTTACGTTTTACGTTAGCTTTACGATTGCAAATATAAAAGGTAAAAAACGGAAAACAATTTTTTATAGTGCTTAACAAATCTCATCTCATTAACTTAGACTGAAAACTAATTAATTTGTTGTAATATAGTGACTTAAGAATTTGAGACTCGTAGTATCAACTAATAATTTGAGACTCCGGAGGTAAGTTGGACAGAATATTCTTGCTGTTTATTGCAATAAAAATGCACTTATCTTTCGATATTCTGAAAGATAAGTGCAGAAAATGATGGAGTATATCTTAAATGCTATAGATTATTCGTCGTTATTCTTTCCGATGCTCCGGATATATTCATTGGGAGTGATGCCGGTAGCCTTCTTGAAATAGCGGAAGAAGGAGGCGCGTGAGCTAAAACCACAGAGTTCGGCAAGTGCTCCCAGTGTATATTTGGAATATTCGTCTTCGTTGATAAGACGCTTGAACTCCTCAATACGGTAATCATTGATGTAATCGTAATAATTACGGTTCAGATGTTGATTGAACAGATAAGATAAAGTATGTGCTGACCTGCCGAGCATGGTTGCCAGATCGGCAATTTTCAGATCCGGGTTCGTATATGGCTTATCACGATGCATCAGAGCCTCCAGCTTTTCTGTCAGGCGCTGACATTCTTCCGTGCTTATCTTATTGGTCTTATATTTCAATTCTACTGTCTTTTCTTGCTTTTCGGGTTCTTGCACATCTTCCGGAAGCTGGATTTGAATATTTTTCGTTTGCCTTGCTTTTCTTTTCCGCTGATAGTAAATATAGCCGATAAAAGCTAAAGCAATGGAAACGGCGATGATGCTCCACGTTTCTACAGGATAGGCAATGTGGACGGCGGTACGTACTTCAGAATCTGGATTTCCGATATAGCGTAGCTTGAAAAGATAGTTTCCGGATGACAAATCATAATAAGTAATTTCCGACTTTCCGGTCAATATCTGCCAGTCCTCATCTTCACCTTCCAATTTGTATTCATAAGTCATATAAGCCGGTTCGGTATAGGTAAAACCGGAGAAGTGAAATGTCAGGTTATTTTGGGAGGATTCAAGTTGTATTTCAGGGACTTTTCCACTCTCAACAACAGGATGAAGCGATTTCTTTCCGTTGACGTAAATATCTGTAATCGTCAGCGGATAAGTGTATCTTTTCATCTGATTATTTTGCTTGAAGTTCATATAAATCAGCCCTTTGGAATTTCCCATCCATATATTTCCCTGTTGATCCTGTACGGGAGGGCACAGTGTGAAAATAGAACTGGGAATACCATCAATGAAATTATAAGGAATAAAAGTTTCTTTCTTGTCGTAGCGGTAGAGTCCGTTATTGGTTCCTATCCAGAGCCATTTTTCGTCATCTTCCAGAATAAACATACCATCTTTTCCTTCCAGTTGTGTATCAGGTTGTAGCCTTCTGAAACGGCTCATGGAGAGATCGGATATACACATACTTCCTTTGTCCGGCAGGAAATAAAGATTATGGTCGGAGTCTTCATATACAACTCTGATCTTTTCTTTATGAATAAAGTTTTCCGGGAAGATGTCGGTTTTCAGACTTTCAGAAGAGGGGTCCCAGATGCACATGCCATTCTCTGTACAAATCCATCCTTTATGTGTGGAGTCGAAATAGATTTCGTAAACATTCCCTTCGGGTAATTTGGAGTTGGCACTGGTATATTGCTTGATTCTTTTCCCATCCTTATAACAATAGAGGCCCATTGAGGTACCTATCCACAATTGGTCTTTGTTATCCGCTTTTATACTGAAAATCTGTCCCCGCATGAAAGGTTGCGGTTCATTAGGTTCGAAGTCGTGAATAGTAAGATCAGCAGGATTGAATATGTACATACCCCCGCCATAGGTTCCGATATAATATTTATCCTGAAATTTATAGATACAGAAGATCATACTGGAACGCAATTCGGGAGATTTAAAGTTTTTGAAGCGTCGTTGCTCTTCGTTTATGTAGAATAGGCCGTCGCGGGAGCCGACTAATTTCTCATGCTCGGTAATTGCAATACTGCGTACGGGCATATCTTTGGAGTCAAAATACGGGAGATAACTGTAAGTAGAGAAAAGTCCGCTCTGGTACAGACTGTAATCCAATCCCAGTTGATAGAAACCTATCCAGATAAGCCCGTCACGATCCACTAAAAGGGAGTACACGGAGTTGGAACGGATACTTTCGTCTTTTCCCGGTTCGTGGCGCAAAGAGCGTAGAACTTTCATTTGTTTGGTAGAAATGAAATGTACTCCATTTCCATCCGTACCCACATACAACATATCTTTACCATCACCGGACAGCGAAGATATCACATTGCATCCTACATCGATGAAGGGCCTGAACTTATGTGTTTGTGTATCGAAGCTGATAATACCTTGGCCCATAGTACCCAGATAAAGTACGTTGCCGATGCGGGTGATATTGTTGTAAGAGCAAAAATGTTTGTCTTCTACTATATTATGATAAGAGGCGATTTTCTTGTCGGCAAGTGTCAGGGAATAAAGTCCGTCATTGGTGGCTATCCAGAGAATGCCATCCTCACTAAGACTTAGTCCGGTGATGATATTAGAGGCTGAAAGGACATTGGGATCTATGAGCTTTTGTTCCAGGTTCCCGTTTTTATAGATAAACAGACCGGCCTCACTTCCTATATATAAAGTACCTTTCCCATCAGGTAGGAGCGTCCGGACGCCATAGTGTAAAGTTTCAGCAGCAATCGGTTCGAGAATATCTTTTTCGGTATTTACCCGCCAAAGTCCCATGCCGTTTCCCATCCATATCTGGTTGCCTTCCATTTCGGCGATAGCATTGACTCGCTTGATTTTTTCATTCGCTCCGGAAATCAGGAAATGTTTCAGACGTGTGCCGTCAAAACGTTCCAAAGAATTGCCGGTACCTATCCAAACATAGCCAATGGAGTCTTTATAAAGTGCATTTACTACTAAGTCGGAAAGTCCTTCGGTGACGGACAGTCCCCGGAAGACAGAGGGGAGCGAATAGCCCGGAAGGAAGCCAAACAGCAGGAATAGCAAGATGATATATTTTGATATGTTCTTCACAATATGATATCTTTCGTTTCTATGCATTATGTTTCTGTACAGCAAATATAAGGAAAAAGAACGAAAATATTCAGGTTTAGGATGATTATTCGGCAGTCGGGGAGTCTTTGCTGATTTATTGGCTTGCGGACAAGGGCGTATCTGATCCGTACCAAGTCCGTATCTACTCCGTGTCTATAGCTATGGAGCAGCTATGGAGCTGGTACGGAGTAGATACGGAGATACTATGGAGGGGGTACGGAGATGCTACGGACCATGTATGGAGATGATATGGATTTGATGCTATTGTTTTCACTTCAATTCCATTTCCGCTGTATTGGCTTTTAGTTTATACGTCTTCTTTTTGATACTGATGGCGCAATCGGCGGATGCAGTGTAGTACCATGCCCCTTTCTTGAATTCCAGTAATATCTCTGCGGGAGTTTCCGCCTTGATAACTACATTCGGGGTACTTAGCAAAGTGCCATGTCCTAAAAAGAAGGTACAGTCATCGCCCTTTTTATTTCCCCATAAAGCATAGGTGGCTTGTGCACTCATTTTTCCACTGGTGCAGATATCCGTGGGGGTATCTGATGACAGGATATAATCTATACGTCCATCTTTTTGTACAACACATATGCTGGTGGCACTGTTTTCCGTTTTACTTTTTACTTCGGGGAAGCTTACTTCGGCAATGCAGCCGGGTTCTTTTACGGATGAGGGCTCATAGATAGCGACGAATGGTCGGTTCCAGGCTTCTCCTTTCTGGCGGGCTACAAATGTCAGGGTAGGCTGTTCTTTTATATTATATGGCATCCCCGGGGTACGGCTCAAACCTTCCGTCATGGGAGACAAGGCGGTGAAAACTTCCCGATCTGTTTCTCCTTTCATCCACAAGTTCATTGAAATGTCATCCTTGTCGGGCATGGCAATGGTAAATGTAGCTTTTATATCTTTGTCGGTAGTAGCTGACTTTTTATCATAGATATAAGAATAAGCATAAAGGTGAGCACCGGCAAAGGCCAGTTCTTCGGTGGGTTGCAAATTCAAGTCTGTACCGTTTGTGCCTGTCAGTGTTAGGGTTTGCCCCAGATTATGGTAGAAATAGTCATGCATTTTATCACCACCACGTTCTTTCCGGCTGCGGAAAATATCTACATAATAACCGGTTTCCGGACCGGTAGTGACGATACTCATCATGCGGGTCTGGTCGGCACGACTTTCCGGTTCACGGAAAGAAACATCGCTATAGGTTACGGAAGTGAAAGCTTTTCCCGGTTCGGAAGAAACAGGGAAACTGGATTTAAGATCAAAGGAGTGATTACTTTTCATAACCGGGTAACTGGAAATGCCATCCACGCAAACCGTGTTATGACTGGGAAATTGAGAATAATATTCCAGATAGTCCAGTCCGCTGTATAAGTAAAGGCCGATTCCGGCATCGGGAGCCAGAACATATCCCTTACCATAAAGCTCCATGGATATGCCATTGGCATGCATGTGGTTTCCTTCACTGGCATTCAGAGATATCATAAGGCTGTTACGGGGATTCATTCCGTTTCGTTGTACCAGCCAGGAAACGTTCGGTGCATAGAAGAAGGGAGAGACATATTGTTCTATTTTTCCGGCTTCGATATTGGGATTCAGTTCCAATGGCTTTTCATCAAAGAAAGAACTGATAGAAACGGGGACACTTTTTTTGTTGTCTTTGGTTTTTCCCGCATCAGGATGGAAGCATTTCAGCATGGCAGTGAAATATTCTTCTTGCTCTTTCTTGCCGTTGTGCTGCGCGTTTCGTATCATGCGGGATATAGGATTGGTGTTCAGATATCCCGGGTGGGTATCACCGAAACCACAGATCATCCGGTTAGGGAACAAATATTGCGGAGTAGCGACTACCGCTTTAGAGAGAACCGGCATTGCTTTCACCAGATCATAATTCAGATTCCGGTCGAAGAGAGTAGCAAAACTGGTGTAGTCATTCAGTACTACATTGCTGTACCCGGGACATTCGGCCCAGATACCTGTTTTCGGATCGAAGCCATAATCGGCTAATTTAGTCAGACTCCATTGGCGAATACTGGAACGGTTGAGTACATAATCAATGTAATATTCGCGCCCTTTACCATCGGCATATTGCTTGTTGTTTTCCAGTATCATACCGATATTCATAACATAGCGAGCCTGCATCAGGTTCCAGTTATTGTGAGGAACACCGTTTGCAATGATATTGTCCGCCCATTTCTTGAAAGCTCCTGCGTATATATCCATCTTGTCGGTATGCCGGGTATTCAGGTAGTCATACAGGAAATCGTAAAGGGGAACGATATCATAAAGAATATCTTCGTGGATAACCTCGAAAGAACTCATTCCTACCAGCGTTTGCTGATGGCCGTGGTTGAGGTCGATAGGAACATTCCGGTAATAGATACCGGTCATATAGGTATCGAATACTCCGGCGGCAAGTTTTGCATATCTTTCTTCTCCGGTAAGCCAGTAAAGGAAGGCGGCATCACGGGCGATACCCATGATTTCACGGTTCAGGCTTTCGATGTTGCGGCCGGTTTTAGATGGATGTACACTCTCCATAGGGCGACCGGGCAGGGCATTGTTACAAAATGTCACATTTCCTTCAGCATCGTCATCGTATGGCACTACATCTTCCAGACGGGGACGTCCGTGGGTGGCGAATGTGCCACGCGTACCGGTATAGCGAACGGTGGGTGCCGGTGCTTTTTCGCCTCCGGCATGGTCGAAGGTTTCACCTTTTATATATACATCCGTAGCATGAGACTTCCAATACATGGCAAGGCGCGAAAGTAACCAGTCCGGTTGGGCGTCTGTCAGGTTAGCATAAAGATCGGTTCGCTTTTTCAATTTCTCAAATACGTCTTTTGCCCAATCTTCTTTTTCTATCAGATTCAGGGTTTCACTCTTACCGTTACTGTCTGTCAGGTAACGTGGATGGCTATTCGGCAATTGCTGCTGGAAGGCGATTTTCACCTCCTGAGCTTGTAATATCCCTGAAAAAAGAAGGCATATCAATAAACTAAGTGCTTTCATATTCTATCAATAACATTAGGTGTTTAAAGAATATACGGATGAGGGTGGATAATTACTCAACGGAACTATGTAAAGATAGCGCAAAACTATGCAAAAGATGTAATCATTATTACACTTTTTTAAAAATAAAGCCCCTACTTTTGTGAAAAATACTATTTCCTATGAAGAAATTGTCATTTATAAACAGGTTTTTACCTTCGTACAAATGGAAAGTGGCTGCGATAATAATCTGCGGTGTTGTGGTAGGCGGGGGAGGCTTGTTCATGTATTTGCTGCGGGCGCATACCTACTTGGGGGATGAGCCGTCAGCGTGCGTGAACTGTCATATTATGGCACCTTACTATGCTACATGGTTCCACAGTTCACATAGTCGGGGTGCCACTTGTAATGATTGTCATGTTCCTCATGAGAATGCCGTTAAGAAATGGACATTCAAAGGGATGGACGGTATGAAGCATGTAGCTGCTTTTTTGACAAAGAGCGAGCCGCAGGTTATCAGGGCGCATGAAGCCAGTTCAGAGGTGATTATGAATAACTGTATTCGTTGCCATACGCAGTTGAATACGGAGTTTGTGAAAACTGGGAAAATAGATTATATGATGTCTCAGGTAGGCGAGGGTAAGGCTTGCTGGGATTGTCACCGGGATGTGCCGCATGGTGGAAGCAATTCGTTGTCATCTACTCCCAATGCACTGGTACCTTATCCCGAATCGCCCGTTCCGGACTGGTTGCAAAAGATGCTTAAGAAATAATGAAATAAAATCAATATACTTATGGAAAAGAAATTGAAGTCATGGCAAGGCTGGCTGCTGTTCGGTGGTTCGATGGTAGTCGTGTTTGTATTAGGATTATGTGTTTCCGCACTGATGGAGAGGCGGGCGGAATTAGAAAGCGTGTTCAATAACCGCAGGACTGTTATTACAGGCATTGAAGCCCGTAATGAAGTGTTCAAAAGTGATTTCCCCCGTGAATATCAGACTTGGACGGAAACAGCGAAGACAGATTTCCAGAGTGAATTCAACGGAAACATTGCAGTCGATGTATTGGAGCAACGTCCTGAAATGGTAGTTCTGTGGGCAGGATATGCTTTCTCAAAGGACTATTCGACTCCGCGTGGCCATATGCATGCGATAGAGGATATTACGGCAAGTCTTCGTACGGGTGCACCTGCTACTCCCGAAGATGGCCCGCAACCGTCTACCTGCTGGACATGTAAGAGTCCGGATGTTCCCCGTATGATGGAGGCTATCGGTGTGGATGCATTCTATAATAATAAGTGGGGAGCAATGGGTGATGAGATTGTAAATCCTATCGGATGTGCCGATTGCCACGAACCGGAAAATATGAACCTGCACATCAGCCGTCCGGCATTGATCGAGGCTTTTGCACGCCAGGGTAAGGATATTACGAAAGCTACTCCGCAGGAAATGCGCTCGCTGGTTTGTGCGCAGTGCCACGTGGAATATTACTTCAAAGGTGATGGTAAGTACCTGACTTTCCCTTGGGATAAAGGATTTACTGTGGAAGAGATGGAGGCTTATTATGATAATGAAGGTTTCTATGACTATATTCATAAACTGAGCCGTGCTCCGATATTGAAAGCGCAGCATCCTGATTATGAAATCTGTCAGATGGGTATTCACGGTCAGAGAGGTGTGTCATGTGCAGATTGCCACATGCCTTATAAGAGCGAAGGTGGTGTGAAATTCAGCGATCACCATATTCAAAGCCCGCTGGCGATGATAGACCGCACTTGTCAGACTTGCCACCGCGAAAGTGAAGAAACACTGCGTAACAATGTGTACGAACGTCAACGTAAGGCTAACGAAATACGTAACCGTTTGGAACAGGAACTCGCTAAGGCTCATATCGAGGCAAAGTTTGCATGGGACAAGGGGGCTACGGAAGATCAGATGAAAGATGTACTTGCCCTTATCCGTCAGGCGCAGTGGCGTTGGGATTTCGGTGTGGCTTCTCACGGTGGTTCTTTCCATGCTCCGCAGGAAATCCAACGTATCCTTTCACATGGACTGGATAAGGCTATGCAGGCTCGTCTGGCTGTATCAAGAGTATTGGCTAAGCATGGTTTTACGGATGATGTGCCGATGCCGGATATTTCAACCAAAGAGAAAGCACAACAATACATTGGTCTCGACATGGATGCGGAAAGAGCTGCTAAAGAGAAATTCTTGAAAACAACTGTACCTGCGTGGCTGGAAAAAGCGAAAGCTAACGGTCGCCTGGCCCAGAAATAAAACAGAGATATGTGGATCAGACCGTGGGGATTTAAAGAAGGATGCCTGATAGGCGCAGGATTGTTGGTGACAGGATGGCTGCTACAGATTACAATCGGTGAAATAGATTGGAGTCTGTTTGCCTATCCGGTGAACATCATTGTTCTGGTTTTATATATAGCCGGAATAGTTGCCATGCATTGCCTGCGCAAACGTGTCTATTTCTTCGGTTGGATGAGTCATTATACATCAGCTGTCTCTTCTCTTTTATGGGTGGCGGGCATTACGGTGGTGATGGGACTTATCCGTCAGCTCCCTTCCGATCATCCGGCAGATATGCTTGGCTTTTCGCGAATGCTTTCGGCATGGCCTTTTGTATTGCTTTATATCTGGATGGTGACTGTACTGGGGTTGACCACGCTTCGTGCCGGATTTCCATTCAGATGGAAGAAGCTTGCTTTCCTTTTGAATCATGCCGGGCTGTTCATTGCCTTGATTACGGCAACCTTGGGAAATGCCGATATGCAGCGGCTGAAAATGACTACCCGGATAGATAATGCCGAATGGCGTGCAATGGATGAGCACGGTAAATTGATAGAACTTCCGCTGGCCATTGAACTGAAAGACTTCACGATTGACGAGTATCCTCCGAAACTGATGCTGATTGATAATGAAACAGGACGTACATTGCCTGAGAAAGCACCGGAACATTTGTTGCTGGAAGAAGGTGTAACGGATGGGCAACTGTCCGATTGGCTGGTGACTATCCGGCAAACGATTCCCTGGGCGGCTTCTGTGGCTACGGAAGATACGGTGAGGTTTACCGAATTCCATTCGATGGGAGCCACATATGCCGTTTATTTGCAGGCTATCAATCAAAAGACGAAAACTGCAAAGGAGGGCTGGGTAAGTTGCGGTAGTTTTATTTTCCCATATAAAGCATTGCGTCTGGATTCGTTGACAAGCCTTATCATGCCGGAACGCGAGCCGCAGCGTTTTGCTTCTACAGTGAAAGTTTACACGGAAGACGGCAAACAGGTGGAAGATACGATTGCAGTGAACCATCCTCTGAATGTGGCCGGATGGAATATTTATCAATTGAGTTATGATGATACGAAAGGGCGTTGGAGCGATATCAGTGTGTTTGAACTGGTACGTGATCCGTGGTTGCCTGCTGTCTATACGGGTATTATCATGATGGTGCTGGGAGCTATCTGTCTGTTTGTTAACGCACAAAAAAGAAAAGAGGAGGACGCTGAATGACGTGGGATTATTTTGTACCGTTTTCAATTGCCGCCCTGCACTTCTGGGGATTCGGTGCCTTTGCCGCCTGGCGCGGAAGAAAACCGTATGTTGTTGGCGGGCTTACCTTGATAGGACTTGCTATCTTCTTTTGCTTTATTGTGGGAATGTGGATTTCTCTGGAGCGTCCGCCTATGCGAACCATGGGAGAGACTCGCCTGTGGTACTCTTTCTTTCTTCCACTGGCAGGACTCATCACATACAGCCGTTGGAGGTATAAGTGGATACTCAGTTTCAGTTTTATTCTGTCACTGGTATTTATCTGCATCAATATCTTCAAACCGGAAATACATAACAAAACTTTGATGCCGGCTTTGCAAAGCCCGTGGTTTACGCCGCATGTCATCGTATATATGTTTGCCTATGCTATGCTGGGTGCGGCTACCGTGATGGCTATTTATCTGCTTTGGTTCAAGAAGAAGCCGATTGACAGCCGGGAGATGGACCTATGCGATAATCTGACTTCTGTAGGATTGGCATTCATGACATTAGGCATGCTGTCGGGGGCTGTATGGGCAAAAGAGGCGTGGGGACATTACTGGTCGTGGGACCCGAAAGAGACATGGGCGGCCGCTACGTGGTTCTCCTATCTGATTTATATACATTTCCGCCTTGGAAAACCTTTGTTACACCGTAAGGCCTTAATTTTACTTCTGATATCATTTGTTTTGCTGCAAATGTGCTGGTACGGCATAAACTATCTGCCCTCTGCACAGGGAGTCAGCATTCATACGTATAATTTAAACTGATAATCATTATGAAAACTACTTATTGGGCAATGCTTCTCATGCTTTTGCCAAGCATGGCGTATACGCAAACAACAGAAAAAGAGAATGAATTTACAATGTCCATCCAGATCAGACCTCGTGCAGAATATCGTAATGGTGCTCTGATGCCCCGTAACGAAGGAGAGGAACCTGCAGGATTCATCAATAACCGTGCACGACTTTCTATGGAGTACAAGCGTTCTGATTTGCAAATGAAAATCTCGGCTCAGCATGTGGGGGTATGGGGACAAGATCCGCAGATTGACAAGAATGGACGTTTCATCATGAATGAGGCATGGGCTAAACTGAATTTCGGTAAAAACTTCTTTGCACAATTAGGTCGTCAGACCCTTTCGTACGATGACGAACGAATTTTGGGCGGACTGGATTGGAACATAGCCGGACGCTATCATGATGCATTGAAACTGGGATATGCCGACCCCAACAACCAATTGCATCTTATCCTCGCTTTCAACCAGAATGACGAGACTAAGATAGGTGGTACCTATTACGTGCAGGTCGGAGCACAGCCTTACAAGAATATGCAGACACTCTGGTATCACTATAAATCCGATTATACTCCTTTTGATGCATCCTTACTGTTCATGAATCTGGGACTGGAGACCGGAGATGCAGCAACAAAAGAATCCCATACCCGCTATCTGCAAACGATGGGTACTTATATTACTTATAAGGATAATGGCTGGAATGTGGACGGTGCTTTCTACTACCAGATGGGGAAGAACCTGAATGCAGAAAAGGTATCTGCCTTTATGGCAAGCCTGCAGGCCGCTTATGCCATTGACAAGACCTGGACCGTAGTGGCAAGTGCCGATTATCTAAGCGGAGACAGCGGTGACAGTGACAAGTACAAGGCATTCAATGTTCTGTATGGCACACATCACAAGTTCTACGGAGCTATGGATTATTTCTACGCATCCGATTTTAAAAACGGATATGCTCCCGGGTTATTTGACAAACGTCTGGGAGTACGTTTCCGTGCTTCTGATAAGGTGGATATGGACTTGAACTACCACCATTTCTCAACAGCGGCGAAATTGCCGAATCTGAAGAAAGCATTAGGTTCGGAAGTCGATTACCAGATTAACTGGTCGGTGATGAAAGATGTGAAACTCTCTGCCGGATATTCCTTCATGCGCGGAACGGAAACCATGGATGTCGTGAAAGGCGGTAATCACAAAAGCTGGCAAGACTGGGGATGGGTTTCAGTAAATATCAATCCGAGAGTATTGTTTGTGAAGTGGTAAAGATAGATAAAAGAGAATACGTATGGGGAGCTTCCTCATACGTATTTTTCTAATGATGGTTCGTCCAGAACACGGACTGTCTTTCCGTCCATCTCTATAATTCCTTCTTTTATCATTTTATTAATTTCCTTCGATAGTGCAGGGCGGGTTACATTCAGATATTCGGCAAGGGTTGCCTGATTGTGAATGATGTTGACTGTTGAAGAATTCTTTTTCTTGTGTTCCAGCAAGTAGACAACGAAACGTTCACGCACTGTTTTTCGTGATAGGGTTTTCAGGCGGGATACTGTGCAGACATTACAATTGCCCGTGATGCAAAGAAAGTTGTGTAATATTTTAGGTTCCTCGCTGATAAGCTTAAACATGGACTCTTTACTGGCAGTGAGTAGGGTACTGTCTTCCATGGCAGTAAAGGTTGCCGGCAGCACTCCGTCTGAACTGAATAAATGAGGAGTAGCGAATGCACGTGCTGCAACGATATATTCTATCATGACTTCATTTCCCAATCCGTCAATAATATCTACCCGTAGTTTTCCTTCTAACAATACATATAACTTCTTGCAGAGTGTTCCCTGGGTGGCAATGATATCTTTTTTGTCTACCGAGTACAGGGAGATATCCAACCTGTCGAGCAATGAATGCTTGATGTTAAGGGGAAGGTCACGAAACAGCGGAATCTGGAAAAGTAATTCCTGATGTTTGTCGGTTAATGTTATTTTCCTCATTATATTAGGTAGTTGGTTGTACAAAGATACGATGAAAAAGTAGAATTAAAAGTATTTCTTCGAATTCTCCTCGTCAATAAACATTTCTTTTCCTTCTATTTGTATACAACCCTCATTGCTCAATTCAGATATGGCACGTGCCAATGACGGACGGGCTACCCCAAGTATATGTGCCACTTCCTGTTGGGAACCAATGCCTCCATGCATCTTTACATAATTGAGTAATCTGGATTTCAGGCTTTGTAAGGCAAACTCGTTCAGTTTCTTGGATAGAAACAAGCTCCGGTCGGAAATCAACTTCAGGAAATTCTGCATAATGATCGGGTACTGGTGCATGAACTCCAGAAAAGCATCTTTATTCAGAATCAATACTTCCGAGGTTTCCAGGGTTTCGATATTCACCGGGAAACGGTTTTCGGAGGCGAAGATGAAAGCCGGTGCAAGGAGTTTCGGAGCATAGAGAGTCTCTATGGTGAGTTGTTTTCCTTCTGCACTGACCATTTGCGTACGCACTGTTCCATTGCACAGAATATAGAGAGAACGGTAAATATCTCCCTGCATGGCGATAAACTCTCCCGATTTATAAGATTTAAGGGTATGTTGGTGCAACAGAATGAACTTTAACAGCGTTTCTTCTGTTATGCCTCGAAATAATGGCATCTGTAATAATATATGTGGTTCCATTCTTTTTTAAGTTTTTTGTGATTGGGTGTAACATACGTGACAATTTACCTGCTATAAACTCTCCATCTTTGCACAAAGATAATGCAAATGTATTTTATAGATGCCCGATTACAATTAATTTATAGTATGGTAAATGATAATTTATCGGCGAGGGAATGGGTACGCGGACTACGCGGATAAGGCGGACGAACGCGGACTTTAATCTTTTAGACACGGATGACGCGGATTTTTAAAGCTGCGCTATACATACCGGCATATCACACCGAAGGAAAAAAGAATCCGCGTCATCCGTGTCATCCGTGTCTGAAAGATTACTTGCATGCCGAAGGAGAACCTTGCTCCAGCGCTACGCTGGTAAATTATCATTTATAGAACAACCTAATTTTGCATGAGTATTTAACTAAATAAAAAGAATAAGATGATGGAAGCTAAAATGTTTTGTTATCAGTGCCAGGAAACAATGAAAGGCACCGGTTGTATCTTGAAAGGTGTGTGTGGAAAAGAAAGTCATACAGCAAAGGCAATGGATTTGCTGATGTTCGTGGTACGTGGAATATCAGTCGTTACTGATGAATTCCGTAACGCCGGACATCCCGTAGCTGCCGAAGTGAACCGTTTTGTTGTGGATGCCTTATTCTGCACCATTACAAATGCCAACTTCGATGATGAAAGCATTCTGAACAGGGTGGATAAAGGTATGATATTGCGTAACCGTTTAATAGAAGAAGCCAAAGAAAAAGGTATTTCCTTGCCTGAAATCGACGAACTGCAATGGCAGGGTGGACGTGATGAGTATGCTTCCAAAGCGGAAAGCGTAGGTGTGCTGCGTGAGCCCGACATAGACCTGCGTTCCCTGAAAGAATTGATGACTTATGGTCTGAAAGGTATGGCGGCATATCTGGAACATGCCATGCGTCTGGGATATGACGATGCTTCTATCCATACTTTTATGCAACATGCTTTGGCCGCCACTGCCACAAAATCACTTCCGGCAGGCGAATGGGTAAAGATGGTGCTCCAGACCGGAGAATACGGTGTGAAGACTATGGCTTTACTGGATAAAGCGAATACCAAACGCTATGGCAATCCGGAAATGACAAAAGTAAATATCGGAGTAGGGAAGCGTCCGGGTATCCTGATAAGCGGCCACGACCTGAAAGATATGGAAGAACTATTGAAGCAAACCGAAGGTACAGGAGTCGACGTGTACACACATAGCGAAATGCTTCCTGCTCACTATTATCCTGCTTTCAAGAAGTATTCCCACTTCGTAGGCAACTATGGAAATGCTTGGTGGAAGCAGCGTGAAGAGTTCACTACTTTCAATGGTCCTATCCTGTTTACAACAAACTGTATCGTCCCTCCGTTGGCAAATGCTGAATATAAAGAACGTATGTTTACAACAAATTCCACCGGATATCCCGGTTGCAAGTACATTCAGGCAGATGCCGAAGGTAGAAAAGACTTCTCCGAAATTATTGAGATAGCCAAGCAATGCCAGCCGCCTACGGAAATAGAACGTGGAGAAATCATCGGTGGATTTGCCCATAATCAGGTGTTGCAACTGGCAGATAAAGTGGTAGATGCCGTGAAGAGCGGTGCTATTCGTCGCTTTGTGGTTATGGCAGGTTGCGACGGACGTATGAAGGGACGTGATTATTATACCGAATTTGCCAAGGCGTTGCCTAAAGATACAGTCATCCTGACAGCAGGTTGTGCCAAGTATCGTTACAATAAGTTGCCTCTGGGAGATATCAACGGCATTCCACGTGTACTGGATGCAGGACAGTGCAACGACAGCTATTCACTGGCAGTCATTGCAATGAAACTGAAAGAAGTGTTCGAACTGAATGATATCAACGAACTCCCGATTGTGTATAACATTGCCTGGTACGAGCAGAAAGCCGTTATCGTACTGCTGGCCTTGTTGAGTCTGGGTGTGAAGAAAATCCATTTAGGGCCTACGCTGCCTGCCTTCCTGTCGCCCAATGTGGCAAAGGTTTTGGTAGATACTTTCCAGATAGGTACCATCAGTGATGTGGAAGATGACTTGAAGATGTTCCAATTATCATAAATGATTAATAAATTCTGAAGTATATTCGGATGGATAATTCCCGCCCCTACGAGTTAATCATATCGTGATTAATTTGTAGGGGCGAATTATTATTTTAGTAGAATTCTTTTGAGTGGTCTTTGAGATTTACAACTTCCACCCCAATGTCTTTTCCTGTATATTCCATAGCTTGGCGTATAGCCCCTTATTATCGAGTAGTTCCTGATGCTTACCTTGTTCAGCAATGCGTCCTTCCTCCAACACTATGATGTTATCTGCATTCTTGATCGTCTTCAGGCGATGGGCAATCACGATTACCGTACGTCCTGCAATCAATGTATTGATGGCACGCTGTACTTCCACTTCATTTTCCGGATCGAGTGAAGCCGTTGCTTCATCCAGAAGTACTACGGGAGCTTCTTTCAATATAGCTCGTGCGATAGAAATGCGCTGCTTCTCTCCACCGGACAAGGTACAACCCCCTTCACCGACCTGCGTATCATATCCTTTGGGCAATCGCATGATGAAATCGTGGCAACATGCTTTGCGGGCCGCCGCTTCTATTTCTTCGTCCGTAGCGTCGGTTTTGCCGAAACGGATATTGTTGCGAATGGTATCCTGAAACAGATACACATCCTGGAATACCATTGAGATATGACTCATCAATGATTCCGGTTCCAGGGTTTTCATATCTACTCCATTAAATAAAACCTGTCCCTGTTGCGGATCGTAAAAACGTGCGCATAGTTTCAGCATGGTGCTTTTTCCACTGCCCGAAGGACCTACCAGAGCGGTGAGTGTATTCTTGCGCAGTGTTACCGATACATCATGCAGTACCTGTTTTTTCTGATAGCCGAACGATACGTGATAGAAAGTAATATCACCGCTTTCCGGAGCTTCTTTACTTCCTTGCATTTCCGGTTCGTTCATCAGCGCCAGGATGCGCCCTCCGGCAATGGAGAAATATCGGAATTCTGCAAAGTTGGTCAGTGCCGAAGTCAGCGGATCGAAGACGCGGGAACCGACAACGAGGAACATAACGAACGTGAGCAAGGATAAATCTCCTCCTATTAATAAGTACGTACCACAAAGTATCATCAACGTCAGACCTGCCCGTATCAACGTTACAGAAAGCAGTATGAACGGGCCGAGTAATGCTTCCTGGCGGATACAGGCACGGCGTAGTTCAGCAAAGGCATTCTTCAGACGGACAAACTTGTCGCCCAGCAGATTATATGCTTTCATTACCCGTATTCCCTGCAAGTACTCTTCCAGGCGATTGCCTGCATTGATTTTGGCAGCAATCTGTTTGCCGCTCAGTTTGTATTGCAGGTAAGTACTGCCCAGCAATATTCCTACGGCAAGTGGCAGGGCTATAAACATGGCAACGGCCATTCGCCAATCTATCCATAGCAAGCCGAGGAAGGCAAGTACAGGCATCACCAGTGCACCCATCAATTGGGGCAGATGATGCGAAATACCTGTTTCCGCCATGGTAAAGTCTGTAATCAGCATGGACGAAAGATCACCCGGATCGCGGCGTGAGAGGAAACCCAATGAGAGTTTCCGCAAATGCTCTGCCAGGCTGACACGTCCTGCGGCACTCATTTCATAGGCACCCCGGAAATTGGCGCGGTAAGAAGCCCTTTCGGCCAATGCCATGACAAATACATACACTACAAGCAGGATAAAAATAGTCCAGAGCCGTTGAGTGTCCAGCGGCATTCCACTGCCATCGAAAGCGCGGAATATCACGTTGATCGCTTCGATGGACAGGCAGAATGGGACAATATTTACCAGGTTGGCAAGCATCGTGTAGCCCACAGGTTTGCGAAGGCGTTCGGTGTGCCCTATCGTAATATTTTCTATTGCATTCATTCTTTTACCTCCTTCTTACTGTTTAGTTCCCAGCGGAACGCATCCGTATAAGCGTCCCACATATTCTTATATAATCCTTCCATTTTACTTAATATCTCGTGTTTCCCATGCTGTACGAGCTTTCCTTCGTTCAGTACGATGATTTGCTGTGCCGAAATGATGGACGAGAGACGGTGTGCAATGATGATAACCGTCTTATTCTGGATCAGATGTTGCAAAGCCTGCTGCATCTTATATTCATTTTCGGGATCGGCAAAAGCAGTCGCTTCGTCCAGCACCAAGATAGGGGCATTTTTCAGGATAGCCCTTGCCACACAGACACGTTGCGACTCGCCACCGGAAAGGTAGACGCCCTCATCTCCGATGCGGGTTTCGTAACCTTGCGGAAGGCTTTCTATAAACTCATGACACTGTGCGGCTTTTGCGGCAGCTATCACTTCCTCGCGTCCTGCACTGGAGTTCCCTACCCGGATATTCTCATAGAGGGTATCAAAGAAAAGAAAGCTATCCTGGAAAACAAAGGAAACAATGTCCATCAACTTTTCGGTGGGAATATTTTTGATGTTGACTCCTCCGATCCGTATTTCGCCTTCCGCTACATCCCAGAAGCGGGGAATCAGATTGGCTACTGTCGATTTTCCTGAACCCGAAGGACCTACGAGTGCTGTAATTTCACCTTGGCGTGCTGTGAAGGTGATGTCGCGCAGCGCTTCGGTACGGGTTGTCTCCGCTTTATTCTCATAAGCGAAACTAACCTTGAGGAATTCGATGTCATAACCGGCGGGTACTTGCGGCGTTTGTGCTTCCGGTACGGGCGGCTCGGCAAAGATACGATCAATACGTTCTACGCCCTCGTCTATTTCCCGTGTGCCCGATCCGAGGAACATCAGTTTATAAATAGGGGAGGCTACTCCGGGGCCCATAATAATAAAGAATAGATAGACAGCGGCTAATGCTAGATTTTGTGGCTCATGGCTCAGTAATAGTAAACCTATCGGCAGAATGAATGTAATAAGTGAGTTCAGTAATATGGTGAAGACCACCATACCGGGTTCGTATGTATCACATACTTTCAGTGCATATTCCTTATACGCCTCAATCTCACTATTGAAACGGCGGAATGACCGGACGCTCTGACCGAAGATTTTCACGACCGGCATACCGCGTACATATTGTACAGCTGAGGCGCTCATTCGTTCCTGTGTATCAAAGTAGATTTTAGTAAACTCCTGTGCCTTTTTCCCGAAGAAGTTGGCAAACTGTAATCCTATACTCAATGCGATACAGAATAGACATATCGCTGCCATCCATCCATTCAGGGAGAAGAAGATAATAAACATCAGAGTGACCGTAGCCAATACATTCACAAGGTCGGGGATGGTATGGGCAATGAAGTTCTCAATCTTTTCTACATTCTGTTCCATAATTTTCTTGATGCTTCCGGTAGATGTACCGTTCAGGTATCCTAACGATAAGCGTCCAATGTGTTCCGATAGCTTGATACGCAGTCCGTATAGGATACGGAAAGCAGCTACATGTGAGGCCATCAGTGCCGCATAAAGTAGCAATAATCCTCCGATCAGTCCGAAGAAGGCAAACCATCCCCAGTATATCAGTATCCCGCTATCTATTTTTTCTAAGTCACTGGCGTGAAGCAGTAACTCCTGCAATACGCGGTATACCGACCAGTAGGGAACCAACATACACGTAGCACTTCCTGCCGACAAGATACCGGCCAGGATCAGCAACCCTTTCCGCTCGCCTGCAATCTCAAACAGGCGGGCGATTCCTTTTTTCTTTTTCAGTTTCTCTTTCATAATCATTATACTTTTAAAAACGAACAATATTCAGATTCATTCAAAAAAAGAGAGAGCTTATATTTTCATAAGCTCTCTCCAACCAGTTACTTCGAATGTGATGTATTCTGTGACTATCTGTTCCAAATCTTCTGTCCCGACTCGATGCATGATCAATTCCTCAAACATGGTGAACATCCATGCCGTGTGCAGGTGGATAGAAAAGTCGGTTACATTGATATTCATTTGCGGATGTTTCTCTTTCATATCCCTGAAGTACTCTTTCACGAGTGATGTGGAGCGTTCGGTGAAGTTCTCTTTGAAGTTTTCCAGTGAAGAACCCTGTGCATGGAAAAATAGCAATACCAACAATTTGCGATGCTTTTGTATCAATGTCATGTACTCTTCTATCACACATCTTAGGTATTCGCTGGAATACATCTCCATGATATCTGCTCCATAACGGCCATGATGTTCGTGCAGCATTCTATCGAATGCACTGATCACGGGCCGTACTACTGTACAGAAAATATCATCCTTGTTTTTGAAATAGTTATAGATATTGCTCAACCCTACTTGGGCTTCTTGCGCAATTTCACGCATGGAAGCCTTCGGAAAGCCGTTTTCGAGGAATACTTTTTCGGCAGCTTTCAAAATTTCTTTTTGTATGTCATCTTTAGGGTATTGCATAAGTTTTATTTCTCGACTGCAAAGTAGGGGAGAATCCGCGTTTTCTGAAATACCCATTAATGATGGTTTTTTGTTAGATTTTTATAAAAATCACAATTATTGGGTATTGCCAAGGTCACTGAAAGCATGCAACTTTGCGCGTATAATCTAACTATAAACTACTATATGGTGAAACTAACCAATCATAAAAAGGCAATTGACAGACCTTTAAGTTGTAAGAGATGGGGAATAATAGCTATTATTATTCTTTTTGCAGGTAGCTTATCTTTTTTACTGTACTCTTACTTTTCTCATGACGTTGATAATCCTCAGTGTAACTGTTTGCTATGTATGCTTAATCATGTTCCTGAAGAGGGAGAGTACATTTATAACCGCTATTTGATATTTATTAGTTTTATCTGGATTGCTGTGATCTTTGCGGCTGTCTTTTTAGTGAATTACTGCTTTGTAAAAAAGAACAAAAAGAAATAGTGTTCGTTTAAGTACCTACTTGTTATTATTTTTAATAACACAATACTCATATTTGGGTATTGCTCGCCTTTTTAACTCCCTCTACCTTTGCGCCAACAAAATTTAAGATAAAAGATGAGAAAATTAACTTGCTTATTCGCCTTAGGTTTCTTGCTTTTTAACAATACTTTACGGGCTAATGAACCTGAAAAAGTAACCTCAACAGAAGAGGTATCTGAAACTACGGCAAAGAAAGAGAGAATAAAACAGGTAACAAAAGATGACGACTACGAAAAGTTCCGTTTCGGTGGATACGGAGAAATGGTAGCAAAGTTTATGAATTACGGAACGAATCGTTTCTATGGTGGGGTCGATAACAGTGATCACCGCAATACCATTGCAATTCCTCGTTTTGTGTTGGCTTTTGACTACAAGTTTAATTCCAAGTGGATACTGGGTGCTGAAATAGAATTTGAAGCAGGAGGCGTAGGTATTGAAACAGAACTTGAGAATTCAGAAAACGGTGAGTATGAAACAGAAATGGAAAAGGGTGGAGAAGTTGCTCTTGAGCAGTTTCACATTACCCGTCTGATACATTCGGCTTTCAATGTTCGTGCAGGTCATTTGATTGTACCTATGGGATTGACCAATGCACACCATGAGCCTATCAACTTCTTTGGAACATCTCGTCCTGAGGGTGAAACTACAATTATTCCTTCTACTTGGCATGAGACAGGATTGGAATTCTTCGGCTCTTTTGGTAAAGGATATGCGCGCTTTGATTATCAGGCAATGATTGTTGCCGGCTTGAATGCTGATGGATTTGGTCGCGATAATTGGGTTGCCGGTGGTAAGCAGGGACTCTTTGAACAAGATAACTTTACTTCGCCTGCTTATGTAGCACGTCTGGACTATAAAGGGGTACCGGGACTGCGTGTAGGTGCTGCCTTTTACTATTGTAATGACGTGACAGCCAATGCTGATAAGAATTATAAGTATAGCAGTGTAGGCCGCTCATCAGTGAAAATCTACTCTGCCGATGCACAGTATAAAAATAAATATGTTACCGCTCGTGGTAATATCATTTATGGTGATTTAGAGAATTCTTCCAAGATCAGCAAGGTTACTCTTTCCAATAACTCCAATTATTACCACGGTGCTATGCGTAATGTAGCTAAGAATGCCCTGTGCTATGGCTTGGAGGCTGGTCTCAACCTGAGTGCTTTCTTCTCACAGAAGAAATGTCCGGTTATTTATCCTTATGCCCGTTATGAATACTACAACCCGCAGGAAGAGGCAGAAGGTTCTGCCACAATGGAGAAACGCTGCCAGGTAAGCAAATGGACGGCAGGAGTTAACTGGTTTGCATTGCCGAATCTGGTTGTGAAAGCCGATTATACTACCCGTCATATTGGTACGAACAAGGTATTTGGATCGACTAAATATAACAATGAAAATGAATTTGCTATCGGCATAGCTTATGTCGGTTGGTTTACCAAGAGATAGTTCAAATAGGTATTTATAATTAATTTAATGTTTAAGTAATATGAAAAAGTTTTTTTATTTGTCGGCTCTTTCATTGGGCATGATGTGTTCCATTACGGCTTGTAGTGATGATGACACTACGACTATAGATGCTAAGAATCTTGACTATACGGCAGAGAATGCAAGTAGTTGGGGAAATTACATGCGAGTAGTTGCACAATTGTTGGTGAATGATGCTACTGCTCTTTATGATGACTGGGCGGTTAAATACAACGAAGGTGGAAGTTATGCAGATTTCTTTAAGAATCAAGATGCTTTGACGAGCGTTGAGCAGTTGATTGATGGCTGTGTAGACATTGCCAATGAAGTAGGTACTGCCAAAATTGGTGACCCTTACGATCTTTTCATACATAATAATGAAGAAAAGGCTTTGTATGCTGTAGAGTCATGGTATAGCTGGCATTCTCGTGAAGACTATCGTAACAATATCTATTCTATTCGTAATGCTTATTACGGAACACGTACAGGAGCTATTAGCGAGTCATCTCTCTCAAAAGCAGTAGCTGCAGTAAATGCTAATCTTGATACTGAAGTGAAAAAAGCGATTGATGATGCAGCAGCAGCAATTTGGGCTATCCCGAGTCCTTTCCGCAACAATATCAATAGCCCGGAAGCAGTAAGTGCTATGGAAGCTTGTGCCACTTTGGAGGGAGTACTCAAGGGAAGCTTGAAGAATTGTATCGAAAGTATTGATAAAACAGTGTTGGCTGAAGTCGTAAAAAATTATGTGGATGTAGTTGTATTACCTACTTACTCTGATTTGAAAGCGGGAAATCAAGCTCTTTTCGATGCTGTTGAGACATTCCGTACTTCTCCCAGCAATGCTAACTTCAAAGCTTGTGCCACAGCATGGCTTGCTGCTCGTACACCGTGGGAAACCAGTGAGGCATTCCTTTTTGGTCCGGTTGCCGACAAAGGTCTTGACCCCAATATGGATAGCTGGCCACTCGATCAGGATGGCATCGTACAGATTTTGACTTCCGGTAACTATTCAGACTTAAACTGGGATGGTGACTATGATGAAGAAGATGATAAAATTGCCGGTGCACAAGCTTTGCGTGGTTACCACACTTTGGAATATTTGATCTTCAAAGATGGTGAAGCCCGTACCATTCAGTAAGATTTTTACTTGTTAGAAATAAGATTTTGCGGAAACAGCGGGATAATGAATATTCTGTTGTTTCCGCAACATCTGCGTTAAAAAGATAAATGTTAGTTACGTATTTTGCAATAATAATTCAATAACGAATGAATGGCTTATTAAAATACTCATTTCCAATCTGTTTTTCGCTTCTGGCATTGTTCGCTTGCGAAAATGATGGAATTGATGTGGATGATATAGAAGTACCTGCCGGCTTTGCCCTCTCTGCCGGTACTGCTACCAACTTCCTGACTTCCTCTTATGCTTATGACAGGTCTGCTGACTGGATAACAGGGGCATACGATAAACGTTTCACCCGTGGTGACAAATTGTATGATGATATCCGCACCAGTAGTAATGGAATAGGTGGAGGACTGGGACCGGTTTATGCCGGCTATTCTTGTGGTAGCTGTCACCGAAATGCCGGACGTACGCAACCTACTTTGTGGAGCGAAGGTGGTTCCGGTAGCTCCGGTTTTTCGTCTATGTTGGTTTATATTAGTCGTAAGAATGGGGCTTTCTTTCAGGATTATGGACGTGTGCTTCATGATCAGGCTATTTATGGTGTGAAGCCCGAGGGAAAACTGAAAGTGGAATATACCTATGAGACTTTCCAATTCCCTGATGGTGAGACGTATGAACTCTGCAAACCCAATTATTCTATTTATGAATGGTATGCGGACAGCATCAAACCCGAAGACCTGTTCTGTACGGTGCGTATTCCTTTGCGCCACGTAGGTATGGGACAAATGATGGCGCTCGATCCCACTGAAATTGAAGCTTTGGCTGCTAAAAGTAATTATCCGGAATATGGTATCAGTGGCCGTTGCAATTATATCTCTGAGAGAGGAGTGAGAAGTTTAGGCTTGTCCGGTAATAAAGCACAGCATGCCGACCTGACAGTGGAACTTGGTTTCTCCAGCGATATGGGAGTTACGAACAGCCGCTATCCCGAAGAAATCTGTGAAGGACAGGCGCAAGTAAATCAAGGCAGTATGATGGGACTTTCTTATGCCCAATTAGATGTATCAACAGAAGAGATGGAGAATGTAGACCTCTACATGCAGAGCCTTAGTGTTCCGGCACGTCGCAATGTGAATAATGAACAAGTGATCAAGGGTGAGCAGAATTTTTATAAGGCGAAGTGCCATCTCTGTCATGTAACCACCTTGCACACAAAACCACGTGGGTCTGTACTGTTGAACGGAACTCGTCTTCCCTGGCTGGGTAGTCAGACAATTCATCCATACTCGGACTTCCTGCTTCATGACATGGGCTCTGAAATTATGGGCGTAGGACTGAATGACAACTATGTAAGCGGTTTGGCCCGTGGCAACGAATGGCGTACGACTCCGCTTTGGGGTATCGGATTGCAGGAAACTGTGAATGGTCATACTTACTTCCTGCATGATGGGCGCGCTCGTAACTATGTTGAGGCTATCATGTGGCACGGGGGTGAAGGTGAAGCATCGAAGAATCTCTTCAAAAAGATGAGTAAAGAAGATCGTGATGCTTTGATCGCATTCCTGAAATCATTATAAAACAAATAACGAACAATAAAACCAATAAGTATTATATAAGCAATTATGAAGAAATTAATTTTAATGGTTGTAATGGCTGCCCTTTCGTTGGCTGCTATGGCACAGCATGAAGAAGATACAGAAAACGGTGTAGTGTCACTTGCCGGAAGAGAGGGATTTACGATAGAAACCAAGAAGGGAGACTTTGTATTCAAGCCCTACCTGTTGGTACAGACTTGTGCAAATTTCAATTGGTATGATGATGAAGGTTTGGATAAAGCGTACAATCAGGATAATGTAGCTAATTCCGGTTTCTCAATTCCCTATGCTGTATTAGGCTTCACCGGTAAAGCTTTTGGTAAAGTAGCCTTTAATCTTTCTATCAATGCGGCTGCCAGTGGGGGAGCATTGCTTCAACAAGCATGGTTCGATGTACAACTTAAAAAACAGTTTGCCGTGCGTGTCGGTAAATTCAAAACACCTTTCTCGCATGCTTATTTGACGACGTTGGGTGAAACATTGTTGCCGCAGTTGCCAGTATCATTGACTTCTGCCGTCATTCTGCCTTATTCCTTGAATGCGGTAACGCCTAATATCGGTACCGGTTTTGACCTCGGTGTTGAAATTCACGGATTGGTAGCTGATAAATTTGGCTATGAAGTAGGTTTATTCAATGGCACCGGTTCTTCTGTAAATACAGCTACAAAAACTTTGAGTGATGATTGGCATATCCCTTCTTTACTGTATGCGGGACGCTTTACTTATATGCCTAAAGGTGTGATGCCGTCCACTCAAGGTAATCCCAACCGTTTGAATGAAGATAAGATCATGTTCGGTGTATCGGCTTCAATCAATGTGGAAAGTGAGAATGAAAGTACCAATGATACTCGTGTGGGAGTGGAATTTGCCATGTTAAAGAACAAACTATATCTGGGTGCCGAAGCATATTATATGAATGTAGGTTTCACGGATCGCCAGAAGATCAATGAAAGCTACAATTATTTGGGTGGTTATGTACAGGGCGGCTACTTTGTTGCTCCCCGTTTGCAGGCTGCCTTGCGTTATGACTTCTTTAACCGTAACGGTACCGGCGATGACGGATTTTTGAATATGCCGGCTGTGGGTATGAATTATTTCTTTAAGGGTTGTAACCTGAAACTCCAGGCTATGTACCAGTATATTGCCCGTACGGGTCACGATACACAGCTCGACCGCGATAATGATAATTTAGGTCTGGCCACACATTCTGCAACAGTAATGCTGCAATATACTTTCTAAAAAACAAAGAGAGTCGTTATGAAGAAATGTATATTATTCTTTGCTGCTATCTGGATGACACTCTGCTTCTGTTCATGTGATGATGGAAGAATCTATGAGAAGGAGGTCAATATACAGCGTGGTGGACGTGCTATGAAGTTGACCGGTCGTTTCAGTGGCATCAGCAATTGGACGGACGATTATAGTGTCGTTGTGGCAGGCTTCAATGATAAAAGTGAATACGCCGTTATAACGAAATCACTACCAGTCAATGTAGCCGACGGAACAGATATCGTTATGACACTGGGAGGTATCAGTGATGATGTGAAATCACTCAAATTGTGTGTTATCAGTCGTTTGCGCGAATGTATTGTCGAGTTTAAGACGATGGAAGACGAAGAACTCACAGCCGTCACAGATACCATATTAATGGATGTGGGAACACTGGACGTGGGTATGTTCAGTTCCATCCAGTCACAGGTTTTCGATAAAAGATGTGTAGCGTGCCATGGGCAGACCGGTTCTGCATCGGGTAATTTATTTCTGACGGAGGGTAAGAGCTATCATGCGTTGGTCAACCAGCCGGCGCATAAGAATAGTGATATACTATTGGTGAAACCCGGCAGTGCAGAAGAGAGTTTTATACATCTGGTCTTGAACAGGGCTGGTGATACGAGTATGAACCATACCGATATGCTGTCAGAAGATGAGCAACCCTTATTGAAACTGATAGATAATTGGATAAACGAAGGTATTTTTTTGAATAACGAGTAAATGATATTGGAAATGAACAACAAAAAACAACAAACCAACCAATCAGAGAATACATTAACCGAGATTTTTAAATATGAAGTAAAAGAAGGCGTTTCAGAGTTTCATGTAATGATTCACTCTACCCGGCCGGAAGACACTTATGAAGAACAATTAAATGCAGTGGCCAATGCCTACAACGATTTGCTTGCAGGTGAATTGAAAGGTGCCATGGCTGTGTTTAAACGTTATTTCCTGAGTGATACCGCCAATCAGGCTGACCTCCTGCTGGCTATCACTACCGAAAGTTCCGACTGTGCTCTTTCCGTGGTAGAGCAACCCCCTTTGGATGGGACGAAAATAGCTTTGTGGGCTTATTTACAGACCAATGTGCAGACACAAGTGCTGCACAACGGACTGTTTGAAGTAAAACACAATGCGTATCGCCACCTGTGGGGAGGCAGTGCTTTCAATCGTGCTGCTAATTCTGAATACCAGACCCGTTTGTTGCTGAATGACTACGTGATGCAGCTTATGGAACAAGGATGTAAATTGGCGGATAACTGTATCCGTACCTGGTTCTTCGTACAGAATGTGGATGTGAATTATGCCGGTGTGGTAAAGGCACGTAATGAGGTGTTTGTTACTCAGAATCTGACGGAAAAAACACACTATATTGCCAGTACAGGTATCGGCGGACGTCATGCTGATCCTAAAGTATTGGTGCAAATGGATACCTATGCTGTGGCAGGCTTAAAGCCGGAACAGATACACTTTCTTTATGCTCCTACGCATCTGAATCCTACTTATGAGTATGGTGTCAGCTTTGAACGCGGAACGTATGTCGATTACGGTGACCGGCGTCAAGTGTTTATTTCTGGTACGGCAAGTATCAACAATAAAGGAGAAGTGGTATACCCCGGCGACATCCGCAGGCAGACGGAACGGATGTGGGAAAATGTAGAAGCCTTGCTGAAAGAGGCTGAGTGTACATTTGATGACTTGGGACACATGATTGTTTACCTGCGTGACATTGCAGACTATGCAGTTGTGAAGAGTATGTATGACAAGCGTTTCCCGGATACTCCAAAAGTATTTGTACATGCGCCTGTATGCCGTCCCGGATGGTTGATCGAAATGGAATGTATGGGAGTTAAGGCTTTGAAGAATAAGGAATATGCACCTTTTTAATTTGAAGAAAAGTCTCGTCTTCTTATATATCTGTCTGGTGGCTTTGCTCGCTGCGGTGACCTTTGTGGAGCATGTACATGGAACAGAGTTTGTAGAAAAGTATGTTTATCATACAGTTTGGTTTTGTTGTTTGTGGGGAGTACTTGCCGCATTGGCAGTTGCCGTGTTGGTTAAGCGGCAGTTGTGGCGGCGTCTCCCGACATTGTTGTTGCATGGCTCCTTCCTCGTTATCTTGGTGGGAGCCATGATTACATTTTCATGCAGCAAAAAAGGATATATGCATCTCACAGTAGGTACTGAGGTGGGAACTTTCATAGACCAAGACAGTAAGCGGGTAATCGAACTACCGTTCACCCTATGTTTAGACAGTTTTCGGGTGGAGTATTATCCGGGGACGGATGCTCCGGCAGATTACGTTAGCTATATTCGGGATGCGGAACCTGTTTCCATGAATCGTATCCTCTCTCGTCAGGGGTATCGCTTTTACCAGTCTTCTTTTGATGATGATAAAGAGGGGAGTTGGTTGTCGGTGAATTATGATCCGTGGGGAATAGGGATTACGTATGCAGGATATATTTTGCTGGGTATCTCCATGTTGTGGATGCTTGTCGGTCGCAGTGGGGAATTTCGTAGATTGCTCAGGCATCCGTTGCTTCGAAAAGGGGGAATGTTTGTGTGGTTGCTCATGGTTACGGGAGCGGCGATGCAAGCTGAAAACAGAAGTCTTCCGGCACTTGCACTCAGACAGGCGGATAGTCTGGCATCCAAACAAGTGATTTATCATGATCGCGTAGTACCTTTTAATACCCTTGCACGAGACTTTGTATTGAAACTGACCGGGAAATCTTCTTATGGTGGCATGACACCCGAACAGGTTGTCGGAGGTTGGTTACTTCGTCCGGAGGTTTGGCAGAATGAACCGATGATTTATATAAAGAGTGCGGAACTTCGTCATTTACTCCGATTGCCTTCTTCCTATGCCCGTCTTACTGATTTGTTTGATGGACAAAACTATCGCTTGCAGGAATTTTGGAAAGGAGGACAAAAGCCACACATGAAAATGACTTCGTTGGAAAAGGCTATCATGGAAACGGATGAAAAGGTAGGATTGATACTGATGTTACGGAGTGGAACACTTATCCGTCCTTTACCGGAAGATGGGAGTATAAAACCACTGTCTGACGTAAAGGTGCAGGCTGAAATATTGTACAATCGCATTCCATTCAGCAAACTGTTGTTTATGTTCAATTTGACTGTAGGGATGTTGGCATTTTTCTATCTGCTTTATTGCAGCATGCATCGTTCGGCAGGTAAGGCATGGAGCGTTTTTACAGTTGCACTTTATGCGGCATTCCTTTTTCAACTCTTTGGCTACTGTTTGCGGTGGTATATTGGCGGGCGTATTCCGTTGAGTAATGGATATGAAACCATGCAGTTTATGGCACTGTGTACACTTTTGCTTGCATGCATATTCCGGCGTCGCTTCTCTTTTACATTGCCTTTTGGACTGCTTATTTCGGGTTTTGCTTTGTTGGTAGCTTATCTTGGGCAGAACAATCCTCAGATCACTCCTTTGATGCCTGTGTTGCTGTCTCCTTGGTTAAGTATCCATGTTTCTCTGATTATGGTATCTTATGCATTGTTTGCCTTTATGATGCTAAATGGATTACTGGCATTCTGCATAGGAGGCTGGCGAAAAAAGACAATCGATTCGGAGATTCAGGAACAGCGTAAGGTTCGTGTGGAGCAATTGATGCTTTTCAGTCGGTTGATGCTTTATCCGGCAGTATTTTGTCTGGGGGCGGGGATTTTTATTGGTGCTGTGTGGGCGAATGTTTCATGGGGGCGCTATTGGGCCTGGGACCCGAAAGAAGTCTGGGCTTTGATCACCTTTTTAATCTATGGTGCGGCATTCCACGGACAATCGCTTGCCGTCTTCCGGCAACCCCGGTTCTTCCATGCTTATATGGTGTTGGCTTTCCTTACGGTGCTGATGACTTACTTCGGAGTAAATTATCTACTGGGCGGTATGCATAGCTATGCCTGATTATCTTTCTATTTTCGGATGATATAATAAAAATGCCTACGGAATCCGCAGGCATTTTTTACAAAAACAACTAACTAAACACATGCAAAGTTAATCAAGCGCACCGGACTTTTCTTTCACAGTACCGTTCGCATTGCGCACATATATCATAACCTAACATTGCCCCGAGTATGAAATCTTCTTCGGGAGACAGCTTGTTCAGTGGCTGCCTTACCAAAAGACGGATTGCTTCGATACATTCCTTGCGTCCAAAGAAAAGATTGATCCTACCGTTTCCTACCGGCTGGATAACATAGCTTATCTTTTGGTCTGTCAGGCGTTTCACGGCAAAAGCTTCATACTTCTTGTTTGTAGTATAAAGTACCATCTGGCGTACTCCTTTCTTAAATTCGTAGATGTGGTTCAGGAATACTTTCAATTCTACCGGGTTAATGTCAGATATTGTCATAAGGCTATGGAATAAGAGAAAATTATGCCAAGTGATTTTTTATGTCGCTCACCCAAGCGTCGATACGTTCTTCCGTCTTATCACTTTCGTTGATGTCATCAAGAGCGAGTCCGACAAACATACCGTCGATGACGGCAATAGAGGAGGAGAAAGAATAATCTTTTGCAGATACCTTACCAACGATGGTACAACCGGAATCCTTGATATCTTCGTATATGATACCCATGCCATCGCAGAATGTATCGCAATAAGACTCAGCATCACCACAACCGAACAGGGCAATTGTTTTTTCTTTCAGGTCTGATTCTTTCAACACTTTAACGCCATCATACCAGTCATCCTGCAATTCACCGTCACCCCAGGTGGAAGTTCCTAAAAGAAGAACTTCGTATTCTTTTACCATGTCGGCATTCATTTTGCTGACATCGATTACATCAGATGCGGGAACACCAAGTTTAGAAGCGATTGTTTCGGCAATGCCTTGTGTAGTTCCGGTTGAGGAACCATAAAATATTCCTATTTTCTTCATACTATAAAATGGTTTAATTTGTACGGTTGCAAAGTAACGGCATCAGAGGGGTTTATGAAATACCCACAAATAATGAAATGTTTCTTTGTAGCTAACCACTTATAGGTATGACTGAAAACAAATGATAATCCATTAAGAAATATAGAAGTTTTATCTATCTTTGCTGATGGATACTAAAAATAAATCGATTATGAACACTTTAGAATTGGAAGCTTATAAAGCGGCATTAGCTAGAGAAGTGTTGAACATCAATAACCAAGAGGTGCTCGATACAATAAAAGATATTATACAGAGAAGTGGAAATCTGACCAATGCTCCTTATCAGATAGGTGTCAAAGAGGCCCGAAAACAGTTGCAGGACTCCGAAAAGCGCTTTGATGAAGGGGAATACGTGAGTGAAGAGGAAATGGAAGAGTTTTATAATGCACTGCAATAATGAAAATACAATACGACTGATATTTTAAAAGATTATCCGATAGGAGTCTGTGAAGAAGCACCTCCTTATGGAAATATATAATTATTTACGGTTTTTCTTCAAATCAGGCAAAAACCAGGTAACCAATCCGAGTAACGGCATATAAGCGCAGACATTATAAACAGCTTCGATGCCGAACTTATCCGCCATATTTCCCAATACAGCCGAGGCAATACCTGCCACTCCGAAAGCAAATCCGAAGAATAATCCGGAGATCAGTCCCAGTTTACTGGGTAATAATTCCTGCGCATATAACAGTATGGCGGGGAAAGCAGATGAAAGAATCAGGCCGACACAGAAACTCATAATAATTGTGGCAAGCAAGCCGACATGAGGCATCAGCATACTGAAAGGTGCAGCACCGAGGATGGAACCCCAGATGACGTACTTTCTTCCGATACGATCTCCGATAGGACCACCCATCAGTGTTCCGATGGCTGTAGCCACAAGAAACACAAAGAGATAAAGCTGGGAGTCCTGCACACTTACTCCGAATTTATCAATCAGATAGAAGGTGTAATAGCTGCTTAAACTTGCCATATAAATATATTTGGAGAAGATAAGTATCAGCAGGATAGAAATGGAAAGAACCGTTTTCCCCATAGGCAAAGGCATCTGCATATGAGGTTGCAGGGCAATATGATCACGTTTCATCCGGGTAATGTATCCCTTGTACCATTTGCCAACGGGTATCATTACCATGATTGCTATTACCGATAAAATTGCGAATAATGCGATGTTGTGCCTACCATAAGGTGCTACAATTAAAGCTACCAGTAACGGACCCAATGATCCTCCCAGGTTTCCACCCACCTGAAACAGGGATTGTGCCAATCCTCTTCTGCCTCCGGAGGCGAGCGAAGTGATGCGGGATGCTTCCGGGTGAAGTACGGAAGAACCTATACCTATGGTGAATACTGAGAACAATACCCAATAAAGATTCGTGGAAAAGGCCAGATTCAACATCCCCGTCATAGTGAACAACATGCCCATCGGTAGTGTCCAGGCAAACGGGCGCTTATCAAAAAATAATCCGAATACGGGTTGGAATACCGATGCGGACATCTGATAAACCAGCGTAATCAATCCGATTTGTGCAAAACTCAATGTCAAGTCCTCTTTGAAAAGCGGATATGTGGCGGTTATGACGGATTGCAATAAGTCGTTCAGACAATGGGAAATACTTAATGCGATCAATATCGGATAAGCTATCGAGCTTACCGGGCGTTGTGTATTCTGTTGCATGATGGTTGCGTCTCTAATGTAAATCGGGCGCAAAGGTACAAAATAAAATGATTAATACGGATGAGTAAACCAAAAGCATGAACCTTCTCCTTCGGTTGATTCCACTCCGATTTTTCCTCCCATCTGAGATACTAAACTTTTGCAGATGGAAAGTCCGAGACCGGTACCCTGTACAAAGGTATTGAGTTTCACAAACCGTTCGAATATGCTATCAATTTTCTCTTTGGGAATCCCGAAACCTGTATCACGTACATAGAATTTTATTTCGTGAGGTGCCGTCTGTTCATATCCTAAAGCGATAGTGCCTTGTTTCGTAAACTTCAATGCATTGTTTATGAAATTGGTTATGACCTGCATGAATCGGTTCTTGTCTGTATAAATATGGCAATCGGGCATATACTTCTCAAAGACCAGATCCACAGTTTCCGGCACTTTCATCTCCATCGATTTGATGATTTTCATGCAGCTTTCGTTTACATCCAGGTCAGAACGTACGAAGTCGAATGTTCCGGACTCTATCTTCGAAAGATCGAGAATATCAGAAACCAGTTGCAGAAGCAATTCATTATTTGTTTCTACTATTTTGATATATTCCTGGCGTTCTTCCCTGTCGTCTGTTTCTGCCAGCAGACTGGAAAAACCAACGATAGAATTGAGCGGAGTACGTATTTCATGACTCATATTGGCAAGGAAAGCAGATTTCAAGCGGTCCAGTTCTTCGGCTTTGTCACGGGCAATGATCAGCTTCTGTTCTGTCTCTTTCAAGGGAGTGATATCATAGTTGATACACAGCATTTCAATAACTCCATCCTGAGGACGATAATCCCTGACCATTACGTTTATACTGGTCCACGAATATTTTCCGTTACCTCTGTTGATGCGTACTTCTTTACTTAAACTAGTGGCTTTCCCTTCTTTAACCTGACCTACAAACTGTTTCAGAACAGCGCAATCTTCCGGGTGAACATGAGAATACACTCCGATAACCTGAGGCATGGGAGTATTTTCTTTTTCACCCAAATTCCTGTACCATGTATTCTGGGCATACCCGTCTCTTGTCATTATATTAAAATGAGCAAACCCTACTTTGGCATAGTCACCTATTAAGAGGAACAGATGCTCAAACTCTTGTATTTTGGTGTATGCACTGGTGGTTTCTGTTGTATCTATATTGATAAACAGGTAATTGCTGAATTGATTCTGCGAATCGTAAAGCAGAGCCACTTTGGTTTGAAGATTGATAACATCTTTTCTTCTACTTGTGACGTATCGGTCGATTTTAGAAAAGTCATAATTAATAGAGAAGTCCACATTTTCTCTGGCACGCAATTTTTCTTTCACGTCTTCGGGGATATTGGGATTTTCAAACAGTGATACCCCCAATGCTTCCTTCATATCCGCCAAGCCGAATATTTCAAGTTCTTTATCATTCATATCTACCAGATACCCGTCTTTGTCGTAAAGCTCGATACCTACCGGCAGATTCTTATAAATATTACGAAGAATTTTCTCACTGTGATCCAATGCGCGGCGATCCTCTTTAGCCTGAAGTTCCGCTTTACGTAATTGGAGGCAAATGCTGATGATGTTTCCTAAAGAAGAAAACCATTGATGGTCGATGTTACTCCAGCTGCGGTGTGTTCTGACCATATCGATGCCCATATATCCCCATACCTTATCTTTCGATAGGAGAGGGACTACCATTACCGATTTAATGTCTTGCACCTCCAAGGTATCACGGTAAACTTTTGCTTCGGGAGGCATATCATCCAATGTATTCAGAATGATTGATCTCTTTTCTGAGATTTGGCGATCCCACCAGAGAGAATCATCCCAAGGTACATCTTGCAGGAAATCCAGTTCCTGGGATATTCCTTCGGCTGTTGCTTCGTAAATGCAACTTTGTACTTTATGTTCCCGGTCTATTTCGAATATATAGGTACGGTCTCCTTTGGTTTGTTTGAGTAGATCTGCCAATATTTTATTGATGATCTGTGTAATATCATCCGATTGAAGAAAAGCGAGCAATGAATAAGAAAGGCTGTTTTGTTGATAAAGCAGGCTGTTTACCTGAAGAGAGTCTGTGCTTTCACTCATTTCTCCAGCCTGTTTGTCTATACATTGCAGATATCCTATCATATTTTTGTAACCCTCTTCGTCCGGTTGTTTGAAGCTGATTTTAGAATAGACCCATATATCCCCATCTTTTGCCCGGATGGGGAACATTTGCTCATAGGTTTCTATGTTTGTGAGCGAAAAGTATTCATTCCTGAGTCGCCTCCGATGATCCTCCCGTATTCTTTCATGAAAATCTTCGAAACTGATCCGGTCGCTTTCAAGTCCGAGTAAGTCAATTATAAAGTCTGAACAAATATATTGGCGATTCTTCAGGTCCGATTCCCACCAACCCATTTTAGCCATTTGCGCAATCTGGCGATATTTCTCACAGTCAATATTTGGCTTCTCTTTCATATATCTTTTTGCTCCTGTTTTCTATCCTTTATTAAAATCTCAGTGGGCAAATATAGAGATAACTTTTATATTTTGAGGAATTTGTTGTCAAAAGAATGTTATTGCTTGCAGTATGGTACTTATAAAGGGCTTTGGGGGAACCGTTGAAGGAAGGAGGAGGATGAGTACAAAATAGGCGGTTTTTCGTCTTTGGTATAGGAATGAATAAGACTCACCACAGATTACACAGATTCACACAGATTTATTATTCTAATAATCAGTAAAATAGAATCTGTGTCAATCTGTGTAATCTGTGGTGAATTAATTCATAACCATACAGAAATGAATAAATAAACTCCTTACTTATATAAATAATTAAGATAAGAATGAAAACTCCGTTTAAATTCCGAATATTCATAGCATCCTTACTGTTGTGGATCGTTGCCAACCCTACTTCCGCTCAACAGATACGTTCACTTCACGAACAATTTCTTCATCCTTCAGAAGAGGTAAAACCCTGGACGTTCTGGTATTGGATGTATGGTGCCGTATCAAAAGAAGGGATTACTGCCGATTTGGAGGCTATGAAGCAAGCTGGGCTGGGAGGTACGTATCTGATGCCGATTAAGGGAATTAATGAAGGAGCGCAATATAATGGAAAAGCACAACAATTGACACCTGAATGGTGGGAGATGGTGCGTTTCAGTATGGAAGAAGCCAATCGTTTGGGATTAAAGTTGGGTATGCATATCTGTGATGGTTTTGCATTAGCCGGTGGTCCTTGGATCAGTCCGGAGGAATCCATGCAGAAGGTGGTATGGAGTGACACAATCGTTGAGGGGGGTAAACATAAGGCGCTCCGTCTGCCACAGCCCGAGGCCTATGAAGGTTTTTATGAAGATATCTCTCTGTTTGCTTTGCCCATAAAGGAAGTACCGGATGAGATGCCGGCCCGAATAACATGTGTCAATATAGCTATGGAAGAGCATGCTGATTCTCCCAAAGCGGTGAATATGGATGCTGCCGGTGTTATCCGTTCTTCATATCCTTGTTATATCCAGTATGAATACGAGCGTCCTTTTACCTGTCGTAACGTTGAAGTGATTCTGAGTGGTAATAACTATCAGGCGCATCGACTGAAAGTGATGGCAAGTGATGACGGAGTGAATTTTCATTTGGTGAAACAGTTGGTACCTGCCCGTCAGGGATGGCAGAATACGGATGAGAATTCAACGCATGCCATTCCTGCAACTACCGCTCGCTATTTCCGCTTCTATTGGACTCCTGAAGGGAGTGAGCCGGGAAGTGAGGATATGGATGCAGCCAAGTGGAAACCTAATTTGAAGATAAAGCAGCTGCGACTGCACCGGGAAGCCCGGTTGAATCAGTGGGAAGGGAAAGCTGGACTGGTATGGCGTGTTGCCTCGGCTACGAAAGAAGCGGAAGTCGGAAAGAAAGATTGCTATTCCCTTTCACAGATTATCAATCTGACCGATCAATGTAAAGCGGGTATATTGACAACTACTCTTCCCAAGGGAAAATGGAAATTATTGCGTATGGGGCATACTGCCACCGGACATACCAATGCCACTGCCGGAGGGGGAAAGGGGTTGGAATGTGATAAGTTCAGTGCGAAAACAGTGCGTAAACAGTTCGACAACTGGTTTGCACAGGCATTTCTAAAGACAGATTCAGACGTTGCACGCTGTGTATTGAAGTACATGCATGTGGATAGCTGGGAATGTGGCAGTCAGAATTGGAGTGATACGTTTGCAGCTGAATTCCGGAAACGTCGCGGATACGACCTGATGCCTTATTTACCGTTACTGGCGGGTATTCCGATGGAAAGTGTAGAACGGAGTGAAGAGATTCTGAGGGATGTTCGTACTACTATATCCGAGCTTGTTGTTGATGTCTTTTATAAAGTATTGGCGGATTGTGCTAAAGAATATGATTGTCAGTTCTCGGCAGAATGTGTAGCTCCCACGATGGTGAGCGATGGGTTGTTGCATTACCAAATGGTGGACCTTCCCATGGGAGAATTCTGGCTGAACAGTCCTACCCATGACAAACTGAATGATATGCTGGATGCTGTCAGTGGGGCACATATTTATGGAAAGAGTATTATCCAGGCAGAAGGATTTACGGAGGTGCGCGGTACATGGGATGAACATCCCGGAATGTTGAAGGCGTTGCTCGACCGGAATTATGCACTGGGGATTAACCGCCTTTTTTATCATGTGTATGTCCACAATCCATGGCTGGATCGCAAACCCGGTATGACATTGGATGGCATCGGCCTTTTCTTTCAGAGAGATCAGACCTGGTGGAATAAAGGGGCAAAGGCACTTTCTGATTATGCCACACGTTGTCAAGCATTGCTACAGTATGGACATCCGGTAGTAGATATTGCCGTTTTCACAGGAGAAGAGATTCCAAGGCGTGCAGTACTGCCGGACCGATTGGTTCCTTCTCTTCCGGGTATTTTCGGGGCGGAGCGTGTGGAAAGTGAGCGTATTCGTCGGACGAATGAAGGACAACCTTTGCGTGTGCGTCCTGTGGGCGTTACGCATTCTGCCAATATGGTTGATCCGGAGAAATGGGTGAATCCGCTTCGTGGTTATGCTTATGATAGTTTCAACAAGGATGCATTGCTCCGGTTGGCGAAAGTGGAAGATGGCAGGATGACATTGCCGGGTGGAGTCAGTTATAAAGTGTTGGTCGTACCGCTTCCTCGACCGATGAATCCGGAACAGGCAGAGTTGTCTCCTGAAGTGGAGAAGAAGATTAATGAATTGAAGAAAGCGGGCATATTGATTCCTGACCTTCCTTATACCGGAGATGACTTCTCGGCATACGGATTGGAACGTGATCTGATTGTGCCGGAAGATGTTGCTTGGACACATCGTCGGGGAGAACAGGGGGATATTTATTTTATTGCTAACCAACGGGAAGAGACACGTACTTTCACTGCAAGTATGCGTATCTACGGCAGAAAGCCCGAATGTTGGAATCCATTGACAGGAGAAATAGACTTCCGGCCTTCGTATGAACAGAAGAATAATCGAACGGAAGTTACACTGACGTTGGCGCCGAATGAATCCGTATTCATCGTATATCCGACAGAAAAGAACTGTTTCGGTGATGAGAAGAGTTTACAGAAGCAACAGAAGGAGGGGAGTTATTCTGCGAAAGAGTTTTCGGAGGTTGCAGTAGAATTGGGAGAGTATACAGTGAATTTCATAACTAATGGCAGGACCGTAAATCGGAAAGAACTTTTCGATTGGAGCCGGGAGCAGGATGAGAAGATCCGGTACTATTCGGGAACAGCCGTCTACAGGACTGCATTCCATTGGAAAGACAAACCGGAAACAACTGTTTATCTGAATTTGGGAAAGGTCTGCAACCTGGCAACTGTCCGCGTGAATGGTGTGGACTGTGGAACAATCTGGACTGCTCCTTACCGGACTAATATTACGGCAGCTTTAAAGGAGGGTACAAATGAACTCGAAATAGAGGTGACCAATACTTGGGCGAATGCTCTCAAAGGAGCTGATGAAGGAAAAGCACCATTCAGCGGAATCTGGACGAATGCCAAATATAGGAGACAGGAAAAAACACTGCTTCCGGCGGGACTGCTGGGACCGGTTTCATTCCTTTCTTTTCGGTTTTGAGGGAAAGTTGACCAGTTAACAAGTTGACAAGGGGACAAGGTGCCATGCGGCACAGAAGCATTGCGCAGCCCCTTGTTTCCTTGTCAACTGGTCAACTGGTTCCCTTCCTTTCTTTCCCGATATGAGTTATATAGGAGTGATGCAAAGAGCATAACTGTCTGTGTGGCAATGCACTTGCTGTTCCACTAATGTCAGTCGTAGTGGAACACGAGTTCAGTCCTAGTGGGAAGTGGCTTCAGTCCTAGTGGGAAGTACCTTCAGTCCTAATGGGAACTATCTTCAGTCGTAGTGGGAAAAGAGCTTATCACTGATGGATTCTAAGCTAAAGTAAATAACGGACTATAAACAACAAGTATCTTTCTGTATGTTAGCGTTAAGCTAATATCTGATAGTTTTTTGATACACAGTTCGGATACTTGCCACTGGTAGCTCGTTGTTTGGGCGGGCTTTGCCCGCTAAATTTTCATTTTATTGAGTACAAACTTCCCTCTTTTCCGTCTTCTCTTTACGGAATCCGGTTCTTCTCTTTTTGGGATGCGTATCCTGAACTCTGTGAGAACCCTAAATATACAACGATGAAAAACTTAATAGCTACAGCAGGCACTACACTTGCTATTTTTCTATTTGCAGTTTGCCTGTCAACTCATGCAGAAGTGCACCTGCCTGCCATCTTCTCGGATGGCATGGTTATGCAGCAACAGACCCATGCCAATCTTTGGGGGACAGCAACTCCCAATAAGAAAGTAACCGTCCGCACTAGCTGGGATGGAAAACTGTATGCAGTAACAGCGGATAAACAAGGTGCATGGAAACTAGCCGTTTCCACTCCCGAAGCAGGCGGACCTTATACTGTTACTTTTGATGATGGGACTCCGAAAGTTCTGAGCAATATTCTGATAGGGGAATTATGGCTTTGCTCCGGTCAAAGCAATATGGAGATGCCTATGAAAGGCTTTAAAAACCAGCCTGTAGAGAACGCTAATATGGATATTCTCCGTAGCAGGAACCCTAAGATAAGACTATTCACAGTGAAACGTACCTCTACGTTCACTCCGCAAAATGATGTGACAGGCTCCTGGAAAGAGGCAAGTCCGGCTACAGTGCGTGATTTCAGTGCGACAGCCTATTACTTCGGGCGGTTGGTAAATGAAATATTGGATGTTCCGGTAGGATTGATAGTGGCAGCCTGGGGTGGTTCGGCTTGCGAAGCTTGGATGACTGCCGACTGGTTGAAAGCTTTTCCGGATGCAAAGATACCCCGGTCGGAGACAGATATCAAATCAAAGAACCGTACTCCAACCGTACTGTATAATGGTATGTTGCACCCATTGATCGGACTGACCATGAAAGGAGTCATCTGGTATCAGGGTGAGGATAACTGGAATCGTGCCCATACCTATGCGGATATGTTTACGACACTCATTAACGGATGGCGTACCGAATGGAAACAAGGTGATTTTCCTTTTTATTACTGCCAGATAGCTCCATACGATTATGGAATTATCACGGAACGTGGAAAAGAAGTAATCAATACAGCCTATCTCCGCGAAGCACAGGCGCAAGTAGAGCACCGTGTACCCAATACCGGTATGGCCGTACTGCTGGATGTAGGGATGGAAAAAGGCATTCATCCTGCCCGTAAGCAAGTTGCCGGTGAGCGATTGGCACTTCTTGCCCTGACAAAGACTTACGGGATAGAAGGAGTAAACGGTGAAAGCCCTTATTATAAAAGCATTGAAATAAAGAATGACACGGTCATTGTGAGTTTCGAACGTGCCGGCATGTGGATTAGTGGTGAGAACTGTTTTGAATCGAAGAATTTTGAGGTAGCGGGTGAAGATAAAGTATTCTATCCGGCTAAAGCATGGATCGAACGCAGCAAGATGCTTGTAAAAAGTGAGATGGTACCACATCCTGTTGCTGTGCGATATGGTTTTGTGAATTATGTGGAAGGAGATGTCTATTGTGACGGTTTGCCGTTAGGTTCTTTCCGTTCGGATGACTGGTGATACGTGTGAAATATGAAAAGAATTTATCTGATTATAATCCTGATTCTTGTTGGCGTGTCGGCTCTTTGGAGCCAGCATGCCAATGTTGTTTGGAATACCCCCAGTCGTAATTCTTCCGAATCAATGCCGTGTGGAGGTGGAGATATCGGTATGAATGTGTGGGTAGAAGAGGGGGATGTATTGTTTTATCTGAGTCGTAGCGGTACTTTTGATGAGAATAATTGTCTGCTGAAACAGGGGCGTTTTCGTATCCGCCTGTCTCCCAATCCTTTTAAAGAAACAAAAGAGTTCCGGCAGGAATTAATGCTTAATGACGGGTTCGTGGAGATTTCGGCAGAAGGTACACGAATTCAAATTTGGGCGGATGTATTCCATCCCGTAGTTCATGTAGAGATTGTCAATGCCCGTCCCTTGCAGGCAGAAATCTTTTATGAGAATTGGAGATACCGGGACCGGCCGATCCGGAAAGGAGAGGGGCAACAATGCTCTTACAAATGGGCTCCTCCCCAGGGAGCAGTAACAAGTGCCGACACCATCCGTCCCCTCCCAAACTCTCAATTCTCCACTCTTAATTCTCCACTTATTACGTTTTATCACCGTAATCCGGAAGAGACCGTTTTTGATGTAGCAGTATCCCAGCAAGGTATGGATACAGTCAAATCCCGGTTGATGAATCCTTTAAAGAACCTGACGTTCGGAGGATGCCTGTCAGGTGAGAATCTGGAATATGCCGGAATCTCAGATGCGGTATATGCCGGAACTGATTATCGGGCCTGGAATTTTCGTTCATCGAAAGTATCCCGAAAACAACACTTTTTCGTTGTACTGCATACAGATCAGACGGAGACAGAAGAACAGTGGATACAAGACTTACAAGTCGGTCTGAGGAGAATAATGCCACATGGAAAGGTTTCTATGAAAGTGCTTTCGCAAGATAAGAAACAAACCCGCCAATGGTGGAACGCTTTCTGGCAACGTAGTTTCATTGTGGCAGAAGGAGAGGCTGGGGAGATAACCCGGAATTATACTCTTTTCCGCTATATGCTAGGCTGTAATGCTTATGGCAATGTTCCTACCAAGTTCAATGGTGGCTTGTTCACCTTTGATCCTTTACATATAGATCCGAAACAGGCATTTACTCCTGATTATCGGAAATGGGGAGGTGGCACAATGACTGCACAGAATCAACGTCTGGTATATTGGCCGATGTTGAAAAGCGGTGATTCTGACATGATGCCTGCCCAGTTTGATTTCTATAACCGGATGTTGAAGAATGCCGAATTGCGCAGCCGTGTGTATTGGCAACACGGGGGAGCCTGTTTCTGCGAACAGATAGAGAATTTCGGTTTACCCAATCCTGCCGAATATGGTTTTAAACGCCCGGAAGGGTTCGATAAAGGACTGGAATACAACGCATGGTTGGAATACGAATGGGATACCGCACTCGAATTCTGCCAAATGATACTTGAGACGAATAATTATACCGATGCGGATATCACTTCCTATTTGCCTTTGATTGAAAGTTCATTGACTTTCTTTGATGAGCATTATCGTATGCTTGCTTCCCGTCGTGGACGGAAGGAGTTGGATGGAGAAGGACACCTGATTCTCTTTCCGGGTTCTGCCTGTGAAACCTATAAAATGACTAATAATGCCAGCAGCACTATTGCCGCATTGCGGACCGTGCTGGAAACTTACGGACGGAAGAACGAAATGCTGGAAGTAATCCCACCGATACCATTGCGTTATATCGAAGTAAAGGATTCTGCGAATTCCATAACTATGCCGGTGCTGAAACAAACGATTGCCCCTGCTAAGAGTTGGGAGCGTATTAATAATGTGGAGACTCCGCAACTCTATCCCGTATTTCCGTGGCGTGTTTACGGCATTGGCAAAGAAAAGTTGGAGGTTGCCCGCAACACCTATTTCTATGATCCCGAAGCGGTTAATTTTCGTTCGCATATCGGATGGAAACAAGATAATATCTGGGCTGCATGTTTAGGATTGGCTGAAGAATCCCGACGGCTTAATCTGGCTAAATTATCCAACGGTCCGCATCGCTTTCCGGCTTTCTGGGGCCCCGGCTATGACTGGACGCCTGATCACAACTGGGGAGGAAGCGGCATGATAGGGCTTCAGGAGATGCTGTTGCAGACAAACGGAGAACTGATACTCCTGTTTCCGGCTTGGCCTCTAGAATGGAATGTGCACTTCAAACTTCATGCACCCGGTAAAACAACAGTAGAGGCTACTTTGAAAGAGGGTAAAGTGACAGATTTAAAAGTGTCACCGGAAAGTAGGAAGAAGGATGTGGTGATAATGATTCAAGAGACAAAATGATGATATCAAACTAAGAAATATGAATAAGAACTTGTTTTTAACTTTGTCAGCCTTTTTGTTTTTATTCCCATTATCAGGGAAAGCGACAGGAACTTACCGTCCCGAGACCTCAGTTGCCGGTTTCATTCAGCTTCCCGGAAGCGGACGGCAGGTATATGATTTCAATCCGGGCTGGCGCTTCTTCAAAAGCGACATATCTGGAGCGGAAACAGTGAACTTCGATGATCGTTCATGGGAAGTTGTCTCCACCCCTCACACTGTGGAACTAATGCCTGCTGAGGCCAGTGGATGCCGGAACTATCAGGGACCTGTCTGGTATCGCAAGCATTTCGTCGTTCCCGCAGAGACTAAAGGTCAACGGGTATCCATCCATTTTGAAGCTGCGATGGGGAAACAAATTCTTTATCTGAACGGAAAACGTATTCAGGAGCATATAGGCGGTTATCTGCCTTTCACACTGGACTTGACAACCTATGGAGTGCAAGCCGGAGACTCCTGCCTGCTTGCTGTTTTTGTAGATAACAGCGATGATAAATCCTATCCTCCGGGTAAGCGTCAGTATACCTTGGATTTCACCTATCATGGAGGCATCTATCGGGATGTATGGATGATTGCCAAATCCCCTATATCCATTACTGATGCCATCGAATCGCAGACAGTTGCCGGAGGTGGTGTGTTTGTTCACTTCGATCAGATCAGTGAAAAGAGTGCGCAAGTCTGTGTCAATACGGAAGTACAGAATGAAAATACCCGTTCTGAATCTGTGATTGTAGAGACGACACTGACAGATGCTGACGGCAAAATAATCAGGCGCATATCCGGTAAACTCTCCTTGCAATCGGGAGAGAAGAAAATAATCCGTCAGCAAATGGAAGTGAAGAATCCGAAGCTATGGTCGCCGGATACACCTTATTTATATAGAGTGCAGTCTCGCCTTAAAAAAGGTAATCAGTCCATAGATGGCGGAATCACCCGTGTCGGAATTCGTCTGGCGGAATTCCGTGGTAAAGATGGCTTTTGGCTGAATGGCAAACCTTTCGGTCAGTTGGTGGGAGCCAACCGTCATCAGGATTTCGCTTATGTGGGCAATGCCTTACCAAACTCCCAGCAATGGCGTGATGCCAAGCGTTTACGTGATGCAGGATGCACTATTATCCGTACAGCCCATTATCCGCAGGACCCGTCTTTCATGGATGCATGTGACGAACTTGGCCTATTTGTAATTGTCGCTACGCCGGGGTGGCAATATTGGAACAAAGATCTGCAATTTGGAGAGCTTGTCCATCGGAATACACGTGAAATGATCCGTCGTGACCGCAATCATCCTTCTGTTTTGATGTGGGAACCTATCTTGAATGAAACCCGTTACCCGCTTGATTTTGCTTTGAAGGCTCTTGATATTACCAAAGAAGAATATCCGTATCCGGGGCGTCCGGTAGCTGCTGCTGATGTACATTCGGCAGGAGTAAAAGAACATTATGATGTGGTTTATGGTTGGCCCGGTGATGATGAAAAGGAAGACAGGCCGGAGCAATGTATCTTCACTCGTGAGTTCGGGGAGAATGTGGATGACTGGTATGCCCACAATAATGATAACCGTGCAAGCCGCAGCTGGGGAGAACATCCGTTGCTGGTGCAGGCACTTTCTCTGGCTAAGAGTTATGATGAGATGTATCGCACTACGGGCCTGTTTATCGGTGGTGCCCAGTGGCATCCGTTCGATCACCAACGAGGGTATCATCCTGACCCATATTGGGGAGGTATTTATGATGCTTTTCGTCAGAAAAAATATGCATACGAGATGTTCCGCAGTCAGTCTTCAGCCAGTCTGCGGCATCCTTTGGCTGAGTGTGGACCTATGGTTTTCGTTGCTCATGAAATGTCTCAGTTCTCTGATAAAGATGTAGTGGTTTTCAGTAATTGTGATTCTGTCAGACTTTCTGTCTATGATGGAACAAAGACATGGACGAAGCCGGTGGTTCATGCCAAAGGTCATCTGCCGAATGCCCCTGTTGTTTTTGAAAATGTATGGGATTTCTGGGAAGCTCGCAGTTATAGTTATACTCAGAAGAATTGGCAAAAAGTGAATATGATTGTAGAAGGCATTATAAATGGGAAAGTAGTATGCACTCAGAAGAAGATGCCTTCACGGCGTTCCACTAAATTGAGGCTATATGCGGATACAGGGAATGTGAATCTGGTGGCGGATGGTTCTGATTTCATTGTAGTGGTGGCTGAGGTGACTGATGACAATGGAAATGTGAGACGCCTGGCTAAAGAGAATATCGTTTTTACCGTAGAAGGGGAAGGAGATATTATTGGCGATGCTACTATTGGTGCGAATCCCCGTGCAGTGGAGTTCGGTTCTGCCCCTGTACTGATTCGTTCTACCAGAAAAGCCGGAAAGATCAAAGTGAAAGCCCGTGTGCTATTTGAGGGTACACAAGCTCCGACGGCTGCGGAGCTGGAGTTCGAAAGTGTTCCTGCAGAATTTCCTTTTTGTTATGAGGAGCGGGAAATAGCTTCTGCGGCTGTGAGAACAAGGTTACAAAAAGATACAACTGACAAGAAAATACAGTTGACGGAAGAAGAACGCCAAAAGGTGTTGGATGAGGTAGAGCGTCAGCAGACGGAGTTCGGAACAAAAGAATAATCTAAAATAAGGGAGTGATAATTTTAGTCACTGTTAGAAAAAGCTTATCTTTGGATACATTTTATATCAACTGTTGTTATAAATGAAGAAACGATCTATTCTAATACTATTTCTATCGGTGATAGGGCTTACAAGCTTTGCCTATCCCAGCATGATTGTGGAACATTACACGGCCGAACGAGGGTTACCTAATAATATTGTAAACTGTACTTTAAAAGGTAGCGAAGGCTTTGTCTGGTTCGGCACTTGGTATGGCTTATGTAGTTTTGACGGCACTAAGTTTCGTTCGTACGATAATCGTGACGGATTCTATTCGGCTGATATTCCTCCACGTAAGATTCAGCGTATCGTAGAAGATAAAAATGGTTTTCTTTGGATCAAGACCATTGATCGCAAACTTTATCTGTTTGATAAGAAGCATGAAAGTTTTCATGCGGTTTATGACGATGTGAAGGAATACTCTGAAAATATTCAGATTATCAAGATTCAGACAACTGCGGATGGGGATGTCCTATTGCTGACCAAGGATAAGAGTCTGCTTCGTGCGCATACTGATAAAGAGGGCAAAATTACAATGAAGCAATTGCACGATTCACGCCCTAATATCAATCACTACGATATGCGTTTGAAGCATAATGTGTTATGCGAGACTTCCGAATTTATCAATTGGGTGGGTATGGATTATCAGATACTTTCGTTAAGGAAAGGAGCGGGGTTGAAAGATAAGCCTGCCGATTTCATTCAGAAGAAGATAGCCGGTAGCCCCGACCAGTTCACCTGTGCATCTTATAACTCCAGATGCTTATGGTTAGGTGACCGGAACGGACATATTTATAGTATTGATCCGGAAAATGGAGTGGTCAATCGTTATGAAATACCGGGAATAGATCAGTCGGTCGTAAATTTGCTGGTAACAGAGACAGGGTTGGTCTATATTACTACAGGTGAAGGAGTATATGAGTATAATATCGGTTATAAGCAATTGACAAAGTTGCTGCTTTCCATCGACGGGAGAGAAACAGGAACTATATTTATAGACAAATATGATAAAATTTGGTTTCAGGAAGGTAATAATGCATTGGTATACTATGATCCTTTAAATAAAGCCAATCGCCGCTTTACATTTCCTAAACAGAATTCCATAGGAAATTTTGAAATGCAAGATGCCGGTGAACAGGGTATGTTTTTTCTGACTCCGGGTGGAGAGATTCTTTTGTTCGACCGGGAGAAACTGGAGATGGTTCGTCTGAATCAATCAAAGCCTTTCGTTGATGATGCTCCCGGACAACTGTTTTTTCATCTATTGCTGGACAAAGACGAGATTCTCTGGTTGGCTTCTACAGATAATGGGGTGTACAGGGTTAACTTTCCCAAGAAGCAGTTCCAGGTACTTAAAGAAGTGTCACCGGTGCCGGTTGGTGATGAAAAACCTAATTCCTGGAATCAGGGGATACGCGCTCTGTATCAGGCAAAGAATGGCGATATCTGGGCAGGAACCCGTTGGCAGGCCCTTTATCGCCTTGATAGTAACGGACAGGTAAAGCAGGTTTTCTCGGAAAAGAATTATCTGGTGGGAGCTGTATATCATATCATGGAAGATAAAGATGGGAATCTTTGGTTCTCTACCAAAGGCAATGGTCTTGTGAAGGCTGAACCGGATATGAATTCTCCTCAAGGGTTACGCTTCGTACGTTATAAAAATGATCCTAAGAATCCGAATTCAATCAGTAGTAATGATGTGTATTTCACTTATCAGGATAGCCAGGGGCGTATTTGGGTTGGTTTGTTAGGTGGTGGTCTGAATCTGATCAGTGAAGCGAACGGGACAATTGCCTTCAAGCATAAGTATAATGGTTTGAAGCAGTATCCGCTTTATGGGCTTTATATGGAAGTGCGTACAATGACGGAGGATAATGACGGACGTATCTGGGTAGGAACAATGGATGGTCTGATGTCTTTTGATGGTCATTTCACCAATCCCGAAGAGATTCAATTTGAAACTTACCGCCAGGTGAGTGAACGTTCGAATGTTGCTGACAATGATATTTATGTATTGTACAAAGATTCCGAATCACAAATCTGGGTAAGCGTATTTGGGGGAGGATTGAATAAACTGGTACACTATGATAAAGAAAGGCGGGTACCTGTCTTTAAATCTTACGGCATCCGTGAAGGTATGAATAATGATGTCGTAAAATCAATAGTAGAAGATAAAGACGGAAATCTCTGGTTTACTACAGAAATAGGATTGTCTTGTTTCAATAAAGACACCGAACAGTTCCGTAATTACGACAGGTACGATGGATTCCTGAATGTTGAGTTGGAAGAAAGCAGCGCGCTCCGTACTTTGAGTGGTGACTTATGGCTTGGTTCCAGGCAAGGTATTCTCACATTTTCACCTAATAAACTGGAAACGCAGAATATGAACTATGATACGCGCATAGTCGACTTCAAAATCTCCAATCGTGATTTGCGTAGTTTTCATGAAGATCCTGTATTGAAAGAATCGATTACATTTGCCGATGCAATCAGGTTAAAGTATAATCAATCTATGTTTACCATTGAATTTGCTGCGTTGAACTTCTATAATCCCAATCGTGTGTTTTATCGATATATCCTTGAAGGATACGAAAAGGAGTGGCATTACAATGGTAAAAACCGTATTGCTTCTTACACGAATGTGCCGCCTGGATCCTATACTTTCCGGGTGGAAACAATAGATGAAGCCAATCCGGAACTCGTTTCCAATCGTACATTGGCCATCACTATTCTTCCGCCCTGGTGGTTAAGTTGGTGGGCTATTGTGATTTATGTAGTCTTGGGTATTATAGCCCTTTATTTCAGTTTGCGTCTGGCTCTCTTTATGATTAAAATGAAGAATGACATCTACATCGAACAGAAGGTTTCGGAAATGAAGATCAAGTTCTTTACAAATATTTCTCATGAACTACGTACTCCTCTGACTTTAATAAAAGGTCCGATACAGGAATTGAGAGAGCATGAGACACTTTCACCAAAAGGTGTGCAATATGTGGAACTAATGGAGAAGAACACTAACCAGATGTTACAACTTGTCAATCAGATACTTGATTTCCGAAAGATACAGAATGGAAAGATGCGTTTGCATGTGTCGTTGATTGATTTTAATGAGTTGGTAGTCTCTTTCCAAAAGGAATTCCGTGTTCTTTCCGAAGAAAATGAAGTTAGCTTTACTTTCCAGTTACCGGATGCGGCTATTATGATATGGGCGGATAAGGAGAAGCTGAGTATTGTTATTCGGAACATCATATCCAATGCCTTCAAGTTTACCCCTTCCGGTGGCAGTATCCATGTAGTTGCCGGACTGACAGAAGATGGGGAACACTGTTTCCTGAGAGTGGAAGATAACGGGATCGGAATCCCCCAGAATAAGCTGACCGAGGTTTTTGAACGCTTCTCGCAAGGAGAGAATGCCAAAAACTCGTATTATCAGGGCACGGGTATCGGGCTGGCACTTTCCAAAGAAATCGTGAATCTGCATCATGGAGTGATTCGTGCTGAAAGCCCTGAAGGAAAGGGAACCGTGTTTATTGTAGAACTATTGCTCGGAAAGGAACATTATCGCATTTCGGAAGTCGATTTTTATGTCAGTGACACTGAAACAGCTCCTGCCGGAGATGTGTCTTCTACTGATATCATGGCAGAAGAAGATTCCGAAGAACAGACGGAAATAGATGCTTCTTTGCCGAATCTTTTATTGGTGGAAGACAATAAAGACCTCTGTCAACTGATAAAACTGCAATTAGAAGACAAGTTTAATATTCATATAGCCAATAATGGAGTAGAGGGATTAAAGAAAGTCCACCTGTATCATCCCGATATCGTGGTCACCGATCAGATGATGCCTGAAATGGATGGTTTGGAGATGTTGCAGTCTATTCGTAAAGATTTCCAGATCAGTCATATTCCGGTTATCATCCTGACCGCAAAGAATGATGAAGGCGCCAAGACGAAAGCAATCACTTTGGGAGCCAATGCTTACATAACGAAGCCTTTTAGCAAGGAATATCTGTTGGCACGCATTGATCAGTTGCTATCTGAGCGGCTGCTCTTCCGGGAACGGATTCGCCTGCAAATGGAGAATCAGAAAACAACGGAGGAAGATAGTTATGAGCAATATCTTGTGAAGAAGGATGTGCAGTTCCTTGAAAAGATACATCAGGTGATTGAGGAGAACATGGACGACAGCGATTTTAATATCGATACTATAGCTTCTGGAATAGGATTAAGCCGCTCGGCATTCTTTAAGAAATTGAAGAGCCTTACCGGACTGGCACCTGTCGACCTGGTTAAAGAGATTCGTTTGAATAAGTCTGTCGAATTGATTAAGAACACAGACTTGAGTATCTCGGAGATTGCCTTTGCCGTCGGATTTAAAGACTCGGGCTATTATAGCAAGTGCTTCCGGAAGAAATATAACCAGACTCCCCGCGAATATATGAGTGAATGGCGGAAAGGAGAGAAATAACCGATTACAAAATGTTTTCTTAACCGTCTTCTTAGAAAACCTATTAAGATTCGAAAGAATGAACAACATTAAGAAAGTATTATCAGTATGGATGCTGGCTACGTGCGTATTACCGGTGGCAGCACAGTATCCTGTCATTCCCGACTCGGTGAAAGCGAGAGCGGCAAAACAAGAAGCGGAGTTCGACCGGAAATCAGATGCGGCATGGAAGAAAGCCCTTCCGGTTGTTATGGAAGAAGCACAAAAAGGACGTCCTTATAAGCCGTGGGCTTCCAAACCGGAAGATTTGGTGAAAAGTAATATTCCGGCTTTTCCCGGTGCGGAAGGCGGAGGCATGTATACTCCCGGTGGGCGTGGTGGCAAAGTGATTGTGGTCACTTCTTTGGAAGACTCAGGGCCCGGAACTTTGCGTGAGGCTTGTGAAACAGGAGGTGCTCGTGTCATTGTGTTTAATGTTTCCGGAGTTATCCGTTTGAAGGCGCCTATCAGCCTGCGTGCTCCTTATGTCACAATTGCCGGACAGACCGCTCCGGGAGATGGTATCTGTGTTACCGGGCATTCTTTTCTGGTTGATACGCATGATGTCATAATCAGGCATATGCGCTTCCGCCGTGGTGCGCAGGATGTAGCTTTCCGTGATGACGCGTTGGGAGGAAATGCCGTAGGGAATATCATTATAGACCACTGTTCGGCCAGTTGGGGATTGGATGAGAATATGTCTATCTACCGCCATGTGTATAATCGGGGAGCGGATGGACATGGACTGAAATTGCCGACTGTAAATATCACGATTCAGAATTCAATATTTTCGGAAGCATTGGATGCCTACAATCATGCTTTCGGGGCTACAATCGGTGGGCATAACAGTATGTTTTGCCGGAATCTTTTTGCTTCAAATATCAGTCGTAACAGTTCGGTAGGTATGGATGGAGACTTTAACTTTGTCAATAATGTTGTTTTCAACTGGTGGAATCGCTCCATTGACGGTGGTGATAATAAGAGTTTCTATAACATTATAAATAACTATTTCAAGCCCGGACCTATCACACCATTGGATAAACCAATATCTTATCGTATTCTGAAGCCGGAAGCCGGACGTGACAAAAGCCAGCCGATGTCCTTTGGTAAGGCTTATGTAAATGGAAATATCGTCCATGGAAATGCAAAGGTTACAAAAGACAACTGGGATGGTGGTGTACAACTAGCCAATGAAGTGGATGCCGGAAAATTTATTCCGCAGATAAGGGTAGATGAGCCTTTCAAAACATCTCCTGTAACTATAATGGATACTCAAAAGGCTTATAACTTCGTGTTAAGTAATGTGGGAGCGACTTTTCCGAAACGGGATGCTGTTGATACGAGAGTTATCAAAACAGTGAAGACTGGGAAAGCCATCTATGTGAAAGACGCTCCAGAGTTCATTTCTCCTTATGTGAAAAGACGTTTGCCTGCAGACTCTTATAAACAAGGTATCATTACGGACATCCGTCAGGTAGGCGGATTGCCCGAGTACAAAGGAGAGCCTATTGTGGACTCCGATGGTGACGGTATGCCCGATGCGTGGGAAATAGCTAACGGATTGAACCCGAATGATCCGAGTGATGCCGTGAAGGATTGCAATGGAGATGGTTACACTAATATTGAGAAATACATCAACGGTATGGATACGAAGAAGAAAGTGGACTGGACGGATTTGAAGAACAACTACGATACATTATCCAAACGGAAAAGTCTGCTATAAAAGTATGTGTGGAAAATAAAGTTTATTGTAATGAATATGCAATTGAGAACAATCCTTCTGGGATTATTGAGTATAGGGTTTGTGCAGGGATATGCGCAAACCTTTGCTTTACAGGTTAAGAATGAAGGAATTACTTACCTGAATGATGAACGGGGAAACCGGATACTTGATTTCTCCTATTGCGGCTACCATGCTTCTGGTCAGGATATTCCTTCTGTTGGTAATGCAGTGTTTGTACCCTGGAAGGCGGGTGATAATACTGCGCGAATCCAGCGTGCCATTGACTATGTAGCGTCATTGACTCCCAATACTTCCGGTTTCCGTGGAGCCGTATTGCTGGATCGTGGAGAATTTAGCTTATCCGGGGAACTTCGTATTTCCGTGTCCGGCATTGTTCTGCGTGGTATGGATAGAGAAAAAACTATTCTGCTAAAGAAAGGTGTAGACAGAGGAGCACTTATCTATATGGAAGGAATAGATAATTTGAATGCAAAAGATACCTTGCAGGTTCTTTCAGCTTATGTCCCTGTGAATGAAAGGACATTACAAGTTGCCTCGGGCACTTCTTTAAAGAAAGGAGATCGGATAATGGTGACTCGTCCTTCCGGTAAGGAGTGGATTACCGCTTTAGGGTGTGATATCTTTGGAGGAGGCATCGGTGCTTTAGGATGGAAGGCGGGTGATATGGACCTGACATGGGATCGGACAATCAGTGAAGTAAACGGTAATCAGATCACTCTGGATGCACCATTGACGGTAGCATTGGATACTCAATATGGGGCTTCTTCTCTCATTCTTTATCAATGGAACGGTCGCATTCAGGAGTGTGGAATTGAAAATATGACATTGGTTTCCGATTATGACAGGCGTTATTCTAAAGATGAAGACCATTGCTGGACAGGTATTTCTATCGGAGAGGCGGAGAACTGTTGGGTGAGACAAGTGAGTTTCAGACATTTTTCAGGTAGTGCGGTTATTGTCCAGCGCACCGGATCAAGAATTACGGTTGAGGACTGTATTTCCCGGGAACCGGTATCTGAAATAGGAGGAATGCGCCGTTGTACTTTCCATACATTGGGACAGCAGACTTTGTTTCAGCGTTGTTATTCTGAGCAGGGCATTCATGACTTTGCTGCCGGATATTGTGCTGCCGGGCCCAATGCCTTTGTGCAATGCGATTCGTATGAATCGTTGGGATTCAGCGGATCTATTGATTCCTGGGCGTGCGGATTGCTGTTTGATGTGGTTAATATCGACGGTCATAATCTTACATTTAAGAATCTGGGACAAGATAAGAATGGAGCAGGTTGGAATACGGCGAATAGTTTGTTCTGGCAATGTACAGCCGCTGAGATAGAGTGTTATACTCCGGCAAAAGATGCGAAAAACCGCGCGTATGGGTGTTGGGCACAGTTCTCCGGCGACGGTGAATGGGCGGAATCGAATAATCATGTGCAACCTCGTAGCATCTTTTATGCCCAGTTGGAAGAGCGTTTGCAGAAGAAATGTGCTGAGCGTGCCCGTATTCTGCCTAGAAATACAAGTGCAACGAGCAGTCCTACTGTAGAGGTGGCGATGGAACTTGCCAAAGAAGCTTATGAGCCACGTCTGACGTTGGAACATTGGATTGAGGAGAGGGAATTTGCTCCTTCGGTGTCAGTTGCCGGTTTGAAATCTATTGAGGATATTAAAGAGAAAAAGACAATTCAGGGCGAAACGCGAGACTTACCGGAAATGGTTATTGCAAATGGGCGTGTTCAAATGGATGGGGCCTTGTTGGTGGGAAAAAGCCGCACTACTCCTTGGTGGAATGGTAAGCTCAGAACCAACTATTTGAAGAAAGCAAGTCCGGCAATTACCCGCTTTGTTCCCGGTCGTGAGGGACTGGGACTGACAGACCGTATAGATTCAGTCGTCAACTTTATGAAGCGGAATAATATACTCGTATTTGACCAGAATTACGGACTTTGGTATGATCGTCGCCGGGATGACCATGAACGCATACGTCGGCGCGATGGAGATGTATGGGGCCCCTTTTATGAACAACCTTTCGGACGTAGCGGTCAAGGTATTGCTTGGGAAGGATTGAGTAAATATGATCTGAACCGTCCCAATGCATGGTATTGGGCACGTCTGAAAGAATTTGTGGAGAAGGGAAGTAGAGAAGGATTGCTCTTGTTCCATGAGAACTATTTCCAGCATAATATTTTGGAAGCCGGTGCACATTGGGTGGACTGTCCTTGGAGAAGCAGTAATAATATTAATGAAACGGACTTCCCGGAACCTGCTCCTTTTGCAGGCGATAAACGCATTTTTGTTGCGGATATGTTTTATGATATCAATCATCCTGTGCGACGTGAGCTGCATAGACGATACATTCGTCAGTGCTTGGACAACTTTGCCGATAATCCGAATGTGATTCAATTGACCAGTGCAGAGTTTACCGGTCCTCTGCATTTTGTACAGTTCTGGTTGGATGTAATAGCTGAATGGGAGGTGGAAACCGGTAAGAAGGCTAAAGTCGCTTTAAGTACAACGAAAGATGTGCAGGATGCTATTCTTGCTGATCCAAAACGGGCAGCTGTAGTAGATATTATTGATATCCGATATTGGCATTATAAAACAGATGGTATTTTTGCTCCGGAAGGGGGAAAGAATATGGCTCCCCGACAACATATGCGCAAGATGAAAGTCGGGAAAGTTACTTTTACTGAAGCGTATAAAGCGGTAAATGAATATCGACGTAAGTTTCCGGAGAAAGCAGTCACTTTCTATGCACAGAATTATCCGGCTATGGGATGGGCTGTTTTCATGGCTGGTGGTTCTTGTCCGGTAATTCCTTGCAAAGATAAAGCGTTTCTGAAAGATGCTGCAGTGATGGAAGTAGAAGAAACTGACTCTGAGGATTATAAGAAAATGGTAAAATCTGGTATCGGAAGTATCATTTATTCCAATTCGGGGGTAGAGGTGCCTGTGCAATTGTCATCCGGGAAATACATTTTAAGATATATTCATCCTGATTCGGGAGAAATGGAAGTGATTAGTAAATCATTGAAGATTAATAATGTATATACTCTGAAAGTGCCTGATGGAAAAGAAGGTATTTATTGGTTCCATAGATTATAGAACAGAAAATCCCGTTGAATGACCTTCAACGGGATTTTCTCTTTTTGCTGGTAATATCTAATAAAAAAGTGTTATAAAACATAGTACTTGTTTTTTCAATCCACAGATCAGATTTTACCTAGAGTTTGGGTTGATTCCCCATAGCTTTGCAACATCAAAATAACTGAATTAATGCTATGATGGAACAGACTAATAATTCAACCGAAACTTTACTTGCTTCTTTTCAAGCAGGAAATATGGCTGCTTTTTCTCAGCTGTATGATTTGCACGTACGTATTCTTTTTAATTATGGTTTGAAGTTGACCCTTGATAAGGAGTTGCTGAAAGATTGTATTCATGATATTTTCGTGAAACTTTATGTGAAGAAGGATGAATTAGGGACTATTGATAATTTGAAATCCTATTTATTCATTTCATTGAAGAATAAACTTTGTGATGAGCTTCGCAGGCGTATGTATATGTCCGACACGGCCGTAGAAGAGGTGAATGCGATATCATCTATGGATGTGGAAGAAGATTATGTGGAGGAGGAACAACAGAAGAATGATTTCTCATTGGTGAAACATTTATTGGGGCAGTTATCTCCCCGTCAGCGCGAAGCGCTTACATTATATTATATAGAAGAAAGGAAATATGAAGATATTTGTGATATTATGGATATGAATTATCAGTCTGTACGTAACTTGATGCACCGGGGATTGACGAAGTTGCGTGCTCTGGTGAGTTAATTTAGGTAAAAGGGTTTTCCGATTGAGTACAGGTTCAGGGTAACAGCGTCCTATCTTTGTAAACGTTTAAAATAGGATGCAAATATGGTTTCTAAGGTAAGGGATTTTTTGATGGATGAAGGTTTCATTGAATATGTACTGGGTGTATCTTCGAAGCTGGTTTCTCAATGGGAAGCTTATTTCAAGATACATCCGGAATATATGGCTGCTGTAGAGGAGGCTAAAGCTGTTTTACTGGCTCCGGCTGACGTGGATTGTGAATTTTCGGAAGATGAATATGATGATTTAAAGGATAGGATTATTAGTAGTATATTTGATGTACATTGAAACAAGTTAAATATGTTTTTATGAATTTTAATCTCAATCGTATATATAGAATGGTGAGTTCATCCTCTTTGGGGAGTATTTGACATTGTAACTTTATGCAGTAATCCTGTTTTAGTGTGTGGTAACAGTACAGCTGATTACATGATACTACAAAGCAAATGCAGTGTTGTTGTATGATAGATGCGACATTACTGCGTATATGTAGTAATACCGCAAGGGTAAAAAGAAAACTTTATTAGTTTATGGTAATGCTTCAGTTCATTCGTTGGATGTTTTTAATATGTAGGGGGCGTAAAGTAAACTGTGTCATGCGCTGTTTTTCTTTCAAGCTCATCGGTCGGGGATCGGCCAGCGCCAAGGGGGTGCACCAGCACTCCCGACGAGCGTAAAATTACAACAACTTAAATCTATCTCCAAACTTTATCGCCAGTTGTTGGGCAATTGTGCCCCAATTAGCCAGTGGCATAGTCCATTTCTTGCGTATGTTGCGATAAGCGAGGTAGACAAGCTTCTCAAGGGCGGTGTCATTAGGGAACACGCCCTTGTTTTTTGTAACTTTCCGTATTTGCCGGTGGTAGCCTTCAACGGTATTCGTCGTATAAATCATACGACGTATATCGGATGTGAACTGGAAGTATTCAGTGAGCTTTTCCCAGTTGTCCTGCCACGACTTGATGACGATAGGATATTTCTCTCCCCATTTCTGATCTAAATCAAGAAGCTCCGTTTCAGCGGCATCCTTGCTGACTGCACCGTAAACCCGTTTCAG